>Ga0209040_10003125_pt1 | contig 12747 bp, 14 predicted proteins | sample BogFormECP12_OM3_FD_188240 | JGI IMG/M metagenome (GOLD analysis project Ga0209040, IMG submission 188240) | Bog forest soil microbial communities from Calvert Island, British Columbia, Canada - ECP12_OM3 (SPAdes) (version 2) | ecosystem: Environmental > Aquatic > Freshwater > Wetlands > Bog ... | reverse complement strand
TATTCCGCGCTACGAGAGAACTACGGCTCTGCCATCCCGGCCCTCCGATGAAGGGATATTCGACAGAATTTTGAAAGTATAAGACAAAACCGAACGGCCGACGATTATACTTTGGTCTAGTTAGAATTGCTGCGAGAGCGAGGGACCCGCTTGCCTTGTGCTCGATGTCAGGTTGCCTGGCCGAAGCGGTCTCGATTTTCAGCGTGAGCTCGCGGCAGCGAACATTCACGTCCCGATCATCTTTATCACCGGGTACGGCGACATCCCGATGTCGGTCCAGGCGATAAAAGGGTGGAGCGATCGAATTCCTGACCAAGCCGTTCCGTGACCAAGACCTGCTGGACGCGATCCAGGTGGGCTTGGAGCGAGATCGCACGTGGCTAGAAGACGAAAGGGCTACTGCGGAGCTGTGCGGGTGCTTCGAGACGCTCACGGCTCGCGAGCGTGAGGTGACGGCGCTGGTAGTGAATGGTCGCCTCAACAAACAGATCGCTTACGATATGGGAATCAGCGAGATCACTGTGAAAGTCCATCGCGGCCAGGTCATGCGAAAGATGAAGGCAACGTCTCTGCCTGACCTGGCCCGGATGGCCGACAAGCTAAATTTCGCGGCGGAAAAAACTCAGACCTGATAGACCAACATATAGGTCCGCCCCACCTTCACTGGCGGGCGCCTCTTCCCATCGACCCGTTTGGCCGCGACGGTGGCGCTTTCTTAGAACTGTCCTAAACTAAGGTATAACAGGAATGATTCTCTGGCGGCATGCGCGCACTCGGCAATTCGAGGCCGCGATGCGGGCCCGGCCGTCCGTCAACATCTTGTGCCCGTCGCGGCCAAATAATTTCCGCGTCGCAAAGTATTCATGGACCAACCTTGCTCCCTCCAACCCAAGTATAAACACAGGAACAGGGCGCGGAGGACTGGAAGGTTAAGTTGGCGACTTTGCTATTATTCAAAAAATCGTGTCATAATGGAGCTTATGCGACAAACGCGAGGTTGCAAAGCGGCGGGAAAACCACAACATCTAGACGATACGATTTCGGACTCAACCCAACCCCCTTCCTGATGAGGGTCGAATGGAACCAACTCCTATCGTGGTGTCAGGGTGGGACATTGTGAAATTCGCGCTCGGCACCGGCGTGGTTACAGCCGTCGCCAACAATTTATTGGGATGGTGGAGAGACTGGAAGAAGGAAGGCACTACCACCATCCGAGATGCACGGTATTTGGCAATGCGAGTTGCAGTGACGCTAGACAGATTTGCAATTGAGTGTGCGAACAGCATTGGTGATAATGAATTGTTCAGTGGCTCGCAGGGTCACGCGGGAACCGTACACGGGAGGCTTCCACCTCTTGAGGAGTATCCTACCGATGCAGACTGGAAGGCGCTAGACCCCTCACTTTCCGCCCGCGCACTTTCGTTGCGTAACGACCTACGCCTGAGTGAAGGGATAATCAAGTTCTGGTGGGAGATCGAACCCGGAGACCAAGGTATCCTGATGACCACTTGTGACGGGCAGGCTGGCACATGCGGTTACCGCGCTTGGCAGCTGGCTGCCGACATGAGACGGCACTACGGATTACCTGAATTCGATCCGAAGCCGACCAGTTGGGATGTCGTAACAGTACTCAAAGAGCAATACGATCTAGAATTAAAAAGGATGAAGGATTCCGCTGCTGACAGAGAGCGACGCGAAAGAGCCAAAGACCGCTGCCGCCTAGCCTGTCACCCGAGGCCGATACGCGAGTTTGCGCGAAAGGGGCGGGAGCCATGCGAAAATCAAGAATTTCGCAGCAAAATCGGGACATTGAAAAGATTGATGTTTTTTGCTGCGTAAATTAGCTGCATAATGGCAGCATGAAATACGGCTATGCGCGGGTATCGACGGACGGCCAGAGCGTTGACGCACAGGTGCGGCAACTTACCAAGGCCGGATGCAAGCAGGTGTTCCGCGAAGTGGCGAGCGGAGCCAAGACCGACCGCGCGCAGCTTCGCCGGTTGCTCGACCAACTTGAAGCGGATGATGTGCTAATGGTGACGCGGCTCGACCGGCTAGCGCGATCAACCCGCGACCTGTTGTACACCATTGCAGCGATCACCGCCAAAAGGGCCGGTTTCCGCTCGCTAGGCGACACATGGGCCGACACCACGACATCGCACGGGCGGCTGATGCTCACCGTTCTAGGCGGGCTGGCAGAGTTCGAGCGCGATCTTATCCGGGCGCGCACAGGCGAAGGCCGTGAGCGGGCGAAAGCGCGCGGTGTGAAGATGGGGCATAAGCCGAAACTCACGCCACATCAAAGGACCGAGGCTCTAAAGCGCCGCGACGAGGGCGAGCCGATCAGGGAAATCGCCCGTACCTACAATGTCCACAACAGCACGATTTCACGACTATCGTGACCGATAACCAAGATAATCACTACATCCCCCAGTTCTTGCTCAAAGGGTGGTGTAATCAACATGGCAAGCTGACGGTGTATTCGTATTCCCGCCGGAGAGAGAAGGTTATTACCTCCTCGCTTAGTCCGAAAAGTACAGCATATGAAACCAACCTCTATGCGTATGAGCAGGTGCTGCCAGAGAAGCGGCACGCGATAGAAAATGCATTTATGACTCCGGGGATTGACACACCGGCTGCGTTGGTCGTGCAGAAGATACTTGATGGGGGGTTCCCTCAGCTCACGGTGGACGAGCGCTCTAATTTTACCCGGTTCCTGATGTCATTACGTGCTCGACATCCAGACGCGGTTGCTCTCGCTAGGATCAAGGGTGAGGAGGCGCTAATGGCTGCTATCGCGCGCGACCCTGAGGAATATCTGGCCGTAAAAGGGGAAACATCCCCGGCCACTCTTGCAGAATGGACTCGTGAGAACACGCCATCGCTGATTCCAAATTTTGGCGTTTCGATCATGCCAAATATTATTGTCGATGACGCCGTCGGCGCGCGCGTCTTCAACATGCCGTGGTGGACTCATGATGTACAGGGCGCAGGCACCGATCTGTTGTTGTCAGATCGGCCTTGTCTTCTTGAAGGCAATGCTATTGAAGGTGGGTGTGTGATCGTGCTCCCACTCAGCCCGACCCTATTATTTTTTGCATGCAATCGACCACAGCAAACAGATATTTTACGTTCAACGCCAGTGACTAAATTGGTAAAAAGTATGAATCGAGCGTCAGTCGGTTATGCCGCGTGCCGTGTCTACGGAACTGGCCCACACCATTTGCCCCTTGTGGAGAAATATCTTTCTAGATCATGATAATGGGGCGATCTTAAACCTCAAGCCCCGATTGTACGAGTTGACGGCCCGCGCCGATCCGGCGCAAGTCCACAGGGATGACTGATGACGCCCTTCCCTTCCCACTTCGAGCTTGCCGCCGGCGAGCTTCGCGGCGTGAAGCTCGGCTGCAAACCGAATAATCTCCCCCTGTGCGAGAAGCAGGAGGCCATTCGCCCGCGCAACGAGTTCGGCGAGCTGGTGCGGGACATTGCCCGCGCCTTGCGGATTAGTGTCGTGATCGCCCTCATGGCATTAATCATAGGGTCTGTGCGAGCCGCCGACTTGAATGCTCCAGCAGAGAAAAAATCCACAATCGGCTCAGAACTTATACGAGGATACAACGTCACCTTGACGTGTGAGGCGCGGTACTGGGATACCTTTTATGAGTGTATTGAGACAGCAATAGCTATAGAAAATCGGAAAAACACTGACACGGATGCGGTTTTGCTAGGCGTCTATGGGGGAGCTATAGTCAGATTGACAAAATATGAAGACAAAACACAACCATATACCCCGACAAACGGTAGCTTAGCGTTGAGCGTCGGGAAAGGGTGGTATTATCATACGATGGCACTGCAACATCAGCTTAACATTTCGGATCAACAGCTTGCTGACATCATTCGCAGTTCCACAGGATATTTAAATAAAGTGGAATTGCGCTGGGGTTCTCCGTGAAGCTGGCCAGGAGTAACGAACGGTCCATTTTTGTCGCATAAGCGGACAGAGCGAGAACGCCGCTGCGCAGGAGTCGCGGAATTCCGCCGAGAACGGCGCCTCAGCCTGCGCACGGCGTTGACGGGAAACAGGTGGTTCCCGACAGGCTGCGCCACCACCTTACAGATCGCTGAAAACTGGCAACCCATTGTTTCCCTTGGACATCACGCTTCGCCCATTCCGCCTATGTCCGCTTTCGTCAGGTCGGTCGCCGCGGACGGCGAGACGACGTGGTTCGAGGGCCTGTTGCTGATCGGGGTCTATCTGCTGTTCGCGCTCGCCTACTATTTTGTGAGCCCGGGCTGACCCGCTTGCGGAAGGCTGGCCTGCACCTATATCCAGTGACGTGCGATAAAGTCAATTAATAAGTGGGTATTCCACGAGAAATGGACAAGTCAGAGCCAGGTTGCCGAATTCCTCTGCCATTCCGCTGCCATTCCGCTGCCGGCCGCGTTTTAACGACCAAAATTCCGCTGTCCGCCGGATTGGCCAAATCGTATCAAGATACTGATATATTGTATGTTTTCTTAGGAGAATGACGGTTCTTGGACATGCAAATGCGGTTTTTCCCCTGCCGGCAGGGGAAAGGCCGACGGACATCTACAGGTGTCGGCCGGCGTCGACCGGGACGATGGATCCGGTGGTATGCTTCAGGTGGGTGATCGAGGCCATCACCGCCAACGCCACGTCATGCGCCTCGATCGCGCGCTTGAGCGGGGTTGCTAGCGCCGCCTGAGCCATCATCTCCTCGGTGCGGCCGGGGACAAAGCCGGTATGGACCATGCCGGGTGCCACGATGACGACGCGGATCTCGGGGCCGAGCACGCGAGCGAGCGCCATGCTCATCGTGTTGAGCGCCGCCTTCGAGGCGCCATAGATGATGCTGCTGCCGGTGCCGCTCTGCGCGGCACCCGACGAGATGTTGACGATGACCCCGTCGCCGCTGGCGCGCAACAGCGGGACAAAGGCGCGGATCGTCGCAAACGGGCCGCGCACATTGGCGGTCAGCACGGCATCGATCAGCTCGTCGTCGAGCGCGTCCAAATCGCTGTGCGCGACCATCCGGGTGAAGCCGGCGGAATTGACCAGAATGTCGGCGCGGCCGAACCCGTCCGTGACCGCGGCAGCAACCTTGCGGATCTGGGCGCTGTCCTCCAGCGGCAGGTACATCGCCTGGTGACCGCTGCCGGGCAGCTCGGCGATTAGCGCCGCGGCGCGGTCGGCACCCTTGTTGTAGCCGACGACGACGCGGGCCCCCGCGCCGGCGAGCAGCCGCACGCTCGCAGCACCTATGCCGCTGCTGCCGCCGGTCACCACGGCGACCTTGCCGGCGAGCGCAAAGGGGTTCTCGGTCGTCATCAGCACCTCGTGAATCAGGACCCGGCAATCTCTGCCAGAAGAGGGTTGAAGCGGTCGGCCGCTTCATATTGCACCCAGTGTCCGGCGCCGGCGATGACCTCGAAGCGGGCGCCGGGCCGGAAGCTGCGCAGCACGCGAGCGCGCTCGTCGAGATGGGGATAGGCGGTCGCATCGCGTTCGCCCCAGATGCCGTCGAGCGGCACCCTGACGAGGGGCAAGGCACGGGCGAGCGTGTCGGCGCGCGAGAACCGGCGGCTTCTCACCCGGCCACGCGGCGCGTTCTGCGATTGGATATAGACGGCGAGGTCGTCGATCTTCGCCGGGTCGGCGATCATCAAGGCTCCGAGATTGTGGCGATGGACCGCGAGCGCCTCCTCGGCTGATGAGCTGGCGGGCACGCGTTGGAGATCCGTCGGCTGGCGCACCAGCCCGAGCCCGTTCGAGCCGACAAGCGTCAAGGCGTGCAACCGATCGCCGAGCTGCGCTGCCACGTGACCGCCGAGCACCCCGCCGAAGGAAAACCCGGCGATGTGCGGAGCGGTATCCCTCGGCAGCACGATATCGAGCCCTTCGACGACGATCGCAGCCAAGCCTTCGGCCGTATGCGGCTCGGGAGGTGTGGCCGACTCGCCTAGCCCGGGCAGATCGGGAGCGACGACCGTGAACTTCCGCGCCAGAGCGAGCACATTGCGCACCCAATGCGTCCAGGACCCGTAGCCGCCGTGCATCAGGACCAGTGGCGGGCCATTGCCCCAGACCCGCCACACCATGGTTCCGGCGCCGCAGGGCGTCTCGATCCGCTCCGCTTCGGCGGCCACGCCCTCGACGATGGCGACGGTTTCCTCGCTGATCAGAACCACCACTCACCCCACTGCTGCCGCTCACAGGCTGATAGCCGGTTTCGCGCCGGATCCCAAGCCTTGGATCACGTAGGGCTTTTCTTGCCGGCGATGGCGTTACTATATCAGCGAAAGCGGGGAGGCGCGCATGCCCAAGGGACAGCTCGAAGCGTTGATGTGGGAACAGGCCTGCGAAGCGATGGAGCGCGCTCAGCGCCTCCACCGGCAGTTTTTTCATCGAAGCAGTGCGACCCCCGCCTGGGAGGCGCCGTGCGACATCTTCGAGAGCGACGAGGCGTTGACCATCCTGATCGCCCTGCCCGGGGTCGAGCTCGACCAGATCAAGGTGACGCTCAGCGCCGGCGTCCTGATCGTCAGCGGCGAAGCCCCGCTGCCGCGCGAAGTCAGGGACGCCAGGATCCACCGGCTGGAGATCCCGCACGGGCATTTCCAGCGACGGATCGAGCTGCCTCCCGCCCGGTTCGAGATTTCCGGCCGGCACCTGGCGAATGGCTGCCTGAAGCTGCAGCTGCACAAGGTTTGAGGATCTTTCCCATGCCCCTCGAAGACCATGAACTGCGCACCAGCGAAAGCGCGGCGGCCCCACCGCCCGGTGCCATCGAGTCGGCATTGGCCGGTATTCAGGCACTCCCCGAAGATACGCTGATCCTGATCCCGACCCGCAACCTCGTTTTGTTCCCGGGAACCGTGCTGCCGATCACGCTCGGCCGCCAGCGCACGATCGCCGCCGCACAGGCGGCGATCCGGCTGAGCCGGCCGGTCGGGCTGGTGCTGCAGCGCGACCCCGGCACCGACGATCCGATCCCGATCGACCTCCACCGCATGGGGACCGAGGCGACCTTGTTGCGCTATGTGACGAGCCCCGACGGCACCCACCATGCGATCTGCCAAGGGGAGCGGCGCTTTCGCGTCCTCGACTTTGTCGACGGCTACCCGTTCCTGGCCGCACGGGTCGAGCGCGTGCCCGAGGTCGACTCGACGAGCAAGGATATCGCCGCACGGCTGCTCAATCTGCGCAACCAGGCGATCGAGGTATTACAGCTGCTGCCGCAGGTCCCGGGGGAGCTCGTCAATGCCGTGCAGTCGGTCACCTCGGCCCCGGCGCTCGCCGATCTGATCGCGAGCTTTATGGACATCACCCCTCCCGAAAAGCAGGAGATCCTCGAAACCATCGATGTCGAGCACCGGCTCGACCGGGTGTCGGCGATGCTCGCCTATCGGATCGAGGTCATGCGGCTTTCGCGGCAGATCAGCGAGCAGACCAAGGGCAAGATCGACGACCGCCAGCGCGAGTTCCTGCTGCGCGAGCAGATAAAGACCATCCAGAAGGAGCTCGGCGAGGGTGAGGACGCAAAGGCCCAGGAAATCGCCGAGCTCGCCAAGAAGATCGCCGAAGCAAAGATGCCGCCCGAGGTCGAGGAGCACGCCAAACGCGAGCTCGCTCGGCTCGAGCGGATGCCGGAGGCCGCCGGCGAATATTCGATGGCACGCACCTATCTCGAATGGTTGACCGAGCTGCCCTGGTCGATCGAGTCCGGGAAGGCGATCGAAATCTCCGAGGCGCGCCGCATTCTCGACGCCGACCATTACGGGCTGCAAAAGGTCAAGCGGCGTATCCTCGAATACTTGGCGATCCAGCAACTCAACCCGGGCGGCCGCAGCCCGATCCTCTGCTTCGTCGGCCCTCCGGGTGTCGGCAAAACCTCGCTCGGGCAGAGCATCGCCCGAGCGACCGGCCGGAAGTTCGTCCGGGTCAGCCTCGGCGGAACGCATGACGAAGCCGAGATCCGCGGTCATCGCCGGACCTACATCGGGGCGTTGCCGGGAAACATCATTCAGGGGATCCGCAGGGCCGGCAGCCGCGACTGCGTGATGATGCTGGACGAGGTCGACAAGCTCGGCCGCGGCTTTCAGGGCGATCCGTCGTCCGCGCTGCTGGAGGTGCTCGACCCCGAGCAGAACTCGACCTTTCGCGACAATTATCTGGGCGTGCCGTTCGACCTCTCGCGAGTCATGTTCATCACCACGGCGAATGTCCTCGACACGGTCCCCGGTCCGCTCCGCGATCGCATGGAGGTCATCGACCTGCCGGGCTATGTCGAAGACGAAAAATTCGAGATCGCCCGCCGCTATCTCGTCGACCGCCAGCTCAAGGCCAACGGACTGACCGCCGAGCGGGCCGAGATCACCGATGCGGCGCTGCACGCGATCATCCACGACTACACACGCGAGGCTGGCGTGCGCCAGCTCGAGCGGGAAATCGGCGCTGTGCTGCGAAATTCGGCTATGCGCATCGCCGAGAGGACGGCACAACACGTTCGTATCGAGCCGGGCGACCTGGCCGAGATCCTCGGGCCGCCGCGCTTCGAGGGCGAAGTCGCGATGCGTACGAGTGTCCCTGGTGTCGCCACCGGCCTCGCCTGGACGCCGGTCGGCGGCGACATCCTGTTTATCGAAGCGACCCGCATCCCCGGTGACGGCCGACTGATCCTGACCGGCCAGCTCGGCGAGGTGATGAAAGAGAGCGCGCAAGCAGCGCTGAGCCTCGTCAAAGCGAGAGCGTCGCGGCTCGGGCTAGACCCTGCGATGTTCGCAAAGAGCGACATCCACATTCACGTTCCCGCCGGCGCCATCCCCAAGGACGGGCCGAGCGCGGGCGTCGCGATGTTCACCGCCCTCGTCTCGCTGCTGACCAATCGGACGCCGCGCAGCGACACCGCGATGACCGGCGAGATCAGCTTGCGCGGCCTGGTGCTGCCGGTCGGCGGCATCAAGGAAAAAGTCGTTGCCGCCGCTCGGGCGGGCCTCGCGACGGTCATCCTGCCGGCACGCAACCGCAAGGATTATGAGGAGATTCCGGAGGCCGCACGCAAAGCGTTGCGCTTCCTGTGGGCCGAGCGGGTCGAGGATGTGATCGAAGCGGCACTCGAGCCGGTGAGCGAGCCCAGCCTCGCCGTGGGTACCTGAGGATCCGGGCTGATCGCCGAACATTGACGAAGGATGAGTGAGAAAAAATCAGTCTGGATGACCGCGCTCGAACATCGTTTCACCGCACTCGAGGATCGGTTTAGCGCGATGGAGCACCGCACCAGTGCGACGGGGGAGCGTTTCGCCGTCCAAGAGGAACGTATGTCGGCAATGCTCGCGGTGATCGCCCGCGTTGCCGAGCGGCTCGATGGAACGCCTGAGCCACCGTCCGGCTAAGACGTCACCACCGTCGGCTGGTCATTGTGACCCCCGGACGGCCGGCCCTAGCGGGCCGTTCCGGGGGGAAGCAATCTCGGGCTATTGAACCCTCGTCCGATCGGGATTGCTTCGTCGTGCAAAGCGCTCCCTCGCGATGGCATCCCGCCAGTCTGCTAGATCAACCCGCGATGGCCTCGGCGTGGCGGAGAAAGCGGCGGTTTGGGGCGCTGCGCGAGCGGGTCCCCAGACGTTCATGCGCAAGCGACAGGGCGACGTCGCGCTGACCGGCGCGCATGGCCGCCTCGGTCAGGGTCCAGTCGACGACGTCGCGTTGCGCGTGGCTGCCGCCGATTTGCCATAGATCGAAACGAACCGGCAGCAACAAATCGACCGCCTCAGCGTAGGCGCCGCGGTGGAACGCCGCGAGGCCCTCGACTATCGGGATTCCGACTGTGCGATAGAGGCCGGCTGCTTCGACGCCGCTGGCCGCCGTCTCACGCATTGCCTTGAGCCGCCGCTCGACAGCGCTTGCCTCACCCGATCGCAACTCGGCCATCGCCGCGTGGATATCGGTGAAGACGAGGCATTTCCCGTCTGCATGCTCCTGCCACAAATCCGCCTGCTCCCGCCAGCGATCGCCGATGTCGCAGCCGAGCGTGTCGAGGCGCCACAGCAGAGCCGTGGCGTTGGTGAGGCTGAGGGCGACGGGGCGCTGCGTGGCGCGCATCGGCCCGTCATAAAGTGCCAATGCCGCGTCGTATTGCCCGAGTTCCAGGTGGAACAGCGCCTTGTGCCACCAGATATGGACCTGGTTCATGTGGCTGGGGGTTGACCACAGCGCCTCGCGCGCCGCCATCCACCCGAGGCCGTCTTCCGGGCGCCCGGTCATTTCCATCACATGTGCCACAGTGTGATGCGGCCAGAAGCTCAACGGTTCGAGTTCGGCGGCTTCGCGTGATTCGTCCTCGGCCCTTCTGTAATCGCCGGCTTCCTCCAGCCCGAAGCCGTGCATGGCGAGCAAGGTCCCGTAACCGGGCTGGTCCTTGGACCAGAATGGCAGTGCCCGCGCCGACCGATCCCGGACCCATGGGAAGCGTCCGAGGAACCCGTCGGTCACCGCGGCACCCTGATGCGCCACAAGGTCGAACGGGTAGCGCATCAGGTGGCGGTCGAGCACCGCCACGGCGGCGGCGCGGGCGCCGTGGACCAAATGGGAGAGCGCGGCGAGGTGGGATTGCTCACGCTCGTTCAACGTCAGGGGCCGGGCGGTTTCGACCAACACCTCGACCTGGGTCAGCAAGCCAGGGTCGTTCGCCAGGGCGTACACCCAGGCTTTTCCGAGATGCGCCATGGCGAAGTCGGGGGCGGCCTGCCGCGCCGTGTCGAACAGGCCTGGGGCGTCGCCGTGGACGAGGTTGAACGCCCGCACTGCCTGATCGTATGCGGTGACGGCCGCTCCCGTCGCGCCGGAGAGGTGATGTCCCTGGGCGTCCTGGGTCATGGCCGCAAAACTATGCCGGGAGTTGACGGGACGGTCGGGACGGTGCGGCCGCCATCGCCGCCTCGATCTTGTCGGGGCGGGTGAAGGCGAGGTATTCGGCCGCGAATTCCGGCGGCAGGATCTCGACCATCGATTCGTTCTCGAGCCACACTTCGATCACGTGGAAGGGGCCGCGGTTGCAGCGGAAGCATTGCCAGCCCTCGCGGCGCGCGATCGCTTCGACCGTATCCGCTTCGGCGGCGACGCTGAGCGCAAAATGGGTCGGGCCATAACCGCGCGCCTCCGGCCTCTTCGCAAAGCCCGCGCCGTCGCTGCCTCCCGGCTGGAGCTCCGTTCCCGCCGGATAGACTTCGACGCCCGATCCGTGCTCGTCGCGCTGAAGCGCAAAGAAGCTTCCCGGATTGGGCGGGAACGGAACCGCGACACCGCCCATGAACTCGGCCAAGACCCCGGCGACGTGCTTCGGATCGCGCGCAGCGATGGATAAATGATGGATCATCGTTTCCTCTCGGGTTTTCCGGAGCAATGCATAGCACGACGGCTCGACGGATCGGAATACCGGGTCGCGGCGTTCGCCGACGGCTGCGCGGTTGCGATCGATCAAGCACGGAGGGCGCGGTGCCAGATCCAAACTCGGCGACACCATATCGGCTTTCGGCGCTACGCGAAAAAGGCGTCCTGATCAGGTTGGCGGTGATCGGGATCGCCGTCTTGATCGTGGTGGGATGCTTTGCCTTTGTCGGCGGCTGGCTCTCTCCGCATCGCCTGACGCAGGCACGGATGATCGATCGCTTCGAAGAGGTCAACGGCGTCTGGCCAGGTTTCCGCCGCAACCACGCCAAGAGCGTTTGCATCGCCGGTTACTTCGACAGCAATGGGGACGGTGTGCGGCTCTCCAAGGCCGCGGTCTTTCGGGCCGGACGGGTGCCCGTCATCGGGCGTTTCTCGCTCGCCGGCGGCCAGCCCTACGTGGCCGACGGTCCGGCGGCGGTGCGCGCCATGGGGCTCAGCTTTCGCCCGCCCAGCGGCGAGGAGTGGCGGACGGCCATGATCGATATACCGGTCTTTATCGTCAAAGACCCCGAGGGCTTCTACGAGCAATTGCTCGCCTCGAAGCCAGAGCCCGCGACGGGCAAGCCCGACCCGGCAAAAATGAAGGACTTTCTCGCTCGCCACCCCGAAACCAGCCGGGCGTTGCAGATCGTACAGGCCAAGCCGTTCTCCTCCGGATTTGCCAACACCAGCTACAACGGCCTCGATGCTTTCCGCTTCGTCAACGCCGCTGGCGCCGCGGCGCCGGTTCGTTGGTCGATGGTGGCGGTCGAGCGGTTCGAGCCGGAAACGCCTGCTCAGTCTGTGGCGCAAGACAAGAATTACCTCTTCGACGCCGTGATCGCAGGCATCGAACGGGCGCCGATCGAATGGCACGTGGTCGTCACGATCGGCCAGCCCGGCGATTCTACCGACGACGCGACAATTCCATGCCCGAGCAATCGCCAGCAGGTCGATGTCGGCACGCTGACGATCAACCATATCGAGGGCGAAGCGCCAGGCAACTGCCGTGACATCAATTTCGACCCGCTGGTGCTGCCCTCGGGGATAGAGCCGTCCGACGACCCACTGCTTAGCGCGCGATCGGCGGCCTATTCCACATCCTTCACCCGGCGCGCAGGCGAGAAGAAAGAACCGAGCGCAGTCCAGATTTCCGACGATGGCAAGGGGGCGTGACCATGGCGCAGCACCTGCAGTTCCCGACATTCTCCCGAATCCTGCATTAGACCATGGCAGTGATGGTCCTGGCGATGCTGTTCATCGGCATCGGCATGGTTGCATCGCTGTCGGACAAC
>Ga0209040_10003124_pt1 | contig 12748 bp, 12 predicted proteins | sample BogFormECP12_OM3_FD_188240 | JGI IMG/M metagenome (GOLD analysis project Ga0209040, IMG submission 188240) | Bog forest soil microbial communities from Calvert Island, British Columbia, Canada - ECP12_OM3 (SPAdes) (version 2) | ecosystem: Environmental > Aquatic > Freshwater > Wetlands > Bog ... | reverse complement strand
ATTTGCGCGGAGCGAGTAGCGGCGCGGAGGGCGGCGCTGATGCCCGACCGACGAACATTCTGCGAGCGCGCGATGAGCAAGTGATGGTATAAGCACTAGCATTCTCACACCCACTGAAGACCTCCCAATTCGTTCGCCGAACAGGAGACCCCGACTACATGAGCGACAACCCGCTGGACCGTATCCTGGCAAAGTTGGATGTCCTTGAAGCTGGCCAGAAGCAGCTTGAAGCTGGCCAGAAGCAACTGGAATCCGGCCAGAAGCAACTGGAAGCCGGCTACAAGCAACTGGAATCCGGCCAGACGCAGCTACGGGTCGATCTGATGGGACGAATGGACCGGCTTGGCGACGATATCACGAGAATCCGTGACGACATCGGCGTGAACATGGGCCGCGCGGAGCGTGCCATCGAAGTTGCCGACCACACGCGCGAAGAGCTTCGTTCACTCGGCAGCGAAGTCGCGGCGATGTGGCGAAAGGTCAATCGCCTGGAAGGCGACGTCCGCGATCTCCGCGGCGCGCCGTGAGCGGGCAGTTCCGACCAACCCGCGATTGGTGGCCAATCGGGCGCGCGACCTGGCATCTGGGCCGTGAACGCAGACCGTTATGACAGAACCGCCTCGAAGGGCCCGCGGTGGAAGCGCGAGCACGGCACTCCCCATCGTCATGCCGACGAAGGTCGGCATCCACGTCTTTCCTCGATGCGAGCAGCAAAGACGTGGGTGGCGGGGCCGAGCCCCGCCATGACGATGAGGGACGAGCCGCCCACGGACATGATGCTTTACACCAACGGACCGATCCAGTGACCGCTTCGGGGGTGGGAGGCGGACCCACGCGATAACAGCCCCCGCCGGCCTCGCCAAGTCTTTGCTTTCTCGCTCGATCGGGCCGTTGTTATGATGGTCCGCATGAACGGTTCCCAGGCCACGCCGCGTCCGCTCGATCGGGAGAGGGCAGCGCGCAACGCCCCGTGCCAGTGCGGCAGCGGGCGGAAGTCCAAGCATTGCTGCGCGAATACGAGGCCACCCAGCCGGGACAGCGCCAAGACTTCTGACCCGCGCGCCGCAACGATGGCGCCGGCGCTGGAACCCGTGACCGATGCCGGCCGGTTCCTTGAGGCCTACTCGACCTTGCAGCTGGCGCTCCGGCACGACGCGAACGGGATTGGGCCGCGGCGTGGTCCTAAGCCAGCAGTGACCAGGAAGACGATGCAGGCGGTCCAGGCCTCGCTTGATCAGGCGGCACGGCACGCCGCGGCCGGCCGGTTGCCCGAGGCCATCGCAGCTCTACAGAGCGCCGTGCGATTGACGCCCGACAGCGCGGTGGCGCACTACCGACTTGGCCTCACCTTCTGGAATGCCAGCCGCTCACGCGAGGCTGTCGCCAGCCTGCGGACGGCGATCAGCCTGCAGCCCAACTTCGGCCGTGCCCATCTTTGCCTCGGCGCGGCATTGCAGGACCTGGGTTACACCACGGATGCCATCGCCGCGCTGCGCACAGCGATCGCTCTGCGTGCCGATGTGCGCGAGGCGCATGCCAGGCTGGGCGATCTGCTGCGCGCCCACGGAGACGCCGCCGGAGCGGCGGCCAGCTACCGCAAGGCTGCCGACGATACGACACGCGGGCGGCTGCAACTCGCAAATGCGCTGATGGCGGAAGACCGTTACGATGAGGCCGAGGCCACTGTTCGCCGCGCCGTGGCACTGGATCCCGACAGCAGCAAGGCGGCATGGTTCCTCGGGAACGTCCTACTCTACCTCGGCCGCTTCGACGAAGCAGTTCAGCAAAGCGACCGGGCGATTGCCCTGTCTCCGGTGGCAGTCAGTCCGTATTACACGCGCGCCCTGGCGAAGCGGTTCATCGAGGCCGATCGTCCGTTGGTCGCGCAGATGGAAAGGGTACTGAGGACCACAGCGCTGAGCGACGTTGCGCGGATGAAGCTGGAATACACCCTTGGCAAGGCTTATGACGATCTGAGCGAATATGCCCAAGCGATGCGGCATTTCGACGCCGCCAACCGGATCGAAAAGACTCTGTCCGTCTATGATCGCGCCCAGAAGGCAGCGTGGGTCGATACGATCTCCGCACGCTACACGCCGCAGTATTTCGCGGAGCACGCCGCGTTGGGCGCGGACGATGAAACGCCGGTCCTAGTGCTCGGAATGCCGCGTTCCGGCACGACTCTGGTGGAACAGATCGTTTCAAGTCATCCGCAAGCAGCCGGTGGTGGCGAGTTGGATTTCTGGCTGCAGCGCGGCCAGACCTTGGAGGCACCCAGCGTGACCGCGGCGCACGCTCTGGCGGATGACTACCGCGCATTACTTCGGCGGATCGCACCGGACGCGGCGCGGGTCACCGACAAGATGCCGCACAACTTCCAAATGATCGGGCTAATCCATCTGGCGTTCCCGCGCGCACGAATTATCCATTGCCGGCGGCATCCGGTTGATACCTGCCTGTCGATCTACTTCACGGACTTCATGCAGCGCAAGGACTTCGCCAGTGACCGCGGCAACCTGGTCGCGGAGTACCGCCAGTACGAGCGGCTGATGGCCCACTGGCGGACCGTGCTGCCGCCCGATCGGTTCCTGGAGGTAGACTACGAGGCGCTGGTTGACGATCAAGAGCTATGGACGCGCCGTGTGATCGATTTCTGTGGCCTCCCATGGGATGCGGCCTGTCTGCGCCCTGAACGCAACACGCGCATCGTGCAGACTGCCAGCCTGCGGCAGGCGCGTCAGCCGGTCTATCGCAGCTCGGTAGGACGCTGGCAGCACTACGAACCGTGGCTGGGCGCATTGCGCGAACTCTTGCCTGCTGGCACAGCAGCACCGACAGATACTGGTCAGTAGGGAACACCAGCCGATGAACCTGCGTTTTACCCCGGATCAGCTGGCGTTCCGCGACGAGGTGCGCACTATCATCCGCAACAACCTGCCGATGAGCATCGGCAGCTCCGGATCATCTGGGCCAGCTCGTTGTCCTGTGGGATGGTCGCGTTATCGGTTCTATTACACCTTCAACGAATGCCCATGCCGCGGCATGGGCAACATGGGCCCGCGCACAACGAGCATCTGCGAACGTCGGTGGAGGGCGGGCGGCTTGGCGGCGGCCTGCTGATCGCCCTGCTTGTGCTGTGGGTGACGCAGCGCACGCGGTGGTTGTGCTAAACGGACAAGGTGATCATGCGGCTGGCGTTCACGGGCTTCGCCGTGCACGCCTACACCGACAACGTGCTGATCGCGACCACCGCTTGCGTGTTCTTCTCCTCCGCGACGGGTGTGTTTGGGCGAGGCCATCAACCGGCGTGCGTCAGGAAGCTCCAACCGGGGGGTGGCGTGTCGGCAGATCCACCGACTGCTGCCAGATACGCCCGGCAAAGCCCGAGGCGCCGGCCCGCGGGTTTGGCCCCCTTGTCCCCACTAAAGGTTGTCGCTCAAATCCCAGTTTCCCGTCGGGAGGCTTCTCAGGCTCCTGCGAGCACAGGCAAAACGTCACCACATCCTTCCGGGGCGCATTGGCAGGGGTTACCTGCCAATGCGCCCCACAGGGCAGAACAAAACAGTAGGTCAGCCGCGCCGGCGACGCAGCAAGCCCATTCCAACCAAGCCGACGCCGAGTATGGTCAAGGTCGCAGGCTCCGGAACAACCGGCACGCCCGTTTCGACGAAGTCGTTGCTAAACGAGGAAAACACCGCAGCTGTGCCGGTGATGACCAACGTGTCGGTCATATGCTCCGTAACCACGCCTGGAGAGATGTTTTCGGACGTCGTCGGACCTGAGGTCACGATATTCGGCGTCGTGCCGTCGCTGAAGTGTTTTGTCAGCGTCCCGGGCCCCCCGGATGTGATGTCGAGGCCCGCGCTCGCCGAGGTTATCAGCGCCGGCGAGGCCGCTGCAACGGTGAGGTCATACGATAGGGTGTAGGTGCCCGGGTTAAGGACCACTGGGCCAGTCCAGACGAATTCGTGTTCATCTGTCCCGGGTGTAGGCGTCAAAAGGCTGAACCGCCCGAACATGGTATCGAAGCCGGACACCGCACCAAAGCCGGTCTCCGTGAAATTCGTCCATATTTTGTCCTGCTGGTGGATCTCCAGCGTACTATTTCCTGTGGCGAACATCGTCGCGCTGCCGAAGTTCGTGGGCGGAGAATTTGGAATGACCACGATGTTGTTCGCCTGCGCCGGACTGGCTGCCAGCGAGGTGACAAGTGCGATCGCCGACGCGGTCAGCAACGCATGACGTACCGAAAAATTGAACATGGGCCGAGCCTCCTCTGGTCTCATTCGCTTCAAGCTGGGTGACCCAAATCATTCGGCCTCACCCGACGTCGACTACGGAAGCAAACCCCATGCCAAGAGATCAAGGGGTGTGTTTTCAATAGGTTAGCGACTTCGATCCGTGGCCGCCCTCGCGAGTTGTAAAGTTTTCCGACTCAGCTATCCCGGTGCCTGAGCTCAGGCAGTGATCGACCTATCGTCCCGTCACGAGCTCGGCGGTATCCCGGGCCGTGGGCCGAACTGCAAGCACTCGGACCGGACCACAAAAGCCTGCTGGTCGGCAGTAGCGTTGCACCGGCGAGCGCAGTGCTGCCGATGCCGCTGCCGGGGATGCCGGTGCCCCTCGCGGGCAAAAAGCTCGACGGATCAGGATGGGGATTCCCGCCGAAAACCCTCCGGTGGAATAAATATGCCGTCCGGCGGTGTGCCATAGTGAATGGTTGTAGCAATCATCGACGCAACGGACGGCTTGGTCGATGCCATGCGCAGCACGATGCCGTCGTCCGTCACACAGGCCGTGTCCCCAAAATCCTTGCCGGGAGTTTCGATCCTCCATTCGGTGCAGGGAGCGTGTGCCACCATGTCCCTCCCCTGGCGCGAAAACATCACGTCCGCCCTGAGGACGGCCCCCGGGTTCTCGTCCCCGGCGGGATCCTCGGTGTACGCCTTGCGCTCCGGGTACACTGCGATGTGGCGATTTCCGGGGCGGTCAAAGATGACCGATTTGTACGGGACTTTCGCCTCCATCCAGCGAAAAAAGTCGAGCCGGACGCGCTCACCCGCCTGGCTGTAGCTAACCTGCAACTTGTGCGGACCATTCAGCGGCCCATTATCGAAGCGGTATGTAACCACCACATCGCTCTTCGGGAGCATAAGGGGGCGATCCGGTTGCTGGGCCCCAGCGCTCGGGGCCGCAAAAAGCATCGGCGCGAACGCCGCCAACAATCCCCCAAGGGCTCGACAGTTACATCGTGACATCCTGGTTCCCTTTTCCGTCCCGTGCCCAATACCGCAATAGGTCAATACCATAGATGCAAGACTTATCGGCGAGCTACGGCAATGGAATGCCGTGGGCCTTCCGGCAACCTTGCGGCACGCCGTGGAGCCAGAGTAGGGACGCACCACTGCCGCCGGAGGCACGCCGTATGCGATTGATCTGGACCGCCTTGCTGCCGCTGCTGCTGGCGACGTACCCGGCCGCGGCTTCCGGCCTCGCCTTCGTGATCAACTCGGGCGGCGCCTCGATCAGCCTGGTGGACATGACCTCGCAGCAGGAGCTCCGCCGCATCCCGGTGCTGCGGGAGCCGCACCACGTGGCGCTCAGCCCGGACGGCAAGAGCCTGCTGGTCGGCGACACCGTCGGCAACGAGATGCTGTTCCTCGATCCGGCGACCGCGGCCTTGCAGAAGCGCCTGCCGGTGGCCGATCCCTACCAGTTGGGGTTCAGCCCGAACGGCAAGTTCCTGGTGGTGAACGGCCTCGCGCGCAACCAGGTCGATGTCTACGACGCCGCCTCCATGCAGTTGCTGAAGCGGTTCCCGATCGCCTCGATGCCGAGCCATCTGGACTACGCGCCGGACTCCTCGCGCGTGTTCGTCAGCCTGCAAGGCACCGACAGCCTGGTGGCGATCGACCTGAACCGGCTGGCGATCCTGTGGACCGCGAAGGTCGGCAAGACGCCGGCCGGGGTGCTGTGGCACGACGGCAAGGTGCTGGTCGCCGACATGGGCACCGACTATGTCGCGGTGGTCGATCCGGCGGACGGGCGCGTGACCGGCCGCATCCACACCGGCAAGGGCGCGCACAACCTGTTCATCTCGCCCGACCGCAAGATCATCTGGGTGAACAACCGCGTCGGCGGCACCACCACGTCGCTCGATGCAGTGACGCTGGCGCCGATCCGCAGCTACGCGATCCCCGGTGGCCCGGACGACATCGCCTTCGCCCCCGACGGCCGGCTGTGGATCACGCGGCGCTTCGCGGAGAAGGTGGCGGTGCTGGATCCGAAGACCGGCGAGTACCAGACCATCGAGGTGGGCCGCTCGCCGCACGGCCTGTTCCTCAATCCGAGGGGCAGCGCGGCGCCGAGTGTCGCGGCGCGCTGATTTGAAACCACGGATGAACACGGATGAACACGGATAAGAAGCGAGACGTGGCACCGGCGCGGCAACCGCCGCGGACTGCATCCGTGTTCATCCGTGTTCATCCGTGGTTCCTTTCATGCCGCGATCATGCCTGATCCGTTCGACCTCGCCGCCGGCTGGCTGCAGGAGCATCTGCTGCTCCCGCTGCTCTATGCGCTGGGCCTGATGCAGTGGGAGGACGTGTCGTACGGCTGGGCGCTGTTCGCGGTGTATGGCGCCTGCCAGGTGGCGATCACCTACGCGGTGTGCGTGCCGCTGGAGCGCTGGCGCCCGGTCGAGCGCTGGCCCGACGCGCGCGCCGTCACCGTGGATGTGCTGTACACCATCGTCTCGCGCGTCGGCTTGCTGCCGCTGTTCACCTTCGTGCTGTTTTACCGCGCCCAGGTGGCACTGAACGGGTTCCTGGCCGACCACGGCTGGGTGCCGCCGACGCTGGAGCGGCTAATGCCGTTCCTGCTCGGCCAGCCGGTGCTGACCTTCGTACTGTACGCGATCATCCTGGACTGCGCCGACTACTGGCGGCACCGGCTGTCGCACCGGTTCGGCTGGTGGTGGGCGCTGCACTCGCTGCATCACGCGCAGCGGCAGATGACGTTCTGGTCGGACGACCGCAACCACGTGCTGGACGACCTGATCGGCGCGCTGTGGTTCGGCGTGATCGCGCTGGCGATCGGTGTGCCGCCGCTGCAGTTCCCGGTGCTGGTGCTGGTGCTACGGTTCCTGGAGAGCCTGTCGCATGCCAATGCGCGGGTGTCGTTCGGGGCGGTGGGTGAGCGGTTGCTGATCTCGCCGCGGTTCCATCGCGCGCATCACGGGCTGCTGGCGGCGGGGCAGCGGAGCTGCAACTACGGGGCGGTGCTGCCGTGGTGGGACATGCTGTTCGGCACCGCCGACTTCAGCCGCGACTATGTGGCGACCGGCGACCCGACCGGCGAGGAGGCGCTGGCCAGCGGCTCGTATCTCGCCCAGCAATGGGCGGGGCTGCGGCGGTTCGCGGGGGCGGTCGCCAGCCCGATGGGGCGGCGAACGTAGGCTGAAAATATTCCTTGACATCCGCCGCCGCTCATGTTCTTGTTACGTTCATGTCCGCCGCAGCCGAACCCCCAGCCCCGACCACCGAGCCCAGCCGCAGTGGCCGCCTGCTCGCCCTGGTCCGCAAGCTGATCGGCTACGGCCGCGAACTCGCCATCACCCTCCGCCAGCGCACCGCCGCCGAACCCCTCTTCGCCATGGGCTGCTTTGGCACCACCGATCTCGCGCTGATCCTCGCGCGCATCGTCCGCGGCCTGCTGCTCGCCGAAGCGCTCGACGCGAGAGTGCTCCAGCGCGCCGCCCACCTCGACGCAGGACCGAGGCGCGGCAGGGCTCGATCCGCGCCCAGGGCGCCTGCCGCCCTTCGCGCGTCCGAGACCGATCCGCGTCTCGCGGGCCTGCCCACGGCGGCGCAGATCGCGGCCGAGGTCCGCCGCCGGCCGATCGGCGCCGTCATCGCCGATATCTGCCGAGATCTCGGTATCACGGGGAGCCATCCGCTGTGGCCGGAGGTGCGACGGGCCATCACCAGGCACGGCGGCAGCCTTGTCCGCCTGGTGACGGACCTCATCGACCGATCGCTCTTCCCGGGTGGCTGGCCCCCGCCCGCGGTCGCCCCAACCGCATTGCGCGGACCGACCTTGCGGTTCGAGGCACCAGGCGGCACTGGGCCGCCCTGAAGCTGCCGCCTGACGATCGAGGCGTTGCGCACGGGGCCAGCCATGGCCGGCCCCGGCGTGCTGATTCGGCCAATGCCAACCGCGCTGAAAAGACCGGCTCCGTTCTGTGTCCGCCGGTGCCTCCGCCGTCATGGCCGGGCGCAGGTGTGGTGCGTCATTCTCTTTGCCGCTTTGTATAAAGCGCTCGCGGCAGTCGCATGAGGGGCTCCCCCACGCGGATTATGGAACCCTCGCACAGGTTATCCGCCAGGGTGAACCCATCCGGTGCGAACACGATGATGGTCGAGCCATGCTGGAACCAGCCCATCTCTTCGCCCTTTGTCAGCGACACATCCAGCCGAGAGGTCCGCGGGCCGCCGCGACGCACATCGGTGCAGGGGCCGAGGAAGTTGAGGCGAATGCTGGCCACCAGGATGGCCGCGACGGGAACCAGTGTGATGCGATGACCCGTGCGGGAAAGCCTGGCCCTGATCGCCGCTCGCTCATTCTTGCAGAACAGGCGCTCGACTCGTTTGAGAGCGATCGGATTGACGTTCCACGTGTCACCGGAGATGTAGGTGATGGACTCGACGGCGCAATCGTGCGGCGCATGGAATCGGTGATACATCGCCGAGGTGAGCCGCAGCGTCACGTAGCATCCGTTCCGGTAGGCGTCGGCATGCTCCTGATCGCCGAGCAGATCGCGCAATTGATAGGGAAAGCCCTTGATCTGCAGCACCTGACCGCACTCGACCCGCCCGGATGCACCGACGATTGCATCGCAAGGGCTGACCAGCAGATCCGGATCGGGATCGATCGGACGCGCACCGTCCTTCAGCCGCCGGATGAAGCAATCGTGCAAGCTGCGAAAGCGTTGCTCTTGCGCATCGGTCAGGTCCAGATCGGCGAACAGCCGCCAGATACCGATCGAGAGATCGCGAACCACTGGATGCTCGAGCTGGCTGAACCAGCCGAAGAAGTTGGTGGCCAAGCGTCTTGGGATGCGGTTGGTGAGCAGAAAATTGACGTCTTCGTGACAGGCGATTGCGGCAATCGTCGAGCGCAGCGTCTTCATGTTATTGGATTCTTGCCTGAAGGAGTCATGCACCTGCCATGGAATCGACGGTTCTCGCAGCCTATGCCGCCGGCGCCGCGGTGTTGAGCGTTCCGCTCGTCAAGCTCAAGCGACGGCTTGAATTGTCGCGAGCGAAGCACCGGTCGCTTGCCGGACATGCCCGGTTGGCACGACGGATTGCAGCGCTGGTTCCGTTCTACGAGTACGACGAGCATCGGTTTTTCCGATCGGACAATCCGCCAGAGAATATTGCAGTTCGAAGACGGGACGGCTTTCTGCGGCTCACCTCCATCTACCGCGAACGCTTTGCGCGGACGAGTGCGTTGACGGCTCGGGTGCAGAGCGGAGCCTCCGACCTGCAATTCACCTCTGCCTACCGAGTCCCCTTTCAGTATAGCCACTATGTTCGTCAACACTTGGCGGCCGGTTCCATTCTGGAATCCTCTGCCGGCGTTACCGTCAGCGACGTTGACGGCAATATTCTATACGATGTTGCCAATTCCTACGGTGTCAATTTGTTCGGCTACGATTTCTACAAGGAGTGCATCGCGCGCGGTGCAGAGCTTGTGCGCGATCTCGGGCCCGTGCTTGGCGCCTACCACCCGATCGTCGCTTACAACATCGAACGCATCCGGCAGATCTCCGGGCTGGACGAGGTGTCGTTCCACATGTCCGGCACCGAGGCGGTGATGCAGGCGGTCCGGCTGGCGCGCTATCATACCCGCCGCTCGCATATCGTCCGCTTCTGCGGTGCCTATCACGGCTGGTGGGACGACGTGCAGCCTGGCATCGGCAACCCTTCTTCCGCGCGTGAAACCTACACGCTGGCCGAGATGTCGGAACATACGCTCCACGTGCTGCGCACGCGCCGGGATATTGCCTGTGTGCTTGTCAACCCGCTTCAGGCACTGCACCCGAATGCGGGTCCTCCGGCCGATTCGTCACTGGTCGACAGCGGCAGGACGGCGCATTTCGATCGCCAGGCCTATACGCGTTGGCTGCAGCAGCTCCGGGCGGTGTGCAGCGAACGCAGGATCGCGTTGATCTTCGACGAAGTGTTCGTCGGCTTCCGGCTGGCGCTCGGCGGCGCGCAGGAATATTTCGGCGTTAAGGCCGATCTCGTCACCTACGGCAAGACTCTCGGGGGTGGCTTTCCGGTTGGCGTGGTGTGTGGGCGCCACGAATGGATGAAGCGGTTCCGCGAGGATCGTCCAGCCGATATCTGCCTGGCGCGGGGTACCTTCAATTCGCATCCGTACGTCATGGGTGCGATGAACGAGTTTCTCCATCGACTGGAAACGCCGGAGATGCTGCGGCTCTACGATGGCCTCGACGAGATGTGGAACCGGCGGACTGAAGCCATGAACCTTCGGTTTGGCGAGGAAGGTCTTCCGGTCAGGGTGGAAAATCTCTCGTCAATCTGGACGGTGTGTTACACGCGGCCATCCCGTTATAACTGGATGCTGCAGTATTACCTTCGTGCCGAGGGTTTGGTGCTGAGCTGGGTCGGCACGGGCCGGCTGATTTTCAGCCTGAACTACAGCGATGCGGACTTTGCGGCGGTCATGGATCGATTCCTGGCAGCAGCGCGGGCGATGGATCAGGATGGCTGGTGGTGGACCGGCGCCACCAGCTCCAACAAGTCGATCAGGCGGCAACTGCTGCGCGAGTTGCTGGCCAGTTATTGGGGGCAGGTCGGCGCGCGTTCGGGCGCCGCCTGATCGTTGCGGAGTCCGGCGGCTAGCCGTGACGCACGGTCGGCTTTGTGCCCTCGATGAGTTCGCCGCGCAGGAGATGACCAGGTGCGCGATAGTACAGCTTTATGTCGTGGAACGGATCAGTGAGGATCTTGGTCGCCCAGACCAGTCCGGTCTGGACATCCTTGATCTTGAATAGTTGGACCGTCCGAAACAGCAACCCGCCGCCACCCAGCCAGAGCCACAGCCAGCCGACGTGTCGCACGAACTCACTGATCGTCGCAGCTGGTTTGACGGTGTGCAGGAGCGTGGGATCCACGAACAGCAGCAGCGGTGACAGCGCCCAGATCGCCAAGAGAATGATCTTCCGGCGTAGATTGTAGCCGACCTTGATCGCTTCCTTGTATTCGTGGGTCGCCTGGTTGACGAAGTCGTATGTCTTGGGTTCGAAAAACAGGTGTCCGACCTGCCGACTGACCATCGCCACCAGCCATCCTGTCAGGGCTGCCGCGGCGGGGTCCTTGAACACGAGCATGTAGGCGCCAACGAAACTCATTGCGCTCAGTAGATGAAGAGACTGATTTATCCGGCTATGGTGATAGTAACGGTGATCATCCCACCGCTGTTCCCTCAGGTGTTCAACAAAGCCTGTCATCGCCATTCCTTGCCCAGCCATTGACGCAACACGGTTACAGTTTCGTGAAGCCGTGCGAATCGACTAAACCGCGCAAGGCTTGCATTGGCTTTCGCGCGGAGGCACGTGATGGTTTAATGACATTGGCAACCTTGTCCCGACCCGGGCAGTCAACCGAACGATCAGAACGCCGGCATCAGCGGGATCGGCACGAGGTGCTCCTCGACGCCGCGCGCGCCCGGGATGTTTTCGGCCGCAACCCGGACCGCCTGCCGCCTTTCTTCAGGCTCGTCCGAACCGAACCATAGATGCACCACCCCGCCGCTGACGATGACGTCCTGGGCCCAGACCTTGGCCGCCCATTCCTGTCGCCCCAGCTCGGCGAGGAGCTTGTCACGGATGGCGCGATCGTCGTCGCCGGTGTCGGAGGTGGGAGCCGCCGTTGTCGCCGCCAACGCCCGCACCAGGTTGGCCCGGCTGACGATGCCGACAACCTTGCCATCGCGCACGACCGGCACGCGCTTGATCCGTTTCGTCTCCAGCAGTGTCGCGACATCGGCGAGGTCGGTGTCCTCGGTGACGGTGACGACGTCGCGCGTCATGATATCCCTGGCGGTGCGGCCATGCGATTTGACATAGTCCCGGGCGAGGCCCGAGGCGAAATGTTCCAGCCACCATGCGCTCCGGCGCTCGCTGCGCCGCTCCGTGCCGAGTTCGGCGCGATGCAGCAGGTCCCCTTCACTGACGATGCCGATCATGCGGCCGCTGGCGTCCACCACCGGAGCGCCACTGATGCCCTTCTCCGACAGCAGTGCCGCCAGGGCCTGGACCGATGTGTCCGGATCGACCGTGATCACGTTCGGTGTCATCACGTCTATTGCGCGCATTGTTACCTCCCGACTGCTGTGCTCAGCAGGCATTTTCGCAAGGCCGGGCGCGGGTTCTTGGCCGCGACGATACGGACCATCGCTCGCACGGCTTCGCAAACGCCGGGTGAACGATCGATCCGGGCGGCTGTCGCGTCAATGATCTAGATCAACGCCGGCTGTCATTGCGAGGAGCGCAGCGACGAAGCAATCTCGCACCAGCATGGCACCAAGCAGTGGCCGAACGATGGTGCCCCAACCCCACGAGATTGCTTGTGCGCCAGGAAGCTGGCGCGGTCCAGCCGGTGCAAGTCCGGCCCGGGTAAGTCGTAGCGGGCGCCCGGTAGTGAGTGTTGCGTGG
>Ga0209040_10003123_pt1 | contig 12750 bp, 13 predicted proteins | sample BogFormECP12_OM3_FD_188240 | JGI IMG/M metagenome (GOLD analysis project Ga0209040, IMG submission 188240) | Bog forest soil microbial communities from Calvert Island, British Columbia, Canada - ECP12_OM3 (SPAdes) (version 2) | ecosystem: Environmental > Aquatic > Freshwater > Wetlands > Bog ... | reverse complement strand
TTTGAGTTTCCCCGCTCCGCTCGCTGGTATACGGCCACGTGTGAGGTCTGCGGCCACGGACATAGTAACGAAGGTTTTCGCGCTGCCGGGATCGCCGCTGAACATCGTCACCTCGCCGCGTGCGATGCGGCCCTCCCACACCCAATCAACCTTCTCACTCTCGACTTCGCTGAGGGGCTGTGTAACAGGTACGGCACCTGCATCATCGTCACTCCACTTCTTCGCGTTGGTACAGATGCGACGAAGGTTGGTAGCACCGCCTTCGCAGGCCAACAGGTCATCGATGCCCGCTTTGCCGTCTTCTGTAATCCACTCAGGCACCTTGGCGAAGTGAACGTTGGCCCCTCTCTTCTTGAGCAGACCGGCAAGGGCGTCGGCTGCCGTTTCCACCCTCTTGTTGGCATCGGCGTCGGCGTCGGGAATGATGATGACGCGCCGTCCCTTCCAGACGATCTTCTTCAGGATCGAGCGAAGCTCGCTTCGACTCTGTATCGAGTCTGACTTCGGTTCGAAGCCGCCATCGATGCCGCCCAGAGCGATGATGTGGAAACCGTGCATCGCGCCCGCGATGCTGCGCGTCTCACCCTCGGTGATGATGAGTTCAATACTGGTATCCCTGAAGGCTTTCTTCCAGTCGAGCGAGGGGGCGAAGTAGGGAAGGTTCGGCTCGCCTGCTGGCCGTTTGAACTTCTGCGGCTTGCCATCGGCCCCCTTCTGCGGGTTCTGATAACGAAGGTTGCCCGTGCTGACTTTTTCTCCGGTGAGCGGGTGATAGTTGACGTACCTGATTCCGGCGAGTTCAGGATGGTATCCACCTGCCTCCAACTCAGCACCGCACTGCTTCTCGGCATACTCCCATGTGTGGCCGCGTGCGCTGCTGTAGTTATCCGCCCACTGCGCGGCCCTACCTGGTACACTTGTCTTAGTCATAGTTAGCTTTCCTTGTCACATCAGTGAGGGCCATCGTGAGTGCGTCGCGGTGGCCTTTTCGTTTGCCCTTGGGTGTCGTTCTCCCTGAGTGCTGTGAAAAGGTGCTCTAAGCTGCCCTCCGTTTGCGTGCGGCGATCTTCCGGCGTGCGGCGATGGCGCGATCCTGAAAGCGTGCGCCGACACTGTTGTCATTCGGCTCGTAGGTAGTTTCGGACTCCGTTAGAAACCGCTCGATCTCTGAGGCGCGAAACATCAGCCGCCCGTTAATGCGAACGCCCCGGAGCCTTCCTTCGCGGAAGAGTTTGCGGACGTTCCAGTGGCTGCGGCTCAACAGGACGCCCGTATCGGGCACGGAATAGATCAAAGGTTTGAGGGTGCTGCGCGGCTGCGCGGCTGTGCGTGACATGGGTAAATACCTTCTCCCGGCACATTGCCGGGTCCAGAGACAACTGTCACTTGCCTTATCTGGAGATTCTCAGACTCCCTGCCATGGGGGGCCTGATACGGTTGCCCTGCATGTCCAATTGGAGGCAGGCTCGTAAAAGAAGAGAGGTATTTACTTCACTTTCTATTCTACCCAAATGCCCACAATCATGCAACTGTAAACCCTTTAGAATCATTATGCTAACAAGTGTCTACAATAGAAGTAGCTGCAAAATCAACAGCTTATAGAAAGGGGCATGTTAGTGGCTGAGGTAATACGAAGACGCAGAAAGGGTGGTGTCTACAAGCGGGGTGACCGCTGGTGGGGATCATGGACGGGTTCGGACGGCACGCGGCAGCAAAAACCGCTGCTGGCCCAGAACTACCCGGATGCAGTGAACGAGGTGGCCGGGTATCGCAAGCGTGCAAGAGAAGTGCGCATGACGGGGCAGGCCCCACCTTCCAACGACAACTTAGCTAGCGTCTTGCCAAGATACTTATCCCATCAGTAAGTTCGTCTGAGTCGTGAGTCGTATCTCAGAACCGAGGGCATCATTCGAAACCAGATCGGGCCGTGCTTCGGCGCGATGCGGGTGAACCTGATCTCCCGCGACAACATCTTGCAATATGTCAACGAGAGGATCGAGGAAGTAAGTGCGGCGACCGTGGTGAAGGAGATGAACGTCCTCAAGCACCTGATGGGATTAATGTGCGATGAGTGGAGGATGATCCCAGCCAATCCGTCGCTTAGGCTGAAGCCCCCGAAGCGCGTGCCTGCGGGTAGGGTCCGCTACCTTCAACCCACGGAACTGCGTGCTGTAATCACCGCCTGCCCAGACTGGCTGCGTGGCATCGTCGGCCTTGCGGCCTTCACCGGGATGCGGAGAAGCGAAGTCCTGGGCCTGAAGTGGATGAACGTCGATCTGGCCCACAACCGGCTGATGCTGACGGCGACCAAGAACAATGAGGGCAGAATCGTGTACCTGAACCGTCTGGCGACGGACGTTATCAAAAGCCAGTGGGCGAAGGGCGTGAAACCTGCCTCTCTGGTATTCCCTCATGACTACAGCGCCGACAACGTGAGCAAGGGCTTCAACGTGGTGTGCAGGAAGCTCGGCATTGAAGACTTCCACTTCCACGATCTCAGACACACGGCGGCGTCTTGGATGAGAATGCGGGGTGCTGATGTGCAAACTGTCGCCAGCCTGCTCGGCCACAAGGACATGCGAATGGCGATCCGCTACCAGCACCTGTCGGCAGACCATCTGGAGGAGGCGGTGGGGAGGCTCGATGAGATATTCGGTGAGCCAAAAGCGCTGCCGGTAGGTACAAAATAGTTACAATCACAACAGTCGATTGCACCCTTTAATTGCTGTAACTTGTTGATTAATTTGGTAGCGCCATCGGGGATCGAACCCGAACTCTCCGCCTTGAGAGGGCGGCGTGTTAACCAATTACACCATGGCGCCGGAGGGGAGTGGCGAGGATCGTCAACCTTCTTAATATAACAGAGGAAAGGCGTGTCTGGAGCAGCTAGATGGCTGCCCTGCGCGGCTGAGACCGGCTAACGAAAATTGGAATACAGCGGTATAGGAATTAACAAAGGGGTTCTTGACATCGGTGACAGACGAGGAACACTATCTCACCTGGCAGACTCCTGAATGTTCTCCGCAGACGGTTGTGTGGAGCAGCAACGGGAGACTTCGTTCCTGGCCCTGCTGAAGTTGGCGCCGCTTTCGTCTTCCCTGGCTCTGTGAGACGCCGCCCGACCAGTCTCGATCCGTTCTGAGCCGGGGCACAATCAAATACAGCGATAAGGAGAGACAGGTATGGCTAAGGTTGGATATGTGTTCGGCTATGGCTCGCTTATTGAAAGGGCGTCGCGGACGCGCACCAATCCCGACGCCTTCGCCGCCTGGCCGGCACGAGTTACCGGCTATCAGCGCGGATGGTTTCACCAGTTTGCCAAAAACGTCGGCAGCACCTGCACCTACTTAGGGGCGGTGGCAAAGGCGGGGGCAACCATCAACGGCGTCATTTATAAAGTCGACGACATCGAGAAAACCAAAGAGCGAGAGACCGGCTACTCGGCCGCCCCCGTGGAAGGAGCGATCCAGATGCTGGACGGGGGCGCGCCGTGGGACAGCAAGAACCAAGTCCTTCTCTTTGTGAGCAAGCCCGATTACATTTCCAAGACCAAAGAGCCGACCCCTGACATCCCCATGGTCCAGTCTTATGTCGATATCTGTGTCAACGGCTGCCTCGAAATCGAAGCGCTGTATCGCACGGCTACGGGCTATGTTCAGGAGTTTATGAAGACCTCGACCGGCTGGAACAAGTATTGGGTGAACGACAGACTTTATCCTCGACGGCCGTTCATCTACTGCCCGAATGCCAGCGCCATCGATCAGGCTCTGCAAACCGGCGGCGTCCTGCAGTACGTGCAGCTTCACGACCTGGGGTGATCCGGAGCCTGCCTAACCCACTTACACGGCGGGCACCCGAGAAAATAACGAGGTATTAACGTCACTCCAAGCCATCCCGGCCCCCGACAAGCGCATCCTTCTCCTGGGAAGTGAGGCAGGTATGCTTCCGCTCGCGAAAAATCTGCTCATCCAATCCACTCAACCCAAGACCAACCATTGCCCCGTAAGCACCACCAGGAGGCTCCCCCAATGCAATACAATCGCGTAATTCTCGGCCTATGTGCCGCAGCTCTCACGCTCACCTGTGCGGCCAATGCCGCTTCGGTCGCAAAAATGTCCTGCACCGGCAGTTCACAGACGACCAAGTTCGACCTAACTTACTTCTCGCTCGGCACCAGCGATGCAAATCAACCCGTGACCGGAACAGGCTCGAGTGCCGGAAGGACCGATGCGCTGCTGCCGCTCACGATCCGTACCGGCTTCTCGAATGTTGACGTGCTGGGTGAGGCTTACGGGAACGGAAACAGCTTTGCCACCTGTACGCTGACATTTGCAAGCGGCGGCAGCAACATTGCGGTCACGCTCGACCAGGTAATGGTGCAAACCCTGGAAGCAGTTGGGAAGAAAGGCGAACAGTTCGAACCCGCGGATACGTATCTGGAGGTCCAGTTCACCTACAAGGGTGCCTCGGTTTCAGTGAACGGCGGGACCAGCGTTGGTGGTTCCGCGGTAACTACCTGGAAAGCGAAGTAGATCGTTCTGAAGTAGATGTTCCAGGGATACGGGCAGGCCGCTCGATGGGCTTGCCCGTTATCCATCGCCCAGTGCGGAGAATAACGGGCATAATCTCCGCAGAAAGTGCTGTGCTCTCAGGACACGGCTGCGCGCGACATTGCATCGCTGATTACGACTGGCTGTATCCTCGCCTCAGGAGGACTCAGCCGTGACTACGGAAGAGCAGCCAAAACAAATCGATTACAGACGCCGGGCTATCGAAATCGCCATCCACATAGGCCTTGTCGTCCTGCTGACGACCGCATGCCTGATGATTCTGCGCCCTTTTCTGCCACTGGTTGCCTGGGGCATCATCATCGCGATCGCAGTGAACCCCGCGTACCAGAAGCTGCGAAGCATGCTGGGCGGACGCGGCAAGCTGGCCGCCGTGCTCTTCACCCTGATCTTCCTGGGCGTTCTGATTGTTCCCGTTGCCTTGCTGACGGAGACAATGATCCAGGGTATCCAGACGCTGATCGCGCACACCAGGGAAGGTACGCTGGGTATCCCGGCTCCGCCGGAAAGCGTAAGAACATGGCCGCTTGTCGGCGGGCCTTTGTATAGCGCCTGGGATAAGGCCTCCTCGAACCTGACAGACGCGCTGAAAAGCGTGGCTCCGCAGCTCAAGGCACTGGTTCCCGGGCTGCTTCACGCCTCTGCGGGAATCGGCATGACGGTGCTGCAATTTGTCCTCTCGATTCTGGTAGCGGGAGTTCTGCTTGCGAATGCTTCGGGCGGAGCGGAGGTGTCGCATTCCCTGGCCCGCCGGCTTTTTGGAGAACGGGGTCCGGAGTTCGAGACACTCGCAGGCTCCACGATCCGCAGCATTACCAACGGAATTCTCGGCGTGGCCGTCATTCAGGCGGTTCTTGCCGGTGTCGGCTTTCTTGTGGCGGGATTGCCCGGCGCGGGGCTATGGACCTTGATCTTTCTCTTCGCGACCGTGCTTCAGGTGGGAGGGCTCGTGATGCTTCCCGCCGTCATCTACATGTTTGCGGTCGCAAGCACAACGAAAGCAGTGTTGTTTCTGGTTTGGTGCATCCTGGTGACTGCCCTCGAACACGTTCTGAAACCTCTGTTATTGGGCCGCGGCGTTGCGGTTCCGATCGTGGTCATTTTCCTGGGAGCCATCGGCGGCTTTCTGGCAATCGGCATCATAGGACTCTTCGTCGGCGCGATCGTTCTCTGCATTGGGTACAAGCTCTTTCTGGCCTGGCTGGAGGGTCCGGTAGCTGCAAGGGAGATGTGAAAGGCGCGGCGAGCAACTTTCGCTCCGCAAAGGATGGAGTGGACATTGCAACAGGGTGTTCACACGCCGGTGATACCCTTCATCGGTTGTCACCAAGCTCGTGAGGAAACACCATGACAAACGCCGGCACTTCCGCAGCGTACCACTTTGCAGTGCACCATAAGACCGCTCGTGTAAACGATCTGGATGTCTTCTATCGTGAAGCCGGTGCGCCGGACGCTCCGGTCATCCTTCTTTTGCATGGGTTCCCAACCTCGTCCAACATGTTTCGGAATCTGATTCCGCGCCTGGCGGGATTGTTTCACGTTATAGCCCCGGACTATCCGGGCTTTGGCCAGAGCAGCATGCCGGACCATGAGGACTTTGCATACACATTCGAGAATCTGACGAACGTGGTTGACAAGTTCGTCGAGCAACTTTGCCTGGGCAAGTTCTCTCTCTACGTAATGGACTACGGCGCTCCGATTGGCTACCGTCTCGCGCTGCGGCGTCCCGAGCAGATTGAAGCGCTAATCGTACAGAACGGCAATGCCTACGAACAAGGGCTGCGCGAGTTCTGGGACCCGATCAAGAAATACTGGGCGGATCCCAGCCCTGAAAACCGGGCCGCACTTCACTTTCTCGTCGAACTGAAGGCAACACGCTGGCAGTATGAGAATGGCGTGTCCGACCTCACGCTGGTTGATCCGACAACGTGGCTGGTCGATCAGGTTGGTCTGGATCGCCCCGGGAACCGAGACATTCAGATGGATCTATTTCTTTCCTATGGAACCAATGTGCCGCTGTATCCGGAGTTTCAGGCCTTCTTCCGGAAGCATCAGCCGCCGACGCTGATCGTGTGGGGCAAGAATGATTACATCTTTCCTCCCGAAGGCGCCGCCCCGTATAGCCGCGATCTCAAGACTTTGGTGACGCATCTGTTGGACACTGGCCATTTTGCACTCGAAACGCACGGAGAAGAGATTGCGAGCCGCATTGAAATGTTCCTCGGGCAGCAAGTCAAAGCTGCTTAGCGGTTACGGAGGGATGAGGGACCGGCTTAGGGCGTCGGTTATCCCATCCTTCGCTGCGCGAAGGATGGGTGGGCGGCCTTAGCTCCAGAGATGTTCGCGCAAGTGGTTAAAATTGAGAGCGTCATGTCCAGATTCGTTCAGCTTTGCAACGAAGCGAAGATCATCGGTGACAATCAGAAATTGATCTGACACCTGTGCTAGAGCACAGTCCGTTAGGCCCAAAAGCGAAACTCAGGCCTTTGGGCTACCTCCATGCTGGAAAATGGTATTTCGTCAACCTCGGCGAATATTCTGGGTTATCCCGGTACGAAGCGCGTATCGCTGGACCCGCAGTCCCCTCAAATCCCGAGCTTTTTGACTTCCTCGTTGTAGTACTTGCGGTAGAGGATGTCCCACTCCTGGCTGCCTTCGGGGATGATGCGGCGCTGGGACTGGATTTTGAGTCGGGCGGCCTGGTCGATGCGCGTCTCCTGCATGAGCAGATTTTCGAGCGCCTTGCGGGCTTCCTGGCGGATGGTGTTGCGGTCCTCAAGAAATTCGCATTCGTCGGTTTCGGCGAGGACGTCGGAGACGACGTGAGCCAGCTTGTTCAACTTGTCGCGGGAGATTCTCACAGCACCGCCTTGTACTTGCGGGCCAGCTCGATCTTGACCTTCTTGAACATTTCGGCGTAGGCGGCGCCGGTGCGGTGCATCTCGTCCTGGTAGGCGTCGAGGATGACGCGCACCTCTTCGTTGATGCGATCTTCGAGGGACAATTCTTCGAGGAGACCGGCGTTTACGCGCTCTTCGACAACGGACAACTTATCAGCGCGGATCACCTTGGCGTCGATCAGGTGTTTGACCGTATGGCGGGCAAGATATCCTACATAATCCCGTGAAAAAATCATTTATCTCGTTCGAAATATAGCACAAATGAGTGGGTGAAACCGGCTGCGTCGAGCGTGGCGCTATGCCTGGCTAACGAGAGCGGGCCGGTGCGGGCAGACGGCGGCGTTAAGGCAATCGTCGGCAATAAGAAGTCGCTCGACGGGACGGCCGCCGATGAAGTGCTCGCTGACGATCTCGGACACGTCTTCGACTTTGACCCCACCGTACCAGACGGCTTCAGGGTAGACGACGACGGTCGGGCCGTGCTCGCACTGCTCGAGGCATCCGGACTTGTTGACGCGGATGCGGGGGACGAGACCGGCGGCCTTCACGGCGTCCTTGAGTTGGGTGTGAAGCTCGCTTTTCCCGTCGGTAATACAGGAGGGACGCGCGCTGCCCGGCTCGCGGAAATTAGTGCAGACGAAGACGTGGCGCTCAAATTTCGCCAATCGGGACTCCTTGAGTGAGGGTTCTGGGTTTATGTTACGTGATTTCCACCTGGCACGATGGCGTAGACTGGCAGTTCTGCGACAATCGATAGATGACTATGCTGCAAGACAGTTTGCTCTCTCTCAAAGACGATATGGTGGCCTTCATTTCAGGCCACGGAATGCGCCGCGTGCCCGTGTACGTGGGCGAAGAAGTGCCGACGGTGGTGTGGGAAGACGATTCGAACCCCGACAGCTGGAAGGATTTTGTGGAGACCGCGAAGGCGGCGGGCGCGGCCTTCCTCACCATGAGCGAAGTAGTGCTGGAGAAGGAAGACCTGGAGCTGCTGCTGGAAGAGCTGCAGGAGACGAACTTTCCGGACGAGGAGTCTCCGCTGATCGACGAAGCGCAGTCGCTGGCCACGCATGTGGGCCGGGTGGGGTATATCCAGCTGGGCTTTGCGCACCAGGGCATCGTGTTTCTGCACGAGAACACCACGGCATGGTATGAGCGCTATCAGCAGCTGCTGGAATCCCTGGAGGGTTTCGGCGATATCGTGCTGGACGACGAGGACGCCGACGAACAATCGTGAGCACGTCTGAGGCAGCGCCCGCGCTCCTGAACCGGCGCTGGATTCTTTCCGGGAGCGATCCGGCCGAGGCTGCAGAGCTGGCACGCGAGGCCGGGCTGCCTCTGTTAATTGCCGAACTGCTGGTGGCGCGCGGAGTGCGCAATGCGGCGGAGGCCGAGCGCTTTCTCCATCCACATTTCGATCAACTGCTCGATCCGTATTCGATGCTGGGCATGGAGCGCGCGGTGGCGCGCATCCAGCAGGCAGTTGCGGCGCGGGAGACGATCCTGGTCTACGGCGACTACGACGTGGACGGGACGACCGCCGTTGTGCTGTTGAAGACTGCCATCGAGATGCTGGGCGGGCAGGTGCGCTTTCACGTGCCGCACCGGCTGCGCGAAGGCTACGGCATGCAGAGCGGGATTCTGGATGGCGCGGCGCGTGACGGCGTGAAGCTGGTGATCAGCGTGGATACGGGCATTCGCGCCTTTGCCGCGGCTGAGGCTGCGGAGACCCTGGGTCTGGATTTAATCGTCACCGACCACCACCTGCCTGAAGCCGCGATGGGGCTGCCGAAGGCATTGGCTATTCTGAATCCGAACCAGGCGGAGTGCGGCTACGCGTGCAAGTACCTTTGCGGAGCTGGTGTGGCGTTCAAGCTGTCGCAGGCGCTGCTGGAGGCGTGGGACCGCGAGCGCGCGCGCGCGAAGATTCTGCCGTCATTCCTAAAGATGGTCGCGATTGCTACGGTTGCGGATGCGGTTCCGTTGCTGGGGGAGAATCGCGTCTTCGTCGCGATTGGCCTGGAGCAGTTGCAGCGCCCGGTGCATGCCGGACTGCGATCGCTGATGGAAGTGGCCAAGCTCGATCCGGCGCGGCGCAAACTCACTCCGGTGGACGTGGCGTTTCGCATTGCGCCGAGGATCAACGCCGCGGGGCGCATGGATGTGGCTTCCGAGGTGATCGAGCTCTTCACCACGAAAGAGCCGAAGCGCGCGCACGAAATCGCCGGGAAGCTCGAGAAGCTGAATCAGGAACGGCGTGACGCCGAGGCCGCCATGCTGGCCGAGATCGTGACGCGGCTGGAGGAAGAGCGCTTCCGCGATGCGCGATGCATTGTGATGGATGGTGAGGGATGGCATCGGGGCGTGATCGGCATTCTGGCCTCGCGCATTGTGGATCGGACGGGCAAGCCGGCGATGGTGGTCGCTCACGACGAGGATGGAACGGCGCATGGTTCGGGCAGGTCGATTCCCTGCTTTCATCTGCTGGATGCGATTGAGAGCTGCCGCGATCTATTTACGCGCTACGGCGGGCATGCGCATGCGGTGGGGTTCTCGCTGCCGTCGGAGCGGGTGGAAGAACTGCGCGCGCGGCTGGTCGGCTACGCGGCGATTCATTTGACCGAGGAAGATTTGGGCAGTCCCCTGCGGTGCGATGCGCTGCTGCCGCTTGATCGTGTGACTCCAGCTGTGTGGTCATGGCTCAAGCGGCTGGAGCCGATGGGGATGGGCAACGCGGAGCCGGTATTTCTGGCGCAGAATGTGCTGCTGACCGGCCCTCCGCGCTATATGAAGGAGAAGCACGTTCGGCTGCAGCTGACGCAGGGGCCGCGCGGTGGCAACCTGTCGGCGCTCGGGTGGAGCTGGGCGGAGCGGGTGCAATCGATGCAGCTCGGCGAGGGCAGCGTTGTACATCTCGCCTACCGGCTGCGGGAGAATGAGCATCCCGAATACGGCGGGCTGGAGCTGGAGATCGCGGGAATCTATCCGGTCGGTTAGCTCTTCCCTTTTGTCGGCGGCGGCTGCGTTATCGGCTTGAGGATGTCATCGAGCCGATCGGGCGTGCTCTTCACCCGCTCGAGATGCGGGAAGCGCAGACCGCCGTGGTAGTCGAGCTTCGCGACTTTGTAGTAGCCGGTGTTGACCACGATTAGCTCGATCGGGTCCTTCGTGTCTTTTGCTGCGGTAATCGCATCGCTCAATAGCGTTGTCGTGTACTGGCGTCCGTTGACGGCGACGATCTGCATGCCGGGACCGAGGCCGGCCTTGTCGGATACGGAGCCCACAAGCACGTCGTCGATGTGCCCATCGGTACTTATGTTGATGCCCAGGGTCCACCAGGCCTGCGAGTCGCCGGTGGCGGTTTCGCGAGCCTGAATAAACGTGCTGGGTGTGTCGGTGTAGACGATCTTGTAGCCGCCGTTTTCGATGCCTCCCAAAGGAGCATGGGGAGATTTGGACGTGAGCCTGTCGTTGAAGAATCCTGCCCAGTCGTAGGGCGCGACGGCGTTCAGGTCGGCGATCACGTCGTCGAAGGTATAGGGAACGACTTTAGGCGGAGTGTTGCCGCCGACTCCTTCAAAGCGCGCGCAGAAGTCGTTGAGGCTCTTCTTGTCTTTGGTGAGCTTGCGGATGATGGTGTCGGCTTCAAGCCAGATCAGCGCGCCCTCCTGATAGTAGTCGACGCTGCGCCGCCAGTTGTCCCACTCCGGGCTGGTGTCATAGAGAATCTGCGCCGCGGTTGCGGTGTCCTGCAGGTCGCGCCAGGTGCGGCCGGGGCGGTAATCGAGCGTGGCGGCGTATGCGGCCAGGGCGGCGCGGAATTCGTCGGGGCTTTCGATGCCGCTGCGCGCGGCAAGCACTTCGCCGAGATACTGGGTGAGTCCCTCATAGACCCACAACAGCGCGCCCTTCATGGGATCCTCGTAATTGCCGGTGGCGAGTCCCACGGGGCGGCGATACTTGCCGTTCCACGAATGCGTGAACTCGTGAGGCAGCAGATCGGCTGTAATCAGAGCCAGATTGTCGTCGAGAAAGGTCCTTTCGGAGATGCGGTCGTCGCTGGACTCATGATGTTCGAGGCCGAAGTGCGCCACCTGATCGCTCAAGCTTACGAGGAAGTGATAGCTGGCGTAGTGGCGCGACTGAAAGAGCGCTCCGGTTTCGCGGACGAGGTTGCTGTAAGCGGCCAGGGCTTCGGGCTTGATGCGCAAATCCTCGGGGCCGTCGGCGGCGACATCGAGGAAGTGTTTCGGCGTGACCTCGGGGGCGAGTGGAAATTCCTTGAAGAATTTGCCGGCCAGAAGCGGCGAATCGACCAGTTGCTCGAGCGAAACGGTTTCGAACTGAACGGCTCCGTTGGCCTCGCCTGTTTTGGTAAGCGCCGTGCCGAATTGCCAGCCGGAGGGGAGTTTCGCCGCAGCCTGCACGGCGATGTCGGCAGCGGGATGTCCAGCTGGATAGACGAGCACTTCGTTCCAGCTGACCATGGCAAGGTTGGCGGTGGTCGAGGCTCCGGCGGTGAAACCTGTGGCCGCGGCCGTGGCGAGGAAGTCGAGCTTGACGTCGAGCGACGATGCTCCTTCGGGCACAGTCAGGTGGAAGGCGAACATGTTCACGTCGTCGCGCTTCCAGGCGAGCGGCTGTCCGTTGGCGGAGATCACCAGTCCCGCGAGGTTGTCGATCGGGCCGGTGGGGCCATGTTCGCCGGGGATCCACTGCGGATAGACGAGTGTGAGAGGGCCCGGCTGAACGGGAATGGAGAGCGTCGCGTGCAGCATTTTGCGCGGGGCATCGGTAACGTCGACTGTTACGTGAATGGGAGGCGGAGTTTGGGCTGAAGCAGTGATAGCGGCAGCAAGCAAGAGTGCGGGCAGAAAGCGAAGCTTCAAACGGGAGTCCTCTCAATATTCCTGCTTCTCAGTGTAATCAGGAGTTCGCGAAATCGTGGCGCTGGTTGTGATGAATCGCTCTCAGTCGGTGTGCGGATGCTACACTCCGGCCATGTGTCCGGCTGTAACACGGGGATTTTTTCTTACTTTTGAAGGGCTCGATGGTTCGGGCAAATCGACGCAGTTGCGCAAGCTGGCGGAGTGGCTCGAAGCAGAGGGCGAGGAGATCGTGGTGACGCGGCAGCCGGGCGGCACGCGGATTGGCGACCGGATTCGCGCTCTGCTGCTGGATTCGCGCACGGAAAATCTAGCACCGCGGGCCGAGCTGGGGCTGATGTTTTCCGACCGGGCACAGGCCATTGCCGAGATTATTGAACCGGCACTTGCGAAGGG
>Ga0209040_10003122_pt1 | contig 12753 bp, 7 predicted proteins | sample BogFormECP12_OM3_FD_188240 | JGI IMG/M metagenome (GOLD analysis project Ga0209040, IMG submission 188240) | Bog forest soil microbial communities from Calvert Island, British Columbia, Canada - ECP12_OM3 (SPAdes) (version 2) | ecosystem: Environmental > Aquatic > Freshwater > Wetlands > Bog ... | reverse complement strand
TCTTCGTGAACTGGCGTTCCATACTGAACGCGGTCTGCATGATGTAGGGCGCGTGCAGTTCAGAATTGATCTGATAGATTGCCTGGGCGGTCGGCGGCAATGTGCTCACCGCCGGTACCGCCGGATAAAACGTCGGATCAAACACAACCGCCTGTTGTTGTACCACGCCGTTTTGACGGTACGCGTTCAGAATCGACGCCTCCGTGAAGCGGTCGTAAAACAGGCCAAAGCCACCGCGCAAGACGGTTTTCGGAGCGCTCTTTCCTCCCCCTCCTAATCCCCAGGCGAAGCCCAGTCGCGGTGCCCAGTCCGCATGGTCATGGATGTCGCTCTGAGTTTCGAAGCGCAAACCACCGCTCAGGGTGAGGTTCGGACGCACCTTCCAGTCATCCTGCACATACAAACCCGCGTCTACCATCGTGACCGGAACGCTGGCCGGCGCGCCGCTGGCGGTGCCGCTAATCGAGAACTGAAGAGGAGTACCTATCGGCAAACCCTGCTGGGCATTCGCGTACGTCATGAGGTCTGGGAAGGTATAGGTTCCATTGAACCCGGCCTTGGACACGTTGACATCGTGAACCACTCGCAGACGCGCGCCGAACTTTACAAAATGTTTCCCCGCCGATATCGAAGTGTAATTCTGCACTTCATAATGATCCTGGTGGTCTGTCTGTGTTCCCGAACTGCTGCCACCGCCGGTAAACTCTCCAAAAACGTCAATGGCTGCGGCTGTGCTCAAGGGATTCTGCCGGCTGTTTTCGCGCAGGTACTGGAAGTGAGTTTCGTTCACCACCTTCGCTCCGAGGATTTGTGTGTCGCTGATCTGTACCGTGTGTTCGGTGGAGTTGGCGTCATAGCCGGCCTCGGGCAGCGCGAGTCCGCCCACGCCCGCGTTCCGCTGTGTATCGCGATAAAACTGATAGCGTGCGGTTAGCGTGTTGTTGGTGCTGACCTGATCGTCGAACCGCGACCCGATGTTGGTTCGGGTGTGCGGGTTGGGAACGCTCTCCTGGAACGGTGTCGGCAGAAACTCCGGGTTGAGGACGGTTGCATTGACAACCGCGATTTCGTCGATGTTGCGCCTTTGCACATCGAAGAAGAACGACGACTTCTTGTTGATAGGCCCGCCGAAGTTTCCCTGGTAGATCACGGAGTCATACGGCGTTTGTGCCGCATCACCGAGGTAAGGGTTACGTGTGTTGAGTGCAGAGCTGTTTCCCACGACTGAAAACTGCCCGTGGTATTTGTCGGTGCCGGGCTTGGTGAAGATTTCGATTCGTCCATAGCCCAGTTTGTCGTACTCGGCCGAAAATGGATTGGAATTGATGCGAATCTCGCGAATCGATGACTTCGGCGGCAGCTGTCCGCCGGTAAATCCATCGATATAAAGCTGCCCTCCATTAGGCCCGGCCGACGGTCCGGCCAGCGCTTCCAGGTCAGCCTGCAACTCATCGGGGTCGTCGGGCAGCGCTTCCAGGTCTTTGTCCCTGAGCACGATTGCACTCGCATTATTCGCGGGGTTGGTGTCGAGGGTGGGGCCTTCCGACTCAACGTTGACCTTCTCCTCTTTTACGTTAATGTCGAGCGGAATATTGAATTGCGCGACCTGGCCCCCAGCCACATCCACATCGTTCTGCACAAAAACCGCGAATCCCTTGGCATTCGCCGTGACCGTGTACTTGCCCGGCGCCAGATTTCCGATCTCGTAATTGCCGCTGCGGTTGGTGGTGGTGGAATAGGTTGGGCCGCCTGACACGAGAATTGCCACCGTAGCATTCGCAACCACCGCGCCGGAGGGGTCGGTCACCTGCCCGCGCAGGGTCCCCGTCGTCGCCGGTGACGCCGCAGGTGACTGCGCCTGTGCCGATATGGGCGCAACCAGAACGACCATTGTCGCTGAAATCAAAACCGCCAAAATCAAAATAAAGACCGATAACTTCAACACGCACCTTTTCGTTCCAGGCAGATCACGATGTTTTGGAACATAATCTAAAACGTAGTTTGGGACATCGATTGCCACTGATTCGCCTACTGCGCGGCGTCCCCTTCTCCGCCCGGTGCGCCCAGCGACCACGGCGAAAGCAATGACGAAGCGCTGCGATTCGGCGCTGCCGTCAGTATCGCTTCCACTCCTGCCAGCAATGTGATCGCGGTTACCGAATCTGCCCCCGACGTGGAGACGATCATCACGGCGTCGCCTTTCTGCAAATCCGCGAGCGTGGCGTTGGGCAGGTGGCTCAACATGCGCTGGAAGTCTGGAGGCCCGTTTCCTCCAAGTCCGCCCGGCCCGCGCGACCCTTCGGCGCCCGGCTGCGCAGTTGCGCCATTCGGCCGAGCACCCGGTGTGTGCGCGATACCCGAGCCTTGCCCGCCGGCAGAGGCTTGATCTCCGCTCCCATTGGCCGCCATGCCTTTCAATCGCATCGCGATACGTTGCGCCATTTCCGGCGGGAGCTTTTTCATTTGCGAGTCGGGAGATACCTTCACCACGACTGCGGCCTTGCTGATCGCGTCCTGCACCGTCATCGTGTTGCCGGAACCGTCGATGGCTTTGATTGTTCCTGCAATATTCCGAAATGAGCCGGAGACAACTTCCTCCGCGGTCACTTCGCTGCCGTCGGAGTTGCGAGTCCCGCGCGCGCGCAACTGATCTCCCGGCTCCATCTGGGCCATGAATTGGCTTGCGGGCAAGGGTTTTGCGTCGTCAAACTTCACCGAATCGGGTGCGTAGCGGCGCAGCACCGTGTCCTTAACAATGTGCACGGCGATACTCCGGTTCGCGCCCATTCCACCGGATGAAATTGTGATGGTTCCCGCGGCTGGGTCGACTTTGGTGACGAGTCCGCCCACCCCCCGCTTCTGCCAGTCATCGCGGTCGTGCTGCTGCCGGGCCGCCACGTCGGATTGTTTCATCACAATCACAGCCAGCGCGGCGATCGTTTGCGCGGCACCCTCGACCGCCGGCCCACGCACAAGCACGCGGTCCCCCGGCTGCAGATCTTGCGCCTGCAGTGCGGTTGCGTTCTTCAGATCTTTTTCACCCGGGGGCACACGCAGGATCTTCGTCGAGGCTGTTAGCTTTGCAGTCACCTCTCCGCCGGATTCGGATGTGATTGTGATGGAGTCCGACTGGATGCTTTTGATCGTGCCCACGGCCTTGGTAACCTGGACGGCTGGTGAGCCGCTCGCTGGCTTCTCCTGCCCGCAGATAAGGCTGGTCGCGGCCAGAAGCATGGCAATCGACGCAACCAGGTACGTCAAAAAACGCGACCGCCGCGCCTGGGGACATTTCACAATGTTGGTGATGCTCATACTTCATCGTACTTTAGCATCGTCAAACCGACTATTATTGATCCTTTACGAAGTTTTACCGGGCGTTGACGCTGCTTTTACCTGACGCTTGGCAACTGCAACTTATCGCTGCGCATCCAGTCATATATCCCTTGTCATGGACGAGAAAAAGCCTATGGTGAACCGGTTGTCCTCGGGCAAATCGTTCTCGGGCAAATCGGTTTTCGGCCAGCCGGTAGCGTGCGTGCTGGTGGCCGCGCTGGGCATCATTCCGGGAGTTGGCCCCACAATGTGGGCCCAGGATCCCGTGACCACGATTGCGGTCGACGTCAAAGTTGTGACCTTGCCAGTCACCGTCCGCGACAAACATGGCAAGATCGTCCGTGACCTTACGAAGGACGATTTCACGTTGCTGGAAGATGGGCGGCCGCAGATCATTAAGTACTTTTCCCAGGACGCGAATCTTCCTCTCACCCTTGGTCTTCTGGTCGACACCAGCCGCAGTCAAACCAACGTCCTTGAGGCGGAGCGCAATGCGAGCCGCAGTTTTCTCGATCAGATGGTAGTGCAGCCGAAGGACAAGGCTTTCCTCATTCATTTCGATCGTGAGGTGGAACTGTTGCAGGACCTTACGTCATCGCGCGAAAAGCTGCAAGCGGCGCTCGAATTGCTCAAGACGCCATCGGACCGCGAGAGATCGAATGATCCCAATGACAATGATGCTGACGATTCCCGCTCGGGCTCGGGTTCGCATCATCATGGCGGCACCCAACTTTACGACGCGGTTTATCTGGCCTCCAACGAATTGATGAAGAAGCAGCAGGGCCGAAAGGCGATCATCATTCTTTCCGATGGTGTCGACCGGGGCAGCAAAACTTACCTGGAGGGGGCGATTGAATCCGCCCAACGTGCAGACACCGTGATCTACTCTATCTATTTCGCGGAACCTCGCCACGAGGAGGAGCAAAGGCGGGGCGGCGGAATGGGGCGCGGAGGCGGTGGCTGGCCGGGAGGCGGTGGCGGCTGGCCCGGCGGTGGAGGGGGATATCCGGGCGGCGGAGGTCGGGGCGGCCGCGGCGGAGGCCAACGGCATCCCGAGGAGACGCACGCCGATGGCAAGAAAATTCTCGAACGGATTTCCAGAGAAACCGGTGGGCGCTTCTTTGAAGTCACCAAGAAAGAACCCGTCGGCCAGATCTACGACAGCATTGTCGAGGAACTGCGTGTGCAGTACAACATGGGCTTTACTCCCGATAAAGACAGCGCGGCGTCTGGTTATCATCACGTGCAGTTGGCGGTGAAGAAGAAAGACCTGACCGCGCAGACGCGAGATGGATACTACCCAGACCGCTAATGGCCGCTCACCCGAGGCATAGGTCTTTCGCTTCGCTCAAGACGACAATTTGTTTTCAATCTTGTCATCCCGAGCGAAGCGAGGGATCTGCAGTTCGCCGCACGATGCGCTCTGTGGCCGCGAGAAGTGAAGACAATCATTTCCCCGCGAGTTCGTCGCGTAGCGCCTGGCCTAAGGCGGCCTGCCGGTCCGCGCTTAACTTCGCTCCGCCCGCGGTCAGGTAGAGGACGTCAATCGCCATCTGCCCTTCGGTCTCGATCAGCGCAATTTCGATATTGCATTCATGCTTTGAGACCAGCGAGCACATACGGTAAAGCAATCCTGGACGATCCTGAGTCAAAATCTGCACCAGCGTGCTGTGCGCGGAACAGCCATCGTCAAATTCGACCAGGGTCGCGATCTTGACCTTCGTGCGATTCACCTTCTCCGATTTCAAGCGGTCGCGCAACATGCGGGCTACGTCTGCCTCGCCTCTGATCACTGCCGCGATGCTCTTTTTCAGACGTTCCCACTCCTGCAGATTCATCTCCAGGGTCCGAAAGCGATCAGTGAAATAAAAAGTATCCACCACCATGCCCGCGGCATTAGAGAACGCATTTGCCTTCACGATGTTCATTCCCCAAGCGGCCAACGCACCCGAAACCGACGCGAACAGGAAGGGCCGGTCGGTGGTAATCAGGGTCAATTCATACCAGTGACGCACTTGCTTCAAACTGAGTTGGACACCGTCCTGCCCCAGCCGGCCGGCCATTTCCGCGTGCGCCAGAACGTCGTTCGCGCCATGGATCCGCAAGTACCGTTGCGGCAATCCTTCCAGAAAAATGTTGATCTTCTTCCCGGCTACCGGCGCTAGCGACCGCAGATGCGCCAGACTGGATTCGTCGTTGCTGGTGTGCACGCGCTCATCGGCGCTGCGGCTCAAATAATTCGCACATGCAATGTAGAGCTGCCATAAGTTATCGGCCTTCCACGGAGTCATGGCCTCCGGGTTCACCGCTTTGATGTCGGCATACGTCATCAGACATAGCATCTTCAAACGCTCGGGAACCCCAACTCTTTCCGCGAACGTCTTCACGTTGGCAGGGTCGAATACGTCCCGGCGCATCGCCGCGGACATTTCCAGATGGCTTGCCACCAGATATCTCACTGTTTCCCGATCCACCGGATCGAGATCGAGCCGTTCGGTGCAGGTGTCGGTGAGTTGCAGACTGACCTCGACGTGGTTCTCGCTGGGCACAGCTTTGCCGGAATCATGCAGCAGCAGCGCCAGGTAAAGCAGTTCGGGCTGCTCGAGTTCGCCCAGCAATTCGGCAAAGCGCCGATCCCATTCGGACTTTGATTCCTTCAGACGATGCAGATTTTCGATCGCCAGGAACGAGTGCTCATCCACCGTGTAGCGATGGTAGAAATCGCGAACCACCAACGCCTCAATCCCTTTGAGTTCCGGAAGCAAAAGCGCCAGCAGGCGAAGCGCGTTCATGGCGCGCAGCGCGTCGGCCGCGTGCGGCTGCACCAGCGTTTCCTGGAGGTAAAGCCACAACTCCGCGCCCCGCGGAGGGGTTGCCGCCAGCGCCGGTAGCGCCTGCTCCACTTTGTATTCGGTGGTCGTGCTCAGCTTCAGGCCATGTTCCGCCATGAAATGAAAAAGCCGCAAAAGCATTTCCGGATCGCGCAGGCCACTCGTCTGCTGCCCTTGTCGCAAAAAAATCAGTCCATCGACCACCGAGAAATCATCGCTCGCAACCCGCGACCGCCAGCTTTGGAGTTGGCGGTACAAGGACGACCATGCCGCCGGAATCTCCTCCAGCAATTGATTGCAAACTCGGTGCACGCTGCGTACGTGGCCAAAGTAGACACGCATCCAATCGGCGGCGTTGGTGATTTCCATATCGCTGGCGCCAATCTTTCGCGCCGCTGCTTCGTCCTGCATTTCCCAGGTAAGCGTGTTGTCATGCCGCGCGTGCCGGAAGTGCAGAAAACAACGCACCGACATTTGGAAGTCGAGCGCCGCGTCGAAGGCCCTTCGCGATGAAACCGGCAGCAACGTTTTCGTGTCCGGCCAAACTTTCAGCTTCTCCATGGCGGAAATCAGCGCCAGCCAGTTGGCGACGTTATAATCGCGCAAGCCGCCGGGGCCGTCCTTCACGTTCGGTTCCAGGTGAAAGACCGTGTTGCCGAATTTGTGATGACGGGCGCGGGTCAGGTCGCCCAGATTCTGGATCAGGCTCTGGTACTCCCGGCCTACGAGGCGGGGAACAGTTCTTTCGCGCAGCTTTGAAAAGAGTTCGCGATCGCCCGCCAGATAGCGGCAGTCGAGCAGCGAGATAGCAAACTCAACATTGTTGGGATCCAATTTTTCGCACTCTGCCAGATTTCGCGTGGCGGGACTGAGCTTCAGTCGCAAGTCCCACAACTCCTGCGAAAAGCGCCGGATCGGGTTCCTGAGTTCACTTTCGGAGTTACCGCCGCTGTACAAAAAGAGGAGATCAATATCGGAGTGGGGAAAAAGCCAGCCACGTCCGAATCCGCCGGTGGCCACGAGCGCAAAATTCTTCGGAGTGTCCGGATCAGCGGGGCTTGCATCTGGTTGCGAGCCTGGTTGCGAACCTACGATGATTTCGTTCCAGAGCCTCTGAACCATCGAATCAACCAGTGCCGTACGCCTGGCGAGCGCTGTGCGACCCTCGCCGGTGACGGAGAATTCCTGCTCGATGGCGGCCGATTCCCTGATGTACAGGTCCGATAACTCGACGCGGACGGTGGCCCCGCTAGTCATTCGACGACAGTCTCCCCAAGTGCTAAGCCCCGACTCCAGCTTTATTCAGACATGTCACAAACCTTCTGACAAGGGGGATGTCGATCTTTTGTTATCGATCCGCCGCGCGACTTGAGCGCGCAACTCCGCCCGATTAAAGTACGCTTTCGCCGCGCTCGTCGTTGCGAATCCGAATCGCTTCGTCGATCCGGGAGAGAAAAATTTTCCCGTCGCCGATCTTGCCGGTACGAGCCGCCGTAGTAATCGCCTGCACGACTTTTTCCACCATCTCGTCGGCCACCACGATCTCGAGTTTCACCTTCGGGATCAAGTCCACCGTGTACTCGCGTCCGCGGTAAAACTCGGTGTGTCCCTTTTGCCGTCCATGTCCTCGGGCTTCGAACACGGTCATGCCTTCGACGCCAACCTCGTGCAGTGCGTCTTTCACTGCTTCGAGCTTGGAAACTTGAATAATCGCTTCGATTTTTGTCATGGTTCTCCGTCCCGTTGATTGCGTTGGCTTTTACGATTTTCCTGCTATGCGGCTGGCTCCCAATAATATCCCTCTTCACCATGCTGCGAGAGATCGAGGCCCTGCGTCTCGTGATCTTCCGGGACCCGCAGGCCAATGGCGATGTCCACCACTTTCAGGATGACCACGGTTCCGACTATCGCCAATCCCCAGGCAATGGCAACCCCCGCAAGTTGATTGAGCAACTGGTGGCCGTTGCCCTCGACCAATCCCGAAGCCAGCGTATGTCCCTGAGCGTCTTTAAAGATGGGATTCACGGCGCTAGAAGCGAAGATGCCGGTCAGCAGAGCTCCCAAAGTTCCACCAGCGCCGTGCACGCCGAACGCATCGAGCGAGTCGTCGTAGTGGAACATCGACTTGACCTTGGTCACCATGAGGAAACAGAAAATACCCGCAGCCAACCCAATAGCAACAGCCGCCAGGGGGGAGACAAAACCGGCCGCTGGAGTGATCGCGACTAGCCCGGCCACGGCTCCCGAGATCGCGCCCAAGGCGCTGGGTTTCCCACGCTTCCACCACTCCGCGGCGCTCCAGCCGACGGTCGCGGCGGCCGCGCCAAAATGAGTGGCGACGAATGCGCTGGTAGCCAAAGCCCCAGCCGATAGCGCGCTGCCCGCGTTAAATCCAAACCATCCTACCCAGAGCAGGCACGCGCCCATGAAACTCAACACCACACTATGCGGGGGCATGGATTGCTTCGGATAACCGATGCGCGGTCCCAGATAGATCGCACAAACTAGTGCCGATACCCCCGATGTAACGTGCACCACCGTCCCGCCGGCAAAATCCAGACAAGGAAACCTGCCGCCGAGAGAGGCATTCAGCAGGCCGCCCTTTCCCCAGACCATATGGGCCATAGGGGCATACACCAACAATGACCAGAGGATCATGAAGGCGGTCATGGCGCTGAATTTCATGCGCTCCGCGAAAGCGCCGGTGATGAGCGCGGGGGTGATGATGGCGAACATCAATTGAAACACCATGAATGTCTGGAGGGGAATGGTCGCGGCGTAGTCCGCGTCAGGTTGCGCTCCCACACCGCGCAGCAGGACGTTATGGAAGCCGCCGATGAAGCTGTTTCCCGGAGCGAATGCCAGGCTATAGGAGACCAGGCCCCACAGCAGCGTGACGATGGCCATCAGCGCGAAGCTTTGCATCATCGTCGACAGGACGTTCTTCTTGCGCACCAGCCCGCCGTAAAACAGCGCCAGGCCCGGTCCGGTCATCATCAGGACCAGGGCAGAGCTCATCAGCATCCAGGCGTTGTCGCCGGAAGATTTTGCATCGGCCACTGCCTGCTCTAGTTTTGCAATCCGCGCGGATTGCGCTTCATCTGCGCTCGACGCCTGTGCCAGCGCGCCGGCCGCCAGCAAACACACCATCAGCAACGTGAGACAAACCGTGCCGGATTGTTTCATTGATTTTGTCGAACTCCTCGTCTTACACGCAGCATGATAACAATAGTCGCTCGGCGGCACTTTGCGGAAATCGAAACTATTTATATTGCCGATTGGAAATCCTTATCGTTCGCCCCACTGGAAGGAACTGCTATCCAATTGACGCGGGAGGCACTTCTGCGGTTGGATGGAAGCTGCGTGCTACCTGCGCCCACCATCCTCGATCCCGAGTCGCGGCGGTTTAGCCGCCTCGATGCCGCTTGGCTTACCATCTGGCTTCTCTTCCTCGTCGGGCTGGCCGTACTTCCACCGCAATTCGAATGGCACAAGCAGGTAATTCTTCTCGCCATCGGTGTGGTGCAATTGCTGGAGAACCGGCTAATCTCCCACTTCCCAAAACGGGGTGTCTCCTATGTCATCCTGCTTAAGATTTTGCTGGCGACACTGCTCATCGATCACACCGGCGAAGTCGGAATCAACAGCAGTTATTATCCTATTTACTACCTGCCGATTGTGACCGCGGCGCTCTACTGTGGCCCGTGGCTGACGCTGCTCTGGACATTGTTTGCCTCCGCTGCCTATTGCTCGTACCTCTATCCCGCGATGCAGGAATACGAAATAACTCCTGAAGCGCTGGGCTACCTTGTTTTGCGCATCCTTTTTTTCTTCCTGGCGGCCATGGTCGTGAACCGCTTCGCCCAGCAGAGTCAGCATCAAACCCAGTTATACCGCGACCTCGCCGAGCGACTCGCCGAAACCAATCGCCGCCTGGAACTGGCGCAGGCGGAAGCGCGTCGCTCGGAGCGCCTGGCCGCGCTCGGCCAGCTCTCGGCCGGATTGGCCCATGAAATCCGCAATCCTCTCGGAGTTATAAAGGGTTCGGCCGAAATGTTGACGCAGAAATTGCAGGCCTCCGATGAACTGGCCCGCGAGTTGGCCGGCTACATTTCCACCGAGGTCAACCGCCTCAGCGCCCTGGTCACCGAGTTCCTGGACTTCGCTCGCCCGCTTCATGCCCAACTGCATCCCGCGGATTTGACCGCGTTGCTGGATCGCGTCCTGCAAACGGTCGCAAGCCGATTTACTGCAAAAGCCTCTTCTGCCAATGGGGAAGCCGGCGGGCGTGTGCGGGTCGAGCGGCACTACGCGAGCGGACTGCCGCTGGTCCCTCTCGACGAGAGCCTATGCGAGCAAGCTTTCCTGAATCTTGTGCAGAACGCCTACGAAGCTATGCAGGATGAAGACCATGGCGGCACATTGCGGGTCGAGGTTCGTCCCACTCTGCAGAACGATCGGGCGGGAGTGGAACTGCGACTCGCCGACACCGGCCCTGGCGTTCCCGAAGAATTGCGCGAAGAAATTTTCAATCCGTTTGTGACCACGAAGAAAACCGGCGTGGGACTGGGCCTCTCCATTGTTTCGAAGATTGTGGACGGGCATCATGGCTCGATCCATGTCGAGAACGCCGCCGAGGGCGGCGCTGTGTTCACGCTCTTCTTCCCGCTCGACGAGAACGTTGAGCCGCAATCCACGTCGACAGTGGTGGAGCGAACCGCCAGAAAACAGATCAGCGACGAACGACTAACGACTAACGACTAACGACCAACGACGACCAATGCCAACCATTCTCATCATCGAAGACGAAGCCAAGATGCGGCGGCTGCTGGAACTCAACCTTGGCGACGACGGATTCAAAACCCTCTCCGCCGGCGATGCCGAAACTGGCTTGAAGCTCCTCGACTCCGAGCCGGTTCACCTCGTTCTCACCGACCTGAAACTTCCGGGCATGAATGGGCTGGAATTTCTGCAAATGGCCAAGCAGCAGAATTCCGCATTGCCTATCGTGGTCATGACCGCATTCGGGTCGGTGGAAACCGCGGTTGAAGCGATGAAAGCCGGCGCCAGCGACTACGTCCTTAAGCCTTTCTCGCTCGCCGAAATGCGCATGGTGGTGCATAAGGAACTCGATAACTCGCGCTTGCGCGAAGAGAATCGCTCGCTGCGCGAAGCTCTGGGACAGAAGTACAGCCATCCCAACATTGTTGCCAGCAGTCCAAAAATGCAGGAGGTGCTGGCCACCGTCGAGCGGGTGGCGCCCACCAACTCCACCGTGTTGCTGGGCGGCGAGAGCGGGGTTGGCAAAGACCTCATCGCCCGGGCCATCCATGAAAAATCGCGACGTGCCTCCGGTCCTTTTATCAAGATCAACAGCACCGCTATCCCGGAAAATTTGTTGGAGAGCGAACTTTTCGGCTTTGAAAAAGGCGCCTTCACCGGAGCCGCCACCAGCAAGCCGGGGAAGTTTGAACTTGCCGACAAGGGCACGCTTTTTCTGGACGAAATCGGAGACGTGCCGCCAGCCATTCAGGTCAAACTTCTGCGCGTGCTGCAGGAGCGCGAGTTTGAGCGCCTGGGTGGCACGCGTACCATCAAAGTAGATGTGCGTCTTCTGGCCGCCACCAACCGCGATCTGCGCGCCGCGCTCGAAGATGGAACATTTCGTGAAGACCTTTATTACCGGCTCAACGTAGTGCCGATCGACATCCCGCCCTTGCGCGAACACAAAGAAGACATTCCCGGATTGGCAAACTTGTTTCTGACACGCTTCGCCAAGGATTCCGGAAAAGGGATTACCGCCATTTCGCCCGCCGCCATGCAGCTTCTCGCGGGCCATTATTGGCCGGGCAATGTGCGTGAGTTGCAGAACGTGATCGAACGAGCCTGTGCGCTTGCCCCTGGCAATCAGTTGGAGGCCGGTGACATACAACTCGACTCGCCGCGCAATCGCAACAACTCTTCGTCAGATCGCTTTTTACCCGACGGCATGACACTCGATCAATGGGAAGACGAGATGATCCGCGAAGCTCTGAAGCGCGCCAGCGGGAATAAGTCTCAAGCCGCACGCTTGCTGGGGCTTTCGCGGAATGCGCTGCGCTACCGCCTATCCAAAATCGGAATCAGCGACAACGAAGGCGAGTGAGTTGAGGGCGGCAGATCGAGCCGCATCCCGCGCATTACTTTGCTGCTTTCACCTTACCCTGCATACTGACAGCATGGCCTCAAATGCCAATGCCCATACGCTGGGCTCGTTCCTGGATTATCTGCGGGTGGAGCGCGGGTCGGCGAAGTTAACCATTGCGGCCTACAGCAGTGATCTGGCGCAGTTCGCGGACTTTCTGGAGAAGCGGAACGTAGTCCTGAGCGCGGCGCGGCGCGCGCACGTCCGCGAATACATACAGGAACTATTTTCCAACCAACTGGACGGGCGTTCAGTCGGAAGAAAGCTCTCCGCGATCCGACATCTGTACCGCCACCTATTGCTTGATGGAAAGATTGAAAAGGACCCGACCCTGAACCTCGATCTGCCCAAGCAATGGAAAGTCTTGCCCAAGGCGCTCACCCGCGACGAGGTCGCGGCGATGCT
>Ga0209040_10003121_pt1 | contig 12758 bp, 11 predicted proteins | sample BogFormECP12_OM3_FD_188240 | JGI IMG/M metagenome (GOLD analysis project Ga0209040, IMG submission 188240) | Bog forest soil microbial communities from Calvert Island, British Columbia, Canada - ECP12_OM3 (SPAdes) (version 2) | ecosystem: Environmental > Aquatic > Freshwater > Wetlands > Bog ... | reverse complement strand
CTGCGTCAAGACGTGATGGATCGCGTCAAGCTGCGCAAAGCGCTCGACGGGCCCAGGCAACGTGTCCTCGGGGATTAGCGTCTGATGGCGCTTCATCCAGGGGACATGGGCGTAGCCAAAAACGGCGACGCGGTCGGCCTTCAGATCAAGCGTGCGGCGCGCGGTGCGCGCGACTCCCTCCGCCGTCTGCAGCGGCAGGCCATAGATCAGATCGAGATTGAGCGAACCGACGCCGAGAGCGCGCGCCGCGTCGGCGCAGGCCTGCGTCTCCTCGTAGGACTGCTCGCGCCCGATCGCCTTCTGCACCACCGGCTCAAGGTCCTGAACGCCAAGACTGATGCGGGTGACGCCCATCGGGCCCAAGGCGTCGCGGCCATCGGGCGACAGCGAGGTTGGATCAATCTCGATGGCGATCTCCGCGCCCCTGGCGAAGGCGAAGCGTTCTTTCAGCCTGTCCATGATCGCGATGAGACGATCAGTGGGCAGAGAGGTCGGCGTGCCGCCGCCCCAATGGACATGCGAGACCGTCGCCCGCCGCCCGATCAGCATCGCCGCGCGATCGATCTCCTGCATCAGCGCGGCCGCGTAGGCGCGATGCGAGGACTCCAGTCTGACCACAGACGTGTTGCAGCCGCAGTAGAGGCAAAGCCGGTCGCAGAACGGCACGTGCAGATAGAGCGAAAATGACGCGTCCGCGGGCAGTTCCGCGAGCCATCGCGCGTAGATGCTCCGCCCGATCGCCGGAGTGAAATGCGGTGCGGTGGGATAGCTGGTATAACGCGGCACGCGACCGTCGTAGCGCTCAATGAGCCGAGCGGCATCCGGGCCGGCGGCTTCCACGCTCTCGACTGAGACCTGAACCGTGGACATGAGCAGATCGCTTAATGCTTCCGGATCATTTTGCCTATGTATTGGGCTTCAAGAACGGCTCACTTCGACGTTGCTGGCGATGCGGCGCATTGACGCGGGCTTCGGTTGCGGGCCTTCGCCGACTAGAGATACATGCTCGGGCTGCCCCTCTCTGAAAGATCGCCCATGAACCGTCATACACAGTTCTATATCGGCGGCCGCTGGATCGATCCGGCTGAGCCCAGCGCGTTCGACGTCATCGATCCGGCGACCGAGCAGCCCTTTACAGCCATTTCGCTGGGCTCGAAGGCTGATGTCGACCGTGCAGTGGGCGCTGCAAAGACGGCTTTCGCCAGTTTCTCACAGACCTCGCGGGAGGAGCGTCTTGGCCTGCTCCGCCGAATTCTCGAGTGCTACAATCGTCGATCGGAAGATCTGGCGCTGGCCGTGTCGCAAGAAATGGGCGCGCCCCTCGCTTTTGCGCGCGAAGCTCAGGTTTGGGCGGGTCGGGTGCATCTCGAAGCCACAATTGAAGCGCTTCAAGCGTATGAATTCGGCCGGCTCAGGGGAACGAGCCTCATCGTCAAGGAGCCGATCGGCGTCGCCGCGCTGATCACGCCCTGGAACTGGCCGCTGAACCAGATCGTCTGCAAGGTCGCGCCGGCGTTGGCGGCCGGATGCACGGTGGTCTTGAAGCCGAGCGAGATCGCGCCGATCAGTGGGATCGTGTTTGCCGAGATCGTTGACGCTGCTGACGCCCCCAAAGGCGTCTTCAACCTCGTCAACGGGACCGGGCCCGAGGTCGGACAGGCGATGGCGGGCCATCCGGACATCGACATAATTTCCTTTACCGGTTCGACCCGGGCGGGAATCGCTGTCGCAAAGACCGCCGCCGACACAGTCAAGCGGGTCGCGCAAGAACTCGGCGGAAAGTCGCCCAACATCATTCTGCGCGACGCGGATTTCGAAACCGCGGTGCGCTCCGGGGTCGCCGCCTGTTTCTCGAACAGCGGCCAGTCCTGCGACGCGCCGACCCGTATGCTGGTCCCTGTGGAGCGGCACGAAGAAGCGCTCGTCATCGCTGCCGAGGTCGCTGAAGGGCTGAAGGTCGGCGACCCGCGTAAGTCGGGCGTGGATCTTGGCCCGGTTGTGAGCCAGACCCAGTTCGACAAGATCCAGCGCCTGATCGAGGCCGGAATCCGCGAGGGCGCCCGGCTCGTCGCCGGCGGTCCGGGACGCCCTCACGGGCTCAATCGGGGCTATTATGCTCGCCCGACCGTGTTCGGCGGCGTCAGGCCCGGAATGACAATCGAGCGTGAAGAAGTGTTCGGTCCAGTGCTGGCGGTCATGAGCTACGAAGACGAGGACGAGGCTGTGCGGATCGCCAATGATACGGTCTTTGGCCTTGCCGCCTATGTGTCTTCATCCAATATCGACCACGCGTGGGCGATCGCAGCGCGACTGCGCGCCGGGACGGTTAATCTCAACTATCCCGCATGGGACGTCCACGCGCCATTCGGCGGCTACAAGCAGTCGGGCAATGGGCGCGAATATGCTGACTTCGGCATCGACGACTATCTCGAGCTCAAGGCGGTGGTGGGCTACGCCGCGTGAGCGCGCCCCCTTCTTTCTTCCTGCTGTCCGCGAAAGCGAAAGAACGCTACGGATCCATTATGTTCACACTTGACGAGCTTGCCAAAACCATTGCGCAGCGGGCCAACGCCACCGCAAAGGATTCGTACACCGGGAGTCTACTCGAAAAAGGAGCGACGCATTGCGCGCGCAAGTTCGCCGAGGAGGCGATCGAACTGACGATCGCTGCGGTGGCCCAGGACGAGAATGCGGTCCGCGCCGAGGCGGCGGACGTGCTCTATCATCTGCTGGTCGTGCTGCAAGCTCGCGGGGTGACGTTCACTTCCGTCGTCGGCGAGCTCGAAGGCCGCACCCGGCGCAGCGGACACGAGGAGAAGGCGTCCCGAAAGGCCTGACGCCTTGGGCCGAGCGCCAAGAGGTTGCCATGGATCGTGAAGTTGTCGACCACGCCCTCGAATCCCCCTTCAGGCGGTTCACGCGCGACGAATGGGCGCAACTCCGCGCCGACACGCAACTCACGCTCACGATCGACGACCTGCGCAAGCTGCAATCGACGCATGACCCGATCTCGCTCGACGAGGTTGTCGCGATCTATCTGCCGCTTTCGCGGCTGCTCGCGCTCTATGTCGCCGCGACGCAGGGGCTTTTCAAAGCGACGCAGCGTTTCCTCGGCGCGACCGACGGCAAGGTGCCCTACATCATCGGCGTCGCCGGATCGGTCGCGGTCGGGAAATCGACGACGGCTCGCGTATTGCAGGCGTTGCTGACCCGCTGGCCGAATACGCCCAAGGTGCAACTCGTAACCACCGACGGCTTTTTGCATGCGAACGCCGAACTGATCCGCCAAGGCATCATGGACCGAAAGGGTTTCCCAGAGAGCTATGACGGCACCGCTCTGATTCGCTTTCTTTCGACGGTGAAGGCGGGACGGCACAATGTGGCGGCTCCGGTTTATTCGCACCTCACCTACGACATCGTGCCGGGCGAATCGATCATCGTCGATCGGCCCGACATCCTCATCGTCGAAGGCGTCAACGTGCTGCTGCCGAACCGGCTGCCGCGCGACGGCAAGGAGATCCCGTTTGTCTCCGATTTCTTCGACTTCTCGGTGTTCCTCGATGCCGACGAAGACTTGCTGGAGCACTGGTACATCGAGCGCTTTATGCGGCTGCGCGACACGGCCTTCCGCGATCCGCGCAGCTACTTCCGCCAATACGCCGATCTCGACGACGCGGCTGCCGAGGCGACAGCACGCTCAATCTGGCGGCGTATCAATCTCGTCAACCTGCACGAAAACATTCTGCCGACGCGGCCGCGCGCCGACCTGTTGCTGACCAAGGGCGCGAGCCACCGCATCGAGGAAGTGGCGTTGCGCAAACTGTGATGGACTCGATGCGAGACTGGAACTTAAACGCTGTCGCTGTCGCTTTCGCTTTCGCTCTCCTAGCGGCCACGCCGGCGGGAGCCGACGCCCCGCCGACTTGCGAGGGCAAGGACCTGACCCATGCGGCCGGGCTCGTGGCGGCGAGGGAAAAGCGCGCGGACGATCTCATCGATGCCGACGGCATCTTGTGGCGGATCGAGAAGCCTGGCCTTTCGCCTTCCTATCTCTACGGCACGATCCATTCGACCGACGATTCTGCGGTCGCCTTGGCGCGGCGGGCGGCCAAACGGATCAGCGGCGCCAGCATCGTCGCGACAGAACTTGGATCGATGGACGCGGTCGAAAAGGCCAGTATCTCCGCGTCGATTCTGACGACGGCGCTCGACCGCGACCACGACACCTTCGAGGGCTTGCCGGAGAATGACCGCGCCGGGATCGAGACGTTTGCGGCCGCCCAGGGTTTTCCGAGCCAATTCGCCCATCATCTGAAGCTGTGGTTTCTCGCGATCCTGACCGCGACGCCCACCTGCGAGACGAAGCGGCAGGCGCTCGGTCTGCCCGAAGTCGATCAGTATCTGGCCGAAACAGCTAAGACCTCAGGCGTCAAAGTTGTGGGTCTCGAAACCGCCGAAGAGCAGATCGAGGTGCTTTCATCGATGCGTCCGGAGACCGCAGTCGCGCTGCTCTCCGTGGCGGCGCGCGAGCCCGACACGAGCGATGACGTCTATGCAACCATGCTGCGGCTCTACCGCGAAAGCCGCCCGGCGGAGATCCTGCCAATCGCCGACGTGATCGGCGACATGAGCGACGACGAACGGACGGCGCAGGACGAATTCATCCGACTGCTGCTGACGAATCGTAACGCGACAATGGCCGAACGTGCCGCCCCGCTCCTGAAAGCGGGCGGCGCCTTCATCGCGGTCGGGGCGCTGCATCTTCCAGGCAAGGGCGGCCTCGTCGAGCGTTTCCGCGCGCTGGGCTATACGGTCGCAAAGGAATGGTGAAGCGTCACTCGCCGTAAGGCGTCCAGATGTTCTTGACCTGGACAGCGCGGCGGAGGAACTCGCGTCCCTCGGCGCGCGACCACTCGAGCGCGGCCGACTCCACCCAGGTCGCCTTCAAATTGCCGGCGGAGAGAGCCTGGACCTTTGTCGCGCCCGATGGGTCGCCGACGTACCAGAGCGCGTCGACGCCGTCGTGCTCGGCCAGCGTCGCGGCGAGCGCATTTGCTTCGCCCGTCACGATATTGACGACGCCGGCAGGAACATCCGACGTGTCGATCACGGAATAGAGGTCAGTCCCGCTCAAGGGATGGCAAGACGAAGGAACGACGACGACGCAATTGCCCGTGGCGACCGCAGGCATCACGAGCGAGACAAAGGCGAGTAAAGGGGCTTCATTTGGGCACACGATTCCCATCACGCCCCAGGGTTCGTTCATTGCCAGCGTGACGAAGCGCGAGCGCGTCGCATGGACCGCGCCGTCGAACTTATCGGCGTAGCCTGCGTAGAAAAAAGCGCGACGGACCGACGCTTCGACCTCGGCTTCGGCCGCGCGAGCGGAAACGCCTGTCATCGTCCGCAAGCGCCGCGCAAACTCCCCGGCGCGTGCGCTCAAATTCTCGGCGACATAGTAGAGCACCTGCGCCCGATTGTGCGCGGTCGCCGCGCCCCAGGACGAGGCTTTAGCCGCGGCCTCGACGGCGTTGCGGATGTCCTTGCGATTGCCGAGGCCGGCCAATCCAACCTCATAGCCTTTTGGATCGAGAACCGCGTAGCTGTAGCCGGAATCGGGCCGGGTCTGCTTGCCGCCGACATAGAGCTTGGCCGTACGGTCGAGGCCGCCCGCGGTTTCCGCCGACGGGATCAGCCCGGGCGAGGCCATCAAGGGCGCGACCGCAGGCTGATAAGGCTTGCCCTTGGGCGCTTCGATTGCCCTGTACTCGATAAGGCCCTCGCGGCCCCCCTCACGGCCGAAGCCGCTCTCGCGATAGCCGCCGAAGCCTGAGGCGGCGTCGAACAGATTCGTCGAATTGATCCAGACGACCCCAGCCTTGATGCGGGCCGCGACCTCAAGCGCACGGTTGACATTCTCGGTCCAGACGGACGCTGCGAGCCCGTAGCGCGTGTTGTTGGCGAGCGCCACCGCTTCGTCCGGCGTGCGGAAAGTCGTAGCGACGAGCACCGGGCCGAAGATCTCTTCGCGCGCGAGAATTGACGCCGGTTCGACGCCGGTGACGAGGGTCGGCGGATAAAAGCAGCCTCGATTGGGCAGGGCCTCGTCAGCCCGCCAGAATTCGAGCCCCTCCTCGGCGCCTTCGCGCATCAGACGCTCGATGCGCTCGAGCTGGACCGGCGCCACGATCGCGCCGACGTCGGTCGACTTGTCGAGCGGATCGCCGACCCGGAGCTTCGCCATTCGAGCGCGCAGTTTCGCGTACATTGCGTCGGCGATTCCTTCGGCCACGAGCAGCCGTGAGCCCGCGCAGCAGACCTGACCTTGATTGAACCAGATCGCATCGACAACGCCCTCCACCGCGCCGTCGAGATCCGCGTCCTCGAACACGACAAAAGGCGATTTGCCGCCGAGTTCGAGCGAGAGCTTCTTCCCCGTTCCCGCGGTTGCCCTCCGGATGGCGCGGCCGACCTCGGTCGACCCGGTGAAGGCGATCTTGTCGACGCCCGCGTGGGCGACGAGCGCCGCGCCGGTCGCGCCATCCCCGGTCACGATATTGACGACGCCCGCCGGCAGCCTCGCTTCGACGCAGATCTCAGCAAAGGCGAGGGCCGTCAGCGGAGTGAATTCGGCGGGCTTCAACACGACCGTATTGCCGGCGGCGAGCGCGGGCGCGATCTTCCAGGCGAGCATCAGGAGCGGGAAGTTCCACGGGATGATCTGCCCGCAGACGCCGACAGGGCGCGTGCCGGGAAATTCGCCCTCGATCAGCGAGGCCCAGCCGGCGTGATGATAGAAGTGGCGGGCGACAAGGGGGATGTCGATGTCGCGCGACTCGCGGATCGGCTTGCCGTTGTCGATCGTCTCGAGCACCGAGAGAAACCGCTCGCGCTTCTGCACGTGCCGCGCCAGCGCATAGAGATGCTGCGCTCGCTCGTAGCCGGAGAGCGACGCCCAATTCGGCTGCGCCTTCCGGGCCGCGCCGACCGCCGCGTCGATATCGGCGGGCGACCCCTGCGTCGCGCCCGCGATACGCTCACCGGTCGCAGGATTGAACACGTCGAAGAGCGCAGCGGGCTTCGTGAATCGGCCGTTGATGAAGAGGCCGAAGCCAGCCCTGTGGCGCTCGAGCCAGGCCAGGACGTGCTCGCTGCTCTCGGGCGAAGGGCCGTAGTCCATCGTGCGCAGAATGTCCTTGATCAGAGCCATGGCACGACTCAGGCCATCGCGTGGCGATGGGCCGCGGAGTAGCGGCCGGTCGCATAGTGGTCGAGCTGCCGCTCGATGTCGGTGACGAGGCCGCTTGCGCCGATGCGGAAGAGGTCGGGCTGCATCCACGGCAGTCCGAGTTCCTCCTTCATCAGGATAAGCCAGGCCAGCGCGTCCTTGGCAGCGCGCAGGCCCCCCGCCGGCTTGAAACCGACGTCGACGCCTATCCGTTCGCGGTAGTCGCGCAGCGCACGCACCATCACCAGGCTCACAGGCAAGGTCGCGTTGACGTCCTCCTTGCCGGTCGAGGTCTTGATGAAATCCGCGCCCGCCTGCATTGCGACCATGCTCGCCGCATAGACGTTGCGCAAAGTCTTCAGATCCCCTGTGCCGAGGATCGCCTTCAGATGCGCGGGCCCGCATGCCTCGCGCATCGCCGCGACCTCGTCGAAGAGCGCCGTCCAGTCGCGGCCGAGGACGTGGGCTCGCGTGATGACGATGTCGATCTCCCGCGCACCCTCGCCGACGCCGTAGCGGATTTCCTCGAGCCGCTGCTTGAGCGGCGTGAGGCCGGACGGGAAGCCGGTCGCGACGGAAGCGACCGGAATCCCCGAGCCCTCGAGCGCGCGGACTGCGGGTGCGACCATCGTCGGATAGACGCAGACGGCGCCGACCGTCGGAGGCGAATCGACCAGGCCGAGCGCGGCAAGAAGATCGTCGCTGAGCGGGCGCCTCGCCTTGGCGCAGAGGCGCCGCACGCGTTCGGGCGTATCGTCGCCCGCGAGCGTCGTGAGGTCGAGGCAGGTCAAGGCCTTCACGAGCCAGGCGGCCTGGTACTCCTTCTTGACCGAGCGGCGGGTCGTGAGAGTCGCGGCGCGGCGCTCGACCGCGCTCGTATTGACGCCGACGCTCTCGAACCAGGCCGGATCAAGCGGCGCGCCCGAATTGCGGGGCCGGTTGTGGCCCTCGAAGACGTTCTCCCTGACCTGGTCCATCGCGCGAGCCTCGCGCTTTTGTGGCAGGGCGTCAAACTGTAACGAACCTCCGACCAATACAAGGGGTGCGGCCTGCGCGAAGCCTTTCCAACATGCACAATCTCCATCGCCGTTTTGAGTGATTTCAATGGCTTGCGACGACTTTTCCATCTTTCCATCGCACCCGACATCCCTCGTACGGCCGATACGAATCCATCTCTTCGCGGCGGATCAAGCCGAGGGCGCAGGCGGCTTGGCAGTTACCCGTTGACTCCCGGGCTCGACGTCCCTTCGCTCGTAAATAGGGCGAGCCTCGTCCGCATTGGCCTTCCAGCCGTCCAATACGCGCCGCAGCCGGCTCGGGAGTGACCCGATTTCGCGCTGCAGCGTGTCGACATTCGTTTTCAACGGCAACGACGCGGTGCTTTACAGCGTCAGCACAACTTGATGCCGCCGCAACGCCTTATGTTATCGACTGTCAACATCAATAAGAACAGACTCAATGTTACATCAAATCACAACCGACGCTCATGGCAAGAAATTGTCGTGTTTCGCCGCTAAATTACCATAATTTAGCTCTTGGTGCGCCGCGTCATTAGTGCTATCGTTACGCTTATCCAGTCAAGAAGGCGGCCGAGGGGTTTCGGAACGCCACTGTACCGGATGGAGTGCTCCCGAATGAAGCACGTCCTGATTATGGCAGTTGCTGGCGCCGGGGTGGCCGGGCTCTTGACTTCATCGGTTTCGGAACCGGCGGCGTGGGCGCTGGTGCTGGCCGGCGTCGCGGGCTCAGGCTTCCTCGGCCGGCGCCGGTCAAAGAAGTCCATCGAGATCGAAGACTAGGTGCTATGCCCATCGCCCTGACCAGAGCGCCCAGGTTCCTCCCCCCGGGCGCTCTGGCTCTCGCGTGACTCCGCATATCATCAGTGTTCCGCTTCGCGGCGCAAATTTGACTGGCAAGGGTCTGACGAAACGACCATCATCGCGGACGCTTGAGGGAGTCGTCCGCCATGCTTCAGATCCACGTCATCCTGAGCCTGATCGGCATTCTTTCCGGCCTTGTCGTCCTCTACGGCCTGCTCGGCGGAGGTCTCTCGGGCGTCTGGACGGCGGTCTTCCTCGCAACGACAATCCTGACCAGCCTGACCGGCTTCCCTTTGCCGCCGTTCGGCTTCGATCCTCCCCGCGCGGTCGGGGTGATTTCGCTGATCCTGCTGGCGCTGGCTGTCGCCGCCTATTATGCGTTCCATCTCGAGGGAGCATGGCGCTGGATCTTTGTTGGCTCTGCGGTCGCGGCGCTTTATCTCAATGTGTTCGTCGGGGTCGTGCAAGCTTTCATGAAGCTGCCGTCCCTCAATGCGTTGGCGCCGACGCAAACGGAGCCGCCGTTCGTCGTGACCCAGACCGTGGTGCTGCTGGCTTTCATCGTGGTCGGCGTATGGGCGGTCGTCAGGTTTCACCCGGAGGTTGAGGCGAGAACATAAGCGCGCGACGGAGGGTATGCTGGCTCGCGGGGACGCGCACTCATGTTTGACATCCGCGCCCCGCGCGCTTAAGAGCGCGGCCTTCGTCAGGTACTTGCCTCGTCGATCAGCCGACTGTCCTTTAAGGCCAGGGGTCCCCGTCCGGCAGCGCGTCGCGCCCCCGGGCGCGATTGGTGTTGGCTGCAAACGGCGAATGGCGAATGGCGAAATGGGGGTTCCGCCCCTAACTATTCGCTACTCGCCACTCGCCCGCAAGGAGAAACTCATGTTCGAGAGCCTGTCCGAAAAGCTCTCCGGCATATTGGATAAACTCACCGGCCGCGGCGCACTCTCGGAAGAGGACGTCAACGCAGCGATGCGCGAGGTGAGACGGGCGCTGCTCGAAGCGGACGTGGCGCTCGAGGTCGTGCGCTCATTCGTCGACCGCGCGCGCACCAAGGCCGTCGGCGCCGCCGTCGTCAAGTCGGTCAGGCCCGGCCAGATGGTGGTCAAAATCGTCCACGACGCGCTGATTGAGACGCTGGGGGGCGAATCCCAGGCGATCGACCTCAACGCCCCGGCGCCGGTCGCGATCATGCTGGTTGGCCTGCAGGGCGCGGGCAAGACCACCACCGCCGCCAAGATCGCCAAGCGCCTCGCCGAGCGCGACAGGCGCAAGGTGCTGATGGCCTCGCTCGACGTGAAGCGCCCGGCCGCGCAGGAGCAGCTCGCGGTGCTTGGGAGCCAAGTCGGCGTCGACACGCTGCCGGTCATTCCGGGCCAGGACCCGGTCGATATCGCCAGGCGCGCCGAGCAAGCCGCGCGCCTCCAGGGCTACGACGTCGTGCTGCTCGACACGGCGGGGCGCACCCATATCGACGAGCCGCTGATGGCGGAGATGGTGGAAATCCGCGACGCCGCCCGCCCGCACGAGGTGCTGCTCGTCGCCGACGCGCTGACCGGCCAGGACGCGGTCAATCTCGCGCGCGAGTTCAATCAGCGGGTGGGCCTCACCGGCATCGTGCTCACCCGAATGGATGGCGACGGGCGCGGCGGCGCGGCGCTCTCGATGCGCGCGATCACCGGCAAGCCGATCAAGCTCTTGGGCGTCGGCGAGAAGATGGACGCGATCGAGGATTTCCATCCCGCGCGCCTCGCCGACCGAATCCTTGGCATGGGCGACATCGTCTCGCTGGTCGAGAAAGCGGCGCAATCGATCGACGCGGCGCAAGCGGCCAAGATGGCCGAGAAGATGCGCAAAGGCGTCTTCGACCTCAACGATCTCTCCGAGCAGCTCGCGCAGATCGAGAAGCTCGGCGGCATGGGCGGCATCATGGGCATGCTGCCGGGAGTCGCCAAGATCAAGGATCAGCTCAATTCGGCGAATCTCGACGACAAGTTCGTCAAGCGCCAGCGCGCGATCATCTCGTCGATGACCCCGCTCGAGCGGCGCAACCCCGACATTCTCAAGGCCTCGCGCAAGAAACGCATCGCGGCAGGCTCCGGCGTCAATGTCGAGCAGGTCAACCGCCTGCTCAAGCAGCACCGGCAGATGGCCGACATGATGAAGACGATGGGCGGCGCGGGCGCCAAGCGCGGCATGATGGGCAAGCTCGGGCAGATGATGGGCATGGGCGGGGGCATGCCGATGCCGACGCCCGAACAGATCGAGGCGATGCAGAGAGAGATCGGCGGAGGCGGGCCGCCGCTTAAGGGCCCCTCGGGACCGCCCGGCATCCCGGCCGCCCCGCCGCCCGGCGCCTTCAACCTGCCGCCGCAATTCCCTGGCCTCGGGACGGGGCCGAAGCTGCCGGGCCTGGGCGGCGGCTTCAACCCGTTCGGGGGAAAGAAGAAGTGAGCCCTCATCCGGCGCTTCGCGCCACCTTCTCCCGCAAGCGGGAGAAGGGTAACGCCCCCTCTCCCGCTTGCGGGAGAGGGCCGGGGTGAGGGGAAGCCGTCCCAGTCTCTCGAACCGTGACTTTTTACTGACACAAAGCCAACACCGACACTGAAAGGAAAGCCTCATGTCCCTGAAGATCCGCCTGTCCCGCGGCGGCGCGAAGAAGCGCCCGTTCTATCGCATCGTCGTCGCCGACGCCCGCATGCCGCGCGACGGACGCTTCGTCGAGAAGATCGGCACTTTCGATCCCCTGAAGGCCAAGGACGACGCGAGCCGGCTCGTTCTCGACCAGGAGAAGGCCAAGGCGTGGCTCGCCAAGGGCGCCCAGCCGACCGACCGCGTGCTGCGCCTGCTCGACAGCCTTGGGCTCGCCAAGCGCGAAGCGCACATGAACCCGGAGAAGGCCAAGCCCAGGAAGAAGGCGCAGGAGCGCGCCGCCGCGGCCGAAGCCGCCGCCGCCAAAGCCGCCGCAGCGCCCGCGGCCGCCTGACGACAGCTGAGCGCCATGCGCCCGGACCGCCTTGTGCTCGTCGGCGTGTTCGGCGCGCCCCAGGGGGTGCGCGGCGAGATCCGCGTCAAGTCCTTCACCGGCGATCCCAAGGCGATCGGCGCCTATGGCGCCCTGACCGATGCGACACGTTCGAGCGTTTTCGCGTTCGAGCGCCTGCGCGCGCTGAAGGATGACATGCTCGTCGTCAAAATTAGGGGCGTCGAGACGCGCGAAGCCGCAGCGTCGCTGACCGGGGTCGAGATCTACGCCGGCCGCGACCGGATGCCGCCGCCGGGCGAGGACGAATATTACTACGCCGATCTGGTCGGCCTCGATGCGGTGACCGCGACGGGCGAGCGGCTCGGCCGCATCGCGCGTGTGAGCAATTACGGGGCGGGCGACATTCTGGAGATTGCGCTCGATGGCGACGGCGAAACGCTGCTCATGCCGTTCACCAGGGCTGTCGCGCCGACGATCGACTTCGAAGCGGGGCGCATCGTTGTCGAGCCGCCTAAGGAGATTGCCGCGGAGCCACGCGCGCCATAAATTCGCTCGACGCCGCCGATAACCGCAACTTAAATGGGGGCGCAGGCTAGAGGGCAAGCGATGACGCACGTTCCATCCGAGACGACCGCCGATACCGCGCCGGTCGAGCCGCCGTCGCGGCGCGATCTCCTCTATCTCGCGACGGGATCGGTCGTGGCGGTCGGCGCCGCCATCA
>Ga0209040_10003119_pt1 | contig 12760 bp, 8 predicted proteins | sample BogFormECP12_OM3_FD_188240 | JGI IMG/M metagenome (GOLD analysis project Ga0209040, IMG submission 188240) | Bog forest soil microbial communities from Calvert Island, British Columbia, Canada - ECP12_OM3 (SPAdes) (version 2) | ecosystem: Environmental > Aquatic > Freshwater > Wetlands > Bog ... | reverse complement strand
GTGAGGATTCCCGCATGACGCCCGAGCCGAGACATTCGCCGATCGTGCCGTCCTACGGGGCCGCGACCCTCGCTGACCTGTCCTCGTCGATGCTCGCATCCCTGGACCCGGAAGCGCCGGAGTCGCAGAACGTCCTCGGCCTCACGCCCGCGCGGCGGGCGTGCCTGCTGATCGTGGACGGGCTGGGCTGGGAACTGCTCCGCGCCCATCCCGCCGTCGCGCCGTTCCTCTCCGAACTCGCGCGCAACTCCAAGCCGATCATGGCCGGATTCCCGGCCACCACAGTCACCAGCCTCGCCTCGATCTGCACCGGCCGCCCGCCCGGCCAGCACGGGATGCTCGGCTACCAGGTCATCATCCCGGGTGAGAACCGACTGCTCAACGGGCTGCGCTGGGATTCGCGGATCGATCCTCGGCAGTGGCAGCCGCTGCCCACGGTCTACGAGCGCGCCGCCGCCGCGGGCATCGCGGCCGTGCACGTGGCCCAGGGCTCGTTCCGCGGCACCGGCCTGACGGTCGCCACCATGCGCGGCGCGGACTTCCGGCCGGCCGACAGCATGGGCGCCCTGGCCGCGCAGGCCGCAGCGGCCCTGTGGGAGAACGGGCGGGGTTTGGTGACCGTGTACCACGGCGACCTCGACAACACCGGGCACGTGTTCGGCGTCGGCTCCGACGCCTGGTACAACCAATTGGCTCACGTGGACAAGCTGGCCGAACAGCTGGCGAGCGCGCTGCCCTCCGGGACCTGCATGTACGTGACGGCGGACCACGGCATGGTGGACATCGGCCCCGAGGACAAGTTCGACGTGGACGCGACACCGGAACTGCGGTCCGGGCTGGCCCTGCTCGGCGGCGAGCCGCGGGCCAGGCACCTGTACGCGCGGCGCGGCGCCGCCAGTGACCTCCTCGCCGCCTGGCGTGAGGTGCTCGGCGACCGTGCCTGGGTGCTGTCCAGGGACGAGGCGATTAAGGAAGGCTGGTTCGGCCCGGTGGACCCGGCCATGACCAACCGGATCGGCGACGTGGTGGCTGCCCCGGCCGGAGCCATGGCCATCGTGGCCACCAAGACCGAGCCGAGAGAGTCCGCACTGTTCGGCATGCACGGCTCGCTCACATCCTCGGAGCAGCTGGTGCCCGCGCTCACCTATACGGCCACATGAACCCAGGCACCGACCGGGACCGGCTGCTGGTCAGCGTCGAGGCCCTCGCCACCGAACTGGCGAAAGAGCCGACGCCCGTGCTCCTTGACGTGCGGTGGCGGCTGGGCGGCCCGCCCGGCATCGACAGCTACCGGCGGGGCCACCTCCCCGGCGCGGTCTTCGCGGACCTGAACCGGGACCTGGCCGGGCCGCCCGGTCCCGCCGGACGGCACCCGCTGCCGGATCCGGCCGCGTTCCAGGCCGCGATGCGCGCGGCCGGAGTGAGCCAGGACCGGCCGGTCGTGGTGTACGACGACGGAGACGCCACGGTGGCCGCCCGCGGCTGGTGGACGCTGCGTTACTTCGGGCACGAAGACGTTCGGGTGCTCGATGGCGGCTACCGGGCGTGGGCCGGTGCCGCCCCAAGGAGCTTCGAGGTCACCACGGCCGAGCCCGCTCCGGCCCCCGGCGACTTCATCGCGGAGCCCGGTCACCTGCCGGTGCTCGACGCGGCGGGCGCGCAGGCAGCGGCGCGGACCGGGCTGCTGCTCGACGCCAGGGCAGGGGAGCGCTACCGAGGGGAGACCGAGCCCGCCGACCCGGTGGCCGGCCACATCCCCGGCGCGGTCAGCGCGCCCACTGAAGGTAACGTGAACCCGGACGGCACGTTCAGGGATGCCGCCGAACTCACCGCCAGGTTCGCCGCCCTCGGCGCCGTGGCCGGCGTCGGCACGCAGGGCGGAGCACCGGTCGGCGCCTACTGCGGCTCGGGTGTCACCGCGGCCCACGAGGTCCTCGCCCTCACGCTGGCCGGAATCCCCGCCGCACTTTACGTAGGCTCCTGGTCCAACTGGATCGCCGACCCCGCCCGCCCGGTGGCAACCGGCGGGTAAGGATCGGGCGCCCGGCTGGATGGAACATCGAGCCGCCCACAGCCGGCACGATGCTCCATCGTGCCGGCGAAAGGGCGCGACCAGGTCACAGCGGCCCTGCGCTATGGTGCGCAGCGCGGTGATCGGGGCGGTGTCGCGGCACAGCTGACGCTGGTCGGTGGGCACTACGTCACTGAGTACGCAGGCGTCGATGCAGTCGTCCTTATTGCCGGCCGATCCGTAACGCCTGCGCGAGTTCTTCACCCGGGCTGATGGAATGAACAGCACGGTGAGCCCGGCGCCGACCGCATGATCGTCTTTGGCCCGGTTCATCCTGGCGCACACACGCGTACCGCGCTGGTCTCGGGGGTAATACTAATGTTGTGTCCTCGCTGTCACCTCAGTGTGGAAACACCCGGTGGGCGCGAGACGTCGCTGCCGGCCGCTCACTGATCGGTGGTCGATGGCGCACAGCCCTGTAGCCAGTCGGGGTGCCCTGGGCCGCCGGACCTCGCAGGCCGAGCGAGCCGGGCGATGGCCCGGTGAGAACCAGGGGTGTTCCGGTAATCAGGAGATCACCGGCACAAGGGTGGTGCACCAGTGAGCGCAGCGAGCGAGCGCCGATCACCGATGGCGCGGGCGTTTGGCGGCGCGCTCCTCCTGCTCGGGATAGGCGGCGTGGTCATCGCCGCCGTCGAGATCGCGCTGTTCTGGCCGCTTGAGGGTCCGGTGTGGCTGTACTCGCTGTTCTCGTTGGCCGGACTGGTCTACCTGACAGCCGGGCTGGCGGCCTGGTGGCGGCGGCCGAGCAACCACATCGGCGCGATCATCGTGCTGAGCGGCGGAGTGTGGCTCGCGGTCGCACTGGTCAACACCGACGTCACTGCGCTGGTGGCAGTCGGGCTGATCCTGGCCACCGGTCCCCTGGCCGTCGCTGTCTGGCTCCTTCACGCGTTCCCGTCGGGGCGGCTGCGCTCCAACGTGTCCGTCGCCACCGTTGTCGCCGCCTTCGTGGTCACGTTCGGGCTGCAGACGCCGCAGTACCTGTTCGCGCCGAGGAGTAGCGGTGACGTGCTATCGATCGCCGACCGGCCGGACCTCGTCACCCTCGGCCTCGACCTGCAGCGTGTCGCCGGTATTGCCGTGATGGTGGTCACCGCGGTCGTGCTGTTCACCCGGTTGCGGCAGTCGGCGCCGCAGCAGCGCCGCGTGCTCGCCCCGCTCTACGCGTACGGCATCGTGGCCGTACTCGTGGTCCCGCTCGGGCCTCTCATCGAGCCCGTGTTCAATCTCTCCTTCTTGGGCGTCACCGCCGGCCAGCTCGTGCTCCTCGCCGGCGTACCGGTGTCGTTCGTTCTGGCCATGCTCCGAGGCGGGTTCGCCCGCACTGGAGAGGTTGCGGAGCTGGGGGCGTGGCTGGGAGGGACCGCCTCGGAGCGGATGCCGCTCGTCAACGCGCTGCGGCGGACGCTCGGTGATGAGACCCTCGTCGTCGTTTACTGGGCGCCCGAGCGTCGACGCTTCGTCGACGCGCTCGGCCAGTCGATCTCCCTGCCGGTGCCTGGCGACACGGGCCGAGGCATCGTCGAGATCACGCTGGGCGACCGCCTCATAGGCGCGCTTGTGTACGACCGGGCGATGAACGAGGATCCCGAGCTGGTGCGGTCGGCCGGCCGCGTCGCGGCCATCGCCATCGACAATGAGCGGCTCACCGCCGAACTCATCGCCAACCAGGCCGCGTTGCGGCTCTCCCGCGCCCGGATAGTTGAAGCCGGAGACCGCGAGCGCCGGCGCATCGCCCAGAACCTGCACGACGGCATCCAGGTCGAGCTGGTGCTGCTGGCCATCGGGGCGCAGGAGCTCCGCCACGCCGGCTCGGCCGCCGATCTTGACGTCGCCGCCACGCAGCTGCGCAACGGCATCGATGACGCCGCAAGCCACCTGCGCGAGCTGGTCCACGCCGTGATGCCAGCCGGGTTGATCGAGCGCGGGCTGACGGCCGCGGTCGAGGATCTGGTCGACCGCATGCCGCTGCCGACCAACCTCGTCGTGGTCGACGTCGAGGAACCAGTGTCGCCGACCGTGGGCAGCACGGCGTACTTCGTGGTGGCCGAAGCGCTGGCCAACGCGGTCAAGCATGCCGGGGCCACGACGCTCTCGGTGCGGCTGGAGCGGACCGAATCGCAGCTCCTCATCGAGGTCGCTGACGACGGGGTGGGCGGCGCTGCCTCGGGCGCGGGCACCGGCCTGCGGGGCCTGCTGGACCGGGTCGACGTCCTCGGGGGCCAACTGGCGATCGACAGTCCGCTCGGTCACGGCACCCACCTCGTCGCGGAGTTGCCATGCGGATCGTGATCGGCGAGGACGAGGCGCTGCTGAGGGCCGGGCTGTCACACGTGCTCGAGCGGGGCGGGTTCGACGTGGTGGCCGCGGCGAGCGATGCGGACGAGCTCGTCCAGGCCGTCGAGCTGCACCGGCCGGAGCTGCTGGTGACCGACATCCGGATGCCGCCTTCGCACACCGACGAGGGACTAAGGGCGGCGCTGGACATTCGCCGGAGTCACCCGACCTTGCCCGTTGTGGTCCTCTCCCAGCACCTGCAACGTCGGTACGCCATTGAACTCCTCGCTCAGCCGACTGCGGGGGTGGGTTACCTGCTCAAACAGCGCATCGGTGACGTCGACGCGTTCTGCGACGACCTGCGCCGGGTGCATGACGGCGCGTCCGTACTCGATCCCCAGGTGGTGCAGCTACTGCTGGCGCGGGCCCGCACTGACCACGACGCGCTACGACGCCTCACACCGCGCCAGCAGCAAGTGCTGGCGCTTATGGCCGAGGGCCGGAGCAACGCCGCCATCGGCCGCGCCCTATCTGTGTCCGAGCGGGCGGTGGTGCAGCATACTTCGCACATCTACGACGAGCTCGCTCTACCTCCCAGCGACGACGACCACCGTCGCGTCCTAGCCGTAGTCCGTTTCCTCGCGTGGTGACGGCCGGCCGGGAGAGGCTCGCTGGGTAAAGTCACGCACTCGCGCGGTTTCAGCGGTCGGTGGTGCAGCACACGTCGACCGGTAGTGGTCCCCGATCCGGAGAACGCTGAGCATCGACACGGTCGAGTTCACGTTGCAGCCCAGATGACATAGCTACCTGCCGGAGCTGTACCTAGGTACAGGCCCAAGTCCCTGTAGTCAGGTCAATTGTCCGCCAATGGGGCTTCTGCGAGAGTCTCCCTAAGGGGTGCCGACGGCCATATGCAGCCCCGACCAGCGCTGGGGCGAGTTCTAGCAGGCCGATCGCGGCCAGCACTGTCGACGTTCTCAAAGCGAAGGAGTCAGATGAAGCGCCGGCCATCATGGGCTCCGCCGGGTTGTCGCTGCTCGCAGTGGGTTCGTTCGCTCCAGCAGTTCCGGGACTCCGACAACAACCTGAGCGGTGACTTCTTCGGCCCGATCACCTCGCCACTGCGGAACCCGTACCTATCGAGTGCGACTGGCCGAGTCAATCATCAACGCTCCCGGATGACCCCGGGGGGTCACCTGCCGGGCCGAGGCGGCCTGCCCGCGCCCAGCGGTTCGCGTTCACGGCGGGTATCGCCGATCGTCCGATTCTCGTCGGTTGGATCAGCCGTAGTCGCTCATCAGAAACGGGGAAGGAATCATGGTCAAACGCATGAGAGTAGATAAGCATCGACGGCGTATATCGTGGATTATGGGCGTGGCTGTGCTGGCGGTCGGCGCTTCACTCGCCACGTCGGCGGCAGCGGGCGCCTCGTCCGCTACTGCGGTGGTATCAGCGACGCCGGGTAATCAGGCCGCGCACATTGCTGCGATTGTCCAGAAGGCTACGAAGGCCGATCATCTCAACGCGGCCATCTTCCGGGTCACCGTCGATGGCAAGCCGGTCGTCACCGGAGCGTTCGGCTCGTCGATGACCGGTGTGCCCGCGACCACGGCGATGCACTTCCGCAACGGCTCAGTCGCCTTTTCCTACCTGACCACGCTGCTGATGGAATTCGTGGACGAGCACAAGATCAGCCTGAACGACAAGGTCGCCCGGTGGCTGCCGACGCTGCCCGAAGCCAACCAGGTCACCGTGAAGATGCTGGCCAACATGACCTCGGGATACCCCGACTACGTGACCGACCCGAAGTTCATCGCCGAGTTCTACCAGAACCCCTTTCACCAGTTCACTAATGCTGAACTCCTGGCCATCGCCTTCTCCCAGCCGGTGTCTTTCCGGCCGGGAACCAACTGGGGCTACGCGCACACCAACATGGTGATCCTCGGCCAGATCCTCCAGATGACCGGCGGTAAGCCCCTGGCCACCTTGTTGCGCCAGAACGTCCTCGGCCCGCTGGGCCTGACCAACACCGTCGCCTCCCCGACCGCCGCCATCCCGGATCCGGTGCTGCACGCCTTCAGCTCCGAACGACGAGACGCACTAGGGATCCCCCCGGCGACCCCGTTCTACGAAGAGTCGACCTACTGGAATCCGGCCTGGACAACGCCTGCTGGCGCTGCCGAGACGACCAACATCTACGACATGACCGCCACAGCCCAGGGCATCGGCAGCGGCGCCCTGCTGTCCAAGTCGAGCTACCAAGCGCAGACCGGCCCGAACCTGCTCGGCTTCGGACACGCACAGTCCGGGTGCGCCTGCGTCAAACAGACAAATAGCTACAACTTCGGGCTCGGCATCGTCCGCACCGGCTCATGGCTCGTGGAGACCCCCAGCTACGGCGGCTACGCAGCAGCAGAGGCCTACCTACCATCGGAGAAGATCGCCATCGCGGTCGCAATCACCTTCGCGCCGCAGGCCTTCGACGCGCACGGGAACTGGACCAACTCCAGCGACCCCATCTTCCGGGCCATCGGCGCCTACCTAGCCCCCAATGATCCGCCGCCGGGCGCCACATCGTGAACGCGCGATGGCACTGGGCCGCGGTCCCTCAAGTCCGGCGACACCGTCGAATACAAGGCCGTAAAAGGCACCGCGGTGGTGGAGATCGAGATCAGCTCGGCGGGCACCGGAGCGTCGATCACTGTGAAGGTCATCACGTAACCCGGTCACGTATCGGCACCTGGACCTGCACCAGCTATAAGCCACGCATGGCGCCGCGCCTGGTTCGCGGTCGCCTTGGAGTAGCGTGCGAGGGCTGTCCGAACAGCCCTCGCACACGGCTTTGCCGAATACGTGCCGAAGTCAACGACAGGAACTGCGTAGTAGCCGAACCCGTGAGTCGGCCGCTCTGCCCGGCGGCCGGGCTCGGGCCTACTCGGAGAGTCCGTCTTTGATCAGCTGACCGCATACTTCGAAGATCCAAGGCGATCGGGAGATGCGGACTTGCCGACACTCGTTGCTCATACAGCACACTTCCTCGGCAGCTTCTCGCCCTCCGAACAGCCAGTATCAGAATGTCAGTGCCATCGCCTAACATCACCATGAAGCCGGAACCGCGCCCGTCCCTTTTACACCGGAATCCGGACGCCACCGGCGAAAATCCCTAAGGGGTCAGGCGGCCGGGGCTACAGCCCGGCGCCTCCGCTAGCCTGCCGCGTCCGGCGGGACGTTGAAGGGCGTGATGACCTGGATGGACGCCGGGGCGGTGACGATCGGGCCGTCCAGCGCGCCGTGCGCCTGCATGATGATCTGGCAGGCACGGTGCATGTCCCGGCGCAGGTCGTGGTAGAGCACGGCGGACAGGCGGCCCGCCTCGAGCAGTTGCCGGTTGTCTCGGTCCAGGTCGTGTGCGATGAAGGCCCGGCAGGGGCGCTGGCGGGCGTCGAAGGCGTCGAGGATGGCCCGGTTGCCGCCGCCGATCGAGTAGACGCCCTCGATGTCGGCGTGGTGATCCAGGGCGTCAAGCGCCAGCTGGTAAACGGAGGTGTCCAGGCCGTCGCTGTCCGTGATCTCGGTGAGGCCGCGGTGCGGCCACCGCTCGCGGATCGCGGACCGGAAGCCGATCTCGCGTTCCTCCTCGCCGCGGAAGACGCTACGGCTCAGGGCGACCAGGATGCGGCTGTCCCGACCCGGAGACCCCGGAAAACCCGGAGACCCCGGAAAACCCGGGAACTCGCCCAGCCACTGGTTGATGAGGTACGCCGCGGTGGCACCGGCCGAGCGGTTGTCCATCCCCACGTAGGCCACCCGCTTGCTGAACGGCAGGTCGCTCACCAGCGTGACGACTGGGATGCCCGCCTCGCTCAGGCGCAGGACCGCAGCGTTGACTTCCGGCGCCTCCGGTGCCTTGAGGATGACCCCGCGTGAGCCCCGCCTGAGGATCGTGTCCAGGACCTTGACGATCTCGTCGACGTAGCCCTTCTCGCGGAAATCGAACCGCGACCGCACGACCGCGGGCCGCAAGGACGGCAGCTCCTGCTCGAGCGCGGCCTTGACTGCGGCGGAGAATCGGTCGGGTGTCTGCATCACGATGTCGATCATGAACACCCGGCCGTTGAGCCGCAGCTGGCTGCGCTGCCGGTCCAGATCGGCGATGGCCTGCCGGATGTCGTTCACGGTGCTCGGGCGCACGCCGCCGCGATGGTTGAGGACGCGATCCACGGTGGCCTCGCTCACGCCGGCCTGGCGGGCGATCTCCCGGATGGGATAAGGATGAGCCATGCTGTCGTCCTGATGGGTTGATGAGGTTTCCCTAGGTGACGATACCGCGGTCGCGCGCGACCGGAGGCCAGCCCGGGCCTCTGCTTCTCCCCGGGCGGTGAAGCCAGCTCCGTTCGGTCTAATTGAATTGCTCTTATTGGCCATCGGCCGGTATTCGGTCCGGCCGGTGGCAAATGTCAGCACGGTAAACGCCGCTTATCGGGACCATGAGAGCGATGGGCCAAATGATGGGTTTTTGATGCTTACTTACCTGTTGACTTGGCGAATCGCCTCATGCAGTCTCAAGTTCATCCGCCCCCCGGGGCTGGGCCCGGGGTCGAGACCCACCGAACCGAGGAGCCGACGATGACTTCCGCACCTGACAGCAGGCGGCTCACTGTCGCCCAGGCCGTCGTGACGTACCTGTCCCGGCAGTACTCGGTCGCTGATGGTCAGCGTCGCCGGCTGATTCCCGCCACCGTGGGCATCTTCGGTCACGGGAACGTGGCCGGGCTGGGCCAGGCGCTGGACCAGTTCAGCGACGTGATGCCGTTCATCCAGGGCCGCAACGAGCAGGCCCTGGTGCACGCGGCTACCGCGTTCGCCAAGCACAGCCGTCGGCGCGCCACCTTGGCCGTGACCTCCTCGATCGGCCCGGGCGCGCTGAACATGGTCACCGGCGCGGCGCTGGCCACCGTCAACCGGCTGCCGGTGCTGCTGCTGCCCGGCGACACCTACGCCACCAGGCACCAGGGCCCGGTGCTGCAGCAGCTGCAGCACCCGCTGGAGGCGGACGTGACCGTCAACGACGCGTTCCGGCCGGTCTGCCGCTTCTTCGACCGCATCACCCGGCCCGAGCAGCTGCTCACCGCGCTGCCCGCGGCCATGCGGGTGCTCACCGACCCGGCCGGCGTCGGCGCCGTCGTGCTCTCGCTGCCGCAGGACATCCAGTCCTGCGCCTATGACTGGCCGGCCGGGTTCCTCGCCGGGCGGGACTGGGTCATCCGGCGGCCGCAGCCGGACCGCGACGAGGTCGCCGCCGTGCTGGCCCTGCTGGCCGAAGCGGCCCGGCCGCTGATCATCGCGGGCGGCGGCGTCCTCTACTCCGGCGCCACCGCCGAGCTCGAGCGGCTCGCCGGCACGGCCGGCATCCCGGTGGCCGAGACCTTCGCCGGCAAGGGCGCCGTGCAGCAGCGGGCCTGGTGGCAGACCGGCGGCCTCGGGCTGGAGGGCACCCCGGCGGCCAACACGCTGGCCCGCGAGGCCGACCTGGTGCTGACCGTCGGGGCGCGGCTGACCGACTTCGCCACCGCGTCCCACTCGCTGTTCGCCAGCCCCGCGGTGCGGTTCGCGAGCCTCAACGTCAACCCGCGCGACGCCGACCGGCTCGGCGCCACCGGCATCATCGCCGACGCCCGGCAGGGGCTGGCCGCGCTGGCCGACGGCGCGGCCCGGGCCGGCCTCCGCGCGCCCGCGGCCTGGCGGGCCCGCGCCGGGCAGGTGACCGCCGGATGGGCCGCGGCCCGCGCCGCCGCGCTCGACCCGGACCGGGCCTTCGACCCGGCGCAGGCAGGCCCGGACGTGGACACCGGCACCGACGCGGTTCTCACCCAGGGCCAGCTCATCGGGGTGCTGCAGGAGCACGCGCGGCCCGGCGACGTGCTGATCGCCGCGGCCGGCGGGCCGCCCGGCGACCTGCTCAAGGTGTGGGACGCCACCGGCGGCCGGCACTGCCACCTGGAGTTCGGCTTTTCCTGCATGGGCTATGAGATCCCGGCCGCGATCGGCGTGCGGCTGGCCGATCCTGACCCGGGCGCCCGGGTCGTCTCCTTCCTCGGCGACGGGACCTTCCTGCTGGCGCCGACCGAGCTGGTCACCGCGGCCGCCGAGGGCCTGGCCGTCACCCTCGTCGTCTCCGAGAACCACGGCTACCAGGTGATTCACCGGCTGCAGATGCTGCGCAGCGGCCGCGAGTTCGGCAACGAGTTCCGCTACCGCCCGGAGCCGCTGCAGCTGGCCGCCGGGGACGTGGCCAAGGCACCGCGGCTGGAGGGTGACTACCTCCGCCTCGACCTGGCGCAGGTCGCGGCCGGCCTCGGTGCCCGCGCGTGCCGCGCGAGGACCGCGGCCGAACTGCGGGACGCGCTGACCGGCACGCGCGGTCATCCCGGCCCGGTGGTGATCGTGGTGCCGGTCATCCCGCACGCCGACCTGCCCGGCGCCGGGGCCTGGTGGGACGTCGCCCCGGCCGAGGTGTCCGCCCTGGAGACCACCGCCGGCCTGCGGGCCGAGTACGAGACCGACCTGAAGAGCCAGAGGTGGTTCGGATGAGCGCCAGCGCCACGGTGACGGAAGCAGGAACCCAGCGATGAGAACCACCGACGGATATGCCCAGCCAGGCATCGGCCTGATCAGCGTGGGCTGGATGGGCAAGCTGCACAGCCGCGCCTACCAGGCCATCCCGCTGGTTTATCCCGAGCTGAAGATCCGGCCCAGGTTCGTGCACGCGGCCGACACCGCCGCCGACCGGGCCGGCTACGCCCGCGAGGTCCTCGGCTACGCCCGGGTGAGCACCGACTATCGCGACGTGCTCGCCGATCCCGACGTCGACGTGGTGTCCATCTGCGCCCCGAACATGCTCCACCGCGAGATCGGCGTGGCGGCCGCCCGGGCCGGCAAGCCGTTCTGGATCGAGAAGCCGGTGGGCCGGGACGCCAGCGAGACCGCGGCGGTCGCCGCCGCGGCCCGGGCGGCCGGCGTCACCACCTCCATCGGCTACAACTACCGGCACGTCCCCGCCGTCGAGCGGGTCCGCGAGCTGATCGCGGCCGGCCAGCTCGGCCGCATCACCAACGTGCGCGCGGTGTTCTTCAACAGCTACGCGGCCGAGCCCAACGGCGCCCTGTCCTGGCGGTTCCGCCGCGAGGAGGCCGGCAGCGGGGCGCTCGGCGACCTGCTCAGCCACGTGGTCGACCTCATGCAATACGTCGTGGCGCCGATCGCCGAGGTCAGCTCGCTGCTGTCCACCGTGTACACCCAGCGGCCCATCCTGCCGATGGGATCGGCCACCCACTTCGCCGTGATCGAGGACGGCGAGATGGGTGACGTCGAGAACGACGATTACGTCGCGGCCCTGGTCCGCTTCGCCGCCGGTTCGCGGGCTGCCGGGGCCGTCGGCACCCTGGAGGCGTCCCGGGTCAGTGTTGGCCCGCAGTGCGGTCTCGGTTTCGAGATCTATGGCACCGACGGCTCCGCCATCTGGAACTTCGAGCAGATGAACGAGCTGCGGCTGTGCCTCGGCCGAGCCGGGCCCAACCACGGGTACACCACCGTCCTCGGCCACTCCGGCCTGGGCGACTACGGCCGGTTCCAGCCGGGGCCGGGTAACAGCATGGGCTACGACGACCTGAAGGTCATCGAGGCCAAGAAGTTCCTGGTCGCGGTCGGCGGCGGCGAGCAGCGCAACTCGACCATCGAGGAGGCGCACGCGGACGCCGAGGTCATCGCCGCGACGGCGGCCTCGGCCCGGGACGGCGCCTGGCATTCCGTGGCGCCGGTGCCCGGGGCCACGTTCGGGCACTCCCGCTCCGATGGCTGAAAGCCAGGCCGTCCTAAGGAGATCCACGCTTGACTACCTCCACTGACAAGATCGCCGGCGCGCTCATCTCCTACGCCCGCTCCGGTCGGCCTGGTCCCGTCGTCGCAGACGGCGGGACCAATTCTGGCCGGTCAGGTCCTTGCCGAAACTGTGGTGGCGGTTCTCGTTGTCCAGGGTGAAGCCGGCCCGCTGGTAAATGCGCCGGGCGTCGGCGAGCACGTCGTTGGTCCACAGCGTGATCTCCGAGTACCCGGCTTGGCGGGCGAAACGGAGCACCTCCTCGACCAGCCGGGCGCCGATCCCGAGGCCCCTGGCCCACGGCTCTACCAGCAAAAGCCGCAGCCGCGCGGTGGTGGCGTTCTCGCGCACGCAGAACACGCAGCCGGCCGGCGCGCCGTCGACCTCGGCGATCCAGGCCGCCTCGGCATCCGGGTCCCGGTTGTCGACGTAGTCCGCGACGATCCTGGCTACCAGGGCCTCGTACGAGCCGTCCCAGCCGAACTCCTCCGCGTACACCGCCGCGTTCCGCTGCACCACCCAGCCCATGTCGC
>Ga0209040_10003118_pt1 | contig 12767 bp, 5 predicted proteins | sample BogFormECP12_OM3_FD_188240 | JGI IMG/M metagenome (GOLD analysis project Ga0209040, IMG submission 188240) | Bog forest soil microbial communities from Calvert Island, British Columbia, Canada - ECP12_OM3 (SPAdes) (version 2) | ecosystem: Environmental > Aquatic > Freshwater > Wetlands > Bog ... | reverse complement strand
ACGAGCGCAACCGCGACCGCGACCGCGACCCCGTCCGCCAGCTCCCGGAAATGCTCGAGCTGACGGGGTTCCGGATCCAGCGCGGCAGGCCGGAGCTCGCGCCACAGTAGCGATCCGCGAGCGCTCGGCTTCCACGCGGGGATAGATTGACGCCCTTGCGATCCGCGGGAGCGTTGCGGCTTGTGGAATCGAGTAGTATCCACGCGAATCCTTGGGGGTTAAGGTGAAGGCAGGCCAGAGCGGAGCGGTGGACGAGCGGTCGGCGGTAGGCGTGGAGCCGGTGCCGCTGAAGGTTTTCATCAACTATCGCCATGAGGACGCCGATGCGGCGGCGCTCCTCCTGTATGACCGGCTGGCGCCACGGTTCGGCGCCGCGAACATCTTCCTCGACTTCAAGACACTCGAGCTCGGCACGCATTGGCTCGAGGAGATAAAGGCCCAGGGCTACGGCGCCAGCGTGTTCCTCGCGCTGATCGGACGGACGTGGCTGGGGTGCCTGAAGGATCGCCAGCAAGCGGCCACGGGGGAGCCCGAGGACTTCGTCACGCTCGAGTTGGAGAACGCCTTGCGCCGCTGGCCCGGGAAGATCATCCCTGTGCTGGTGGGCGCCACCACCATGCCCGGCGACGTCCAGCTACCCAAGCCGATCCGCGCCCTCGCCGGCTACCAGGGCGTGCCGTTGCGCATCCCATCCTTCGACGAGGACTTGAAGGTCCTGATCGCAGAGCTCGACGCACTCGGCGGGGGGCCGGTCGCGGATGCCGCCGGTGCGCAGGGCGCCGAGCGCGAGCAGGACGGGGAGACCGCGCCGGATACCGGCACGAGGTTCAAACGGGACTCCGACGCTGCGTCGCAGCCGCCCCCGGGGAGCGCCGTGCCCGTGCAGCCCGGCGGGTCCCCCGACACCGGCGTCGCGCCCGAGCGCCACGGGGGGATCGATGGAGAGCTTCAGGGCCTGGCCGGCGAGGCCAGGCGAACCGGGCATCATGTGCGCCGCGACCCGGCTGAGCGCTCGATCGTCCAGCCCCCGGACAGCGACCACTACGAGACCGTGTTGGAATGCATGATCGAAGAGGGGAGGGTGGTTCCGGTGCTCGGGACGCGGGTTCGCGGATCGCTCCCGGATGCCGAGCAGCTCGCGAGCTATCTCGCGGAGACGTTCAAGCTGAGCACCGAATCGCGTGACCTGGCCGAGGTGGCGCAGCACGTCGCGATGGCCAAGGGCCCGGGCTCCCTGCACAGGGCGATGAGGGACGCGCTCAGGCTCGAGCCAGAGCCCACTGACGCGCATCGATTCCTCGCGCGCTTTCCGAAGCGACTGGAACAGCTTGGCCTGCCGGCGCGCTACCAGATGATCGTCACAAGCAGCTACGACTCGGCTCTCGAGCGGGCCTTCGATGCCGAGAGCGAGCCATACGATCTCGCGGTGTTCATGGCGAGTGGCGAGGACGAGGGCAAGTTCATCCACGAACCCTGGAAGGGCGAGCCGGAGGTGATCAGCGACACCCGGAGCTACAAAAAGTTTCCGATCGATCCTGGCGACGAACTCGAACACACGGTGATCGTCAAGATCAGCGGCGCGATCCAGCCCCGCGAGGGCGACCGCCTGGGGGGCGGAAACTATGTGCTGACCGAGGATCAGTACATCGACTACCTGGTCACCGATCAGATCATCGGCGTGATCCCCAACCAGATCCTCAACAAGCTGCAAAGCAGCCACCGTCTCTTCCTCGGCTACGCGCTGCGCGACTGGAGCCTGCGTGTCTTCTTGAAGCGGGTCTGGGAGGGCAAGCCGCTCGAAGACAAGTCATGGGCGATCGAGTGCGAACCGGCGCCGCTCGAGAAGGAGTTCTGGAGCTCCCTGAACGTGGAACTGCTCGCGGCTCAGGCGGACGACTACGCGAACGAGCTCGACGCGCGCATGGAGGAGTGGCGCGCGGAGCACACGTAGGGCCATGCCAGACGAGACCTCGACCGTGTCGGCAGCCGCGCGCGCCGACAGCCCGTACGTGGGGTTGAACTATTACACCGAAGCCGACGCCGATTGGTTCTTCGGGCGCGATGAGGAGAGCCACACGATCATCGCCAACCTGAGGGCCTCGCGCCTGACGATTCTCTTTTCGCAGAGCGGAGTCGGCAAGAGCTCGCTGCTGCGCGCCGGCGTCGTCCACCAGATTCGCGAGCTCGCGCAGCGCAGGTCCCTACGGAGGCGAGATATTCGTAACGCGCCTGGTGCAGGGCCGCGCGTCGCCGAGCGCAGCTCGCCGCGCTACGTTCCCCTCGTCTTCAACGAATGGAAGGACGACCCCGTCGCGGACCTGATCGGCGCGATAGAGAAGGCGATCGAACCCCTCCTGCCCGAGGGCGAGCCTGCGACGCTGCCGCGCGACGGGCTGCGATCGGCGATCGAGACAGCAGCCTCGGCGGTGGACGCGAAGCTGCTGATAATCCTCGATCAGTTCGAGGAGTACTTCCTCTACCGCAGCCGCGAGCGCGGCCGTCTCCTGGCCGACGAGCTGGCGGAGTGCGTCAATGACGGCACCCTGCGAGCGAACTTCATGATCGCGATCCGCGAGGACGCATATGCGGGGCTCGGCGACCTTTTCGCCGGCAAGCTCGCCAATGTCTATGGCAACTACCTGCAACTGGAGTACCTCGACCGCGCCGCCGCGCGGGCGACGATCGTCAAGCCGATCGAGCACTTCAACGCCGCGCACCCGCAGGACGAGCCGATCGAGATCGAGCCGGAGCTCGTCGAGGCGGTGCTCGACCAGGTGAGGACCGGCGAGGTCATCGTCGCGCAAGGCGGACAGGGCACGGTCAATGGCGGCAACGGCGCGTCGCGACGGCGCAACGAGATCGAGACGCCCTATCTGCAGCTCGTCATGTCGACCCTCTGGACGCAGGAACGACAGCACGGCTCCCGGGTCCTGCGGCTCGCGACGCTGCAGGAGCTCGGCGGCGCCCAGGAGATCGTACGCACCTACCTCGACGGCGCCCTAGCGGCCCTACCGGAGGACCAGCGCGACACGGCGCTCGATCTCTTCCGCTATCTCGTGACGCCGTCGGGCACCAAGATCGTCTACGCCGCCTCAGACCTCGCGGTGATGGTCGACCGTCCAGCGGACCGGGTGGCGGGTCTGCTCGAAGATCTCGACCACAAGCGCATCGTCCGGCACGTGCCGCCCCCGGCCGGCAAGGCCTATCCGGATGACCGCTACGAGATCTTCCACGATGTCCTCGCGCCCGCGATCGTCGACTGGCGCCGGCGGGCGCTCGAGCAGCGCAAACACGCCGAGGACGCGCGTGAACGAGAACGCCTCGAGCGCGAGAAACACGAAGCGGAGGAGCGCGCACGGCGGGACCGCAGGCAATCGCGAATACTTATGGTGCTGCTCGGGCTCGTCGTCGCGGTGGGCGTCCTCGCGTTTATCGCATGGCGTTCGGCGGTGGCCGACCGCAACACGGCCCAGTCTCGCCAGATCGCGGCGAGCGCGAACGCCAACCTCGCCCGCAACCCAGAACGCAGCACGGTGCAGGCGCTTGCGGCGTTGCACAAGAGTCACACCGCGCAGGGGGAAGCGGCGCTTCGACGCGCCCTTCCCCTGCTGGAGCTGAGACGGACGCTGAAGCCGGGAGTGAGCGTCACGGGCGCGGCCTACAGCCCAGACGGGAGCCTGATCGTGACGACCAACACCGACGGCGTGGCAAGGATCTGGGACGCCAGTAGTCACGATCAGGTGGGCGTCCTCGGACAGCCCGGCCTGGCCCTCAACGGCGCTGCGTTCAGCCCGAATGGAACGCTCGTCGCCACCGCGGGAAACGATGGCACCGCGCGTATCTGGAATGTGAGCACCCACAAGCAGGAAGGCAAGCCAATCCAAGAGCCCACTGACCAGCCGCTGACCAGCGTTGCCTTCGGTAGCGATGGCAAGCGTCTGGTAACCGCCTCCGAGGACGGCACCGCGCGAATCTGGGATGCGACAAGCGCCGACCATGCTGAACTCGGCGTCGCCACACCGCGCGGTGAAACCAGTCGCGTCAACGACGCGCAGTTCAGCCTCAACGGCGAACAGATCGTGACGGCGGGGGGCAACGGCAAAGCGATCGTCTGGAACGCGCCCTCGACTGCAGGGTCCTCCCGCGCTCTGACCGAACGCTATGCCTTGACCGAGCCCAGCGCCCTGCTGAGTGCCGCCTTCAGCCGGAACGAAAAGCTCATCGTTACGACAAGCAACGATGGGAGCGCACGGATCTGGAACGCCGAAGCGAATGCCCCTACCCCGCCCTCGCTCCTGCCGGAAGAAAACGACGCGACAAACAGCGCGGCCTTCTCGCCGGACTCGAAGCTGCTCGTCACGGCCAACAACGACGGCAGCGCGCGGATCTTCGAAGTGGCCTCACGCAAGCAGCTCCCGGCCCTGACGGCAGCTGGCGCCGACGCTTTGAACACCGCCGTGTTCGCACCCGACGGGACACACGTGCTGACGGCCAGCGCCGACGGGACGGCGCGGATCTGGGATCGGGCACATCCCCAGCGCCTCGGTGTACCGCTCGACGCGAACGGGAGCGACGCCCTGGAGCGGGCCTCGTTCAGCGCGGAAGGCAAGCTGATCGCGGTGGCTGGACGGGACGGCACGGCAAGCGTGTGGGAAGTCGCGACCGGCCGGCGCCTTGCCGTCATAGCAGAGCCAAGCCGGCGCACCCTCACCGATGTCGTCTTCGATCCGCAGGACCCGGAAATCATCGTCACCGGCAGCGAAGACGGCACCGCCTACGTGTGGAACATCGGCGAAGGCCGCGGAGAACCGATCGGCAATCCGCCTGGCCCCGTCACGGCTGTCGCATTTGCGAGCAACGGCGATCGACTCGCGGTGGCGACCCCCAACAGCATTGAAACCTTTGACACCACGGGGCTCGCGAAGGGAGGCGCCGCCGCCGCGAAGCCCCAGCCGAAGTTCAAGGTCCCCACCAACTCCGAAATCACTGACGTCGCGTTCAATCCCAACGGCACGCTCCTCGTCACCGCGGGCGCAGACGGCGATGCACGAACATGGAGCGACGCGGGTCGGGAAGTCGGCAAGCCGATCGTAGAGCCAGAAGGCGGGTACCTCGAAAGCGCGCGGTTCAGCCCCGACGGCGGGTTCATCGTGACCGCCAGCCAGGATGGCACGGCCCGCATATGGAACATCGCCACGCGCCGCGAGGAAGGCGACGCGCTCACCGAGCCCGGAGACTCCGTCCTCGACGACGCCGAATTCAACGGGGACGGCTCGCGCATCCTGACGGTCAGCACCGACGGCGTTTCGCGGGTCTGGGACGCCAGCACGCACCGACAACTCGTCTCGCTCGCAGGTCACGAAGGTCGCATCATCAGCGGAGCGTTCAGCCCCGTTCACTCGAGCAACCTGATCGCGACCTCGAGCTCTGACGGCACCGTAAAGCTGTGGAGGGAACTCCCGCGCCAACAGCAGGGGCCGGCGTTGGTCGCGTCGCCCACTGAACCCGTCTCGACCGTCGCCGTCAGCCCGAACGGACAGATCGTGACCGCCGGGGCGCGCGGGTTTGCGCGGATCTGGAGCACGAGCACTCACATGGAAGTTGGCGAACTCGAAACGACGGAAGTGCTCGCCAGCGCGCGGTTCAGCTCCAATGGCCAGCTCATCGTGACCGCCGGCGCCGAAGGGAATGCGCGGATCTGGAACGCGCATACACACCATGAAGAAGCTGGCACGATGGTGAGTCCCTCGAAAGAACCGCTCGGCAGCGCTGGATTCAGCCCGAACAACGACAGACTCCTCGTCGCGGCAGGTGGCTCCTACGCCTACATCTGGGAACGGGGCGAACACCCGAAGCTCGTCGGCACGATCCGCTCGCCGCTGGGGGGAATCGCAAGCGCGGCCTTCAGCCCAAGCGGCCGGCAGATCGTCACCGCGAGCAACGACGGCACGGCGCGGATCTGGGAAGGCTGGGGGCAACCCGGCGGGGCCAAGCAGGTCCTGGCCAAGCAGGTCCTGGTGTTGAGCGAGCCCGGCGGCGCTGCACTGTCGAGCGCGGCATTCAACATGAACGGTGAACTGGTGGTGACGGCCTCCGAGGATGGAACGGCGCGCGTGTGGAATGCGACGACCGGTGCGAGCGTACAGGTGCTGGAACAGCCCGGACACGGAGAGCTCTACTCGGCCGTGTTCAGCCCCGACGCGAAGGCCAAGGAGGTGTTGACCGCAAGCGGGGACGGCACGGCGGTCATCTGGGACCGCTCGAGCGCAACCGCCCTCACCCAATTTCCGGTCGGAGACGGCGTCCGTGACGCAGTCTTCACCCCGGACGGCTCCAAGGTCGTGACCGGGGATACGGGAGGCGCAACGCGCGTGTGGTCCACGCAGCTCGCCGGCTCGCTCGCGGCGATCGAACGAGTCGCCAATGAATGGGTGATGGAACGCCCCACATCCGCCGAACTCGAAAAGTTCGACGCCGGCTGAGAGCCCAGGCCGGGAGCGCTCAGCGGGCGCGCGTGGCCGGGCCGCCTGAAGGTACCCGCCGACGCCGCGCCCTAGCGGATGCCCGCCGCCAGCGCGGCGCGGCACCCGGCGATCTCGACCGTGATGCCCAGGGCGCCGAGACGATCGGCCGTCCCCTCGGCCTGGTCGAGCATCGCCTGTGCGCGGTCGAGGTCGTCGGGACCGCCACGTTCGATCAGGGCGCCGGCCCAACGCGCGTGGGTGCGCGCGAGCAGCAGCGGTGCGCCCAGCCCACTCTCGATCTCGGCGGCGGCGGCGAAGTGGACCTCGGCCTCCTCGAGCGGCCGTCCGGCAGCGGTCGCGAGCACCCCGAGCGCCCAGTCCATGGATCCGTACACGTGGGCGCCGCTGACTGCCAGTTGGCCTGAGAATGGCAGCAACAGCTCATACTGCTCGATTGCGCGGTCGACGACGCGCAGACGGGAGATTGCGTCCGCCCAGAGAAGCATGGTCAGCGACCATCCGTGGTCCCTGCGAATACGGCGAAGATCTTCGGCGAGCGCCAGCTCGCGCGCCTCGTCCTCGCGACCGCTCTGGATCAGGGCGAGCGCCGCGGCGCCGGCGCTCCAGCCGGAGAGGCTCTCCTGCTCGCCGGCGAGCTGCACGACCTGCTCGACGAGCTCCCCGGCGCGGCCCTGGAAGTAGCGGATGTGAAAGACGTGCGCACCGAAGAACATAGCCGCGTCGGGTTGGCCGGCCGCTGCTCCGACCTGGTAGGCCTCGCCCGCCCACCGCTCTGCTGCCGGGAGGTCTCCCTGCAGCAGAGCCCAACCGAACTCGAGCATCAGCCACAGGTGCGCAATCCAGGGCTCCGGCAGGGGGGCAGCCAACGCTCGAATCGCCATGAGACCGGACTCCGCCTCCGAACGGTTCCCCACCTCGAGGCCGTGCAGCATGCGTCGGCCAGCCACACGCGCGCTCAGCCGCGGGGCGTCCAGGTCCCGGGCGAGCTCGATCAGCTCCTTCAGCATTCGCTGGCGTTCGGGCAGCGTGCGCGGCTCGACGATCGCCCACCCGGCGTCAGCGATCGTGTGAGCGAGGACGACCGGATCTTCGGAGACCCTGGCCACCTCGATGGCCTCTGCGGCGACCCGCCGGCACCGCTCCCGCTGATCGGCGAACTCGAGCTCACACGCCAGCAGCGCGAGCACTCGCGCGCGCCGCGGGTCATCATCCGGAAGCACTTGCGCGGCACCCTCGAGCGCGCGAACGCGCTCGGCGTCGACCCCTCCAAAGCTGCTGGCCCAGCCCCGGTTGTTGGCCAGCACGGCGCGGCAGAGACGGTCGCTGTCGCCCAACTCCAGGGCAAGCACCGAGGCGTCCAGCAGCGTCCGGCGAAACGCGGGGTCGCCGACCTGGCGTTGCGCCTCCCCGAGGCCGATAAGAAGCTCGCAGCGCGCCGAGCGCGGGCTTCCGGGCGTCTGGGTCTGCAGCTCGAGCGCCTTGCGATACCAGCGTGCGGCCTCGTCCGGGGCGAGCTGGTCGAGGGCACGCTCGGCTGCTCGCTCGGCGTAATAAAGCGCCTTGGTGGTATCCGTGCGTACGACCGCGGCCGCCCAGTGGCCGGCGAGCTCGCCCAAGCGCTCACCGGGATCGTCCCCGTACAGCGCCTCGAGCGCTTCTGCGATCCGCCTGTGAAGCCGTGCCCGCCGCGTGGGCCCGAGATCTTCGTAGAGCGTGTACTCGACGAGCGCGTGGGTGAAGGTGAAGTGCCCCACATGCTCGCTGTTCTCGGCAAGAAGCGACGCGGCGACCGCTTCCTCGAGCAGATCGATCAGCTGCGTCTCCGGGAGCTCGAGGACCGTGAGCAAGATGTCGAACGTGAAGTCACGGCCGATGACCGCCGCGGCGCTCAGCACCGTACGGGCCTCCGAGCCGAGACGCTCCACGCGCCGTCCGACCACCTCACGTACGCTCTGGGGTAGGCCCAGCTCGGTGATCTCGCCCGCCAGATGCCAGCGCCCATCCTCGCCCGGCACGATCGCGCCCGACTCAGTCAGGTGACGCAACAGCTCACCGGCAAAGAACGCGTTGCCGGCCGTCTCGCGCGTGATCTGCCGCGCGAGAGCGCGGACATCCTCGTCGAGCGGATGCCCTGCCGCCGCTTCCATCATCGCCAGCACGTCCTCTGAGTGCAGGCCGCCGAGCCTCACTCGCCGGGCGCCCTGCTCGCGGTGAAGGTCGGCGAGCAGCGCCGTGAGCGGGTGATCGTGCGCGAGATCGGAGTCACGGTAGGTGGCGACGACCATCATCCGCATCGAGGACCCAGTCGCGATCACGTGGCGAAGCAGTGAGAGCGTCGGCGCGTCGGTCCAATGCAGGTCGTCGAGGATCAACAGCAGCGGCTCCTGCTCCCCGGCTCCTTCCAGCAGGCCGGCGGCCGCGGCGTAGAGGATGTAGCGCTCTGTCTCGGGATCGCCATGACGGGGAGCGGCAAGCGCGGGTACGCGCTCCCCCATGGCAGGAACGAGGCGCGCCAAATCACCGCCGTGACGCTCGACATGCTCGTCGAGGATCAAACGCGGCGCCTCGCCGACAAAGTGCGCCAGCGCCTGCGCCCATGGCAGGTACGGGACGCCAAGATCCTCGTCGCAGCGCCCATACAGCACGGTCGCCCCCTCCCCGTGGGCCTGCAGCGCGAAGTGCGCGGCCAGCCGCGTCTTACCCACACCCGCCTCCCCTGAGATCAGCGCGAGGCGCAAAGACCCGGCGCAGGCCTCGCTCCACAGCTGCGTGAGTCGCGTGAGCTCGGGCACCCGCCCCACGAATCCCCTGGCCGGAAGATCGCGCAGCCGCTCGGGCAGCGCGATGCCGGCGGCGAGGATCGACTCCCACTGAAGTTCAAACGCCTCTACGGGCGCCGAGATTCCCTTCAACTCCAGATGGCCGAGCGAGCGGAAATCCTGAGCGACGCGAGGGCCCCCGATCTGGCGCAGCAGCGTGTTCACCACTATCTGCCCCCCTCCGGCGTAGTCGCACAGCCGCGAGGACTCAACCACCGGTTCACCGAAGTAGTCGCCGTCCTGGACCGTGGCCTCACCGAAGCTGATGCCGATCCGCATCTGCAGGTGCTCTGCTGAGCGGCGGTTGCGCGCCTCGACGGCCTGTTGCATCTCGACGGCACATGTCAGGGCGTTCGTGGCGTTTGCGAAAACCACCATCAGCCCGTCGCCAAGATTCTTGATCTCCCGGCCGTTGCTCCGCTCGAGTGCTCCGCGCAGCAGCCCGAAGTGCTCCACACGCAGGTTCTCTGCCGCCACGGGGCCGAGCCGATCGGCAGTCGCCGTCGAGCCCACCAGGTCGGTCATCAGCACGGAGACCGCCTCTATGGAAACAGAGCTCACCCTACCTATCATCCACCACGCAGGAAAGCGGTGCAACCCCGCCGGGCCCTGCCGCGACGAGGCGCCAGACGCAAGAGCGGGAGTAATATCTCGCCGGGGGACAGATGAACTTCATCGGCATCGAGATGCTGGCGAACCGCGACAGCGCACCCGCGGCGCCCGTGCGGGAGTACGGGTGAGCCTCCCGCCCGGGCCTCGCTTTGTGGGTACGCTCGGGGCGATCTCGATGCAGCGCGACCCGCTCGGGTTCTTTCAGCGCTGCCAAGATCGCTACGGGCAGGTGTTCACACTTTCGTTCGGCACCGCCCTTCACCCGACCGTGTGGGTGTCCGATCCGGCGCTGGTCGAGCAGATCATCGCGGCGCCGGCCGATCAGCTCGAGGCGGGGAGCGCGAACGCGATCCTGCGGCCGCTGGTCGGCGACGGCTCGACGCTGCTGCTCGCCGCGGACGAGCACGCCGAACGGCGCAAGCTGCTTGCGCCGGAGTTCGATCACGGCCGACTCGCCGGCGATCGCAAGGAAATCGCACAGGCCGCCGCCGCGGAGGTTGGATCCTGGCGCACCGGGGAAGTGATCCCGCTCTGGAGCCGCATCCGGCGGCTGACGATGGACATCGCGTTGCAGGTCGTCTTCGGCGTCTCCGCTGGACCGCAGCGCGAGCGCCTGGCGGCGGGCCTCTCGGAAATCGTCGAGCTCAGCGGCAGCGTGCCGATGCTGATGCCGCGCCTGCGCGTCGACCTCGGGCGCTTCAGCCCGTGGGGTCGCTTCCTGCGCCGCAAGGCCGCGCTCGACGAGCTGCTGTACGCCGAGATCTCCGCACGACGGGCCGACCCGCTGCTCGGCTCGCGCCGGGACATCCTGTCGATGGCGGTCCAGGCCAGCTATCCGAACGGACGGACACTGACCGACGCCGAGCTCCGCGACGAGATGATGACGCTGATCATCGCCGGAAACCAGACCACGGCCGGCGGCCTGGCTTGGTCGGTGGAGATGCTGCTGCGCCATCCCGTCGAGCTGGCGCGCGTGCGCGAAGACCTTGCGAGCGGAGGCGAGGAGCGCCTCGACGCGGCACTCGATGAGGCGCTGCGGCTGCGCACGCCGTTGTTCGGGCTCGGTCGCGGCGCGGTCGTCGACTACCGGCTCGGGCGCTTCACGATCCCGCGCGGGATGGGCATCGCGGTTCCGTTGCTGCTCGTCTACCGCTCGCCGACCCTCTATGCCGATCCGACGCTCTACCGGCCGAGCCGCTACCTCGATGAAGGCGCGCCGCGGCCGACCTGGATACCGTTCGGCGGCGGCATCCGCTCGTGTGTCGGCAGGGACTTCGCACGCCTGCAGATCGGCATCCTGCTGCGCGCGATCGTGGAGTGTTGCGAGCTGGAGCTGGTCGACCCGAGCCCCGAGCGTCTGCGGCTGAAGTCCGGTGCATTGGTCGTGCCGGACCGCGAGGTGCAGGTCCGCGTCGCGGCTCAGCAGGCGCCGGCCGCGAGCGCCCTCAGCCCGGCGATCCCGGGCAGCAGGTAGTAGCCGCCGCCACGGGTCGTCACGAACCGCGGGAGGCCGGTCAGGAAGACCGGGGGGCGCCCCTGGATGACCATCTCCCCCGAGGAGCCCTCGGGCGCGAGAATCGGGTCGCGGTCGGCACCGAGGCCCAGAGCATTGCCATCCCCGAGCCATTGGCTCTGGACGAACTCGAATTGGCGCTCGAGCGCGGCCTGATAGGCGACGAAAATCAGCCCGCGCTCGTGGCCGTCATCGACCGTGCTGCCCGCGGCGAGCGGGGCGCCGTATCCCATCCCGCGGCGGATGATCCGGTGTCGCTGCGTCAGCCGCCCCTGCCAGCCGAGCCCATCGCGTGGGTTGGCGCGCCGGACGTGCGCGCCGCGCGGGCATGCGATGCCGCCGGGGTCGGCGGCGTAGCTGAAGTGGCTCGCCTTGCGGTCGACGGCGGCGGCTGGACCGGGACCATCCGGGTAGCGGGCGAGCGAGGAGCCGTTCTGCCAGCGGCCGACCATCTTCGCGGCGAGCCACGCCGGATCGCGATCCAGACGCGTCGCCGCGGCCTCCGTATAGCGGCGAAAGCCGGCGACATCCTGGGCGAGCTTGCGGACGACCATGAACGTCGCGCCGTCGCCGAGCGGGCCCAGCGGGGCGGGCGGCAGGCGGCCACCCTCGTCGCGGTTGCCGAGCACGAACTCGCCGAGCGCCAGCGGACGCCAGCGCCGCCAGCGGGTCAGGGTCCCCTCGCCGACGCGCGGGCCGGTCGCGGCGCCGGCGACTGCGGGCTGCGAGAAGCCGTCCTGGAAGCCGAAGTGTTCGCGGCCTTCCTCACGCGGATGGGTGTACTGCTGGTGCACGGCCAAGAGCCCGCCGTCGCCGAGCGAGTCGAGCAGCTCCAAGCCGGCCTGCTCGCGCGTCCCCTGCTCACTCGCGGTGAGCACGATCAGCAGGTCGTTCTCACGCAGCCCCTTCGCCCACAGCGCGGGATCGCTCGGCCCGACGTCGCCGAGCTGCTCGGCGCGGGTCGCCATCCCGGCGCAGAAGGCTTCCAGGTGGGCGACTCGGATCTCGGGCACGCCGAGGGCGAGCAGACCGGCGTGCGAGAAGGCGAGGTTCAGGGTCACACCCGAGGGCGCGGCCTGCCAGCCGCGGTGCGTGGTGATGCGATCGAGCCGTGCCGCGAGCCAGCCGCGTGCGGCGGCGCCGTCCGCGACGGTCGCGAACACATAGACGGCGTGTGGCGAGCCGTATTCGGCCAGGACGTTTCCCTGCAGGCCGTCCATCGCGCTCATGCGCCGAAGCGCTCCCCCCACGCGCGGCGTAGCTCGCTTGCCCCGAGCCCCTGTGAGGTCGCGGCGAAGTCGCGCAGCTCGCGCCTGAGCTCGAGGCTCTCGCGAATCG
>Ga0209040_10003116_pt1 | contig 12768 bp, 10 predicted proteins | sample BogFormECP12_OM3_FD_188240 | JGI IMG/M metagenome (GOLD analysis project Ga0209040, IMG submission 188240) | Bog forest soil microbial communities from Calvert Island, British Columbia, Canada - ECP12_OM3 (SPAdes) (version 2) | ecosystem: Environmental > Aquatic > Freshwater > Wetlands > Bog ... | reverse complement strand
GCGGTATCCGGCTCACCATGCGTTCCGCGATCCCAAGTTCGGGCGGATTGATGAAGTCATCCGCCGAATTGATCCAAAGCATCGGCGCGGAAATGTCGGCGAGCTTCGGCGCCGGGTTGTAATTGCGGCTCGCGTCGAAGTAATAGATGAAATCGTTGGCATCGGTCTGTGCGACGTGCTGCGCAATGTCGGCGTCGACGCGCTGTTCGGCCGCGAGCCGAGTCGGGTAATTCTTTTGAAGCTGCAGCGGCGCGTAGCCCATGACCAACACCAGCTCGTTGGCATTGCGCAGCCCGAGTTTCGGCTGCTCGGTGTACTCTCCGCCGTTCCACTGTGGATCCTGCTTGATCGCCTCGATCGCCATATGGCGCATCATGCGATTGCGGCCGGCGATCTCCACCGGCAGGCACGCGAGCGCCATGAGCGCGTCGGAAAACTGCGGAAATGTTCCCCCCCAGACGAAGGTTTGCATGCAGCCCATCGAAGTGCCGAGAATCAGGCGCAGGTGATCGACCTGCAGCGCCTCGACTAGCATCGCGTGCTGGCTTGCGACCATGTCGTCATAGTCGTAGGCCGGGAAATGCATATGCAGGCCGTCGGACGGTTTGCTCGACTGACCATGGCCCAAGTCGTCGGGAAGAATCAGGAAATATCGCCCGATGTCGAGCGGCTGACCCGGGCCGAACAGTACGGTTGAGAATCGCGGCACCAGCAGCGAGTGCGCGTTACCGCCGGTCCCGTGCAGCAACAGGATCGCATTGTCGGTATGACCGGCTGCGTCTCGGTGCGGCGTGCCGAGCGTCAGATAGTGAAGGCGAAGCAGGTCGAGCGTCTCGCCGTCCTTGAAGTGGAAATTTCGTATTTCGAAGCTTCCGTCATGCGTCGGCCACAAGACCGCCTCGGGCGTCGCCTGCGCGGTCGGACGAAAGGTTTGCGCGGGGGCCATGCCGCAGACGATCAGGCCGAAAACGAGTAGGCCGCGCGCCAACGGATTTCGGAGAGCTCGGTTCATCGGGAAGCCTCTGCGTGCAGATCGGTATCTGGGCGATCCCAGTCGTTGGTATTATGATGGAGAATCTAGGGCGTCGGCGACTTGTAGACCTTGCCGCCTTTCATCACGAAGGACACCGACTGCAGAATCTTCACGTCGGCGAGCGGGTCGCCCGCAACGCCGACGATATCGCCGTAGCGTCCCACCTCGATCGCACCGACATCGCCCGCGCGGCCTAGCGCCTCGGCCGCACTAACCGTGGCCGCCTGAATTGCCTGCATCGGCGTCATTCCCCACTGCACCATCGTCGCGAATTGGTGCGCGTTGTCGCCGTTCGGATAGACGCCGGCGTCGGTGCCAAAAATCATCTTGACGCCGGCTTTGACGGCGGCGCGAAAGGTCTGGCGCTGCTGCAGTCCGATCTTGCGCTCTTTGTCGAGAGACTCCTGAAACGTGCCGTTCTTGGTGCCTTCGGCGAGGATGTAATCGTCGTTGTAGATGTCCATGTCGAACCACGTGCCGTGCTGCTTGGCGAGAGCGATCGCCTCGTCGTCGGCGAGGCTCGCGTGTTCGATCGTGTCGACGCCCGCACGAATCGCGTCCTTGATCCCTAAGGCGCCGTGTGCATGGACGGCGACTTTGAGCCCGAGCATGTGCGCCTCGTCGACGATTGCCTGCATCTCGGCGAGGCTGTATTGCTGTCCGCTCGCGCTATCGGTCTTGGAGAACACGCCGCCGGTGCCGCAGAATTTGATGACCTCGGCGCCGTACTTGCGCAGCTTGCGCACGGTCGCGCGCAGCTCATCGGGACCATTCGCGATCTGCGGCGACGGCACGTTGATCGAGGGCGGAAACTCGGTCGAATCGCAGTGTCCGCCGGTGGCGCCGATCGCATAGGTCGCCGGTACGATACGCGGACCCGGCACGTAGCCGCCGTCGATCCCCTGCTTGATCGCGACGTCGTCGAAATTCGCCGAGCCGACGTTGCGGATCGTCGTAAAGCCCGCCTCGAGCGTCTTCTTTGCGTTCGCGACGCCGACGACCGTCCAGAAATTGTCGGTGAATTCGAGGCCGCGGTAGCCGTTGTATTGCGGGTCGCTCGTGATGTGCGTATGCATATCGATGAATCCCGGCAGCAGCGTGATTCCCGGAAGCTCGATGTGCCGCGCGTTGGAAGGCGCCGCGGCGCCGCGCGCTGCGATTGCCGCGATGCGCCCGTCGATGATGGTAATTTGGGGATGTTCGACGACCTTGCCCGACTTCACGTCGATCATGCGGTCTGCCGTCACCACGACCGTTTCGGGCCCGGCGGCCGTGCCGGCGACGCTCTCGGCCGCCTGCGCGGTCGTCCAACACAAGATGAAGCCCGAGAATAGCGCCGCGATGCGCCCGAACTGTACGCCCATGTCAACCCCCAGATCGCCTGATCGAACGGCGCAGTGTAACGCACCCATGCACGGAACTTCCCGTTTTGCCCTCGGGTCAAAAGCGGCGTCCCGTCGATGCGTCATCCGACGCGCCGGCCACGCGGGCGTATTCCGCATGCCGAGCGGCGCTGGCAAAATGAACGATTGCCGCATGAATGGTGCATGATCCGCGCACGCCGGCGGCGGGCACTATCGAGGGTGTCGACGGCGGGGGCTCAGGCTTCGATCGGGAGGACTTGATGAACGATGTCAGTTTCAAGAGTGGAGCGCGCGCGGGCTTCGGGCGCCTGCACGAGTATCTGTCGAGCCAGATCATCGGTCAGGAGGTCCTGGTCGAGCGCTTGCTCGTCGCGTTGCTCGCGGACGGCCATATGCTGGTCGAAGGTCCGCCCGGCCTTGCCAAGACGCGTGCGGTCAAGGCGCTCGCGCATGCGCTCGAGGGCAATTTTCAGCGCATCCAATTTACGCCGGACATGTTGCCAGCGGATCTGACGGGATCGGAAATCTACCGGCCCGAAGAGGGTAGCTTCCGATTTCAGCGGGGCCCGTTGTTTCATCATTTGATCCTCGCCGACGAGATCAATCGAGCTCCGGCCAAGGTGCAGTCGGCCCTGCTCGAGGCGATGGCCGAGCGCCAAATCAGCGTTGGTCAGTCGACCTATCCGCTGCCGCAGCTGTTCTTCGTGATGGCGACCCAAAATCCGATCGAGCAGGAAGGAACCTATCCGCTGCCCGAAGCGCAAATCGATCGGTTCATGCTGCACGTCGAGGTCGACTATCCGGATCGGGCGACGACGCTCAAGATCATGGAACTCGCGCGCAACGAAGCCATTACGCAGCGTGAATTGCCGCCGCCCGCGCAGCGCCTGAGCCAGGAAGTCGTGTTCGCCGCGCGGCGCGAAGTCTTGGGCCTGACATTCGCCGATGCGGTCGCGGAATACGTCGCGGCGCTCGTGGAAGCGACGCGCCGGCCCGAGCCCTACAGCGCTCAGTTGCGCGAGTGGCTACGCTGGGGCGTCAGTCCGCGCGCGGCGATCGCGATCGAGCGCGGGGCCCGCGCGATCGCGTGGTTGGGCGGCCGCGATTTCGTGAGTCCCGAGGACGTGCAGACGATCGCGCCGGATGCCTTGCGACACCGCCTATTGCTCGCCTACGGCGCGCAGGCGCGCGGCGTCACGGCGCAAACCTGCATCGACGAGCTATTGCGTCGCGTACCCGCGCCATGATTGTGCCGGATCTCGCGGAATTGCTCGCATTGCAGGCGACTGCACGTAGCGCCGGCCTCCGCTCGCTGCGTCCTGCGCGCGCGCACCTGCTCGGCGCGCATCGTGGCGTGCAGCGCGGCCGCGGCCTGGAATTCGAGGAGGTGCGTCCCTATGTCGCGGGCGATGATGCGCGCAGCATCGACTGGCGGGTCAGCGCACGCCGCGGGCGGCTGCACACCAAATTGTTTCGAGAGGAGCGCGAGCGCCCGGTGTGGTTGCTCGTCGACCTGCAGCCGGGTATGTTTTTTGCGAGCCGCACGCAGCTCAAATCGGCGCTTGCGGTCCGTGCCGCCGCGCTGCTCGCGTGGATCACGGCGCTCGCCGGCGATCGGGTCGGCGCCGTCATCGCCAACGGCGCCGAGACCGTCTGGCTGCCGCCGCGCGCACGCGAAGCGGGCGTCTTGAGGATTTTCAATGCGCTGCTCGCGCTGCAGCCGCGGGCGCCTGCGGCGCCAAGGCCGCATACGCTGCAGTCCGCGCTCGGCATGCTCGTGCCGATGGTGCATCCCGGTAGCCTCGTGCTCGCGTTCAGCGACTTTGCCGAGCTCGGCGAGGCGAGTGAGATCCTCTGGGCGAGCCTCGCGGCGCATGTCGAGTGCCGCCTGTTTTGGATCACCGACGCGATCGAACGGACCGGCCTGCCGGGCGGGATGTTTCGCGGCGGCGTGCCTGGACGCTTGCGGTCGTTCGACGGAGCGAGCACTCGCGCGCACTGGCTCGAAGCCTGGCGGCAGCGCGATGCGCGGCTCGCTGCACTCGCCGAGCGGCTGCGAATGCAAATCACCGAACTCGACACGGCTGCCGATCTCGCATTGAAATTCGCCGCATGAACACCGATTGGATCGCTGACTTGGCACCAGAACATGCGCCGGCCGCGCCGGGCTGGTGGCCGCCCGCGCCGGGCTGGTGGCTCTTGTCGCTGGTCCTGATCGCTGTGGCGGCGGCGGCGATCGCATGGTGGCGCAATCCGCGGCGCCGATTGCGGCGCGCGACCTTGCGGGAGCTGCGGCATATTCGCTCGGGCGATGCGGACCCGACACGCACCGCGCAGGCGATCCAGAATCTGCTGCGCCGCTATGCGCTCGCGCGTTTTGGCCGCGAGGCCGTCGCGCCCTTGAGCGGTGCGCGCTGGCTCGGCTTTCTCGGCGAGCGCGGCGCTGAGGGCTTGAGCGGCCCCGCCGGCGAGGCGCTTTTGTCGGCAGCCTACGGCGGCCGGGCGATCGAAGGCATCGATCGCGATCGCTGGCTGCTCGCGGCCGAGCGATTCGTGCGGCGCGGTGCGCCGCGCCGCGTGCGAGGGCGCCGCGCGCGAGGGCTCCGCGCATGATCCAGATCGCGTGGCCGTGGATGGCTGCCGCGGCGCCGCTGCCTTGGCTGCACTATCGCCTGCGGCGCATGGCGCAACCCGGCGGCATGGCACTTTACCTGCCGTTTTCGGAAGCGCTCGGCGGTGCGACCGGGCCCACGGCCGCAACGCGCCGCGTGCGCGCTTGGCTGTTCGCGCTGCTGTGGCTGCTGTTGATCGTCGCGGCTATGCGTCCGCAATGGCTGGGCGATCCTCTGCCCGCACCGACGACCGGCCGGCGCATCATCCTCGCCGTCGATGTGTCAGGTTCGATGAATACCCGCGACATGGCCAACAATGCGAGCCGATTACAAGTCGTGCAGCAGGTCGCGGGCGAATTCATCGACGGACGTCAGGGCGATCAAATCGGCCTGATCCTGTTCGGTACGCAACCTTACGTGCAGGCTCCGCTGACACCCGATCTCCCGACGGTGCACCGCTTCTTGGATGAAGCTCAGGTCGGCTTTGCGGGTACCGAAACCGCGATTGGTGATGCGATCGGCATGGCGATCAAACGGCTGCGCGCAGAGGCCGCCGCAAGCGCGGAGTCATCCTCGGGTGCCGAGGCCGCCGCGAGCGCCGAGGCCGCCGGGCCGAATGCCGCGACCGGCGCCGGCCGGACCGTGCTGATCTTGCTGACCGACGGCGAAAGCAATGCGGGCATGCTGCAACCGCTGCAGGCAGCGCGCTTCGCAGCGCAAGAGGGCCTCCATATTTATACGATCGGCGTTGGTGCGGCCGCGACCGGCGGATTCTTCGGGTTCTCCGGCAACAACGATCTCGATGAAGGTACGCTCAAGGCGATCGCGAAGGAAACCGGCGGAAAATACTTTCGCGCAACCGATGCGCGAGCGCTGCAGGCTGTTTATGCGGAAATCGACCGGCTCGAGCCGGTCGCGGGGCATGAGCAGTGGCTGCGGCCCGCGGACGAATGGTTTCCTTATCCGCTGGCGGCGGCGTTGCTGCTGAGCATCCCTGCCGCCTGGTTCGGAGCGCGCGCATGGACTTGAGTCGCGCGTTCGCGGCGTTTCACTTCCTACACCCGGCGTGGCTGCTCGCGATCCTGCCGCTCGCGGGGCTCGCGATCGGGTTCGCATTGCGTCAGCGGCGCAGCGGCGGCTGGGCGCAAGTCGTCGATGCCGAATTGTTGCCGGTGCTGCGCTTGCAGAGCGCCGAGCGGCGTGGCACGCCGTGGTTGCCGATCGGCTGCGCCTGGACGCTCGCGGCGCTCGCGCTCGCAGGACCCGCGTGGCGGCAGGCACCGAGCCCGGCTTTCCGCTCGCCCGATCAATGGGTCGTGGTCCTCGACCTGTCGCCGTCGATGGCGGTCGGGGATGTCGCGCCCGACCGCGCGACGCGCGCGCGCTACGCAATCAATGACATCTTGAGCGCGGCCCACGATGCGCGGGTCGGACTCATCGTGTTCGCCGGCGAAGCCCACACGGTCGTCCCTTTGACATCCGATGTTGCGACGGTGCGCGCGCTGCTGCAGCCGCTGACGCCGAGCATCATGCCCGAGTCGGGAGATGAGATCGCGCCCGCGCTCGAGGATGCCGCTCGCCTGCTGCGACAAAGCGGGGGACGCAACGGCAAGCTCATCGTATTGTCGGACGGCTTCGACGATCCCGCGCGAGCGCTACAGGTCGCACAATTGATCAAGCAGCAAGGCGCCGAGCTGCACGTCATCGGCGTCGGCACGGCGGAGGGAGCACCGCAGCTCGATGCGTCCGGCGGGTTCGTCCACGATGCGCAGGGCGCAAGCGTGTTGTCGAAGCTGCCGATCGACGAGTTGCAGCATTTGGCGGTTGCCGGCGGCGGGCGTTATTGGCCGCTCAACGCGGTCGGCGCGATGCTCGCGTCGCTGCAGAGCGAGTCGTCGAATCCGCTCGAGGAGAACGCCGTTGCTGCCAAGCTGCAGGTCGGTGCGTGGCGCAACGAGGGCATTTGGCTGCTGCCGCCCCTGTTGCTCGCGGCTGCGCTGTGCGCGCGCCGAGGGTGGCTGTGAAGCGCTGGGCGCTGCTCGTGGCCGCTTGCGGCATCAGTGCCGCTGCGCGCGGCGCCGCATGGTCGGATCTGTGGTTGCGCCAGGATCAGCAGGCTCAAGCCTTGCTCGACGCGGGCCAAGCGGCGGCGGCCGCGCCGCTGTTCAATGATCCGCCGCGCCGCGCCTATGCCGAGATCAAGGCGCAGCAGTATGCGGACGCAGCGAAGCGCCTGCAGGGGCTGCAGGACCCGGAAGCCCAATACAACCGAGGCAACGCGCTCGCGCGAGGCGGAGAATTGCAGGCGGCATTGCAGGCCTATGAGTCCGCGCTCAAACAAGCGCCGCGAGATACGCCGTTATTTCGCGATGCTTCGCACAACCGCGAACTCGTCGCAAAGCAATTAAAGCAACAGCCCCAACCGGGGGGGCAGAAAGGCCAGGACCAAGACAAATCGCAGAGCGAGGATCAGCGCGGCGATCAGAAGCAGCGCGGCGATCAAAAGCAAAGCGGTGATCAAAAGCAGAGCGGTGATCAAAATCATAGTGGCGATCAAGACCAGCGCAACGACTCCGCTCAGTCGCAATCGCAAGCACGCAATGGGCAATCCTCGCAGGATCAATCGTCGAGGGACGCGCCGCCCAAGGGCGCCGCATCCAAGGACGACGCGGCATCGAAGGACAAGGCATCGCAAGCGCAGTCCCCTGCGGGACATGATCAGCAGCAGGCGCAGTCGGGGTCGAAAGATGCGGCCGCAGCTGCCGAGGCTGATGCGCGCGCCGCGATGCAATCTGCGCAGGATCAGACGCGGGCCGGCGCTCGCGCGATTTCCGGTCAAGACGCACGCAGCGCGGATGCGAAGGGTCAGACCGTCGCCGGCGCCGACATCAAGCCGGAATCGGAGCAAACACTCGCGCTCGAGCAATGGCTGCGCTGGATACCCGACGACCCGTCGGGATTGCTACGGCGCAAATTCGTCATCGAACACATGATGAAGCAACGCGAGGCGCAACCATGAGAGGCCTCGTGAGCATCGGCGCGAGCGCGCTTCTGCTGTTGCTGTCGATGGGCGCGCAGGCGGCATTGCGCGCATCCTTGGACAGCACGACGATTTCCGAAGGCGATACGGTGCAGCTGACGCTCGAACGCGATGGCCAGACGAGCGATCAGCCGGATTTGTCGCCGCTGCAGCAGGATTTCGACGTGGTCTCGACGAACCGGACCAGCAGCATTCAAATCATGAACGGCAGCATCGTATCGCACATTCAAGCGATCATAACGCTCTCGCCGAAACACAGCGGTGTGTTGACGGTACCCGCGGTCGAGTGGGCTGGAGATCGTAGCGAGCCGTTCCCCCTGACCGTAACGGCCGGGGGCGCGGGAAGCCCAAACTCGACGGGCGGCGCGGCGCAGGCGAGAAAAGTATTTGTCGAAACCAGCATCGATGATGCGGACCCGTTCGTGCAGCAGGCGGTGCACGTCACGGTGCGCATCTATCGAGCCGAAACCGTCTACAAGGCCGGCTTGGACTTTCCGGCGACCAGCGATGCGCTGATCGAGCAGATCCAATCCGACGCGCATCGCGTCATCGAGAAGTATGGCCAGCAGTACGACCTCGTCGAACGCCGCTACTTGCTGTTTCCGCAGCGTAGCGGAACATTGAAGCTGGCAGGTCCGGTGCTCGAAGGGCAGGTTGCCATCCGGATTCGCAACGATCGGTTCAACAATGATCCGTTTGCCGATCTGTTCGGCGCCAGCGGCGGCATGATGGCTGGCACCAAACCGATTCGCGTCGAGGCCGATCCCATTGTCTTGAATGTGCGGCCGAGACCGGCGAATTCCGGTGCCGGGCCGTGGTTGCCGGCCCTCGATCTGAAGCTCACGAGCGAGTGGCATCCCGACAATCTGCAGGCGCACGTCGGCGATCCCATCACGGTCGACTTGCAGCTGCAAGCCGAAGGCCTGACAGCGACGCAGTTGCCGGACCTGTCGTTGCTGCTCGAATTGCCGAGCGGGATCAAGGCATATCCCGATCAGGCCAGGCTCGATAATGCTGTGCGCGGCGATACGGTCGTCGGCACCCACAAGCAGAGCATCGCATTGATCGCCGATCAGCCCGGCGACTATGTCGTGCCCGCGATGCACCTCTCGTGGTTCGATACCAAGGCAAACGAAGCGCGCGAGGTGAATTTGCCGGCGCGCAAGCTCAGCGTCCTGCCGCCGGTCGGCCGCAGCCGTGCGGCAGCACCGTCTGCGACGGTGGGCGGCGCGGCAACCAACGAGCCGCCTGCGGCAGCCGCGCCGGTTGCGCCGATTCCCGCTCCGGGTGCACCGCAAGTCTCATTACCCGCCGGGTCCGGCACGGCCGGCACGCGGCTCTGGATTGAGATTAGCGCCGGCCTCGCCTTCGTGTGGATGGCAACGCTGCTCGCATGGTGGCTTTCGAGGCGGCGTGCCCCGGGCCAAGCACAGCCGTTGAGCGGGGCGCAGGAGGCTATGCTCGGCGCCGCGCAGGCGCGCACGCGATTTCACGCGGCCTGCCGGCGCAATGATGCGCCTGCGGCGCGCCGTGCGCTGCTGGCGTGGGTCGCGGCCGCGTGGCCCGAGGAATCATTGCCGGGTTTGGATGCGCTTGGCAGACGGATCGAGGATGCAGCGCTGGCTCCCAGACTCGTCGATCTTGACCGCGCTTGTTATGCCGGCGCGACGTGGAACGGCGCCGATTTGCTGCAGGCGCTCAAAGAATTGCCGCCGCGCCGCGCGCGCTCGAGCGGTAGCGGCGATGGACTCGCGCCACTGTATCCTTGAGGCGCCGGCTTTCACCGGCGTTTTGGAGGTAAAGCGATGCAGATGAGACAACTGGGACGCAGCGGGCCGCGCCTATCGGCGCTCGGTCTCGGCTGCATGGGCATGAGCGAATTCTATGCCGGCCGCGATGAGGCGGAATCGATCGTGACCATTCACCGCGCCTTGGACCTCGGCGTCACGCTGCTCGACACCGCCGATATCTATGGTCCCTATACGAACGAGGAACTCGTCGGCCGCGCGATCAAGGGCCGGCGGCACGCTCGAGCGCGCCCACAAAGTGCACCCGATCACGGCGCTGCAGAGTGAATATTCGCTGTGGTCGCGCGAACCGGAGGGCGGCGCGCTGGCCGCGTGCCGCCGGCTCGGAATCGGCTTTGTCGCTTACAGCCCCTCGGGACGGGGATTTCTGACCGGGGCGTTTCGGCGGCCCGAAGATCTCGCCGCCGACGACTACCGGCGCTCGAGCCCACGCTTTCAAGCCGAGAATTTTGCGAAGAACCTCGCGCTTGTCGATGCGGTTCAAAATCTCGCGGCCGAGATCAGCCGCACGCCCGCACAGGTCGCGCTCGCCTGGGTGCTTGCGCAGGGCGAGGATATCGTGCCGATCCCCGGCACCAAGCGGCGCAAATATCTCGAAGAAAACTTGGCCGCGCTCGAGATACGCTTTTCGCCAGCGCAATTGGCGGCCCTCAATGCCGTATGCGCGCCGAATGCGGCCGCGGGCGATCGCTATCCGGCCGTCAGCATGGGTTCGCTCAATCGCTGATTGCGCGGCCTGAGCGCTGTGCTCGCCTTGCGGCGCCGAGCAACAGAACGCCGAGCGCGATGTCCGCCCATAGCGGCAGCGGACCGTCGCTGCCGCCGTCGCCGTCGCCGGGCAAATTCAAGGAAGTTGCCACCGAGTCGTTCGTCGGAAAGACCACGCCGTTGCTCGCGGTCAGCGTGAACGTAAGATTCACGGTTTGAACGGCGCCGGGCTGGATCACGATCGTCAGCGGCGTCGTCGCGCCGATGCCGAGACTGCTGATCGTGCACGAGATGATCTGGCCCGACTGGGCGCACCCGCCGCTGCTCGAGCCTGAAACGATACTCATCCCCGGAGGCACGATTGTGCTCAGGACGATCGACGTGGCAGTTCGGGGACCGCTGTTACCGACGGTCCAACTGTAGGACAAATTGCCGCCGGCGGTCACGCTGCCGCCACCCGTGAACCATAGATCCGATGCATTCCAAGCATTGACGAGATTTTCGGCATTGACCGTGCCGATGCCGGTTGCGAAGTCCCATCCGGGCGCGGCTGCAAATGCCGATGAGAACGTCGAGCCGCTCGTGGACAGTACGCCGTTCGTGCCCGAGGGAAGATAGCAATTTTGGCTTCCCGTGCAGTTGACGTCCATGTCGCCTTGCGTGACATCGTAGAACACGCAACCGCTCGACGTGGCGTTGCCCAGGCTCGAGTTGCAACCGCTATTGCCGTGGGTGCCGTATTCGGCCGCGGCGATCGCATAATAGACGGGATTCGGGTTGCCCTGCTTGGCGCCGGTTTTCTGATTGACGAGCGCTTGGATGCCGGCCATGATCGGCGCGGCGAAGGACGTGCCGCCGCCGCCGCTCCAATTGAGGGGCAGGCCGAGGGACGGAAGTGTGCAGGGCTTGGTCGTGAATATCGTTTCCGACGGGTCCGAATCGCAAACCACGTAATAGTGTCCCCAGATCCCGTTGGCCGCGAACAGCGACACGTCCGGCAGGTCGCGCACGCCGTCGCTCGGGTTACCGACCAAAGACTGCCATGATGGCTTCGCGTAGCCTGCGCAACTGCCGCTGACGACGCCGCCCGTGGACGCGGTGCCCGTCGCGCAGCCGCTTGGTCCACCGCTGCCGCTGGCCGTCGTGAGATAACTCGCCTCGCCGGTCGAACTATTGCAGAAGCCGCCGGAACCGTAGGTCGTGCTGTAGCTGCGGTAACTCGCTTGCAGCGAACTCGCACAGGAATCGTTCCAGGGTATTTCCGGTACATAAGAGAGCGCCGAGCCAAAGGTCGCGCTGTTGCCGGAGTTCCAATACGTACTGAAGGTGCCGGCGCGGTTGTCGCCGAAGTCGGTGCCGCCAACCGCGACATTGTAGGCCGTCGAGGCCAGACCATTGACGCCAATTCCGTGCGTGGCGATCGTGGCACCCGCATCACAGCCGGCGGCGCCCTCATCGCCGCTCGAGACGAACACCGACGTGGATCCGGCCACCGCGAGTTGGTAGAGCGAGTTGAAAGCCGCATTGAAGGCCGTGCCGTTGCTCGCCTCGCAGCCCCCGTAGCTGATGCTGATGATCGCCGGCAGGCTCGTTCCATGGACGATATTTTCGAGTGCGATCAACACGCCGCTCGTCGAGGCGTTTGCGCAGGAGGCCACCTCAATTGCGGCGCCCGGCGCCGCCGCGCTCGCCCATTCGGCGTCGAGTATCGCTTCGAACTCGTCGCCGTTGACGGCTCCGGGATCGCTGCACGTGGCGCCGCCGCTTTTCGGCTTTGGTGGCTGCACCTGTGTGAACGTGCCGCCGTAGGACGAGAGTCCCAAAACGGAACGAAACGAGTTCCAATCCGGGCTGCCCGAGCCGCTCGTGTAGCCGTAAACGTCGGAGTCTTCGATCACGGCGATCGTCTGCCCTGTACCCGTGATGCCGCTGCTGAACAGTCCACTCAAACTGTAAATGGTTGCGAGGTCGGCCGGCACGACGAGTGCCGTCGACGTGCCGGTCGTCTCGGCGGGCTTGGGTTTGAAGTAGGGTCGCGGCCGGAAGTCGTGCAGTGAAATGATGCCGACGACGGCCGGCGCAAGCGCCGCCGGCAACTGCGGATCGCTCATGTTCGCGATGTGGCGCTCGCCGCCGACGTCGAGATAATGAATCTCGGTATGAAACGCGGCGCGCACTTGGCCTGCGGTGCCGGAGAAATCGA
>Ga0209040_10003115_pt1 | contig 12769 bp, 8 predicted proteins | sample BogFormECP12_OM3_FD_188240 | JGI IMG/M metagenome (GOLD analysis project Ga0209040, IMG submission 188240) | Bog forest soil microbial communities from Calvert Island, British Columbia, Canada - ECP12_OM3 (SPAdes) (version 2) | ecosystem: Environmental > Aquatic > Freshwater > Wetlands > Bog ... | reverse complement strand
TGGCTCTGGCCAACGTCAACGTCGGCGTGTTCGGGACGGATCAGGCGTTCACGGACAAATTGCTGGCGTCGGCCAAGGCTGCGGGCGAAAAAATGTGGCAGATGCCGATGGACGACGAGTATCGCGAGTTTATCAAGGGAAGCTTCGCGGACATCCAGAATATCAGCAGCGGCAAAGGCGGCGGGGCCATAACCGGAGCCATGTTCATCCGGGAGTTTGCGGGCGATACCCCGTGGATCCACTTAGACATCGCCGGTACTGCGTGGAACGATGACGCGAAGCCTTGGCTGGCCAAAGGGCCCACAGCAGTAGCGCTGCGCACGCTGGTGCACTTAGTCATGTCGTACTGATCTGATCCTCACGGAAGAGGCGGTTCGCCGGACGAGCAGCCACCGACGACTAAAAGGCTGAACCGCCGGGCGTACGCTCGGCGGTCCAGGTTTCGTGCACTCAGATTGCCGACGGCGAACCCGCATGCCGTCGGAAGTTACCGCTGAGGCAGCACGCTTCCAGTTTTCGGGTCGAGGATGAGGCGTCCCGCTCCGGGTTCGTCATCGAAGTCGAACAAATTGTTGAGCGACCCGGCGATGGCGTCCGTTGACCCGCCACCCAGTTGGCCGAGGTTCCAGTTATCTTCAATGAAGCGCAGGATGGAAGACTGGTCCGAGAGGGTGTGGCTGACGAAGTTGACCTTGGCCCACGGCGACACCACCAGCAGCGGCAGGCGCGGACCGTAGCCACAGCGTCCGTTCTGTGTGCCGCCGCTAACATCGTTGGTTTTCGGCGTACCGCAATTGCCGACACCCAACAGGCGGTCGTCGGATACGTTGGACTGGTTGACGATGACCCCGAACTGGTGATCGTACCAGCCGTCGGAATCGTCATACGAGATGAATACCGCGGTGTCCTTCCAATAGCGGCTCTGCATCAGGGCGTTAATGGTATTCACGATGAAGGTTTGTTCGTCGAGAGGGTCGGAGTACCCGGCATGTCCGTCCTGATAGGCCGCGGCCTTCAAATAGCTGACCGCTGGGAGGCGCCCTTCGTTCAACGCGGTAGTGAAGTCGGTCAGGTCATATTGGTGATTGGCGCCGTCGCTGGAGGTGCCGATGAGCATGGGGTCGCTAGGACGTACGTGATGCTGGTTCGTGCTTTGCGAATAGTACTGGAACGGTTCATGGTGGGGAATGTAGTCTCCGACCGTGGCCACCGCGTCATCACCCGCCAGGCCCGTATTGTGCTGCCCGCATACCGCGCGACCTTGCGCATCCACACCGGTCGGAGCGAAGCCGCCCTGGAACCAGCCCCAGGTGATGCCCTGGGCGTTCAGCAGATCGCCGACATTCTTGCCGGTCACGGTTATCTGGTTGGTGCTCTGTAGTTTAGGGTTGGTGGCGACGCAATCATCCAGGAGCGGGCGGGGATCGCCAATTACCGCACCGGTGGTGCCGGCATTGGCGATGTTTCCAAGCGGATTGGATGGTGTGCCATTGGGCCGCAGCGGAGCAATCGTCGCCGGGTAGGTGTTTCCCGCGATGAGGTTCAGGGCCCCCGGGGTCGACGGCCCAAACGTGGTGCCGTAGGAATTGTCGCTCATGGCAAAGTGCTGCGCGTAATTCCACAGCGCGGTCACGGTGTTGCCATCGTAATAGCCCATGGTGCTGTACTTGCCCAGATTGGCGTCGTTGCAACTAAGCACCGCGAATTTGTCCATCAATCCGCCGTCAAAGGCCGCCTGCTCGTCTCCATAGTTGTGGTCTTCGTCGCAGGTCACCGGCACGGAAGGGGGAATGCGGAAAGGGTTGGCGGCGTTGGGGTTGTTGGTGAGCAAGCCCGAACTCAGCAGATTGTTCACCGCGGGAGTCTTTTCGCGGCCTTGAAACGGGGTCTCGCCTGGAAGATTGGCGGCGTAGGGATAGGTGCCGAAATAATGGTCGAAGGAAACGTTTTCCTGGAAAATCACCACCACGTGCTTGATGGGAGTGGTGGTCTTGGGTCCATTGTTTCCGTCCGCAAAGCTGGGTGCCGCTGGCAGCAGGGTCATGGCGGAGGCCGCCACAATCGCTAGCGCTTTACTGATCGAAGAGTGCATATCGCGTTTTCTCCTTTTGATGGTTCATGACCTAGGTTTTGAAGTAGCGTTCCCATGGAAAGGGAGTTGCGGCGTCCGGACGCAATGCTCCGGGAGGCCGCCGGCAAAGTTGCCTGTGTAAGGGTTAGAGGAGTTCTGTTATTTGCAGATGAACGGGCGGTCAAAACTGTTGACGACGGAAGTTTCGACTGGAAGAGAGTGCGACACGGGGAATCGTTTAATTGTTTTGCTGGATAGGTGCAGGCCTCTAACTCCAAACCTCGAATTTCCAGTATGATACCCAACAAACGAAGGTCTGGAGCGCCCGCATGCCCGACGAAAAAGATGATCCGCAGCTACTGGAGCGCAAACTGGCGACCATTCTCTCCGCGGATGTCGCGGAGTTCAGCCGCCTGATGGGCGAAGACGAAGAGGCCACGCTGCGCACGTTTCGCGGCCACAAGCAGGTGTTCGAATCGCTGGTGGCCATGCACCGCGGACGCGTCTTCAACACCGCGGGCGACGCCATCCTCGCCGAGTTTGTGAGCGCCGTGGAAGCGGTGCGCTGTGCCACGGACATTCAAGCGGCGTTGCGCACGTTGAACGACAAGTTGCCACCCAATCGCCAGGTGCGCTTTCGCATCGGCATCAATCTCGGGGACGTGATGGTGCAAGGGCAGGACTTAATGGGCGACGGCGTCAATGTTGCGGCGCGACTGCAGACCGCAGCGGAGCCCGGCGGCATCTGCATCTCGGGCAGCGTGCACGATCAGATCCGCAACAAACTTTCGCTGTCGTTTCTGTCGTTGGGAGAGAAAAATTTCAAGAATATCCAGCAGCCGGTGCGCACCTTTTCCATCAGCGAAGTCGAGGGCGGCGGCACGCTTCCCGCGGCCAAGCCAGAGTCGAGCGGCGCGAAAGGCGGCGCACTGAAATGGATCGCCGCCGCCATCGTCGTGCTACTCGCCGGCGGAGGCTACTGGGCCTACACCGCCAATCAGCGCAGCAAGACAGAGCAGGCGCAGTCCGCCGCCGCAGTAACGCAACCTCAGCCAACTACACCCCCGCTGTCATCAACGGTTCCTTCGACCGCACCGCCTCCGAGCACCGCAACCCCCACAGCCGCAGCGTCCGCGGCCCCACCATCCCTGCCCGCAACCTCGCAACCGGGCGCGAACCCGCCCGCCTCCACCGCTGGCGTTCCCGCGAATCCCGCACCGCACCCGCGTACGCCGCACAGCTCCGCGGACGCCCGCACCACACCCATGCTCGTGGGACAGGCGATCGATGGCGCGTACGGCGGCCCGGTCTGTTTTGCGGAGACGAAAAAAGAGCCTCACCGCTGTTTTCGCGCCGAAGGCACTATCGCCGGGGGGAAAATCACCGGCCAATGGTTCATGGGTCCCGAGAAAAAAATGATTATGGTGTTGAATGGCGACGTCTCCGAGACTGGCAATGTTGTGATCGAGATGGTGATGCACAAAGAAACGCCGGATGGCGAGCGAATCGCTTCGATTAGCCTGCAAGGCACACTCAAGAACGGAAGAATCGATACCAGCGGAACGTTCCGCAACGGCCGCCCTGCAACGCTGAATTGGAGAAGAGGGGATTCAGTTAGAAAAAACGATTTGAATTCAAAGAATTGAACTAAACGAGGGAAGCGACGGCTGGCGGAGCAGACCGCACCGATTCGAGCCCGGCTTCGCCCTCGTGCTTGGAGCCGGCCTTGCCCACCCACACCACGTTGCAGCATTCCGCGAAGGAACGGTCTTCGTCGAAAATGAGCTCGATCATTTCTCCGCGCCGGAGGCTGAGGTTTCCGCGCAGGCGAAAGCCTTCTTTGGAAGAATCGAGCACCAGGCAAGGCACGCGTTTTTGCCGGCTGGCCAGATTCACGACCACGCTGGCGGCGCGGCGGGCGGTCATGCGCAAGGAGCGGCGTTTTGCTGAAGGATAGATGGGCATTCGTACACCCGGATGCTACTGCCGATGGTCTACCGTTTCTGCTAGGGAGGCGATTGTACGGAGTACCGCTCGCGCAGGTCAAATGAAAACTTCGTGTACGTGGAACGCACAAAGGCAATGAATCTAAAGCTGGCAGTTTCTGTCTCCTAAGCCCGCGGCTTGAAAACAAGACAAAAACGGTCGCAAAAAAAGGTTACCGTCGTGCTGGAGCTGTTGCTCCGGTGCTTTCCGATCGCTTTGCTTCCTAAGCGGCACGTATCCGCCTAAGCAACCCTTTCTGCGTGCAAGAAATCTGTGTAGCTACGTTCTTCTATTCTGTGAGGCGGAGGCTTATGCGCAGCACAAAATATTTCCGGCGCTTGCCGGACCGTGGTTTGGTGTGGCTGTTGAGTTGCGGAGCGGGCGTTCTGCTGCTTGCGTTTGGAGGATCGCTGGCCGCGCAAGAAGCGGCGCATTCGCCCGGCTGGGTGGTTATTTCCGTACCGGATTATCGCGCCCTTCGCGTGAAGGCCTTTCCCGCGGAGCGCGAGCCGGAGCCCCCGCCCGTGGATGCCACGCTGAGCCGCGTGGATTACGATTTGCGCGCGGATGGCGAGGTGGCCGCGGGGCGCGCCACGCTGACCGTGGACGTGCTGAAAAATGGCTGGGTACGGGTGCCGATTCCCGCAGGACTCTTTGTGCGCGAAGCGAAACTGGATGGCAAGCCGCTGTCACTGGCTTCGCTTTCCAAGGAGCCGGGGCAATTTTCCGCGCTGCTTTCGCGACCCGGCCGCGCGGTGATCACGCTGGAGATTGCGCTGCCCATCAGCGCCTCGGCCGGGGAGGAAAAACTGACGCTGCCTTCGACGCTTTCCGGAGTTAGCAGCGTCACGCTGGAAATTCCGCGCGCAGGTGTGGACCTGTCGCTGTACGGGGGACTTTTTTCCGAGAGCACAGAGGCGCACGCGGGAGGGAAGTGGACAGCATTTGGCACCGGCGTGGAGCCCATGGTGTTTACGTGGCGGCGCAAGGTGGAAGAGCGCACTTCGGCGCAGACTTTGCCGCTACGCGAGCACGGAGCGCTGACGCAATTTATCGGGCTGGGCGAGGATTCCACATCGCTGAGCGCCAACGTCTCGCTGGAGGTTACCCAGGGCGCGGCGAAGGAAGCGCGCATCAAAATTCCCGAGAATGTGACCATCAATCAAGTGCAGGGCGCGACGGTTGCCGACTGGGAGATAAAGTCCGGCGAACTGTTGATTACGTTTATCGAGCCGGTGGAGCAATCCGCCAGCTTCGTGATTACCGGCGAGGCGGCGTTGCCGCGCGATGGCGCGATCGATGTTCCGCTGCTGCGGCTTACCGGAGTGGAAAAGGAAACCGGCGGCGTGGGCGTCGATGTGCTGGGCGCGGGAGAGATCAAGGAAGACTCCATCAAGTCGCAAGGATTTTTGCGGGCCGACGCGAGCGATTTGGGCGAACCGGTGGCTGGTCGGCAGTCCCCGGCGCTGAAAGCGTTTCGCACGCACGCGACGGACGCCAACGCGCCGCGTTCGGTGCACATCGAAGTTTCGCGATATACGCAGCAGGCCGTGCTGATGGCCAATGTGAGCGAAGCGCGGTATCGCGTGCTGCTCACCAAGGATGGCAAGGCGCTGGTGGAAGCGCGCTACGCGGTGCGCAACAATCAGCGCAGCTTTGTAAAGATTTTGTTGCCGCCGGTCGCCACGCTTTGGAGCGCATCGCTATCCGGCCAGCCCATTCGCCCGGGCTCGGGTCCAGATGCGAGTTTGTTGGTGCCGCTTTCAAAAGCGCGTAGCGGTGAAGATGCGCCGGAATTCTGCGTTGAGGTGGTGTATTTCGCTCCCGGCGCGGGTTGGACGGATAAAGGACGGTTGAAGGTTGCTCTTCCAGCGTTGGACTTGCCGATTTCACGCACGGGATTGCAGGTTTTTTATCCGCCGCAATTTCGCGTCACCGCCGAAACGGGTTCCTTTCACGTGGAAAATTTTGCCAATCCTATTTCTCCGGTATTGGTTGCTGAGGTTGCGGAACCGGCGGTGGATAGTGTGGTGACTAGGCCTCCTGCTAGCTTTACGGGCGCGGAAACGAATTCTAGTGGGCGTCAGACGGGCCAGGACGAGGCTAAGGTCGGCGTGAAACAATCCGCGCAAACTTTGGTCGATAGATTCCACGCCAGCGAACGCGGTTCGCGCGCCACGGGAATTTTGCCGGTGCGCGTGAATTTCCCCGCCTTGGGCCCCTCCCTGTATCTCATTTCCGAACTGACCAGTGAAAATCAAGTGCCGTCCGCGGAGTTTACGTACCAGCAGGACAAGAAGGCAGGTGGCAAATGAAACGCCAACTCTTGCTGTTCCCAATCATCGCCGTACTTGCGGTTCCAGCATGGGCCCAACAAAAGGCCGAAGGGCCACAGCCCGCTCCGGGGAATGTCACGCTTTCGCTCGATGAATACAACCGGCTGCTGGCGCTGGCCAACCGCCCTGGGAAAAAATCGGAAGCGCCACCCGCGCCGTACGTGTTGAAACATGCGGAGCTCAAATTCCGCGTGGTCAACGACAACGTGATGGGTTCGCTGCAATTTGAGGGCGAGACGCTGGGCGCGGGGGAAACCAAGGTGCCACTGGTTTCGGGCATGACGGTGCTGGAAGCGCGACACGGCGGCAAGCCGCTCCCGCTTCTGCTGACCGAGAACGGCGCGCACACGGCCATTCTTCCCGGGGAATCGGAATTTATCGTCACGCTGGACGCCGGACTTTCGCTGAGCATCGAAACTGGGCGCGCTTCATTTTCGCTCCCCGCGCCAGCGGCGGGCAGCGTGCGGCTTTCCCTGACGGTTCCCGGCGAGCGCACCAATGTGCAAATGAACCACGGAATTATCACCCACCGTGCGTCGGTGGGCGGCAACACGGAGATAGAAGCTACGCTGGTACCCGGGCAGACCGCCAACATATTTTGGAACACACGGGAAGTGGTGGCTCCGGTGGTGCCGCGCGAGGTGCGCTTTCTTTCCGACGTGAAGTCGCTGGTATCGGTAACGGAATCGGATTTGCAGGTTGCCGCGCTGGTGGATTTGAACGTGGTGCAGGGCGAGACCGATCAATTTTCCGTGGCGATTCCCGAGGGTTTTGAAGTTACGGCGGTGAATGGCCCGACGCTGGAATCCAGCGAAGTGCAAAACGGCGTGTTGCTTTTGAAGGTGACCAGTCACGCACCGGGCGCGCACGAATTCCTCATTTCGTTCGAGCGGCCCATCAGCGATTCGCAAGCTGCAGCGCCGATTCTGGCGTTTAAAGATGCGCAGCGGGAAACCGGCGAGATTTTGGTGGAAGGGCAGGGGACGCTGGAGTTGACGGCCAAGGAGTCCGGCGGATTGAAGCGGCTGGACATCAAGGAAGTGAATCCGTACCTGCGGGCGCTCTCGCGATACGCGCTGCAAGCGGCGTTTCGTTATCACCGCCAGCCGAACGAATCGCCTATGCTGGCGCTTTCTTGGACGCGCTTCCCGGACTCCAGCGTCCTGGCGGCGATCGCCGAGCGCGCCACGGTCACGACGCTGGTGACCTCTGAAGGAAAATCGCTGACGGAAGTGAAATTGATCGTCAAGAATCAAGCGCAGCCATTTTTGAAAGTGCAACTGCCTGCGGGCGCGAGCATTCTTACGGCCGAAGTGTCCGGAGAGAAAGTGAAGCCGGTGCAGGGAGCGGATGGCGATCGCGTGCCGCTGCTGCGCACCGGATTCCGTCCCGCCGGTGCGTACAGTGTCTCTTTCGTGTTCTTGCATTCCGGCGCGCCGTTCGCCAAGAAGGGCGACGGCGACATTTCGCTGCCGAAGATGGACGTGCCCATCGGAATCCTCGAATGGGAACTTTTCCTGCCAGAACAATTCAAAGTGAAAGACTTTTCTGGTGACGCGATCTCCGCAGCGCTTCTGCCGGCAGCGACTCCGTCATTCGGCGGAAATTTTCAAGCCGGCATCGGCGTGGGCTCGACTGGCGGCGCTGGAGGGATTGGATCTGGAAGTGGCGGAGGAGCTGGCCTGGCATTCAACGGCCGCAACGTGAGCGGACTGGAGATGCTCGCTCCAGGCGTTACTCTTGGGCCGGGACAACTCGGCGGCTACGTGTTCGACCCAAGCGGAGCGGCCGTAGCTAACGCCAACATCGAAGTGCGCAATCTGTCTACGGGTAGCACTATAACTGTGGCCACCACCGCGCAAGGCTACTGGGTCGTCTCCGGTTTGCCGTCCGGGACGTACCAGATCTCCACGTCGTCTCCCGGTTTTCGCATGACGCGGCAAAACGTGGCGTATACCTATAACATTCCGGCGGCCTACCGCACACGGCTGGATATAGGCTCCGCCGCACAAACCGTGGAGGTTTCGGCGGAATCCATGACGCTCAACACGGAGTCCGCGACAATTGGCCGCAAGGATAAAAAACACAAGGAGGTGGACGTGCCTGCTGCGCCACCGCCGCCAACCGCATCCGCCAACGTCTTCAATCTGCAGCAGCGCGTGGCCGGCGTTCTGCCCGTGGCCGTGGACGTGCCGCGCACCGGCACTTCGTACCGATTCGTGCGTCCGCTGGTGGTGAACGAGGAGACCAAGCTGGCCTTCACGTACAAATCAAAATGAACAGGGTGCTGAGCGAGCCGAGGCGTTAACCTTTCGGTCCGCTGCGACTCTGCTGCGGCGGCGACTATGCCAATTGGTCCCAGCTTACATCCAGCGCCGCGCCCAGCTTTTTCCAGGTGCCCACGGAGCCGGCATTTCGCCTGGTTTCAATGGCGGCAATAAGCGCACGGGAGACCTTCGATTTTTTAGCGAGCTCCTGTTGGGTTAACTTGCGGTGCTCGCGCCATATACGGAGCGTAGACTCACCCCGCAATCTACGCTCGGTGATTTCCAGGGGAATGAGTTCGTCTTGGCCAAGTTCGAGACGAGTTTTAGCGGCGTCGTAAGCCCGTACGTCGGCGAGCATTTCCGCATCGCGCATGAGCTTGTGCAATCGCTCCACAGGAATCAGCGCGAACGACTTACCCTTTCGAGTGATCGTTTCGATTGGCATCAGTAGATACCTCCTCTGGCTCCCACTTCTAAAACCCACAATTCCATTCGGTCGTCGTGCAACTCGTAGATCACTCGCCAGTCGCCGACTCGCAGCCGGTAGCCGTCGCGGCCCTGCAGCTTAGTGACGTTGTTGTGTTTGGCGTAGGGAGCGGCGGCGACCTCTTTGACCTTGGCGACAATGCGTCCTTGCCAGTTCACGGGCAGCCGGGAAAGCGCCTTGGCGAAAGACTTGGTGGTCACCACCAGATACATCGCTTCATTGTTACTCTAAGTAACCATAGATTCAAGCCCGGCGTGAGATCAATGGGAACAATAGAGCATTTCACGTTTTGAAGCGCGGGGAAGTGCTGCGCCGCTGGATGCTCGGCGCGACCCACCGGTCCCACGCGAATCTGGAACTGCCTTTGCCGCCCGCCCCGCCGTTGACTTCACTCCACGCGCACCCTAACATGCCCATGCTGCTATGCCGGAAACCGACGCCATCCTCGGCCACACATTTTCGCACTATCGCATTATTGAGCAGCTGGGCGGCGGGGGCATGGGCGTCGTCTACAAGGCGGAAGACACCACGCTGGGCCGCATGGTGGCGCTGAAGTTCCTCCCCGAAGACGTTTCGCGCGACAAAATTGCCCTGGACCGCTTCTTGCGCGAAGCCCGCGCCGCCGCTGCGCTTAATCATCCCAACATCTGCACAATTCACGAAATCGGTCAGGATGAGCACAACCGCCGTTACATCGTCATGGAGCTACTCAAGGGCCAGACGCTCAAGCATCGCATCGCCGGCGGGCCACTGCCCACCGACACGCTCGTGGAACTGGGTATTCAGTGCGCGGACGCCCTGGACGCCGCGCATTCCGAAAACATTGTTCATCGCGACATAAAACCCGCCAACATTTTCGTCACCGATCGCGGGCAGGCCAAGGTGCTGGACTTCGGCCTGGCCAAAGTAATTCACGGCGCCACGGGCGGCAGCACTGGCACGGTCACCACCGATGAAGCCAATCTCACCAGTCCGGGCGTGGCCTTGGGCACGGTGGCGTACATGTCCCCGGAGCAAACGCTGGGCAAAGAGCTGGATGCGCGCACGGATCTTTTTTCCTTCGGCGTGGTGCTCTATGAAATGAGCACCGGCCGCCCGGCTTTTCCGGGAGCCACCAGTGCGGCAATTTTTGATGCGATTCTAAATCGCGCGCCCATCGCGCCGGTGCGCCTCAATCCCGAGATGCCCGCAGAGCTGGAGCGCATCGTCAACAAATCTCTCGAAAAAGACCGGACCATGCGCTATCAGAGCGCTTCGGACTTGCGCGCGGATCTGAAGCGCTTGCAGCGCGACACCAGCTCCAGCCGTTTCCAGGCCATCGCTTCCGCGCAAGACGCCGCCAACTCTGCAGCCGCTCTTTCCGGCCCGCACAGCGTCGGCGGTTCCGGTGGCACACCGTTGCCGCCGCAAACCGCTCCGACGGTGCTCGCCAGTTCCGCGGGGACGCCGTTGGCAGGTGCGCGGAGCAGGCGCTGGTTGATTCCCGCGATTCTCGGTCCCATTCTTGCCGTTGCGGCAATTTTACTGGCGATTCATTTCTTTAGTCCCAAGCGCATCACCCTGGACATTCAGAACATGCGCATCGCCCCGCTCACGCAATCCGGCAAAGCCGCGGCGGTAACCATTTCGCCGAACGGGCAATATGTGGTGTACGTGCTCGCCGATAGCGGCAAGGAAAGCTTGAACGTCCGCCAGGTCGAAACCGGCAGCGACGTGCAAGTGCTCGCGCCGGAAGAGGTGCAGTACAACGGCTTGACCTTTTCGCCGGATGGGAATTACGTTTTCTTTAGCCGCACCAACAAACAGATTGCGGGCTATAGCGACATCTACCGGATGCCCGTGCTGGGCGGACAACTGCAAGCCATCGCCCACGACGCGGACACCGCGCCGGGACTGGCTCCCGATGGTAAACAGCTAGCTTTCGTGCGGGGGGATCCCGCCAAATTTCAATTGAACCTCATCGTTAGCAATATGGATGGCAGCGGGGAACATGTGTTGGCCAGCGTGCCCTCGATTACCTCCAGCGCCAGTCTGATTGCTCCCGCATGGTCGCCCGATGGCAAGACTATCGTGATTCCGGACTGGAGAAACTCCGGGGAACGCTTTTTGATGGCTATCAACGCGTCTGACGGCGCGGCGAAACCGCTGTATGAGACGCGCAACTACACCGGCCGCGCTGCGTGGATGCTCGATGGCTCCGGCCTGCTTTTTGTGATGGCCGAGCCGTCGCCCAGCGCTCCGGGGCAACTCTGGTACATCTCCTATCCCGGCGGCGAAGTACATCGCGTGACCAATGACCTGACCAATTACGGCTTGGCTTCGCTGGGAATCACTCAGGATGCCAAGACCATCGCCGCGGTGCAAACCGCCGTGCACCAAGAGTTGTGGTTCGCGCCCGGCGGAAACTCCGATCATGCTACGCAGATTCCCTTCAATGGCGAGCCGCGGCGGGTCAATGTTGTCGGCAGTGACCGCCTGATTGTTACCGATCAGCACGGCCAGCCTTATACGTTGCACCTGGATGGCAGTGGGCAAACCCCGCTCTTTCCCGGGCGGCAAATATTATCCTTGCTGGAGTGCGGTCCCGGCGGCAGTCTGATTTATTCGGAAAATAGCGAGGATTCCGTGAATGTCTGGAAGGCGGACGCCGATGGCGGGAACCCGGTGCAGTTGACGCATGTGCCCAAGGGCCAGCGCGCCCTCTTTCCCAATTGTTCGCCGGACGGCAAATCCTTCGTATACTTTCAAGCTCCCGACCTGCTGCTGCAAGACATGAATGGCGCCGCGGCTCCCGTCAAGCTGCAGCTGCATTCCGCGGGGGGAGGCACACGCTTTTCGCCGGACGGCAAGACGATCGCAACTATGGGTTTTGTACCTGGTCCGCCGGAGCGCATGGCTTTCGAGTTTGGCCCCGTCGGTCCGGGGGAGCCGCGCTATGTTTATGAGAATGTGCCCGCTGGCGCCACCTGGTTTGACTGGTCCCTCGACGGCAAAGCCCTGGACTATTCGTTGTTGCGGCGGGGCGCGGCCAACGTGTGGCGCCAACCTGTCGCCGGCGGCCCGTTCCAGCAAATCACCAAATTCACCACCCCGGTGATGACCGGGTTTCGCTGGTCGCCGGACGGCAAAAACCTCTATGTAGTGCGCGGCACGCGAAGCGCGGATATTATCCTTCTGCGCGACACCAAGTAGTGACCGCTAGCAGCAGCCGTACCCTCCTTCTGCGCTCACATCTTTTCCGGTGCTTCAATTCCCAGCAACGACAATGCGGTAACCAATTGCCGCTCGACCACCTCCGTCAGCGCCAGCAAAAACCCCCGCTTCTGCTCGTCCGCTTCCGAGAGAATATGAAACTTGTGATAGAACAAATTGAAGGCTTGCGCCAATTGAAACGCATACTTCGCCACGAACGCTGGCTCCTGCCCGCCAATCGCCAGCTCCACGGCTTGATCCAACGACCCCGCTAGCAGCAGCAATTCCCATAAATCGTTTCCGGAGTTGCCTGTGGAAGTCCCGCCAAGCAGCGTCGCCGCCGTTTCTCGCGTTACAGAAATTTCCGCCGCGCCCGCTTCCACGCCCTTACGACGGATTCCGCGTATCCGCACCACGGCATACTGGCAAT
>Ga0209040_10003114_pt1 | contig 12779 bp, 10 predicted proteins | sample BogFormECP12_OM3_FD_188240 | JGI IMG/M metagenome (GOLD analysis project Ga0209040, IMG submission 188240) | Bog forest soil microbial communities from Calvert Island, British Columbia, Canada - ECP12_OM3 (SPAdes) (version 2) | ecosystem: Environmental > Aquatic > Freshwater > Wetlands > Bog ... | reverse complement strand
CAGAAACGTGGTGAAGATGAGCCACATGTTCCACATCTTCATCATGCCGCGCTTCTCCTGCATCATCACCGAATGCAGAAACGCGGTCATGGTCAGCCACGGCAGCAGTGATGCGTTCTCCACCGGATCCCATCCCCAGTAGCCACCCCAGCCGAGCACTTCGTAGGCCCAGTGCGCGCCCAGGAAAATGCCGCAAGTGAGGAACAGCCACGCCACCATCGTCCAGCGGCGCGTGATGTGGATCCACTTCTCGCCGGGATACTTCATGATCAGCGCGCCCAGCGCGAAGGCAAACGGCACGGTCACGCCCACGTAGCCGAGATACAGCATCGGCGGATGGATGACCATCTCGGGATATTGCAGCAGTGGATTCAGGCCATTGCCGTCGGGAGGAATCTGTCCGCTGACCAGGCCGAAGGGATGCGCCGCGAAATTCACCAGCAGCAGGAAGAACACCTGCACCGCAGCGATGATTGCGGAGGCGTACGCCGTCAACTGCGGATCGACTTTGTAGCGCAGCCGCAGCACCAGCGCGTAGGTTGACAGTAGCCACGCCCAGAACAGCAGCGAGCCTTCCTGTCCCGACCAAAGCGCCGCAAACTTGTACGCGATGGGCAGGTCGCGGTTGCTGTGGTGCATGATGTACGAGACGGAGAAATCGTTGCCGAACGCGGCCATGACCAGCGCCACCGCGGCCACGGTGACCGCGGCCCAACAGGCAATGCCGGCGCGGCGAGCGGTCTCGCCCAGGCGATCGTCCTTGCGCCACAGCGCCAGCGCGCCCGCGATGAACGAATAGGCCGCCAGCGCAAGCGCCAACAACAGCGTGAAGCTTCCAATTTGCGGCATGAAAATTACTTACCCTTATGAATTCAGAGTAACCTCTATAGGCGCGATCAACTTCCAACTCGGCTGCTTTTGGGCCCCGACCGCCACACGACGCCATCCTTGCGCCACTGTTCTTAATTCTACTCGGATCAGGTGCCGCAAGCGCGAATTGTCACGGCCTGGCTACAAGGCGGGGCGGAAAATGCCGGCAGCTCTCAGCCTGGCGCGGCTTCGGCGCCTAGCTTGATCGCCTGCGGCCACGTTCCTGGAGGATAACAGCGCCGCCAAGAAGGTCAGATTTAGCTGAGTACTCACAGCTGATAGCTGACGGCTAAGAATTGGTAACGAATTGCGCGCCGTCAACGTCTAATAGCCTGAGAACTCCCGAGTGATTCCCCTCACAATTGGAGCCGCGTCACGCGGCGACGTATAATTTAGGTTTGGCTCGTTCAGCCGGAGGACATGTTTGATGCATTCGCAAGTTTCAGGTTTCGGGCAAAAGCTGAAGAAGAACCGCTTTGCCTCGACCTTGGTCATCCTGGCGACTTTGACGCTAGGTATTTTGATAGGCACGGTTGTTTCCGCGGGCGTTAAGGGCAAGGAAAAGAACGCCTCTGCGGACGCCACGCCGCTGCAAGTTCCCTCTCCCGTAAAGATGTCGAACCAGTTCTCCCAGATTGCTCGCCAGATGGAGCCATCGGTGGTGAACATCAACACGGAATCGACGATCAAGAACCCGCACGGACGTCACGGCATGCCGCAGGGGCAGCAGGACGAAGGCCCAGGTGGTGGCGGCGACGAAGACAATCCCTTCCAGGATTTCTTTAACCGCTTCTTCGGCGGCCAGCCCGGACAGGGCGGCCAGGGTGGTCAGGACGGTGGTGGCATGGGCGACCTGCGTGAGCGTTCGCTCGGTTCCGGCGTCATCGTCGATGCCAAGGGCTACATCGTTACCAACAACCACGTCGTGGAGAAGGCCGACCGCATTCGCGTGAAGCTGATGGACGATCCTGCGACCGTAACCTACGACGCAACCGTCGTCGGCGTGGACAAGGAAACCGACCTGGCGGTGATCAAGATTGATGCGAAAAAGCCCTTGCCAGCCGCGAAGCTGGGTAATTCCGACGCCATGGAAGTTGGCGACTGGGTGCTTGCCGTTGGCAGCCCCTTCGGTCTCGAGGAGACTGTGACTGCCGGCATCGTTTCCGCCAAGGGCCGCAATATCGTGCCCGGTCGCCAGTTCGAGTCGTTCATCCAGACCGACGCCGCCATTAACCCCGGCAATTCCGGTGGTCCGCTGGTAAACATGAATGGCGAGGTAATCGGCATCAACACTGCAATCTACACCAGCGGAGGTGGCTATCAGGGCGTTGGCTTTGCGATGCCCTCCAACACCGTGGTGTCGGTGTACAACCAGTTGATCGGACCGGACCACAAAGTTGCCCGCGGCTCCATTGGGGTTGAGTTCAACGCTGTGCCGAACCCGGCTGTGGCGCGCGTTTACGGCGTCACCAGCGGCGTCACCATCGCCAGCGTTACGCCCAACGGTCCTGCCGACAAAGCTGGATTGAAAACCGGCGACACCATCGTTTCGGTGAACGGCAAGCCGGTCAAGACGGGCGACGAACTGGTGGCTGAGATTTCTTCTCTGAAGCCGGGAACTGACGCCAAGCTGGGCTATGTCCGCAATGGCAAGGACTCGACAGTGGAGGTCACCATCGCAGACCGCTCCAAGCTTTTTGCCAGCCGCCTGGGCAATCAGGAAGAAGGCGGTGAGCAGGCCAAGCCGCAGGAGAGCAAGTTCGGCATCACGGTTCGCGGCATCACGCAGGACATGGCCGATCGTTATAAGCTCCCAAACAGCAAAGGTGTTATCGTGCAAGAGGTGAAACCAGACGCCTTCGGCGAGAACTGCGGACTGGGTCGCGGTGACGTGATCCTCGAGATCAACAAGCAACCAGTGAACAGTGAAGAGGACTTCCGGAAGATCGAGTCGCAAGCGAAGAGCGGTCAGGATGTGGTGTTCCTCGTCCGTCCGCGCGGCAGCCGCGACAACACGACGATCTTTGAGGGAGGCACTCTGCCGTAATCCGGCGAGCAGTCCGGGGCTAATTGGTAACCCATCCAGTGGCGCTGCGGTATCGAAACAACAACGATTCCCAGCGCCGCTGCTGTTTCATTTTGGGAACGGGTGGGCGTTTTCTTGTTGCATTCCGTTACAGCTTCATTACAATGAGGCGTTATTCTGGAATTCAGAGACTTGTACCAGAGGTGATTATTTGTTCGTCTGGAATCGTTTCCTACAATTCGCCGTCGTGCTTTGTCTGTCGATGATCTTTGCCGCTGTGACATCGGCAACGACAACGACGACCAGCAAACCCAAACCAAAGCATCCCCAGAGCTCAAAGACACACAACACTTCTTCCAGTTCCAGTTCCAAGCATCATTCCAAGCACAGCACCACTAAGAGCGCGTCGAAGTCTCACGGGCAACGCGGCATCGACCAGGAACGCACCCTAGCCATCCAAAGCGCGCTGATTCAACAGCATTACCTCAGCGGCGAGCCTTCCGGCGTTTGGGACCAGTCCACCAAAGACGCGCTGACCAAGTACCAGGCGGACAACGGCTGGCAAACCAAGCTCACGCCCGACTCGCGGGCGCTGATCAAGCTCGGTTTGGGGCCGGATCACAAGGGCCTGCTGAATCCCGATACTGCGAGCATTCCTTCTCCCCACGAGCTTGGGGTTGATAACCAAGCCCAGCCCGGAGGCGCGACCGACCAGAAATAGCCTGATCCCAGAGAGATTGAAAGGCGCGGACGGCCGCGCCTTTTGCATTTCTGTGAGTTCCTGATGTGCTAATCTCATCCGTCGATTTCTCACCACCTTAACGAGGCAAACATGAGCCAGCAAGAACACAATCTCCAGATGGACTATATTGAGCTTCCAGCCACCGATATTGAGGCCACCAAGCGTTTCTACAACCATGTTTTCGGATGGCAGTTCAAGGACTGGGGTCCGGGTTACACCAGCTTCCACGACGGCCGCTTAGGCGGCGGCTTCAATGGCGAGTCGCAGCCCGCTGGCGCGGACGGCGGTGCGAAGACCCGCGGCGTGCTGGTCGTGATCTATGCAGCTTCCCTGGATGATGTGTACCGCAAGGTGAAAGAAGCGGGCGGAAAGATCGTGCGCGAGACCTTCGAGTTCCCAGGCGGCAAGCGCTTCCACTTCGCCGACCCGAACGGCAACGAGCTGGCGGTGTGGAGCGAGTAGCCGCTCAGGCGAACAGCGAATAGCGAAAGGTGACTTGAAGACCAAACTCAACTTCCTGCTCATCAAAAGCATCATCGTCGGCGCCCTCGGCGGACTGCTCTTCGGCTTCGACACCGCGGTCATCGCCGGCACCACGCAACAGCTCACTCAGGTTTTCCGTCTAACGCCGAATGAGCTGGGCTTCACGGTATCGATCGCGCTGCTGGGAACGATCATCGGCGCAATGTTCTCCGGCGGTCTGGGGGATCGCCTCGGTGGCCGCGAGAGCCTCCGCATCCTGGCGGCTTGCTATGTCGTTTCCGCCCTCGGTTGCGCCTTCTCCTGGAGCTGGACGTCGCTGTTGGTCTTCCGCTTCATTGGCGGATTGGGTATCGGCGGTTCGTCCGTGCTGGGGCCGGTCTACATTGCGGAGATCGCGCCGGCGCGGTGGCGCGGCATGCTGGTCGGCTGCTTCCAGGTCAATGTCGTGGTCGGCATCCTGGTCGCCTATCTGTCCAACTATCTCATCGGACTGGGCAACTTCGGCGTCAACGAATGGCGTTGGATGCTCGGCGTCGCTGCCGCTCCGGCAGTTCTGTTCTTTCTGATGCTGTTCGGTATTCCGCGAAGCGCGCGTTGGCTGGTCACCAAGAACCGTATCCCTGAGGCGCGCGAGGTTATTGAACAGCTGGGTTCGCCGGACGGGCAGAGCGAACTCGATGACATCGTCGCATCGGTCCACGTGGACGGAGTTGCCCACTCCGAGGCGCTCTTCCAGCGCAAGTACCGGTTGCCCATCTACCTCGCGTTCACCGTCGCTGCCTTCAATCAACTGGCAGGAATTAATGCCATCCTGTACTACCTGAACTACATTTTCGAGATGGCCGGCTTCAACAAGGTTTCGGGCGACTTGCAGGCGGTTGCCGTGGGCGCAATGAACCTGGTCGCGACGCTGGTGGGCATGTCGCTCATCGACAAGCTCGGCCGCAAAACGCTGCTGCTGATTGGCGCAGTCGGCATGACATTCTGCCTGGGCGGCGTAGCGGTAATATTTTTCAGCCATCAGCACCAGGGTTTGCTGGTGTGGTTCCTCGTCGCCTATATTGCATTCTTCGCGATTTCAGAGGGAGCCGTGATCTGGGTTTACATCAGCGAAGTGTTCCCCAACCGGGTTCGCTCGAAAGGCCAGAGCCTGGGCAGCTCCACGCACTGGATCATGAATTTCGCGATTTCGCTGGTCTTCCCTTACTTTGCCATACGCTTCGGAGGTGGATATCCGTTTGTGTTCTTTGCCGCCATGATGGCGCTGATGTTTTTCGTCGTGCTGTTTACTTTCCCCGAGACCAAGGGCGTCACACTGGAGGCGATGCAGCACAAACTGGGGATTGAGTATTAGAGGCTTCGATTGATGGCAAACCACGTTAGAATCTAAACCGACGGAGCACAGCAATGTTGGGTATCAAACTGGAACCGGAACTCGAATCCCGCCTGGATCGGCTGGCCAAGGAAACTGGCAGGAGCAAGAGTTATTACGCCAAGCTTGCGATCAAGCAATTTCTGGAGGACCGCGAAGACTACCTGAGAGGCATTGCAGCTCTCGAGCGCAACGAGCCCAGGATTTCGTTGGAACAACTGGAGCGCGAGCTTGGCTTGGACCGTTGAGTTCTTGCTCTCGGCGCAGAAACAAATTGCAAAGCTGGATCGCACCACTCAGCAGCGCATAACCTCCTACTTTCGCAACCGCGTTTTGGGCGCTAACGATCCTCGCCAGTTTGGAAAGCTGTTGCGCGGGGACAAGGGCGGCCTGTGGCGATATCGTATTGGCGACTATCGAGCGATCTGCAAGATCGAAGACGAATAGCTGGCGGTTGTCGTGCTCGAGGTGGGACATCGCCGTGAGATCTATCGCTGACCGACAGCTATTGCGGCCCCGGCCGCGTCACACGCGTCCGTGACCTGGATCACTGACAAGAGTTCATGTGTTTTGCAACACTGTGCGTGAAGGATGCGGAGAAGCGCCTGCTCCCAGAGCATCCTCGAGAGTTGAATTGAATGTTCGTTCTTGCGCTTTTGCTTCTTGTTTTTTCCCTTCTCAACACTGGAGTCGCCGTCTGCTTTGCGCGTGTTTCCGCTTCCTGGTTTAGACTTTCCGATGCACAACCCGGCCGTTCGCATTGCGAAATCGGCTGGAGCAAATACCAAATGCATCGCACCCTTCGGCTGCTCGCAGTTCTGTTTACTTCCGCTTGCGCCTTGGCGCAAAGTGCCTCGGCTCCTGCCGATCCATACAAGCCGGTTCTCGATCGCCTGCAATCCATCACGGTGATTCCGTTGCCGGTCTGGCAGGCGCACGCGGCCGATCTTGCACATGGTGAGGATCCCGCGGTGAGCACTTCGGGCTGGCAGGAAGTGAAGCTGAAGGAAGACTGGCAGGGCTCGCGCTGGCTGCGCCAGACGTTTGAAGTTCCGGCGCAGTCGAACGGGTACAGCCTGCAAGGCGCGCGCGTCACGCTCGACTTGCACGTCAGCAGCGACGACGCAATTCAGGTGAGCGTGTTCGCCAACGGCTCGATGCTCTCCCGCACCGACGAAGATGGCCAGGTGCCGATCACGCTCATCGAGAACGCACAGCCCGGCCAGAAGCTGGTACTGGCGGTGCGCGTGCTGGATGCCGGCGGGGGCGGATGCTGTGGCGGCAACTCAACGCGGATTGAACACGCGGAATTGCGAATCGAGCCGCCGGCCAACCGTCCCGATCCGGCGCTGCTGCGGCTGGAAATTCTCTCGGCTGAGCCGCTCATTGCGGCGTATCCCGACGGCAAAACGGAGCGCGAACAGCAGCTCAACACGGTGGTAAAGGCCATCAATCTCGCCGCGCTCGACCGCGGCGATCAGCAGGACTTCGATGGTTCGCTGCGCAATGCGCAGACGAAGCTTGACGCGCTGCGTCCGTACATGAAGCAGTTCAGTATTGCGGCGGTGGGCAACAGCCACATCGACATGGCGTGGCTCTGGCCGTGGACCGAAACCGTCGAGGTCGTACGCAACACCTTCGGCACCGCGCTGGAGCTGATGCGCGAGTATCCCGACTTCAAATTCACCGCCAGCGCGGCGCAGGCCTACGAGTGGATGGAAGAGAAGTATCCTGCGATGTTCCGCGAGATCCAGCAGCGGGTGAAGGAAGGCCGATGGGAAGTCGTCGGCGGGATGTGGGTCGAGCCCGACCTCAACATGCCCGACGGCGAATCGCTGGTGCGGCAGATTCTCTACGGCAAGCGCTACTTTCAGCAGAAGTTCGGCGTGGACATCAAAATCGGCTGGAACCCGGACAGCTTTGGCTACAACTGGCAACTGCCGCAAATCTACAAGCGCTCGGGCATCGACTACTTCGTCACGCAGAAACTGCTTTGGGCATCCGAGTTCACCAAGTTCCCGTATCGCCTCTTCTGGTGGCGGGCGCCCGATGGCAGCCGCCTGCTGACCTACTTCCCCAGCGACTACGCCAACCAGATCGATCCGCAGAAGATGGCGCGCGACTCGGCGACCTACGGGCCCATGATGTGGACGTACAACGGCGGGACGAACTCTGCGCCGGGCGGCGGTCTGGACATGATGTACCTGTACGGCGTGGGCGATCACGGCGGCGGGCCCACGCGCCTGGACCTCGACACCGCGCTGCGCTGGCAGAAGGGCGATCTCGTTTATCCGCAGCTCAATTTCTCGACTGCGGCGCAGTACTTCGCCGATCTGGAGAAAAACAAGAATGAGCTGAAAATTCCTACCTGGGATGGCGAACTTTATTTCCAGTACCATCGCGGCGTGCAGACCAGCCAGTCGGAGGAGAAGCGCGGCAATCGCCAGAACGAAGTGCTGGTGCTGAACGCGGAGAAGCTGGCCTCGATCGAGACGCTCTTTGGCGCGACTTATCCGCAGCAGAACTTTGACACCGCCTGGAAGGACATTCTGTTCAACCAGTTCCACGACATCCTGCCGGGCTCGGGCATTCACATCAATTACGTGGACGCGGCACGCAAGTACGCCGTGGCATCGCGGATGGATCGCGACATGATCCACGTGGCGCTGGCCGACATCGCCTCGCGGGTGAAGTCGGACGGCGTGAGCGTGCTGGTGTTCAATCCGCTGTCTTGGACGCGGACGGAGGAGGTTGAATTTGAGGCGCAGTTTCCGACGGCGGTAAAAGCCGTCGGCGCGATAGGTCCCGATGCCAAAGGGATGCGCGCCGAAGTCATGAGTAACGACGCGGAAACGGGACGCGTCCGAGTGCGGCTCCTAGCAGGAAATATTCCAGCTATGGGCTACAAGCTGATCAAGTTGGTGCCCATCGAATACAAGTTGGTAGCGCGGCCTGCGGAGGCCGGGGAGACATCCAAGCCAGCTGCTCTGATCGCCACGGCCGACTCGCTGGAGAACGAATTCGTCCGCCTCAAGGTCGATCCCAGGACCGGCTGCATCACCAGTCTTTACGACAAGCGCAGCAACACGGAAGCGCTGGCGCTGCCGGTCGCGAGTGAAGGCGCGCCTGCGGCCTCGCCCGACGGATTGCCTTGCGGCAACCTGCTACAGGCGTTTGTGGACAAGCCCAAGCGCTGGGACGCGTGGAACATTGACGCCGACTTCGTCAAGCAGCATTGGGACCTGATGCAGGCCGACGAAGTGAAGCTGGTGGAAAACACGCCGCTGCGCGCTGTGATCCGCGTCCGGCATCACTTCCAGAAATCGAGTTTCGTACAGGACATCACCATGTATCCCGGCGTGCCGCGGGTTGACGTCCAAATGCAGGCCGACTGGCACGAGCAGCACATTCTGCTGAAAGTCGCGTTTCCCGTCAGCGCGCACAACGACAAAGCAACGTTCGAGATTCCCTACGGCAGCGTCGAGCGGCCCACGACGCGCAACACTCCGGCAGAGCAGGCGCAGTTTGAAGTTCCGGCGCTGCGCTGGGCTGATATCTCGGACGCGATCCACGGCTTCAGCCTGCTGAACGACAGTAAGTACGGATATGACGCCCGGGACAACGTATTGCGCCTCTCGTTGCTGCGCTCACCGACCTGGCCCGATCCCGACACTGACCAAGGACAGCATGAGTTCACCTACTCGCTTTATCCGCACGGCGGGACGTGGCGCGAGGCGCTCACCGTGCACCAGGGCTATGAGCTGAACTATCCGCTGATGGCGGTCACGACCGGGCAGCATCCCGGTCCGTTGCCGGCGGAGAAGTCATTCTTTGGAACAGTGGAGGACAACGCGGCAATCACCGCCATCAAGAAGGCTGCGGATGACGACGCGCTCATTGTTCGCTTCTATGAATGGGCAGGGGAGAAGGGCGACATTCATCTCCAGTTGCCGCAGGCGGCCGTGGCCGCTTGGGAGACAAACCTGATGGAAGTGGGGCAGAGTCCGCTGTCGCTGGACTCGACCGGCAAGGTCCTGACCGTGCCGACAAGCGCGTATGAGATCAAGACGGTGAAGGTGCAGTTTGCCCGCCCTGACGCGCGCAAACGGGTTGATGGGCATTAGGAAAAGCAGGTCCCTCGACTCGCGCTCAGTCGCTACGCTCCCTCGCGCTCGCTCGGGATGACAAATCGTAAGAATGGTCTGAAGGCTTGCCCTGAGTGGAGTCTCTTATTATTTGGATCAGCGGCTTGCGCTGTGCTGCTTTACCGCCAACGTAGTTCAGAATTTCGCAGTCGAACCGCAAGAAGTGAGTAGCAGTGTTCCAAGCCGGATTGAAACTGTCCCGACGTCACTACGCTGCAAATGAAAGGCGGACTAGAATGAGAAGTAGATGGAGAGGAAATAGGGGAGCCGTTTAGCTCCCCTGTACAAGCGACAGAGGGGATACCAGTTACTCTGATTCCCTGGCCGCGCGATTGGTTGCACGACATGCAAGAACTGCCGACAGCCCCGCCAATGGAGGCGGTCCCCGAGGTGGCGCGCATTCCTGGAGCCGAGGAGTGCAGTGTCACCATCGACGGCGTCACGTGGCGGTATTGGCGTGCCGGCTCGGGTCCGCCGCTGCTGCTGATTCATGGGTTCATGGGGTATTCGTTCTCCTGGCGATTCAACGTGGAGCCGTTGTCGCACTACTTCTCGGTATACGCCAAGGATCTCCCGGGGTGCGGCTTCTCGCAGCGCACCGAAGGTCCGGAATGCACGCTTCCCGGCGATGCCGAAGCCCTCCTCCGCTTCATGGACCACCTAGGCATCGAAGATGCCGACATCGTGGGTTCCTCCCGCGGAGGCGGATTGTCCATCGTCCTCGGCGCCTTGCTGGCCAAGCGGAACATGCTGCATCGCATCCGGAGGTTGATTCTGGTTTCGCCGATCAATCCCTGGTCGAGCAATGGTCAGTTCCTCACACGCGTGTTTGCCACCACGCTCGGCGGTGAGCTCGTAATGCGCATGCTACCCAAGTTGGACATCGTGCTGACCCGATACTTTAAGCGCCTGTACGGCGACCCGAAACGCATATCTCCGGGAAGCATCGAAGGCTACGGGGCGGGGCTCGACGCTCCCGGAAGCTTTGAACATCTGCTCCGAATTGTGAGGTCCTGGCATGATGACCTTGCACTCATCGAGCAATCCTTGCCGGCGATCAGCCAGCTTCCCACACTACTGCTCTGGGGCTCACGCGACAAGGCCGTGTTTCCCTCGTCAATCCATCGACTGCAATCCCATCTCAAGAACAGCGCCCTGATTCTGATGCGCGGAGTCGGCCATCTTCCTTACGAAGAGGTGCCCAAGGAATTTAATCGCGTCATTTGCGATTTTCTCCTGCACGACACTCCGCGCACACCCCTCGAGATCGTAACTGGCGTGCAAGGTGTTTGAGATTTTTGTATCCACCACGGAGTTTCAAAAACAAATACTTCCTCTGTGCGCTCTGTACCTCCGTGGGAAAAAAGATTCTCTTCGTCAGAACGTGCGCCGACTTGTTTCCCGAATCTGAACTCCAGAACGGGAAACTTCCCTAAACGGTCGCCTTTTCACCACCATCTCGCTTTCGCCCTTTATTCGTATCTAACTGCCACGCTGGATCTTATGTACCTCGCAACTTTTCCGCCGCAACTGGCAAAGAGCTTGCATTTCTCACGATGTTGTTCGCCCGCCCCGCCCGACGGGCAGCAACAGAAGGCCAGTGCGGTGGAACCCATGAGTATTTCTTCTGTAACACCGATTGCCTCGTTCGACTCGACACAGGCGCAGAAACCGATCATTCTTCTGGTGGAAGACGAATCCATGGTCCGCCAGGTCACACGTCAAGTGCTGGAGCATGCAGGCTATCAGGTGCTGGAATCTGATGGCGCGCGGGAGGCATTGCGCCTGGCCGCCGAGCACCGCGGGCGCATTGGGCTGTTGCTGTCCGATGTTGTCATGCCGGGAATGAACGGGCCTGATCTGGCGCAACGCGTACAGAAAATACAGCCCCGGCTCACGACGGTGTTCATGTCCGGTTACGCCGACACGGGGGTGCTGCGCCAGTCGGTACAGGATCCTCTCAACACCTATATTCAGAAGCCGTTCACGATTGATCTGCTGCTGGCGTGCGTTGGCAAGGCGCTGGCAAGAAGTTCAGCCACGGCCGCGCAAGGCGCAGGCCTATCCGATCTTCCCGCCTGAGGACGGTGTGGTCCCGCTTTCGGGGACATCTCGAGCAGGTGGCTTTGCCGGGGAAGTTTCGCCGACCGCGGGAACTGCCGATTCCGGCCCGGCCAATCGGTTGGGCAGAGGCACGGTCAGAATGACGACGTCCACACGCCGGTTGAGCTGCCGCCCCTTAGCGGTGGAGTTGCTGGCGACAGGGTGGAACTCGGCATAGCCCGCTGCCGACAGCCGTTCAGCGCCGATGCCGTGCTGCTCGATCAGGATCTTCACCAGCTCGGTCGCGCGCGCAGTGGAGAGCTCCCAATTCGATGCGAACTGTAAAGTATGTATGGGAACGGTGTCGGTGTGACCTTCGATCCTGACTCCGTACGGATGTTCCTGCAGAATCTGTGCTACCCGGCGGAACGCATCCTCGGCCTGCACCTTCATACTTGCCGAACCGCTGTCGAAGAACCCGGCTTCACGCAAGCTGATGACCAGGCCATCCGGCTCCAGGTGAAGTGCAACTTCATTGCGCTTGATCTCCCCAGCCAGGGCGTTCTCCAGCTCCCCTTGAATGGCCGTCAGGTCTTGCTTTACCGTCTGGTCGCCGCCGGGCGTGCGGTTGCCGGAAAGCGGAATCTGGTGAGGTATCTTTCCCGGCTTGTGACCGTCGGTTTGGAAGATGCCGAGTTGCTGGAACGCGGATTCAATCGCGACCGAAAGACGTCCGGCTTTTCGCTGGTCCATCTGGGCTGAGGCGTACATCACAACGAAGAACGCAAACAGCAAGGTAACGAAGTCGGCATAGGAGACGAGCCATCGGTCATGACTGATATGATCGTTCCAGCGCCGCTGGCGTTTCACGTCGATGCTCCCGCCGCGGTTGTAGCTCGCCCCTCAGGAAAATCCTTCAGGAAGCCGACCAGCTTGGCCTCTAGCATTCTGGGGTTCATGCCTTCGAGGATGGAGATGACTCCCTCCAGGGTCATCTCACGGACGACCTGTTCCTCGCGGATGCGGATGCGCAGCTTGCCCGAGCTGGGCAGAAAAAACAGGTTGGCCGAACCGACGCCGTACACCGTGGCCACGAAG
>Ga0209040_10003113_pt1 | contig 12783 bp, 15 predicted proteins | sample BogFormECP12_OM3_FD_188240 | JGI IMG/M metagenome (GOLD analysis project Ga0209040, IMG submission 188240) | Bog forest soil microbial communities from Calvert Island, British Columbia, Canada - ECP12_OM3 (SPAdes) (version 2) | ecosystem: Environmental > Aquatic > Freshwater > Wetlands > Bog ... | reverse complement strand
GTTTCATTACAAGACGCCGGCGGCGGTGTTTGAAGAGATTCGCAAGGCGGTGGCGAGTTACAACGTGCAGGCGGCGGGATTGCTGACGGGCGGGGCGGAGGCTTCGCGGGTGCAGTTTTCGCGGAATGGGCATGGGGCTTACGACGTGCCTGCGGGGCTGATTCGCTCGGCGCAGGATACCCTGTTCACCAGCGGAACGCTGGGGCGCTTCTGTACCATGATGGAATCTTTGCCGGAGGCGGAAACGCAATCGTGATGGACTTTCTCTCAGCCCACGCCGAAATCATCATCACGCTGATTAAGATTGTGCTTTTGCTTTTTGGGGTCCTGACCGCCGACGCCTATTTGACGTGGTTCGAGCGCAAGCTGGTGGCGCACATGCAGTCACGTTGGGGGCCGCATCGCGTTGGCCCGCATGGATTAATGCAGCCGCTAGCCGATGGGCTGAAATTCTTGTTTAAAGAAGACGCCATGCCGGAGGACGTGGACAAATTTGTGTACTTGCTGGCGCCGCTTTTGGCTTTGGCGCTAGCGCTTACTTCCATTGCGGTGATTCCGTTTGGGCCGGACCCGATCCGGCTGTTTGGCCACAACATTTGGCTGTACATCGCCAATCCCAGCATTGGATTGCTGGTGCTGTTTGCGATTACCGCGCTGGGCGTTTACGGCGTGGCGCTGGCGGGGTGGTCGTCCAACAGCAAATATCCGCTACTGGGCGGGTTGCGCAGTTCGGCGCAGATGATCAGCTATGAACTGGCGCTGACGCTCTCCGTTGTTGGCGTGCTGCTGATGGCCAACAGTTTTAACTTGACGGAAATTATCGACAAACAGTCGCATCCCGCCTGGGGCATCGGATTGCTCGGCTGGAATATTTTTTCCGGGCCGTTTCCGCAGCTACTGGGTTTCTTTTGTTTTTTTGTGGCCGCGATCGCGGAAACCAACCGCGCACCCTTCGATTTGCCGGAAGCGGAATCGGAGCTGGTGGCGGGATTTCACACCGAATATTCAAGCTTTAAGTTTGCGATGTTTTTTATCGCCGAATATGCCAGCATGATCACCGTTTCGTGCCTGTGCACGATTTTGTTTTTTGGCGGGTGGCTGTCTCCTTTTCCGCAGTCTTGGACCTTTACGTACTACTTGCCTTCCCTGCTCCTGATTCCGAGCGGACTGTGGGTGATTTGGGACGGCCTTCGTTACGAGACGATTTGGGGCAAGCTGGTGCTGCCGGTGATTGGCGCAGTGCTGGCGATCGCGGGCATTGCGCTGGCGCTGCCGCAACTGCAATTTGTGAATGTGTTTATTCAGGGGCCGTTCTGGATACTGGGCAAGATTTTTACCTTCCTGTTTGTGTATGTGTGGATGCGCGGGACGCTGCCGCGTTTCCGCTATGACCAGTTGATGGCCTTCGGGTGGAAGCTGTTGCTGCCGGTTTCTATCGTTAACGTGGTGCTGACGGCGTTCTTTATTTTGCTGCGGGGCAAGCCATGAGCGCGCAGCTGATCGTTTTCTTCGTTCTGGCGGCGCTGGCGGTGCTTGGCGCGCTGAGCCTGATCTTTCAGAAGCATCCGATTCACAGCGCGTTGTCGCTGATCGTGGTGATGGTGGCGCTGGCGGGTTTGTATCTGTTGATGGGCGCGGAGTTCGTGGCCGCGGTGCAGATTATTGTTTATGGCGGCGCGATCATGGTGCTCTTTGTCTTCGTGATCATGCTGCTGAACGCGGGGCTTGAGGAACATACCAGCATTTCCAAGATGGCGGGCTTTCCCGGAATATTGCTGGCCATCGCGCTGACTGGCTTTATCGCCGCGACCGTCGCGCGGTCGGCGGGAACTTTCGCGCAAATCCCCGACAGCACCGGTAAGATTTCAGGCGGGCTTTCTTCCACACATGACATTTCGACGGCGATTTTCAAGACTTTCGTTTATCCCTTCGAGCTGACATCTTTCCTGATCCTGATCGCCATTCTGGGCGCCATCGTTCTGGCGCATCGGGAGAAGCATTAGCATGATCCCCACCACCTATTACATCGCGTTGAGCGCCGTGCTGTTCGGCTTGGGAGTGCTGGCATTTATTTTCAAGCGCAACATCATCACCATCTTTATGTCCATCGAGTTGATGCTCAACGCCGTCAATCTGGCCTTCGTGGCCTTCAGCCAGGCCAACGGCAAGCTGGACGGACAGATTTTCGTGCTGTTCGTGATCATCGTGGCCGCTGCGGAAGCGGCCGTGGGTCTCGGCATCGTCATTTTGATTGCGCGCAACCGGCAAACGCTCAACGTGGAACGCGTGGACCTGCTCAAACTCTAATGTCCAATTCTCCCATACTCGATTATTTGTGGATTATTCCACTGCTGCCGCTGCTCGGCTCGGCGACCAACGGTTTGCTGGGCGCGAAGTGGCCGAACAAAATCGTCAACACCGTAGCTCTCGGCGCTACGGGCCTTTCCTTTGCCTGCGCGCTTGAAGCCGTGCGCGAATTTTTTGCCGGCGGCCAGGCCTTCGTGCATAAGGAATATTTTGATTGGATCGTGGTGCCGGATGTAATTCACGGTGGCTCGCTGTTCCGCGCGGGCTTCGACCTGCAGATGGATCAGCTCACGGTAATCATGCTGATGGTGGTTACGGGCGTGGGCTTCCTGATTCACATCTACTCCACCGGATACATGGCGCACGAAGGCGGGTACTACCGCTTTTTCTCCTATTTGAATCTGTTCATGTTTTTCATGCTGATCCTGATCCTCTCCGCGAATTACGTGCTTCTGTTCGTCGGATGGGAAGGCGTCGGTCTCGCCAGCTACTTGCTGATTGGTTTTTATTTCCTGCGCAAGTCCGCGGCGGATGCCGGCAAGAAAGCCTTCATCGTCAACCGCATCGGCGACTTCGGCTTCATGCTCGGGATGTTTCTGCTGTTCCGTACCTTTAAGACCCTCGATTTCGCGACACTGTTCGATGCCCAGCACGCCGCTGGCGCAGCACCAGACGCTATGGGCCATCTCGGCTATCTGACGGTGGCCTGTTTGCTGTTGTTCATGGGCGCGTGCGGAAAATCGGCACAGCTTCCTTTGTACGTCTGGCTGCCGGATGCCATGGAAGGTCCCACGCCCGTTAGCGCGTTGATCCACGCAGCGACAATGGTCACCGCCGGCGTTTACGTGGTGGCGCGCTCCCATGTGCTCTTCGTAAAAGCGCCAACGGCGATGATGGTGGTCGCGATTGTAGGTTGCGCAACGGCCTTTTTCGCCGCGACCATTGGCCTGGTACAAACCGACATCAAGAAAGTGCTGGCGTATTCCACCGTCAGCCAGCTGGGTTACATGTTCCTTGGTTGCGGCGTTGGAACGTTTGCCGAGGGCATCTTTCATCTCATGACCCACGCGTTCTTCAAGGCCTTGCTGTTTCTTGGCGCCGGCAGCGTCATCCACGCTATGGGCGGCGAGCAGGACATGCGGAAGATGGGCGGCCTGAGCAAGAAGATCAAGTGGACATTTGCGACGATGCTGATCGCCACGCTGGCGATTGCCGGCTTCCCGCCCCTGGCTGCTTTTTTCAGCAAGGACGGGATCCTGTTTGGGGCTTTTACCAGTGAGTACGGCGGCGGGCACATTTTCTATGGGCTTGGATGGTTCACCGCGTTGCTCACATCGTTTTATATGTTCCGGCTGGTGTACCTGACTTTTTTCGGCAAGGAACGCTACGACGAGCATCACGTCCACGTGCACGAATCGCCGTGGAGCATGCTGGGCCCGCTGGTGATCCTCGCAGTGCTTTCGATTGTGGGCGGCTGGATGGCGGCTCCGGCGTATTGGGGTGGCACCGATTATTTTTTGGCCTTTCTGAAACCGTTTTTTGGCGCCAGCGAAGCTGTGCCCGCGATGGATGAGGCCGCCGCGCATTCCCTCGAGGTTACCCTGGCGTTTGTCGCGGTGATTGCCGCCGTGCTCGGATGGGTGGTGGCTTTCTGGCTGTATCGCAAGGAGTCGGACAAACCGGCGAGCATCGCACAGTCCGCCGGCGCGGTTTACACCACACTGCTGCATAAATACTACGTGGACGAAATTTACGCCGCAGTAGTGGTCGCGCCGCTGATGTGGATCTCCCGCAATGTTCTCTGGAAAGTAGTCGATGTGGGAATCGTTGATGGGGCCGTCAACGGTCTCGCACACGGCGCCAGCGAAGTTGGCGACGTGACCCGCCACACGCAATCCGGCAATACGCGCAGTTATGCCGTCTGGGTAGTGATTGGTGCCATCGTGATTATCGCCGTGGTGTTCTGGCCGTACCTGAAACCTGTTTCAGTCGGGATGGTGCGCTAATGCCCCTCCCCGGTTTGCTTCTGACCGTCCTGATTTTCTTTCCGGCGCTTGGCGCGCTTGCGCTTTTGGTGTTGCGTAGCGACGATCACCTCTGGATCCGCCGTTTGGCATTGACCGTTTCTCTCGCCGAGCTGCTCTTTTCTCTGTTGCTGCTATTCAAGGTTCCGCTGGACGCCAAGGGCTACTCCCTCGAGGAATTTCACTCCTGGATTCATCTGCCGCCCATCAACTATCACGTCGGTGTCGACGGCCTCAGCATGTTCCTTGTGATACTGACCACTTTCCTGACGCCAATTTCGATTCTGGCGTCGTGGTCCAGCATCAATCACCGCGTGAAAGAATTCTTCGTGATGATGCTGCTCCTGGAAGTTGGAGTCGTGGGCGTATTTCTCTCACTCGACCTCTTCCTGTTCTTTTTGTTTTGGGAAGTCATGCTGATTCCCATGGCTTTCCTGATCGGCATCTGGGGCCACGACCGCCGCATCTACGCCGCAGTGAAGTTCGTGATCTACACCATGGCGGGCTCGATCTTCATGCTGGTGGGCATCATCTGGCTGTATAACGCCACCGGAACATTCGATCTGCCACGCATTCAGGAGATGCTCGCCGCAGGCACGCCGGCGCTCGAACCGCGCGCGGAGATGCTGTTGTTCCTGGCGTTCTTCATCGCTTTCGCTATCAAAGTGCCGCTCTTCCCTTTCCACACCTGGCTGCCGGACGCACACGTGGAAGCTCCCACCGCTGGCTCCGTGATGCTGGCGGGCGTGCTGCTGAAAATGGGCACCTACGGCATGATGCGTTTCTGCCTCCCGCTCTTCCCAGATTCCGCGCATCGCGCCGCACCATGGGTCGCGGTACTCGCCATCATTGGGATCATTTATGGCGCGCTTGTCGCGCTGGTTCAGCCCAATCTCAAGAAATTGGTGGCCTATTCCTCTGTGAGCCACTTGGGTTTCGTGGTCCTGGGCATTTTCGCTTTTCACAATATTTCCATGCAGGGCGCGGTGTACCAGATGATGGCGCACGGCATTTCCACCGGCGCGCTGTTCTTGCTCGTCGGCATGCTGTACGACCGCAAGCACACCTTTGAAATTGTCGAATACGGCGGCCTCTCTACCCCGATGCCCAAGCTCGCGGCATTCTTTTTGTTTGTGGCGCTGGCCTCCATGGGCCTGCCGGTTTTGAACGGTTTCGTCGGCGAATATTTGATTTTGCTGGGCACTTACGTGCATCACTGGCAGTGGGCCTCGTGGGCCGCGCTCGGCGTGATTCTCTCCGCGTGCTACCTTTTGTGGGCCTATCAACGGGTGTTCTTTGGCGAAATCACGCACGAGAAAAATAAAACGCTACCCGATATTTCGCCCCGCGAACGCACGATCTTAATCACCATGGCGATTGTCACGCTATGGATGGGCGTAAACTCATCGTTCATCACTCGCCGCACCGCGCAAGCCTCACAAACCGTGATCGATCAGGTGAATCCGCAGCGCCTGTATGAAGGCGCCGCCCCCGCAGCTCCAAGAGCCGTGCCGACCTCTTCTAGCGGCGGCTCCGCCGTGGGCGCGAACGCCGCTGCAAACGCCCCCAAGCCGGTGGTCAAGAAAATCTCTATGGAAAGGCGCGTAAGCCGCTAAATGCTCCCAGGTTTTCCCACCGCCGAAGATTCCTACCGCGTGCTTCCCGAATTGGTCTGGTGCGGCTTCGGCACGCTGCTTATGCTGCTGCAACCCTTCATCAAGAGCCGGCAATTTTTCACCGCCGTGGCCGCCATCGCGGCGCTCGCAGGCGCCGGCCTGTCCGTCGTCGCCGGAGCTTATCCCGGTCCAGGGTTTGGCGGGCTAATTCAGTCCGACGCCTTCAGCACCTTCTTCCACCTGCTCGTGGGAGTCGTGGCGTTTCTCGTGGTGCTTGCCGCGGGCCCATACCTCGACCGCGAAAATCTACAGGCTCCGGAATTTTACGCGTTGATTCTGTTTGCCACCGCAGGCATGGGCGTACTCGCCGGCGCGCAGGACCTGCTAACCGCCTTCGTTGGATTGGAGATGAGCTCTATCGCCAGCTACGTGCTGGCCGGCTATCGCCGCGACTCGCTGAAGTCTGGCGAATCGGCCATGAAGTATTTCCTGCTCGGCTCCTTCGCGACGGCGTTTTTTCTGTACGGCATCGCCATGGTTTACGGCGCCACGGGCACTACCCTGCTCGATAAAATGGGCGCGGGCGGGGCGGAAAGCAATCTCCTGAAACTCGGCCTGGCCATGATTCTGATTGGCCTGGGCTTCAAAGTGGCCGCAGCGCCATTTCAAATTTGGACGCCCGATGTTTACGAAGGCGCGCCCACACCAGTCACCGCGCTATTTTCCGCCGGACCGAAGGCTGGGGCGTTCGCTCTGTTGCTGCGCATTTTCGCCACCGTGCCCGCAGCCACGCATCTGTGGTTCTGGGCCTTCTGGATCCTGGCCGTGCTTACGATGTTTGCGGGCAACCTCGGCGCGCTGGTGCAAACCAACATCAAGCGCCTGCTGGCCTACAGCTCCATCGCGCACGCTGGCTACATCCTCGTAGCCTTTGCCGCGGTTACCTTCATGACCCCGAATCTGAACGATGGCGCCAGTAAAGCCTACGCCGCGGTGCTCTTTTATCTTGTGAGCTACGCGCTGGTAAAGATCGGTGCGTTCACCATCGTGTCGCAAATCGGCGGCGCGGGCGAAAAGCACGTCTCCATCGACGATTACGCCGGACTCGCCCAGCGCCAGCCCCTTGTGGCTGCGACGTTGGCTCTGTTCCTGCTCTCACTGTTAGGGCTCCCCATCACCGCGGGCTTTTTCGGCAAGCTATATATTTTCAAAGCCGCCGTGGACTCGCACCTGATCTGGCTGGCCGTCATCATGGCCGTCAACAGCGTCATCGGCGCTTACTACTATTTCCGGCTGATCGTGATCATGTACATGCGTGAACCGAGCGAAGAAATCGCCGCCGCTCCGTTAGTCCAATTCCCTGCAACCATCGTGCTGGTCCTGCTGGTCACCGCCATCAGCACCGTATACCTCGGCCTCTTCCCCAACCAAATCCTGAACTTCATCCTCCAGCCCACACTAATCGGCAACCTGCACTAGGTTTTGCAGCGATTCTCCGAGGCGGGCGCTTTTCTTGACGCCGATACATCTTTTATTCTTTTATTGGAGTTCTGCGCGAAAACAAAAAAGGCCCGGAAGCAAGCTCCCGGGCCGAAACAATTCCCTCGATAAAAGATCTACGACTTCAGCGCGAGCATCGCCAGCGTAAAGAGCACCAGCGTTTCGACGAACACGAGGCCGAGAATCATGGCCGCGCGAATCGGTCCCGCAGCTCCGGGATTCCGCGCCATGCCTTCGCAAGCCGCTGAAGCGATACGACCCTGTCCGAGACCGCAACCGAACGCGGCCACGCCCATGCCGATCGCTACCGCGAACGCCGTGAGGGCCTTGCTATTGCCCGCTGCCGCATCCGTTCCCTGCGCAAACGCACCCGGGGCCGCCACCAACAAAACGCCCGCAAGTGCCGTCACCACGTACATCACTTTCTTCATGTACTGCCTCCTTATGAATTGCCGCCAGGAGGTGGTTCCCGGACACCGTGCAGCCGGGCTCACGCTGGAGCAGCAAATTGCCGGCGAACTCCCTCCGGCAAATCTCAATGAACTAAATCAGTGCTCGTCCGCGGTGGCCAAACCCAGATAAACCGCCGGCAGCACCGTGAACACGTAGGCCTGCACCACGGAAACGAAAATATGCAGCAGGATAAAAGCCAGCGGCAGCAACGCGGGAAACACGCCCAGCACCACGCCCAGCACTGGCGACTTGGTCCAACCGAATGCCGCAACGCCCGTGAGCAACCCCAGGAAAATCACATAGATCAAATCGCTGGCAAACATGTTGGCCCACAATCGGACCGTGAGCGACAGCAGCCGCGCCAGTGTGCTGATAATCTCCACGGGAAAGAGCAAGATGGCCAGAGCCCAGTCGCCGACGGACTTCGGCGAGCCGGCGAAAGTGCCGAGGTAACCACCAACGCCGTGATGCCGCGCGCCCTGATAGTTAAAGTACAGAAACGTGAGCACCGCGCACGCCAGCGGCACGGTCACTTCGCCAGTCGGGGCCGAAAGAAACGGAAACACGCCAAACAAGTTGCTCAGCAAAATGAAAATCGCGATGGAGCCAACCCATGGCACGTACTTGATGCCGTCGTGGCCGGCATTCTCTTCTAGCAGGTCGCGAACGCCAAATCCCAGCGGATTGGTCAGCAGCATTTCGGCGACTTGCTGAAGGGCACCGGGCTTCTCCACGGAAAGCCGGGCGCGCAGAACCAGCGCTAGCGCTGTTCCCAGCACCAGCACCAGCAGCGCCATCACCACATGCTCCGGAATGGGTACCGAGGGATCGCTCGGCTGAATGTGCAACGCCGAGAGCAGCGCCAAGGCATACTGGCCAAGATAGTGGTTCACAAACTGCGTGAGCGCGCTTACGTTATGTTCCATCGAATGAGTGACTCCGCCTGAGCGGCGTCCGCGAACTAAGGCGCGGGACGCAAGATTTCGTAGAGGCTAGCCGCAATAGCCGCGGCTCCCAGAGCACACAGCCCCACCACCATGCTACCGAGGGGAACGTGCAGATATACAAAAATAACATACACCGTTAGGCCTATCAAGGCGTAGCGGAACAGCGCTGTAAAGTACGTACGCAGCGGCACTTGCGGCCTGGGACGGCCCTCCTGAGCCGTGGAGGCGGAGGCCAAGGCATCCAGTCCGCGCGCTAGCCAGCGAAAATTGAACCATCCCAGTCCTGAACCGATGGCAATCCCGGCAGCCCAGGCCGTGCGGCCGGTCAGCAGGAAGGCTGCCGCCGTCGCCGCACCAATCGTCAGAGTCAACCAGGAGATGCGCCGCTCGGTCTGTGTGCCGCGAAGCACGGTGGCTGCGTCCGGTCCAGGCGCCGGCAGAGCACCGGGAATCGCTCCGGTATCAGGAGGGTTTCGCGCCATCGGTGCCTCCGGGCAGGCGCCGCAAAATCTCGCGCAAGCCCCCGGCGAAACCCAGCGCGCCTAGCACAAACATGAAAATGGGTTTGGTGTGCATCCAGCGGTCGAGGAAATAGCCAAGCGCAGCGCCAAGGGCAATCGTCCCCGCCAGCACGAACGGCAACTCCAGCGCCATCGCCGCCTGATTCGTTGCGCGGCGCGTCTGCTCGCGTGCGGAGGAAGACGGTGCTTCAGCGGAATCGGGCTTCTCTTCTGTGGACATGCCGCAATGGCCTCGCGGGCCTCAGCTTACAATTGTGCCAGCATCGAAACAAACGCGCCGAAGGTCTTCGTAGGGGCACAGCATGCTGCGCCCCGGCTTGCCCTGGCCTGCACGTCGAGTAGCGCTCTCTGCGCTTTAGCCATTCCATCCCTCGCAACTACTTCTCAAACAATAACTCCGACGCTCGCTGCGTAGCCTTCACCACCGCCTTAATCAACGTCACCCGCAACTTCCCTTCTTCCAACTCCATGATCCCATCGATCGTACACCCCGCCGGCGTGGTCACCGCGTCTTTCAACTGGGCCGGATGCTCCCCGGTCTCCAGCACCACGCTGGCCGCGCCCTTCATCGTCTGCGCCGCCAGTAGCGTAGACACATCGCGCGGCAGACCCACCTTCACTCCCGCCTCCGCCAGCGACTCCAAAATAATGTACACAAACGCCGGCCCGCTAGCGGAAAGCCCGGTCACTGCATCCATATTCTTCTCGTCCACCACCACGGTCCGCCCCACTGCATCAAACATCGCCTGCGCGGTCTCCAGATGCTCGCGCCCGGCATGTGCCCCGCGGCAAACCCCAGTCATCCCGCAACCCACCGTCGCGGGCGTGTTCGGCATGGCCCGCACCACCGGCACTTTGGCCCCGGCATGCTGCTCGATATAAGCCGTCGGCACCGACGCCGCCACCGAAATCACCAGCGTCTTCTCCCCCAACTCCGGCGCAATCTCCTTCAACACTTCCCCCACCACCTGCGGTTTCACGCCGAGCAATACAATGTCCGCTCCGTGTACCGCCTTGCGATTCTCCGTGGTCACCGCGATCCCCAGCTCTTTCGTCAGCTTCTCCGCTTTCTCCGCGTGCTTCACCGTCGCCGAAACATTCTTCGCCGAGAACAGCCCCTGCTTCAGATAGGCGCGCAGCAAAATCCCGCCAAGCTTTCCCGTGCCTAGAACCGCCAGCTTCTGCTCCGAAAGTTTTTTCGTCATGGTGCAAACATTGTTGACGCGAACCGCCGCCCGGTCAATGCCAGTTTCATGATCTCCGCACCGGCCAAGCTTATCGCCCGAGCACAACGGCACCCCAATCCACCCACACGCCACGCCCGGAGTGTCACAATATCCCCGAGCACATGCCCCTCTCCACCGATACCGCCGCCCCAACCGCGCACGCTGTCGACGATTCCGCCGCCCTCTCTCGCCCCACAGGATTTCTCGGCGTCATTTACGCCGTCGTCTCCTTCTTCCTCGAAGAAGGCATCAACGCCTGGGTGCACCTCACCGGCAAGCGCGTTCGCCATGGCGAGCAACCATGGCTCGACGCCCCGCTCGGCGAAAAAGGCCGCATCGGCACTGCCATCTACGACCGCATCGCGCAAGCCGAACACCTTGAGTCGCGCTTTCCGCCAGACGCCGGCCTCATCCCCGATTTCAACGCTCTTCGCGGCCCGACATTCGATCCCTCCGCGATTCACCCCGAAATCCGCCATTTCTACGAGCACGCCGCGCAATATCATCTCGACGTCTGGACCGAAGTCTCCCTGACTGGCCGTTTTTTCCTCTGGCTGCTGGTCGAATTTATCAGCCGCCGCATGGATCAGCTTAACTTTCCCATCTCTTCCCTGGAAGTTTCCCGCGGCATGAGCAGCCAAATCGTTCAGCTCATCGATTCGCAATCCGGCGCCATCAAATATACCGGTTGGCTCCGCCGCTTAAAATCGTCCGGCCATGTCATCTACGCCGGCTTGTACTCTACCGTGCGCGTCCCCGGCGAAGAAAATCCCTGCGTGAAGGTCACCTTTCCCTGCCGCGGCACCGCGAACGTCTATCTCAGCCCGATGCAACACAGCGACGGCTCCTTTGGTCTCGATTCCTCCGGATCCGCTTGGGGCCGCTCCGGCTTCTATCGCATCGTCGCCAGTGGCGCCGATCGCCGCGTGCGCTATGTCAAAACCCTGCACGAACTATTCCACGTCTACGTCGACGCCGAAGGCGTTCTCCGCGTCGACCACAGAGTCTCCTTCCTCGGCATTACCATCATCCGCCTGCACTACAAAATGACGCCCCTCCTCGTGAAACAGGGAAACTAATGCCGATTGGGCGACTCTGCGTTAGACTGAGTGGATAGGACAAACAAATGTCACTCGATTGGTCTCAATGTCCCGCAGTCGAAAGCGTTCCGGGGAAGGTGAGCGGTGCGTGGGTCCTTCGTGGGACACGCATGCCGGTCTCCGTCATTTTTGAGAACCTGGAAGCCGGCGCGAACATCGATAACATCATGGAATGGTTTGAGGGCCTAGACCGCGAGCAGGTCAAAGCCGTGATCGAATTTGCCGCGCCTTTTCTCGCCACTCGCCACTAATCACTCGCCACTTCTTCCGTCCCGAGAAATCATCCTCGCTAGTCGTGCCGCGCCCCGCGCAACACGTGCACCGCATGCGGCAGAAGATGCGCGATGGCATCCAGAGACTCCGCCGCGCCCTTTGGACTGCCCGGCAGATTCGCAATTAGCGTTTGACCCGCGACTGCTGCAATCGCGCGCGACAACACCGCTGTGGGAACCTTCTCGCGTCCAATTCGCCGCATCTCTTCGCCGATGCCCGGGATCAAGCGGTCGGCGATAGCCTGCGTAGCCTCCGGCGTATTGTCGCGCGGACCCAGCCCTGTCCCACCTGTGGTCAAAATCACATCGACACGGTTCGCGTGAGCCAGTTCCCGAAGTTGTGTAGTTAAATCAGCCAGGTCATCCGAAAAAACATCCATGGAAATAACTTCCCAACCCAGCCCCCGGCAAACCGCCACCACCGCCGGCCCCGAAGCATCCTGCGACGTCGTTACCGCCGATGTCGATCGTGATCAATGCGACATGGCCCCTGTGGGCCTCGAGGAACCGCCGCGCGGCCGCGTACTGGCCACTCTGCATCGAACTTGTGGTGGCGCCGGCGACGGCGATGTCGTCCAGACGCAGGCCCGGCTGCTTCCGCTGATAATCGCGAACGATCAGATGCGGGTAAGACGATGCGCCGGTAGCGACCGCCACCGAATCGCCCAGCGCCAGGTAATAGGACGTACGCACGGACACGCGGCGAGCCCGAGACGTGCTACCAGCCGACGCGACCGCCACGGCCCACGATCCAGCCATCAATCCCATCGCAACCACCGCGACAAGCAAGCACCTGTTCACCGCTCTCACACCTCAT
>Ga0209040_10003112_pt1 | contig 12785 bp, 13 predicted proteins | sample BogFormECP12_OM3_FD_188240 | JGI IMG/M metagenome (GOLD analysis project Ga0209040, IMG submission 188240) | Bog forest soil microbial communities from Calvert Island, British Columbia, Canada - ECP12_OM3 (SPAdes) (version 2) | ecosystem: Environmental > Aquatic > Freshwater > Wetlands > Bog ... | reverse complement strand
ACCTTTTTCCGGAAAATATACGGGGGCGCGTGATGGGCTTCTTCTATCTCGCAACGCCGGTGGGCAGCGCTCTGGGCTACATTATTGGCGGATACCTCGGCCATCACTACGGCTGGCGTACTCCGTTCATGATCTCGGCATTGCCCGGCCTGCTCTTAGCGTTCGGCGTACTGGCGCTGCGTGAGCCGGTACGCGGCGCCAGCGATCACGTGGCGGACAGCGCCGAGCGCGGCACCCTGCTCGGTCTCTTCCGCAACAAAGCCTATTGGACCATCACCCTGGGCGCAGCGATGATGACCTTCGCTATCGGCGGGTTGCAAGTCTGGATGCCAACGTTTCTGACTCGCATCCGGCACGTGCCGCTTGACCGCGCCAATACTATCTTCGGCGGCATGACCGTTATCGCCGGTACCGTTGCCACTTTGTTTGGTGGTTGGCTCGGCGATCGCCTGCTGCGGCGCACCCCCGCAGCTTATCAACTCATTTCGGCGGTCGGGATGGCGCTTTCGATTCCGGCGATCGTAGTGGCCATCTACAACCCCGGGCCAGCCATGTACCCCGCGATTTTCCTGGGCGAGTTCTTTCTCCTGGTCAACACCGCGCCTCTGAACGCGGCCTTGGTGAACTCGGTCAGCGCTCGCATCCGTGCCACTGCGCTCGCGGTGAACATATTCACCATCCACTTGCTCGGCGACGCCTTTTCGCCCACCTTGATCGGTTATATCTCGGATCGAAGCAATCTCGAGGCGGGACTCACATCGATGGTGGTAGCGGTAGCGGTTTCGGCGGTGGTGCTGTTCTACGGAATGCGTTTCGCTCCGCGGTTGGAAGCGCAGCAATTTGCAACCGGCAGCTCGTAATAATCACTTAACAGTTGACGAGCAGTTGACCCCCATCGCGCAATGCGCGCGATCAGCACCATGTCATTGCACATAGAAAGGCGGAGAGTCTTTGTGTCACGCTGCGTTCTCTCTCTCGAACGCGCGCAACTGCTCGATCTCCTGTTGACGTCTTCCGCGACGTCGCTTCCTGAGGTAGAGGAAGATCGGCAACCATATGGCGAGAAGCACAAAGAGAGGCAAAGAATTCTGCAGGAGTTCCCGTGGGTTGCCAAGCGAGCTGATCAGCGCGGGCACGAGAACCATCGCCATGCCCAAGAAACAAGGAGCCAGTAATAGCCAGACGTTCCGCTCAAAGTCGCGCCCTTTCTCCAGCTGGCTTCTGTACCACTGGAGCGTGGTATTCAGTGGCGCATCCGGCGCCAGCCGCGCCGGCCAAACCCACTTGTAAATTAGAAATGGGAGAGCGAGGCCCCAGAGACTCAGCAGGCCAAGCCCCATGCGGGTGCTCCACAGGCTTAACGGGTGATCCACCCCCCACCAAACATGGTTGACCTTGATGAGGTTCCACGCGAAGAATACGGAAACGATGACCCCGCCGATTGCATCACGGAGCACTTGAGAGCGAACTCCCTTCTGACGTTTTTGTGCCTTAAGGCGTAGTTGATCTGCCGACATTTTGCACCCCTCCGTGGGTTGGTTTTGCCAGATATTTCGCGGGTCGTTCATGGGAAGCTCACTTGGCATGAAGTCCTCCTTCGTCGAACCAGCGCTTCAGGACGGTCTTGATCCGATGAACTTTCATCGCGATGTTCGCCGGCGATAACCCGGTGATTTCGCCAATCGAGCTGGCGTCCATCCCTTCGAGATAAGAAACGATAATCTGACGATCCAGCGGCTTCAGGCGCTGGATCAGCAGGGAGAGACGCTCCAGCGCCTGGGTCTGACTGGCGGCGACTTCATGATCGCTGCCAGGCATGGTCTCGATATCTTCGATACTCACCAGCTTGTTCCTGACCCGGCTCTGCCGAATCACGTGCCCGGTGGCCACGTTGTGCGCGACACGGTACATCCAGGTCCTGAGTGAACATCGCTGGTCGAAAGACGCGAAGCTGCGCCAAAGCTGGAGATGAATCTCCTGGAGCAGGTCGCGACGCGCATCGGGATCAAGCTCATAAGCTCGTGCCAGCCGGTCAAGTGCGGACCCGTAGGTGTCCGCCGCCTGTTCGTACAGCGAATCCTGGCTGACGTCTCTACTCGATATGGCTTCAGGCCTTCGCACAGTTGGATTGTCGCTTATGGATTCAAGCCCTCGCACGATAAGGTAGTCCTTGGACTCACAGCTTTCTAACAGGCCTAGCAAAATATATTTGAACTCTTCGCGCTAACAAGTTTGCGCGATATTCTGAGTAGGGCATCCGAGGATCGATTCGGATCCTGCCAAGGACTGACCCATGATAAGAACCGTCGTCGCCTATGTTGCGCTTTTGTTGCTCGCTGCCTGCTCCTCGGGCAATAAGACCGAGAGCAGCGCCGCATCTCAACCGCTGCCAAAGCCATCCGTTAAGCAGGCGCAGTATGAAACCGGCCGCAACGCTCTGCAGAAGATGTACATTTCAGCGCGAGGCTGGGCCGGAGATGCGCAGCTCTTTCGGTTGCAATCGCAATTCGCGCCGGATGCCCCCACTAGCGAAGGCAAAGCGGGCTTGTGGCGTGGCTCGTTTGCCTCGCCTTCCAAACGCATGATGAAGTTGTTCTTGTGGTCGGGGATGGTGGGAGACGACGCGCCGGAGCAGGGCGTGAGCTTTTCTGCCGAGGATTCCTGGAATCCGAGCAACAACTCAACCAGGATATTCGACATCGGATTCCTAAAGGTTGACAGCGACAAAGCGTACGGAGTTGCACAGAAGCGCGGCGGCGAAAAGTTGACCGCAAAAGATCCCAAGCAACCGGTAGTCTTCGTCCTCGATTGGGACGCGCAAAAGAATGAACTGGTATGGCACGTGATTTACGGCAACGGTCCGGATGAAGCTAAGCTGCGCATAGCCGTCAATGCTACCAGCGGCGAATTTCTGCGGGTGGAAAAATAGCGGCTAGGCTGAGCTGCACAGAAGCCGGAGTGAACGGTGAATAGCAGATCCGCTTAAAACCCGCGCGATCTATCCACTGACCACTATTTACTTCCTTCACTTGCCGCTCGGCTTCCATCCCGCCCAGACCGGGATTCCTTTGTCATCACGCAGCGTGGTCGTGTTTTGACCAACAGTGATTTCGCGGGCCAGGATCTCCTCCTCGGTCGCATCCGGCGCCTTACAGCCAACGACCTCTACCTGGTCGCCTTTGCTGAACGAGGTGTCAATTTCCTTCAGAAAGTCAACCGGCGCGACGTGCACCAGAACAGTCTTACTGTCGGTCTTCACCACCAGGTGGGTTCCCTCAAATTGCCCCGGAACCTGCCGGACTTCTTCGACGACACCTTTGATCTTCACTTCATTCTTGACGTCATATTTGGGGCCCGTCTTGCTAGCGGTCTGCGCCCAAGCCGCGGACATCAGTAAGCCGGCGACGGCAGCGATAAATAAAGTTCTTGCCCAATCTCTAGAGCTCATCGTGTGGCTCTCCTTCCGGTCAAAACAAATTTCCACATCTCCACGGAAGGTGCGAATCAGGACTCGGTGTTTTTCGTCTCGCGTCCCGCGGCATCTTGGGGAAAACCTTTGCGGCTGTCCGCGATGCCATATTGCGCCTAAATTCCCTCCGCTGCAAGTTCCCATGTAGCTCCAGAGCGCACATAAAGACTGAGACGGGTCACAAATCGGGGACCGCCCGCGCAACGGAGCAGACGGCACCGCATTCACAGCGTCGAGAAGGCCGACTCCACACGGGCTCCGTTGCTCCGAAGTTCAAACTTATACATGTACTTTCGTAACTTGACAGGGACTGGAAGCGCGCTACACTGGGTTCATGAGGCCTGGAGCCTCTCACGTCCCATTGGGGGCGGCGACAGGCTACGACCTGTGTTCTTTGAAAAATCAATGGGTCGTGGCAAGTAGTCCAGTTGTCAGAAATTCTGTGCGGCAGTTGCTTGGAGGTGTGAGGGCGATATTACTAACTCATTAACCCTCTCGCGTGCTTCTACTGTGCAAAGCTCCAAGGAATACACAACTCTAGGCCGTAAGTCTTTGCGGCTCAATATTTTACATGTAAACCATTGGGGTTCAATATTTTAGCGGGAATTCTTGTCTAAGTAATTGATTCCAGATAACGCGTGGAGGGGGATGGTTATCAACTGCATAATAGATTCCCCTCCAAGAATGAAAAAACCATCGATAGGGACAGTGTTTATTGAATAGTTAAAGAACACTGGTGGGTATTTTGGTGCAGGCATCATCAGGACTGCTGATTGCTAGGGAACCCTCTTGCCAAATAGCGCTTTCGTGTCATAATCAGGCACCCCCTAAGGTTAGCGGGAAAAGGAAGAACCTTTGCGCGCGTCACCACTGGCTCCCAGGTTCCTTTCTCGGCTTCGGGCCACTGGACTACAGTACGAGGACCCGCGCGTCGAAAGTGTGCTTGCATTTTCGCGCGTGTTCCTGGCCATCACCTCGCTCATCGCATGGCGAGTCCGTCCTGTCAGTAACGCCTCCTACTATCACCTTGGACTCATCCTACTGGTTGCGTACACGGCTCACAGTTTGGTGCTCCTGGTTTTTCTCCAGAAAGCCAATCAGCCGAATCGAGGACTGGTGCTGTGGGCCCAAGCGAGCGATATCGTCTGGCCGGCCACGCTGTGCCTGTTCATCGATCCGCCCAACAGTGTTTTCTTCGTATTCTTTCTGTTCGCCATGATCGCCGCCGCATTTCGATGGGGATTCGTGGAGACTATGGCGACAGCAGAGATCAGCGCTGCCTTGCTGCTGCTCCAGGCGGCGATGGTGGCCTATGGACCGGCGTGGCTGCACCGTCTGTTGTTCACCACACTTGAGCCAACGCGACTTATCATGCGCTGCGGTTTCCTGCTGATGACAGGTTTCCTGCTGGGCTTCCTCGCTGAAAACGAGAAGGAGCTGCGGGCGGAAATCGCCACTACGAACCGGCTTTTATCCCTGGCTCGAGTGGGCGGGCGCTTCGCCACCGTTTTGCAGGAGGTCATGTCGGAAATCGGTCGTATCTTTGGCAGCCGGCAAGTATATGAGGTGGTAGCTCAATGCAGCACGGGACGGGTTTTCCGGTGGGATGTCGTGTTATCGCAGCCCCCACATGCCCGGGTGCAGGAAATTCCATCAGCAGAGGCCGCTTCGGTGCTGATGCAAGATTATCCGCACACTTTTTACATGCAGCGCAAGGCCGAGAAAGGCGGATGCAGCGTCGCCGCAATCGACGACGAGGGACGGCGACTGGACGCGCCGGAGCTTAAGCATCTGGAAATGCCCGTGACGGATGCGGAGTCGGTTCTGGTGATTGGCAACGAGATGGGCGGAGACTGGAGCGGCCGTTTCGTCGTGGTAAACGGCCATGTTGGCCGGCGCTGCGAACGCGAACTTCGTTTTGCGCAGAATATTCTGCGGCAAGTGGCGCCCGCACTTTATTCTGTTTATGTTTTTCGGCGGTTTCGGTCGCGGGCCGGAGCCATGGAGCGGGCGCGGGTGGCGCGCGAATTGCACGATACCGCTATCCAGTCGCTCATCAGTATCGAAATGCAGGTCGATGTGCTCCGCCGTCGTGCCACAGCCGACGCGCACCTGGCGGCGCAGTTGGAACACATCCAGAATTTGCTGCGGCAGGAGGTACTAAACCTCCGTGAACTGATGCAGACTATGCGGCCTATTGAAATCGGGCCTCATCAATTTCTTGACTTTATTGCCCAACTCGTAGAACGTTTTTCCAGAGACACTGGCCTTGAGGCCCGCTTCGTGACGGAATTGCAGGAAGTCACCATGCCGGCAGCCACCTGCCGCGAGTTGGCTAGAGTGGTACAAGAAGGGCTGGTTAACATTCGCAAGCATAGTGGCGCCCATGCGGCGGTGGTGCACTTTGGCTCCCAGAATGGATCGTGGAAGCTGGTGATCGATGATGACGGGCGAGGATTTCCATTTACCGGCCGACTAAGTTTGAAAGAGCTTGATGACTACCGCCGGGGGCCAACTGTCATCAAGGAAAGAGTCCGTGCAGTTGGGGGCAACTTGCTGATTGAATCAACTCCAGGCCGCGGTTCCAGACTGGAGATTACAGTTCCGCAGAAAGGATACGAATCTTATGGATAACAAGGAACCATCGGTGCGTATTATCATTGCCGATGACCACACTATTTTCCGGGATGGCTTGCGTCGCTTGCTGGAGGCGGAGCCCGAGTTGGAGGTCGTGGGCGAAGCTGCCGACGGCGCGGAAGCCGTTGCTCAGACGCGAGAGTTAGGTCCCGACATTCTATTGCTCGACCTGGCAATGCCGCGCGTGCCGGGCATGGATGTGTTGCGTGAACTATCGTCCAAGGATGACGGCCTCAAGACGAAGATTATCGTGCTCACGGCAGCAGTGGAGAGAATCCAGATCGTGCAGGCCCTGCAGATGGGTGCTCGCGGTGTCGTGATGAAGGAAGCCGCGACCCAGTTGCTGATGAAGGCAATCCGCACCGTAATGGGTGGACAGTATTGGATTGGGCGGGAAGCCGTCGGTGACATCGTGGACTTCATGCGCACCTCCGCTTCGGGCGAAAAACCGCCTCGCAACTATGGCCTGACGAAACGCGAAATGGAAATCTTGGCCACGATTGTCGCGGGCCTTAGCAACAAAGAGATTGCACGCAAGTTCACGCTCAGTGAAGACACCGTGAAGCATCACCTCACGAACATCTTCGACAAGGTCGGCGTTGTCAGCCGCCTGGAGCTTGCCTTGTTCGCCATCAACAATCACCTCACCGACGCACCACCAACTTCCTGAACCCGCTGACAAGCCCGGGCCATCCCGGGCTTGTTGGGGTCCCCGATGCGTGCCGGGGAGTGATTGATGGAGTTCCGGCCCCAAGCGCAGCATCAAGTTGATCACGTCCCGCGTCGTTGACCGCGATTTCGAATCCCTTTGGAATCTGGTATTTTCGTGATCAGCGAGAGCGACAACCCTCCGCGATTCGTGTTTAACAAACTAAGAACAAAACAGGGAGCGACACAACAATGAAAATCAAGGCATCCTTCTATGCCTTCCTAACGCTCGCCTTAATACTTGGCGGATTCGCCGCGTGTTCCAAGAAGCCGGCTCGAAGCGACGCACAGATTGCCAGCGACGTGCAAAGCAAGTTCTACGGCGATCCGGTAATCGAGAGCCGCCAAATCGAGGTGCAGGCCGCCGGTGGCGTGGTAACTCTTAGCGGCGACGTGACCAGCGATACCGAACGCGCTGCTGCCGCCAGCGATGCGGCTAGCATTGATGGTGTGAGGACCGTGGTTAATAACCTGCAGGTTCAGCAGGCACAGGCCGCTCCGCCTCCGGCAGTCTCGCCGCCTTTCCAGACGAAGCCATCGGAACGCGGAAATAAGAATAATGCTGCCAGCAAGCACCATCAGCACCCTGACGAAGACGAATCGGCGGCGCCCGCCAGCAATCCTGTGGAAGCCGGCAACAAGCCGCCACCTGCGCCAGCGCCTGCGGTGCAGACGCCGCCCGCTCCGCCTCCTCCGCCGCAGAAGATCACCATCCCGGCTGGAACTCAGCTTACGGTACGGCTCAACGAACCTCTTGACTCCGAGCGTAACCAAGTGGGTGACACCTTCCACGGCTCGCTCGGCGCTCCGATCGTGATTGATGGAGAAACCGTGATCCCCTCCGGCGCTGACGTGGTCGGACGAGTGGCCGATGTGAAGAGCGCTGGCCGCTTCGCGGGCAATTCCGTCCTGACGCTGGAGTTGACGTCAGTTTCCATGAATGGCAGGACTTACAACATCCAAACCAATCAGTGGTCGCGCGAGGGCAAAGGCGAGGGTAAAAGCACCGCAACCAAAGTTGGCGTCGGTACGGCCGCTGGTGCTGTGCTCGGCGGCATCATCGGCGGGGGTCGAGGTGCGGCGATTGGGGCTGCTACCGGTGCTGGCGCCGGAACCGGCGTGGCAGCCTCCAAGAAAGGCCAGCAGATCCAGTTGCGTCCGGAGGCGGTCCTGAACTTCCAAATCATCAATCCGTTGACAGTCACGCCTCAGAACGCGAATGACCGTAATTCGGAGCGGACCCCGCTGTCGTAGCAAACCTGACCTTAGATCAAAGGCGCAGTGACAAGCTGGCTGCGCCTTCTCCGCGTCTAGTCTTGTATGCAGTCCTCTGTGGCTGCTATATCCTCCCTACGGATGAACATGCCTAAGATCTCCGCTCTACTGCATACTCATAACGACGCGCTTCGCCTCGGCCGCGCGCCGGAATCGCTTCGGCCCTGCGACGAAGTGCTCGCGATCGAGGATTGCTCGGAAGACGAACCGCGCACCTGGCGCGCCAATACGGAGCGATTGTGAAGAGCGCTACTCCGGGCGTGACTTTCGATGCCTATGCCACAGACACAACGCACCACTGGGTCCTTTGCCTCTGCCCCAACGAGACCCTTTCCGATGACCTGGAAGCGTCCTTGTTCGAATGGAAGAATGAAGAGCCTCATGATGGCGTAGCATGCTATGGGATTTCCATCCCGGAACGGAATGACCATGGCTGGCAGCGTTGCCCGCCTGAGGTGCGTCCGGTCACTCGCGGGCTGATGAATTGGGTCGGAAAAATGCTTTCCAGTGAGCGATGCGAGAAGGTGTTGAGCAAAGATCTGCTGTGCTTCCATCAGCCGTAGGAGAGGACCTCGCAGAACGCTTTGGACCTGACCCTCGAATGCGCGCTGTTCATCCTCGGACTGATGTTCGGAAGCTTCCTGAACGTTTGCATCAGCCGCATTCCGCGCGACCGGTCGATCGTTATGCCAGGGTCACATTGCCCCGCTTGCGGCGCTCCCATTCGATGGCGCGACAACATTCCTCTGCTGAGCTGGCTATTTCTCGGTGGCAAATGTCGGGAATGTCACGATCATATTTCGCTGCGCTATCCTGCCGTCGAGTTACTAACCGCAATCCTGTTCGTTTCATGTTATGCATCTTTCGGCCCAAGCTGGCTGGCCGCGAAGTTCTGCATCTTCAGTTTTCTATCGGTCGGGTTGCTCTTTATGGACGCCGAATCCGGTCTGCTGCCAGGGGAATTCACGTATTCCGGCATCGTGCTGGGGCTTGCCTTTTCGGGGATTGCTCCGACCGATAGCTCCGGCACACAATTGCTCTTGCACGCCTACGGCGTTAGTCTTTCGCCCATCCAAGTCTCATTCTTGGATTCTGTGATTGGAGCTGTGCTCGGCGCAGGTTTCTTTTTCCTCGCTTCGGGACTTTACTTCCTCGTACGCAAGCAGCAAGGGATGGGCACCGGTGACTTCACCCTAATCGCCATGGCGGGAGCATTCCTGGGCCTGAAGCTAACGTTGTTGGTGATTTTCCTGGCGCCGATCATCGGCACGGTCTATGCGCTAATCCGGATGGTACGCCATGCGATCGACGCGGGAAGCGCGAGAGCTTCGGTCGGCGAGATGTTGCAATCCTGGGAAATTCCGTTTGGCGTCTTCATCAGCATATCTTCACTGGCCGCCGCATTTTTCGGCGAAACGGTGTGGCGATGGTACTTGAGCTTCTTTTAGAGCAGAAAAAACAGGTGATTAGGCGTTGCCTGGTTCGCCCTGCCTGACTCGCTCTGCGATCTGCCTCAAGTGGTGCTTAGCGTGGGTACGATGAAAGCGCCGCCATTCCTTTGCAGTAAGTGGCCCAAGAACTGGATGGTCCAACAATTTGACTCTGCTTCCGAACCGCTTCTCAGCATCGGTCAGCGTCGCATCCAGGGCGACCAGTGCGTCATTGAACAGGCGCAGTGACTCCAGACCTGCGCCGTCTTTCGGGGTTGTATGCTTCGGCGCCACACGTTCCGACGGCAGAAACCCGAGTCCTGCCACATAGAATGTACTAATGCGATCGCGCAATGTGGGCTTGCTGCCGAGCGGCTTGCCGATCTGCATGGCTTTCAGCGTTTCCTTGGTCGTCGCAGTGTAGCTGAGAAGCAAGTGTTCGAAGATCTGTGCGCAGCTCCACTTGCCTGGCGGAGCATGATGCCAGTCGGCCTGCGACATTTCGCCCGTTAGACGCTCCGCCTCACGGCGGATCTGTTCCAACTCCGGAGACACACCCCACTCCACAGAACCAGAAGTAAGCTGAGGGTCAGCCTTGTTGTCTGGAAGTAGTATGAACCACAATCGCTGATTTTGCTCAAGGGCGCTTCGCTGGTGTAGCACTTTTTGCGACAACTTGCAGATCTTCGATCAAGAGCTGCATTTCCCGATGACCGGCGCCATCGGTCGTCAGCAAGAATCGACAAAAGGGGAAGCATGTTCGTTATTTCGCCTGGGCCTCGCTGCGTGCCTTCAGGTAAACATCTACGTTGATCTTGTCCACGAGCGACACACCGGTGTCCACCAAGGCAGGCACCGGCGAGAACGAATCCCAGGAGTAGTCCTTCTTCAAGTCAATAGGGTAGTGATGAATGTCGTCCAGGCACTTCAGACCGAAGAAGGCCATGGTATAGGGCTTCTGCGCAATGGTTGCATCGATGGTTCCGCTCTTGATTAGATCCAGTGTCGCTTCGTCCACATCCATCGCGATGACGAGCCGGTCGGTCGCGTTCTGCCGTTTCACGGCCTCCGCCACATCTTTGCCGGCGGAAGCTTCCAGGCAGATAAACGCGTCGATCCTTTCCGCGCTCTTGTCCGTCAGGTAGTGCATCGTGCGATCGAACGCGTTACCGGAATCGCCCTTAATGTTGAACACCTCCACGACCTTGATGCCGGGATGGTCGGCAAACACGTCCTTGTAGCCTTTGAGGCGCTGCTCAAGGTTCGTCTGAGGCATGGTGTAGAAGACCACATTGCCTTTGCCGTGCAGCTTGTCGACGACGCGCCGCCCACCGATCTGGCCGGCCTGCAGATTATTGGTGCCGATAAAGTACAAGCGCTTGCTGTTAGGCGCGTCGGAGTCGATTGTGATGATCGGAATACCAGCATTCACCGCATCGTCAATCGCCGGTTTCATCTGAGCGGCATCGGCCACCGAAACCAGGATGCCAGCCGGCTTGAGCGCCACAGCATTGCGAAACTCCTGCACCTCAGCCGCGGGATCGTAATTGTCAGGGCCGCGAACGTCGGACTTGACACCGTACTGCACGGCAGCTTTCTCCAGCCCTGCGCGCGCCGTTTGCCAGTACGGCAGCTTGGAGTTCACGGTTACCAGGATGTATCGCTCCGAGTTTTCGTGGCGCGAACAGCCCAGCAGAAAAGACAGGGAAGCGGCTATCGCAAGCAGTAGGGCACATCTCACAAGATCTTTCATGTTTGCCTCGCGAGAACGAGATCGCGTGCAAGATGCGACGACATCGCGCGATGTTGGAAGCATCCTGCGCGTGTTGCAGCCGGATTGTACCTCCGGGATCGCCGCCAGGGAAAGCTGAATTCTTTCCTCCACTTTAACCTGCGCGTTTCGCAGGACCCTCCGCGGCGTTCCCTTCAGTGCCAGCGCCATGCGACTTTCGCCGCCGACTGATGATGGCAAGACAGACAGCATAGAACAAGAACGAGAATGCCAAAACCACGAAGTAGACCTTCTGGTTCAGAGTGACGGCAAAGGCAATGACCGACGCCGCCAACACCCACATAAAAACTTCGCCAAGCAGACCATCCGCCCAGTTCGGCTTACTTCCGGCTGGCGGCAACTTCGGACGCAGCGCTGGCAGCAGCCTTGGGACCGCCGCACAGTATGCGCGGTAGCTGTCTCCCTGGCTGGCGGCAATTCCAGCTTCTTCGCGAAGTATCAGCCGGTAACAGAACACGATCATTCCCACAACCAGGATGAAGAACCCGATGCGGCTCGCCATCAGGCCGAATCCTGCCGCCAACAAAATGTTTCCAAAATACAGCGGATTGCGCACATAGCGGTACGGACCATCGGCGACCAACCGCGAGGTTTGTACCTGCGAGTCCATCATGACCTCAGGATTGAGATAGGCCGTGGCCGAGGTGCGGACCAGCGCGGCGGCAACCGCGAACAGCGCTGCGATCGCAAACGTAAGATGATAGTCCGTGGTGGTGGCCGTAGACCCGCAAAGCCGGGCAATCCATTCGGTTACCGCAGCGCCTGCATTCTGCGGATCGAGGTTGTAGCTCAAGAACGCGACAAAGAAGATCGCGCCGATGATCCAGAAGCGGTGCTTGAACCCAAATTCACTGGCCGCCAACATCGCTTATCTGCTTCCTTCGTCTCGGCCCACCGAGCGACGTAACTATACGACAACGAATGCCCCAAGCGGAACCGCTGCATAATGCCTGCAGCTCTGGCTCGTCTCTCGCAAACTGTACCTCGGTGCAGGTGAGTGCAGCTCCGGCAACTGGCCCGAACTGCTCCGCCGGGCCAGTCGCAGTGGCGCGAGCACTGCCGATGTTGGGATGTGGACGTAGTTTGACCATGACTTATCAGAGCGGAAGCTCTCCAACCGCGGCGAAAGATTGCAGGTTCCTCGACGAGGTGACTGAGACCAACCTGAACATCGTGAAACAGTTTATCGTGGAGACGCATTGATCCACGACTGGCTAAGCTGTCGAACGCGACAGCTGGCATGGGGAGCAGGCTTGGGGGAGCTTGCTCCCGTTTTTCATTCGGCCTGTCGTAGCGGAGAGCCGGCCCTGAGCTGCCGACGAGGATCTGCCGTTCGCCTTCCGCTCAGGACTGTTCACTGTTAACTATCCACACACCTAACCCGCTTTATTCATGATTGTGAAGACACGAAAAGCCTCTTCTGCTACAAACATGTTATTGAGACAGTGTTTGCTAGAGCAAGAGAGGCCTTCGC
>Ga0209040_10003111_pt1 | contig 12792 bp, 13 predicted proteins | sample BogFormECP12_OM3_FD_188240 | JGI IMG/M metagenome (GOLD analysis project Ga0209040, IMG submission 188240) | Bog forest soil microbial communities from Calvert Island, British Columbia, Canada - ECP12_OM3 (SPAdes) (version 2) | ecosystem: Environmental > Aquatic > Freshwater > Wetlands > Bog ... | reverse complement strand
CGTCCCTCGGCGTGAAGTCGACGAGGCGCTTGACGAAATTGAAGCGCACCCCGCGCACGCCAGCCCGATCGAGGCGCTTCAATTCGTCGTCGCTCACGTCGCGCCTGACCGTCGCGACGCCGCGGGCCTTGCCGCCGCTGGACATGCAGGCGTCGACCATGGCGCGATTGTCGGCCCCGTGACAGGTCGCCTGCACGACAACGTTGCGGGCGAATCCGAGGTGATCGCGCAAAGCGAAGAGTTGCGCCTTGCTCGCGTCGCAAGGGGTGTACTTGCGTTCGGGCGCGTAAGGGAACTCGGCGCCGGGGCCGAAGACGTGGCAATGAGCATCGACGGCTCCCGCGGGCAGGCGGAAATGCGGCTTGCTCGGGCCGGCGTACCAGTCGAGCCAGCCCTTGGTCTTTTCGAACGGTCCAGTGACGGGTTTGGAGATCTCGTTCATGAGCGCCTTCAATCGATGTACTTGAGCCCGGCTTTTTCCAGGGGCTCGCGCATCTTGTACATGTCGAGGCCGAGCACGCCGGCCGCGAGTTTGGCCCGCTTGTCGCCCTCGTTCGCTTCCCGCGCGGCCGCCGCTGCACGAGTCTTTTCAGCCCAGGCGGCCGGCACCACGGCAACGCCATCGTCGTCGGCGACGATGGCGTCGCCCGGATTGACCAGCGCGCCCGCGCAGACGACGGGAATATTCACGGAGCCCAGCGTCGCCTTGACCGTTCCCTTGGCGCTGACGCATTTGCTCCAGACGGGGAAGCCCATCTCGGTCAGCGTCTTCACGTCGCGCACCCCCGCGTCGATGACGAGCGCGCGTGCGCCGCGCGCCTTGAAGCTGGTCGCCAGGAGGTCGCCGAAATAGCCGTCCTCGCAATCGGCGGTGATCGCGGCGACGACGATGTCGCCCGGCTGGATCTGCTCGGCGACGACATGCATCATCCAGTTGTCGCCGGGGTGCAGGAGCACTGTGACCGCCGTGCCGGAGACTTGGGCGCCGGCAAAAATCGGCCGCATGTAGGGCTTCATCAGCCCGACCCGGCCCATGGCCTCGTGCACGGTCGCGACGCCGAGCGGGGCGAGCGCGTCGACCGAAGCGCGATCCGCCCGTGTGATGGAGCGTCTAACGACGCCGAGTTCGGTCATCTCTCTCTCCTACCGGCCCCTGACCTTCAGCGCCTTGTCGAGACGCGGATAGACCCGGCGCGCATTGCCTTCATAGACCTTCTGGCGCTCATCAGGGGTCAGATTCACGGTCGCCTCGATGTAGCGTTTGGTATCGTCGTAGTGATGGCCGGTTTCGGGATCGATGCCGCGCACCGCGCCGATCATTTCGCTGGCGAAAATGATGTTGTCGACAGGGATCACTTTGGCGAGCAGGTCAACGCCCGGCTGATGGTAGACGCAGGTGTCGAAAAAGACATTGTTGAGCAGGTGATCCTTGAGCAGCGGCTTCTTCAGCTCCTGCGCCAGTCCGCGATAGCGGCCCCAGTGGTAGGGGGCGGCGCCGCCGCCATGGGGGACGACGAAGCGCAGCGTCGGAAAGTCCTTGAAGAGGTCGCCCTGGATGAACTGCATCACCGCGGTCGTATCGGCGTTGATGTAGTGCGCGCCCGTCGTGTGGAAGCAGGCGTTGCGGCTCGTCGACACATGCACCATGGCCGGGATGTCGTATTCGACCATCGCCTCGTAGATCGGATACCAGTGGCGGTCGGTCAGCGGCGGGCTCGTCCAGTGCCCGCCGGACGGATCGGGATTGAGATTGATCCCGACGAAGCCGAACTCCCTGACGCAGCGCTCGAGTTCGGGGATGCAGGTCTTCGGATCGCCGCCCGGGCTCTGCGGCAGCATAGCCGCGCCGATGAAATGGTCGGGAAAGAGCTTCGAGACCCGGTAGCAGAGCTCGTTGCAGATCGCGGCCCAGGTCGAGCTCACGGCGAAATCGCCGATGTGGTGGGCCATGAAGCTCGCGCGCGGCGAAAAAATCGTGAGGTCGGCCCCGCGCTCCTTCATGAGCCGCAACTGGTTGGCCTCGATCGATTCGCGCAGTTCGTCATCGCTGATCCTGAGATCGGCGGCCTTGGGCATAGCGGCCGGGTCCTTGATGCCGGCGATCTGCTGGTTGCGCCACGCCTCCAGCGCCTTGGGAGCGGTCGTGTAGTGGCCGTGGCAGTCGATGATCAATTCCTTGCCTCCCCGAAGTTATTCGGCGGTGCGAGGCCTCGCGACCATTCGCGAGGCCGGTTCGAAGACCTAACCAGCAGTCGCCAGACTTTGCCGACGTAGGCGATCGTATTCGGCCCTGTCGACTTCGGGCGCCCCGGATTCGCCAAGGTCGTTCAGATGGACGCGGAACGTCTCGCGCGCGCTCCAGGCCGCGATCGACGCGACGATGGTGATGCCGAAAGCGAGCGCTCCAACCGTCAGCGGCACGTTGGGCGAGCCCGGGGGGGCAACGGTGGCGAACAGCGCCGGGAGGAGCGCAGTCAGCATCGTGCCGATATTCTGCGCGATGGCCATCCCGGAGACGCGCGCGCGGGTCGGGAACAGCTCCGGATAGAAGCTGGGGAACACCGCATTGTATCCCTGATAGACGATGCCCCACATCAGGATCGAGATCACGAACGCAAGCGGCACGCTCTTGATGCTGATGGCGTAGAGATAGGCGAAGGCCAGCAGGCCCGCCGCGAGCGAGCCGACGATGATCGGCGGCCGGCGACCGATTCTGTCTGAGAGGTTGCCAACGAACGGGATCACCGCTACCGCCACGATGTTGCCGATGACGGGAATCCACAAGTAGATGGTCTTGTCCATTCCGACGCCATATGCCGGCTGCACAGCGTAGGCGGCGCCGAAGATGGTCGCGACCACCGGAATGACGTTCATCAGCGCCATGCAGACGACCCGAAGCATGTCCGGCCAGTGGTTGGTCAAAGCGTCGATGATTGGCGCCTTCGGAATCTCTCGATCCGCTTGCTCTGCGGTGAAGGCGGGCGTCTCCTCGACCTCGCGCCGAATAATGTAGCCGGCAACCAGCACGAGAACGCTGAGCAGGAACGGTACGCGCCATCCCCAAGTCACAAAGGCATCATTCGGAAGCGCGTAGCTCAAGGGCAGGAAGACCGCGGCCGCCAGGATCTGTCCGGCCTGCACGCCTTGCAAAGTAAAGCTCGCGAAATAGCCGCGCCGTCCGAAAGGCGCGTGTTCGAGGATCATGGAGCTCGCGCCGGATATCTCGCCTGCGACCGCAAAGCCCTGGATGAGGCGCAGGGCCACCAACAGCACCGGCGCCCAGACTCCAACCTGCTGATAAGTCGGAAGAAATCCCACCGCGGTGGTTGAGAGACCCATCAGCACGAGGCAGATCAAAAGCACGTTCCTGCGGCCGTAAGTGTCTCCCAGGTGGCCGAGCACGAAGGCGCCGATGGGCCTTGCGACGTAGCCCACTCCGTAAGTCGCCAGAGAGGCGACGATGGCGACGGTGGGGTTGCTGGATGGAAAGAAGATTTGCGGAAAGACCAGCGACGCCGCAGTCGCGTAGATGAAGAAGTCGTAATATTCGAGCGCCGAGCCGATCCAGCCGCTCGCGGCCGCGACCTTGCTCTGATGCCGTCCTTGCGGTTCGTGAGTCATTGCTGCCGCGGACATTGCGTTCCTCATATCTGGCTTTTTTTTCCGTTCTAATAGTCGACTTGAGCGACCTCTCTCAACTCCGACGCAGTCGTTGCGGGAAAGCCGAAGAACTCGAGATAGGCGGGTATCTGTTCGAACAGCATATCGATGCCGATCTGGGTCGCGCAGCCGCGAGCCTGAGCGGCGGCGAGAAACGCAGTCGTCTCTTGCTTCATCACGACCTCGCCGACGTAGGTCGAGGGCGACAACCGCGATACGTCGAGCGGCATCGGGTCGCCGGGGTACATGCCGAGCGGCGTCGCATTCACGACCACGTCGAATCCGCTTGGGTCGTTCGACCCGACCGAGACCTTGAGGCTCGGATAGCTCTGCCGAAGCCGGTTGCCCAGAGCCTCCATCGATGACGCGTGGACGTCATAGAGCGCGATTTCGGAGGCGCCGGCCGCCGCCGCCGAGGCCGCGATCGCGGAGCCCACTCCGCCCGCGCCGACGACCAGCAACCTCTTGCCGCGCAGCGATCCGCCATGGCGCGCGACGCCGCGGACGAACCCTTCGCCGTCGAACATGTCGCCGATCATTCGGCCGTCGCTGTTCCGGCGCACTGCGTTGCACGAGCCCGCGACCTTCACTGCGGTCGAGACCTCGTCGATGAAGTCGATAACGGAGACTTTGTGCGGCATGGTGATGAGCGCGCCGTGGAAATTGGTGAAGCGGCAGATCTCCGGAAATGCGCGCCCAAAGTCCTCGCTCTTGACTCCGAGCGGAACGACGGCCGCGTTGATTCCGCGCGCGTCGAACCAGGGATTGTAGATCATCGACGACTTGAACGTCGTCGTTGGGTAGCCGACGTGAGCGATGATCCTGGTGTCGCCGTTGATCATTCCGTCAAGTCCGCAAGCAATCCGCCGGCGGGTCCGCTCGTCGGGGCTGGATCCGCAAGGCTACTCAAACTCGATCTCCGCGCGCTTTTCCGCTTCCGTCGCGCTCGCCTGCGCGGCAAGGCGCACGGGTGTATTGGCGGCGCCGAACAGGTCGTAATTGTGCCGCTCGACGATCTCGAAGAAAAACCGGTCCTCGAAGGTCTCAGTGTAGATGTGAAAGAACTCGCCGTCCTTCACCCGGTCATACAGCACGCCGAGCGCGCGCATGCGCGCGAGAAGGTCAGGCGCGATCTCGAAGCGGGTTGCGAGATCGTCGTAGTAATTGTCGGGAATTGGCAGGAAGGCGACGCCCCTGGCTTTGGCGTTTTCGACCGCGGCGAATATGTCGTCGGTTGAGAGCGCGATCTGCTGGAAGCCCGCGCCGCCGAAGGCCTCGAGAAAACGCGAGACGCCCGTCGCCCCGCCCTCGCCGATGTTAAGCGCGATGCGCAATTCGCCGTTCGGGCTGCGCAGCGAGCGGCTGAAGAACGCTCCGTGCGGATCGGCGATCTCGACTTGCGGCTGCGGCGAAAGTCCGAGCACGGTGCGATAGAAGAGAGACCAGCTCAGGAACTCGCCGCGGCGCACGACATTGGAGAGATGGTCGACCTTCCGCAGGGGGCCGCCGCCGGTTTTGTTCGGCTCGGTCACGAAGTCGTCGCGCCATTGGCGGTCGTCCGCGCCGATGAAGTAAATGAGGCTGCCTTCGACGCCTGCGACCGCGGGCACAGTGGCTTCGCCGGGGCCGATCTTTCCGACATAGCTCTGGCACTCGAGCGCGCTTGCCCGTTCGAGCGCCTTGTCGATGGAGTCGACGCGGAGCGCCAGCGCGCAGACCGAAGGCCCGTGAAGCAGCGAAAAAGAATGGGCGAAGCCCTCGCGCTCGCGGTTGACGACGAAGTTGATCTCGCCCTGGGCATAGAGATCGACGTCCTTTGAGCGATGGCGTCCCGCGTGTTGGAAGCCGAGCCCTTCGACCAACGCAATGAGCTCGCCCGCGTCGACGTCGCTCGCAGCGAACTCGACGAATTCGGCGCCTTCGACCACCGGCGACGGCGGGAGCGGCGCGAGGTCGGCGATCGGCGCATCGCCGCGCGCGGCGCGTTTGGCTGCGAGCGCTTCGCCCGTGGCCCGCAGCGACCGCATGCCGTCGACGGCGATCGCCGCGGCGGAGGCTCCGCGGAACTGGTCGTTGAAAATTTCGAGCGAGAGGGGACCGCGATATCCCGAGCGCGTCACCGCATCGAGATAGTCGACGATCGGATAGTCGCCCTGGCCTGGATAACAGCGGTAGTGACGGCTCAGCGATAAGGGGTCCATCGACAGCGCCGGCGCGTCGGCGACCTGCACCAACGCAATCTGCTCCGCGGGGAGGCTGGCGATCGGCTCGATCGGATTGCCGCGCACGCAGATGTGAAAACTGTCGAGCACGATGCCGAGATTGTCCCGGCCGGCCGCACGCACGATGTCCCAGGCGGCCGTCCAGTCCTTGACATGCCGGCCCCAGGCGAGCGCCTCGTAGCCGATGCGCATGCCGTGTTGGCGGGCGAGATCGGCGAGCTCCGCGAGATCCGCGGCGGCCTGTTCTGCAGCGTCGATCGCCTCGGGCGAGACATTGGAGCAGAGACACAAAAGCCGTGCGCCGAGGTCATGCATCAGCTCGAGCTTGCGCGCCGCCCGCTCGAAATTGCGGCGGCGCATCGGGTCCGGCATGGCCTCGAAGTCGCGCAGAGGTTGCAGCGCCACGATTTCGAGCCCGAGGTCGGCCGCCAATTGCCTTGCGTCACGAGGCTTGCCATTGAAAAAGGTCAGATCGTTCTCGAAGAGCTCGACGGCGCGAAAGCCAGCCTTGGCGGCGGCGGCAAACTTGCCTTCCAGCGCGCCGCCCATGCATACGGAGGCGATCGACCATCTGAGCATCCAGAAAGTCTCCTATATTTTCACTTCCATATTAGATTAGACAAAATTTTGCAATATGGGATAATTCTCCAATGTTGGATTCGGACAATCGGGCGAACAGCATGGACGAGCGCAGCGCAAAGACCGGCGGAGCGCCGACGCTGACCGAGACGCTGCACGAACTGCTTCGCCACGACATCATTCTGGGCGTCTTGCCCCCCGGCGCTAAGCTCAAACTCGAGAAGCTGAGCAAAACCTATGACGTGAGCGTCAACACGTTGCGCGAGACCCTGTCGCGACTGGCTGCCGACAGGCTCGTCGTCGCCGAAGGGCAGAAGGGCTTCGCGGTTCTGCCGGTCTCGATCGAGGACTTGCGCGAGATAACCGAGATGCGGCAGCTCCTCGAATGTCATGCGCTCAAGCGGTCGATCGCTGCTGCCGACCTCGACTGGGAGGCGCGCGTCGTCGGCGCCTATCACAAGCTGTCGAAGGTCGAAGAGCTGGTCGAGGCGGAGCCGGAAACCTATGGGGAGCCTTGGGAGCGCGCCAATCAGGAGTTCCATGAGGCTCTGATCTCCAACTGCCGCTCACGCTGGCTGCGGCTCTATCTGCGCGCCATGTACGACCACAGCCGCCGGTACCGCATGCTCTCGCTCAAAACGAAGCCTTTCCCACGCTCGCAATCCGCCAAGGAGCATCGCAACATTCTCGACGCCGCGATCAAGCGCGACGGAGAGCGGGCGAGCCGTCTCCTCGCCGATCACATTCTGAAAGCGGCGCAACTCGCTGCGCCTGAAACAGCCAGCTAGGCGCGCACGTTCGATTCGAGCGGTTCGTCGTCGCGCATCCCGAGATCGGTGGTGCGGCGCCCTCCGGCGTGCGACGGCGCGATCAGCGCGGCGAATTCAGATGCGCCTTCTCGAGGATTCACGCAGGCTCCATGCCGTAGCGTCGTTTCGTGTCGCCAGTGTCCGCCGAGGTTATATACGCAACGAAACCATGGGCGGCCTCAGACTCGGCAGACTTGCTGGATACGCCGGCCGAGAAGACGGTGACCGCCTGGATCTCCTGCGGCAGGGTCCCAACAATGTCGATGCCAGGTTGGCCTATGAGTTCGCTTAGTTGCTGAAACCCGAGATCGGCTTCGCCGCGCGCGACCAGGCTCGCCACAGGGACGCCTGGCGGCGCGACTAGAGCGTGCGCCAGCACGGAGTCGATAACGCCCCATTTCTCGCATAGCGCCTTTAAATGATCGCCGCTCGGACCGGTCGAATAGCAAATCCTGCGCGCGTCGAGCATGGCCTGCCTGACGGACTGTTCGCTCTCGACGCCGGGCCGCGCCGCGCCGGCGGGAACAGCAATGGCGACCTCCGATCGCGCGAAGTCCCTTATGCTCCCTGTGACGAGGTGGCCTTCGCCCTCCAGGCTCCGCATGACCTTCGACGCCAGCACAACGACCTCTGTCGCTTCGCCGGCCCGCACCAGCTTCGCCGCCTCAACGCCGCCCATGGATCGGATATCGACCTCGACCCCGTTTCTCTGCTCATAGTCCCGAGCAAGATCAGCAAGGATGCGTCGGGTCGCCATCGACGAGAGGCCCGTGATCCGTCCGCTGGTCATCGAAGGCAAATTCCTCCCTCGCCGTCCGGGCGGCAGTCGAGCGGCGCCGATTCTAGCGAAGGGCTGAGCCGCTGCAAGCGCACCAAAACGACCGCCCCATGCTTCAGCAGGGGGCGGTCCCCGGTCAACGCATTAGGTCGCGCGACCTCCCGTCACGCCGCCTCGAGCGCCAACATTCCGGCAGCGGTGTTGCTGATCGGGATGTGGTAATTGCTGTGGACCTTGTGCACCGGCCCCGGCGCCGCGGCTCGCGCCGCGAGCCAGTTGAGGAGCTCGATCCCCTGCGTGCCGGTTTTTTCAACCAGCTCGTGGATGCTGTATTGCGCCGCCCATTCAGGCTCGTCGACCATGCTTTGCATGAACTTGAGATCGAAGGGCTTGTTGATGAAACCGGCGCGCTGACCGTCGAGCTGGTGGCTCAAGCCCCCCGAGCCGATCATGACGACCTTCTTGTCGCCGTCCCAGGCCGCGACCGCCTCGCCGACAGCGCGGCCCAGCCCGACGCAGCGCCTGGCGCTCGGCAGCGGGAATTGGACGGTGTTGATGCAGACCGGCACCGTCAGCGGCCCGCCGCCCTCAGGCCAGAAGAGCTTGATCGGCAGCGTGAAGGCGTGATCGACCAGCATCTCCTGGCAGGTCACGATATCGAATTCGCGCTCGACGAGATGGTTGATGATCGCCCAGGAGAGATCCGGCGCGCCCTTGAACGGCGGCAGGGTCGGGATGCCCCAACCTTCGTCGTCGTTGCGGTATTCCGGCGCGGCGCCGACCGCGAAAGTCGGCATCTTGTCGAGGAAGAAATTGAGGCCGTGGTCATTGTAGAAGACGATCGCGACATCCGGCTTTTCCCGACCAATCCAGTCGCGCGCAGGGCCGAAGCCATCGAAGAACGGCTTCCAGTACGGATCCTGCTCGAGCCCCTTGGCGATCGCCCCACCGATGGCGGGGATGTGCGATGTGGCGAGTGCGCCAATGATCCTGGCCATGATTGATATGTCCTTCTCGTCACATCGTTTCGGGCTGTTCGTTCTGGGCGACGAGGCGAGCCTTGAACGCCTCCTTGCTCATGCCGGTCTGGGCGGCGCCGAGGTCCTGCACGTCGAGGCCGAGGATGCCGGCGAACTTAGCGAGATAGTAGACATTGCCGCCGGCCGTGAGCAGGCCGAGCACGTCGCGCGCCCGGATCGCCTTCGCCTGCTCGCCGTTGAGGCCGTAGGCGAGCATGTAGGCCTCTTCGTCGGCCCTGAAGGCGGCGCGATTCGCCGCGTTGTTGAAGGAGAAGCACATCTTGTTGAGCGCGTAGCCGCGCTGGGCCATCGCGCCATCGAACGGCGTCGTGCCGAAGATTTCTCGCAATGCGGACATTGGGCTCCTCTCCTTGAAACATCATTATGACGTTTAATACGGCGCGCATTGCCAGAAAGAAATGCGGCATTTGGTAGCAAGCTCATGCGCTCTCGCGTAAGCAAGAGCTCACACCGCAGCCCGATTCCGCTCGCGCCATCGATGTGGCGTAAGGCCCGTGCGCCGCTTGAAGAACTTGGTGAAATAGGTTGGGTCCTCGAAGCCGAGTTCGAGCGCGAGCGTTTCGGCCGGCGCAGAGATATAATAAAGGCGCCGGCACGCCTCTCGGGTCAGGCGCTCATGGACGATTTCGAGCGCCGATCGTCCGTTCTCGGTCAGCGTGATCCGATTGAGGCGCTGGCAAGACAAGCCGAGGGCGCGGGCATAGCGCTCGAGCGGCCAGCGTTCGAGAAAATGCTCCTCGACCAGCAGGAGAAAGCGGGTGAAAAGCGCCTGATGGCGCCGCCCCCTTGTCCCTTCCGCACGCGCGCTGAGAGCGCGGGCCTGCGCGAGGCGCCAGACGATCGCGCGGGACAGCCATAATGGAACCGGCGAGGCGCCGCCACCCGGCGTCGCAAATTCGGCCGCGAGCGCGCGCATCAGCGCGTCGAGCCGCGCGACGGCGCCGTCGTCGGCCGTCAGGCTCACGACCGCCGGGGCGAGAAACAGCGTCCGGAACGCCACCGCCGCTCCGGGAAGCTCGCCCTCGACTAGAAATAGCGCGCTCAGGGTCAGGACGAGTCCGTCGGCCTCGGGAGCGAACCGGAACCCGTGCACCACGCCCGGGGGCGCGACGATCGCCGCCGGGCCTTCGACCGTCCCGCTCCATTCGTCGATCCCGACATCTGCGCGGCCGCGATGGAGCCAGAGGATCTGATAGAGGCCCTGGTGGACGTGGGGCTTGATCTCCCACTGGTAGAGCCGGCTGCGCGACTGGATCTCCTCGATGTGGAGCGTCTCCTCAAGGGGCACCGGCGCTTCGCCGTAGAGCGCAAAGCTGGGGATGGCGCCGCCGGCCTGCGCGCGGCGGGATGGTTTCGTCGTCCCGCGTCGTTTGCTCATGTCCTCCAATTTGAACGAAAAGTGCAACTTTTGCAGCTTGTTTCGCATAGGCGGACGGGTCCGCCGACGCTAGGTTGAACTCAAAACCTCAGGGAGAGGCGTCCATGCTGCACTTCGATCCCTATTCACCGGCCGTCGACGCCGATCCGTTTCCTTACTACAAGCGCTTGCGCGACGAGGCGCCTTGCTTCCGGAGCGAAGAAGCGCAGATGTGGGTGCTCTCGCGCTACGCCGACATCGTCAGCGCCGGGCAGGACTGGCGGACCTATTCGTCTGCGAGCGGCAACATGATGACCGAGTTGCCCAACCGCGCGGGCGCGACATTGGGCACGACCGATCCCCCGCGCCACGACCGATTGCGCGCGCTCGTTCAATACGCCTTCATGAAGCGCAACCTCGAAAGCCTGGCCGAGCCTATCCGCGCCATCGCAAAGGGCGCCGCGGAGGGCCTGCGCGGCGAGACGATGTTCGACTTCAAGGACTATTCGGCGAAATTCACCGTCCGCGTGCTGATGGCCGCGCTCGGCCTGCCGTCAGGCAATGAGGCGATCGTCGACGAGGACACGGTGCGGGAAAAGGCGGTGCTGATGGTGCAGAGCGATCCGCGCACCCGCTCGAAGGGGCCCGAGCATCTGGCCGCTTTCGAATGGATGCGCGACTATGCCGCCACGGTGATCGCCATGCGCCGGGCGGACCCGCGCGACGACCTCATCTCGAACTTCGCTTCGGCCGAGATCGACGGCGACAGGCTCGACGAACGCGAAGTGCTGCTGACGACGACGACGCTGATCGTGGCCGGCATCGAGTCGCTCGGCGGATTCATGATGATGTTCGCCTACAATCTCGGTACTTATCCGGAAGCGCGCGCGGCGGTGGTGAAAAATGCCGGCCTGCTCGCCGACGCGATCGAGGAGAGCCTGCGCTTCAATACGTCGGCGCAGCGGTTCCGACGCCGCCTGATGAGAGACGTCGAGCTTCACGGCCAGACGATGAAAGAGGGCGACTTCGTCTGCCTGGCGTATGGCTCGGGCAACCGGGACGAGCGACAATATCCAGACCCCGACCGTTACCGCATTTCCCGTAAGCCGCGCGGGCATCTCGGTTTCGGCGGCGGGGTTCATGCGTGCCTTGGCACGTCGATCGCCCGGCTCGCGACAAGAATCGCTTTCGAGGAGTTCCACAAGGTCGTCCCCGAATACAGCCGGGTCGCCGATCAGCTGGCCTGGATGCCGTCCTCCACCTTCCGCAGCCCTCTGGTGCTGGAGCTTGCGGTCCACTAACAAGGCGCGCCCTTGCGTTCCCGGCGCGAACGCCCAACCGGAGCATTTGATGGCCAAGATTACCTATGTCGATTGGGGCGGCCGCTCCACGACTGTCGACGTGGCCAACGGCTGGAGCCTGATGCAGGCCGCGGTCTCGAACGGCATCGACGGGATCGTCGGCGAATGCGGCGGCTCCTGCGCCTGCGCCACCTGCCACTGCTACGTCGACGAGGCGCGTCTTCGGGAACTGCCTCCGCCCGACGACAACGAGCTCGCCATGCTCGACCTGGCGGCGGCCGAAGTGCGCCCCAACAGCCGCCTTTCCTGCCAGATCAAAGCCTCGCCGGCGATCGACGGACTCGTCGTTCATCTGCCGGAAACGCAAGGATAGGCCGTGGCGGAACCCTCGATCGCGGCGGGCTTGATCGCCTTCATCGGATTCGGGGAAGCGGCTCGCGCTTTCCTCGATGGCTGGCGGTCGCAGCCCGAGTTCAATGCCCGCGTCGCCGCGTTCGACATCAAGACCGATTCGCCGGACCCGGCCACGTGCGCGTCCAAGCGCGCCGATTACGCCGCGGCGAACGTCGTCGGCGCGTCGAGCGCGCCGGAGGCCGTCGCGGGGGCCGATCTGGTCTTTTCTGTCGTCACCGCCGACCAGGCGCATGAGGCGGCGTTGGCGGCCCTGCCGGGCCTGGGCAAGGGCCCTTTGTTCCTCGACTGCGATTCCTGCGCGCCGCAGACCAAAGTCCTGACCGCCGCTGAGGTGGATCGAGCCGGCGGCCGCTATGTCGACACCGCGGTGATGGCGCCGGTCCGTCCCAAGCTGCACCAGACGCCGCTTCTGCTCAGCAGCCCTGATGCAGACAGGTAGTAGCCCACATAGCCAAGCCCATAGTGGGTGGCCAGCCAGGTGGCGATGTACGGTGCGAGCGAGGCGCCGATGATGCCGGCCAGATTGAAGCCGAGCGACGCGCCGGTGTAACGCACGGCAGTCGGAAAGAGCTCCGTGAGTGCGGTGCCGAGCGGCCCGTAGGTGAATCCCATCAGCGCAAGACCCACGGCGA
>Ga0209040_10003110_pt1 | contig 12793 bp, 9 predicted proteins | sample BogFormECP12_OM3_FD_188240 | JGI IMG/M metagenome (GOLD analysis project Ga0209040, IMG submission 188240) | Bog forest soil microbial communities from Calvert Island, British Columbia, Canada - ECP12_OM3 (SPAdes) (version 2) | ecosystem: Environmental > Aquatic > Freshwater > Wetlands > Bog ... | reverse complement strand
TGTTCCGAGTTCGGCTGGCCTCGGGGCGCGAAGTGGAGGCGACGGGCAATCATCCGTTCATGACGATCGACGGCTGGGTTCCGCTCGAGCGCCTGGGGGTTGGCGATCGCGTTGCGGTGCCACGATGGGTGCCCGAACCTCTTGATACCCAGAGGACCGCTGATTCAGAGGTGATTCTGCTGGCGCACATGATCGGCGGCGGCTCACGCGTGAAGCGACAGCCGACCCGCTGCGCGAGGGTCGATGAGGCCAATTTGGCCGCGGTGCCGGCCGCGCGATTCGGGGTGCCGATCGTGGCACGGCTCGACGATCTGGGGTTGTTCGGACCGCGCAGCCACGAAAAGTTCGTGCCACGGGAGGTTTTCGCGCTCCCCAACGATCAGGTGGCGCTCTTCCTGCGGCATCTCTGGGCGACGGACGGCTCGGTCCGATGGGAGCGAGTGGCTGGTCGGGCAAGGATTTACCATGCATCGACGAGCCGGCGGCTGGTTGATGACATTGCACAATTACTGCTGCGTCTCGGTGTTACCAGCCGGATCAGTAGAGTTCGAAAGGCGAATTACCGCGATTGCTGGCAGCTATCCATCGACGGAGCTGAGAATCAGAGAAAGTTTCTGCGCGACATCGGCGTTCACGGGGAGAGGGCAGGTGGGGTGGAAGAGGTACTTGCCAAGGACCCGCGCATCCACCCGCTTGCGACGAGCGACGTACTTTGGCACAAGATCGAAGAAATCAGCAGTATCGGCGAGCACGGCGTGTACGACGGAACAGTGAGCGGCACACACAATTTCGTCGCAAATGGCATCAATTTGCATAATTCTTTGGAACAAGATGCCGACGTGGTGATCCTTTTACATCGGCCGGACGCGTTCGAGCGAGATGACCCGCGCGGGGGCGAGGCCGACCTCATCCTCGGCAAGCACCGCAACGGTCCGACCAAGACGGTCACCGTTGCCCATCAGCTGCACTTGTCGCGGTTCACGAATATGGCGAGGTAGGACGGCTCCTTGTGTAGGTTCCCATTTTGAGTGTCATATTCCCATTCCAGATGTCATCTTGATGTCATTTATGACATGGAAATGGGAATTGCTGAAACGGAGTTGAGGGCGGCGGCGAACTGGCACTGGTAACCATCGGCCCCGAGGCGGCGACGTTTTCGTTCTGAGCTGTGGTCGCGCCCCTGTGGCCATTGGCGCTGTCTTTGCCACGTTGTGATCCGCTACGGTCCCAGCGCAAGTCGGGGTGTGATTTCCCGGCCCGGTGCATTGAACAGCCACATGAAATCTATTGCTTCCGTGAATGTATGGAACCTCGCAAGTGAGTTTGACAACGATGGCGAGCACCGGACACCCACGGATGTTGGTCTCGATCGAGGTTCACTTCGGTAAAGATTGTGGTCCAGGGATTTACTGATGCCGCCTCTCACATCGACCATCGCAGATGCCGGTGTGAGTGTGACGAAGGCGCGGCCTATGAAGGTAAATGCCAAGAGTGGCGCGGGTTCTGCTGAGGTGTGCTTTAAGAGATCCGATGGCCAGGTCAAGGTAGTGGCGTGGAACGACCTGGACCCCAACGCCGTAGCCGAAGGCCGGCCATGGCGGACTTTCCCCTGGTATCTCGGTCAGAAGAACTATTCAGGGCTCTACTGGTGCGCCACTGAAGCCCGGTTGGTCGGATACGAGTCGCGTTTGGAGTTGACCCGGCTGGTGATGGCCGACTTCGACGTGGCGGCAAAGCGGATCGTAAGTCAGCCATTTCGGCTCACTGCCACCATCGGCAAAGAGCGCATTCGTCGGGTCCCAGACTATCTCGTGCTTACCGAGGCCGGTGTGCATGTAATCGACGTGACGCGCGCAAGCAAGTTGGAGAGACCCGAATTTGCGCGAGTTGTGGAGCAGACGCGCCAGATCGTGGAGTCCCGGGGGTGGATCTACGAGGTCGCCAGCGAGCCACCACGAGTCGAGTACAGCACCATCCGTTTCCTTGCCGGCTATCGGCGGCCCTGGTTGTTTAAGCCGGAAGCCCTGGCTGAGGTGAGGCAGGTCGCGAAGAGGGTTCCTGAATTAACCATAGGGGAGATCAGCTCGCGTACAACGCTTCCCAGGCCGACAGCATTGCCGGCCCTGATGCATCTCCTGTGGCGGCAAGAGTTTCGTGTTGATTTGACGCGCAGACTCTCGCCGCACACGATGGTTCGGACGATGGCCTGACCAATCAGGCGCCGAGTGCTCGGCGTGCCCGCGCCGCAGTGCCGGTCGGTGTCGGTACCACTTTCGCCTACGACGGCGAAACCGTCACCGTCGTTGAGATGCTCCCGACAAGTCGTGGCAACGAAGTCATCGTCGCCGACCGCGGCGGTGCACGTCGCTACCGGTTGTCGCTGCGTGAGCTGCTGGCTTCGGGGCGCGCTTCGATCGTCACCACCGACGACGGCCCGCGCAGCGACGACGACCTCGAAGTCGCCGGCGTGGTGCTGTCCAATCTCAGCAGCAGCCAACTGCGGGAGGTCACGCAGAAGGCAGACCATGTAAGGGAGGTGCTGACCGGCTACAAATCCGGGTCTGCCGATACCGCCGCGCCGGGTGAGCCGCGAAATGAGTATGCCCCGGAGTTGCCCTTGGGTCAGCGCTACCTCGCCAAGGCGCGCGAGGTCGGCCGCTCACACCGCACGGTCCGGCGGTGGGTGGCTGCCTACCTCGAGCACGGCGAGGCGGGGATCGCCGCAACGATGTGCAGCAATCCGATGGGGCGCACTGATCAGCGGTGGCTGGACACGGCCACCGAGATCATGATGGAGAACGCGGCGATGTCGCGGCCGAACAGGAAAAGCATTTTGATGCAAACCCGTGCGCGGTTGGCCTTGGTCTATGGACCCGGTGTCGTACCCATCCCACCGAGGACGACCGCCTACAAGCGACTCGAGCAGATCAACCGCCGCGTACCAACCTTTGACGGGAGCCGGGAACGCAATCGCGATGTCGCCGCCAGGGTGGATCGAGAGTACGGGCAGCTGATCCCCTCTCGGCCCGGTGAATATGTGGTGATGGACACCAACTGCCTCGACGTGTTCGCGTTGGACCCGGTCACACTGCGGTGGGTATCCGTTGAGGCTACGGTCGCGATGGACGCCTACACCCGATGCGTCGTCGGGCTTCGCGTCACACCGACAACGAAGTCACTCGACGTCGCCGCAACTCTATTTCAGGCGTTTCGGCCCCTCCCGGCGCCCGAGTACTGGCCCGAGCATGCCGTGTGGCCCGAACACGGCATCCCCCGGGTCGTCTTCCCTGACGCAGACGCGTTGGCGGGCCGTCAGGCCGGTGTCGCCAACCCGGCGATCGTGCCGGAAACGATCGTGGTCGACCACGGCCGACCGTTCAAATGCCAACACATCAACAGCGTGTGCCAGCGGATGGGCATCTCCATTCAGCCGGCCCGGCTCAGACAAGGGCAGGACAAAGGAATCCTTGAGCGCTTCTTCTTGACTCTGCGGCTGGATCTACTCCAGCACCTGCCGGGATACAAAGGACCCGATGTGTATTCGCGTGGTGTCGCGCCGGAATCCGATGCGTTCTTCTTCCTCGATGAGATCGAACAGCTGATCCGGCAATGGATCGCGGCGGTGTATCACCACCGTCCCCACGACAGCCTGTTCGACCCCAGCGTGCCGACGCACCGCCTCTCTCCGGCGCAGATGTTCGAGCACGGCGTGGAACGTGCCGGCTACATCGAAGCACCGCGCGATCCCGACCTCGCCTTCGAGTTTCTGCGACCGGTCAAACGCCAGATCCATCACTACGGGGTGGATATCGACAGACGCAGGTACAACGGTCCAGGCCTGAACGGGTTCCGGGAAACTGACAGCGACTATCTCGGACAGACGCAGCGCCGCTGGCATCTGCACGTCAACCCCGACGACATCACGCGCGTGTTCTTTCGCCGCCCCGACATCCGCACGTGGCACACCCTGCTCTGGACGAAGGCTCCGGCCGCAGAACTGCCCATGAGCGAGGATGCAGCCAGGTACGCCCGCCGGCTCGCCGCCGCTCGCGGCACCTCCACGGAGCCCGACGCCGCGCTGGCGGCGATGTTGGAGCAATGGTATCTGGGATTGGGTATGAGTGCCGCCGAGCGACGCATCGCGCTTCGGGTGGCCCGGGAACGGGCGAGCCTTCTCGGGGACCTCGCCACCGACGACGAGCCGCAGGCCCGCGCATTCATCGCCGAGTTACTCGCCGCCACCGCCGAGAAATCGCCACCAGCGGCAGGGGAATCGGACAGTACCGAAACACAGGACGATCTCGACGGCTACAGCGATGACAAGGCCGAAAGCGTCGACGACATGGACGACGACACCTACTACGCGGATGCGTTCGAAGAGTCATGACCACATCAGTCGCGAAACCATCGCAGCGGCAGCGTAGTTCGCAAGACCCGCGACTGCGCTGCCGCAATTCAGAGAACCAAGACCCAGTGGGCGCGCCCAAGGTGACTTTGGACAACCTCACACTGTCTCGCAAGGAAGGGTTCCAAGCCAAGGCAGAGGCACCGAAGCGAGAACAGCCGGAACTGTTGACAATCAGACAGCTCGCAGCGCTCAGCACTGATGCTCGCCGCGGGTACAACGAGCAGCGCAACCTCTGGCATGCGAACCTGCCCACCATCAACACCTCGCAGCTGCTCGAACTGCGCGAGGATCTCACCGACATCGTGGCCAGCAACCAGCAGGACGGTGACAAAGCCAAGGGCGCGATCGCCATCGAAGGCAGCGCCGGGATCGGGAAGACCTTCGCAACACTGGATTTCGCGTACGGCTACCACAACGACCAGATTGCGCAGCATGGCCGCCTGACCGGAGACGGCAACGAACGATGGCCGGTCTGCCGCGTCGGTATGTCGGGCAACACCGGCATTAAGGACTTCAACAGAGCGATGCTCGGGTTTTACAACCACGCAGGAATCAAGCGCGGCACCGCCGTGGACTTCGCCGACCGGGCACTGGACTGCGTGCTGTCGTGCGAAACGAAGCTGCTCATCGTCGACGAACTGCACTTCCTCAAACAGCGGACCACGAGCGTTGAGATCAGCAACCAGTTCAAATACATCAGCAACGAATTCCCCGTCACCATCATCTTCATCGGTATCGGGCTGCGACAACGCGGCCTCTACAGCGACGGCACCTATGCCGACGGCATACTCGGCCAAAGCGGACGACGCATCACACCATTGAGGCTGCGCGAATTCACGATCGACGCCCCCGAGTATCGCCGTGAATGGCGCCAACTGTTGCTGGCCATCGAGAAGCGCGTCGTACTGGCACGCAAGCACCGGGGGATGCTGGTCGATCTGTCGAACTACCTGTTCGAACGAAGTTCGGGCCGCATCGGCCCGCTGACCACCTTGATCAATCGTGCCTGCCAACGCGCGGTCCGCACCGGCGTCGAAGGTATCGATCAGGATCTGCTCGACAGGGTCCGCACCGACGCGGCCTCCGAGCAGCAACGCCCCGAGATGCAGGTCAAGATCCGACATGCTCAGCGGGAGTTACTGACGCCACGATCGCGTAGGCCGCGCCCGCGGCCCTCGTGAGGCCCTGGGCGCCGGGACCGGAATCGAGCCGCGCTCGGTGAGACGGACACTGCCCGTGCGGGTCGAGCCCATGCCCGGCGAAGCGTTGGAGTCGTGGTTGGCCGCATATGCCACCCGCATGAACGCCACCTGGGGCGAGGTCCTCGACGCCGTGCTCCCGGTTGGTGCGGACGGGATCGCCAGCACCCACCGCGGAGCGGTGTTGACCACAGGCCTGACCGACGAAGAGCGGGAGAGTATCTCGGCCGCCACGGAAGTCGACGCCGCTGATCTCGACGCGATGACCTTGATGGGCCATTACGCCAGCCCGATGATGACGACCGACGCTCGCACAGGCCGGGCACGGACTCCGTGGGGCTTGGCGTACCGGCAGCGGTTCTGCCCCTTGTGCATGAAGGCTGCACCGGGCCGCCGTATGCTCGAATGGTTCCTGCCGTGGATCGCGACCTGCATCGAACATCGCTGCTTTCTCGTCGATTCGTGCCCGCAGTGCGCTCAGCTGCAGCTCGCCACGGACTGGTTAAGCCGCCGGCTGTATCCACATCCGGACCGCTGCTCCCGGCTGGTCAAGGGGGAGCCGCATAATCGCCGGTGCACAGCGCGGCTGTCGCGAGCTCACCCCGATAAGCTACGACCGGGACATCCTGTGCTAACCATGCAGCAGACGCTCACCGAGCTGCTCGCCGAGGAGAAAGTCGATGCCGGCGTCTACCGCGTAGCGCCGGTGACAGCGGAGCAGCTGCTCATCGATGTGCGCGTGCTGGGGAACTGGATAGTCAGAGCACCCAACCTCACTGACCTGATCGAACTATTCGGGGGCCGCGCGACCGATCACGAGATCGGCCTGTGGCGCCGACGCCTGCACGCGCAGGCGAACACAGCTCAAACCTACGACAAGAACCAGGACGTGGCGAGCGCGACGCGGGTAGCGCTCGCCGCGCCGGCGGCATGGGTCGGCACCGGAGTGGCCGCAGCCCTGACCGTGCTGATGCAGCCCTCGCCCGATGATGCCGCTCGAGCCTTCCGGGCAGCCACGTCCTCCGCACCGGCCAGGGAGATTCGATATCGGTCCCGAGTCTCGGGACTGACCCACAGCACGGCGGTGACCGCCGTGGATCTCAAGGCCAGGGCCGCGGACTTCACGGTGATCGAGCAGTTGCGCTACCGGACGGTTACACATCTGCCGCGGCTGCCCGACACTCGGCGGTTTGCAACCAAACACGCAATGCTGCACGCGGTGCCCACGCTGTTCTGGCCCGAGTGGGCGTTCCGGCTCGACACCGAAGACTTGCCGTGGGGCACCGCCCGGCAAGTGATGTCACGGCTGCTCCTCACGATCGGCTGCGTCATGTCGACACCCGAACTAGAACGACACCTGCATTCCACCGTCGACGCTCAGCGCATCGCCCAAGCAGCCAACAACTTTCGCGCCCATCCGAATTGGGAGGGGATCATCACCGCGCTGCTCAGGCTGCACGAACACCTGCAGGCACACAAACCGCCGATCGACTACCAGCGTCGCCGCACCCTGAACTACGATCACCTGCTCTCCGAGCAACAGTGGACACACCTGGTCGCCGAAGAGGGTCTCCGCACATCGCCGACGAGCGCGGCCGCGGCGCGACTGTGGCTCATCGAACAGCTCAGCGGCGCCCCGGTGCCCAATACGCAGCAGGCTTTGCCCTGCCGGGGAGTGTGCACCGACCGGATGAGGACAACCCTGACACCCCAGCTGGCCCGCGCACTCAATGCAGTCAGCGCCGACTATCTACGGAAACGGGGAGTCTCGGGTGAGCCCCTGACCTGGGTACCGCCGCTGACTCTCCTCGATGGTCTGAATCTGCCTGGGAGGCCGCCGGAGACGATCGAGCCGAACTCAATCCACAAACTCCTCGACGCCGGCCTCACTGTGACTGCCCTTGCCCACAGACTCGACGCATCCGTGTGGAAGGTCCGCTACCAGCTCGAACACCACCCCATTCCTAGCGGCGCCATCCGAACCCGGTCACCGAAACGGATCAAAGGACGCCGCCGAATCGGCGCCCACGAACGCGTGCGGGCATTGCTGCCCGAACAGAAGCTGCGCGACCTCCACGAACATCGAGGGTTAACCTTCACGCAGATCGCCGCCCGCCTCGAGCTTCCCCTGTCCTTAGGCTATTTGGCTCGGGTGATTTCCCACCTCGCCATCGAGTACGGAATCCACCATCGTCGCCAACCGCTAGCAGAATTGATCACCGCGGATTGGCTCCACCAACGCCACGTCGTCGAGCTCCGAACGCTTGGTGAGATGGCCGACGAAATCGGCGTTTCTGACTCGACCATCGGGACGTGGGCCCGAAAATTCGGAATCCCGGTTCATCATTGGAAGCGGCGCCCTCCGCTCGACCCGCGTGTGATCCGCCTCGTCGAGGCACTCTTCACTGAACCGGGAGACGTTCCAGCAGGGATGCAGACGACGGCCGCATGGGTGCGCATCCAGCGTTTCGCCGTCATCGCCAGCTATGCCAACTTCACACGCGCCGCCCAGGCACTCGGATGCCGCAAAGAGCGGTTGAGCGCGCAGATCGGTCGCCTCGAAGCCGATTTGGGGCACACCCTCGTCGAGCGCGCCGTGTCACGCCACCATTCGATGACGCTGACCAGCTTTGGCGAGGAACTCGCACAGGCCACCAGGCGCTCGATGGCCCGTGACCTCCGCGACGCACAGGAAGAGGATGTCGCCGAACGCTAACGGGATCACCCCGCAGCTCGCACCGGAATGTTGTGGTGGTTTGCAAGTCTGCGGGCGGTTTGTCGTGATGTCCCTGCGCGCGCGCCGATCTCAGCCAAATCGGCACATTGGCGCACGTAGAGGTCGACAAACCCGAGCGGGTCAATTGGGCTTTCAGTCGAGCGAAAGCTGGACCACGCGGCTGCATCTGAAGCTCATTGAGAACGTGTGGTGCAGGTCGCGCCGCGAGAGTGTTGCGAACGTCATCGACGTGTGGCGCCGAGTTGCTCTGCCACGGTGGTCAGGTTCAGGGCAGGATTCTGCACGAGGTGATGCAGTCAGCGAAATCGACACCCGAGGCAGACTGCGGCAGTGAGCACTCCACGTTCGGCCATGAGGTGGCCGCCGTTGAAACGGTCGAACGCCGGCTGAACAACACAGGCCAATAACTTCGATCAGCCCTCACCCTCGGCGAACTGTCCACGGGTCCGGCCCGCCGAAGTCCTAGACATGGCGCCGCCGATCGGCCGGCCGGCCCGTCGGACGGCTATCCCGTACCTCTGGGCCAGTTGGGTGAGCGCCTGCCGGGAGACCCCGGCCTCGGCGGCGATCGTCGCCAGACCCCACCGGCACTCGTTATAGAGGTAATCGAACTGCTCTGGTGACAGCCGGCGGCTCGCAGACGCCACGGAACCACCGGATGACCCGCCGGTGTCCACCACAGCTGACGGCGTCGGCGCTTCCTCCAGCAGATATCGCACGGCATCGGTATCTACTCCGAAGTGAGCTGCCACAGCGGCGAAGCTACGGGGCTGATGACGGCCGATCCACCGGTGCAGCGCATCGACATCAACTCCGCCGCCATCGTCACCTGCAAGACGTCCACCACTCACCACACCAGGGGGACCCGCCACAACCGGCTCGCTGCGAATACCGTTGTCAGCAAGAAACTCTCGGGCATAGTCATCCAGCGCTGCGACCAACTCAGCAGTCAGCCACAGCGGCAAAGCCGCCAGCTTGCCGCGAAAATCCGCGGAGTCGACTGCCCACGAGCAGCTCTCTGCCGGCAGGGTGGTCAAACGCTCGTGAAGCCAACACCGCATCAGTTGCAGTCGGACTGCCCGTCCCGGGCCAACACCCACCGACAAGCACAGATCCCGCCACACCTCGACGGGCAACAGGTCGGTGCATGGCAGCGTCCGGCGTCGCCGGTAGTCGATCGGCGGCGGGGCCGCGTCCAGGTAGGCGGCCCACGCGGTGATGTCGGATCGGGTTTGCGCCCACCGTGGTGAGGCGTGCAGGTGCTGCAGCACCCGCAACGCACGACGCACCGTCGCGACCGAACCGAGCGCACCGACCACCTCAGCGAGGGGAGCGCGGGTTCCCACCAGCGCTATCGCCACCGATAGCGCCGCCCGCAACTCGCGGTGCCCCACCCCCGGACAGCGCAGCGGCAGACTCCAGCGTGGCCACACCAGCGCGGGAAGACATCCCGCGCGCGCCTCGTCGCCTGTCGACGTCGGGTAAGCGCCGGTGGTGCGGTGGCGAAGCTGGTCGATAGGCGCCATGAAGGGCTCCAGCGCCGCTAATTGCACGGCGGCCAGTACCGGGCTGATCCCGCGGCCCCACCCGAGCGTGCTGGCCCGCACGGCCACACCACGCCGTCGGCTGGATGCGACCAGCCACCGCAGCCGCCCACCTGCATCGACGACCGTGAGTGCGGACAGGATCGACCACGCCGCCGTGGCGGCGACCGCCGCGGCTGACGCGGTTGCGGAGGCCGTGACACGCGACGCCCGCCCGCCCGCTGCGCCGGTGGCAGCGCGATCGTCGAGATACTGATCGACGACGTCGCCGGGGAGGACCCCGCGCAGTTCGTCGCGGGTCGCGTAGCCCAGGATGCGGCCACCCACCGCGGCGATGTCAGCGATCAACTGCGAGAACGGAATCGGCGCTCGGCGATAGACGCCGAACCCTGCCCACCCGGACTGCATCGCCTCCAGCAGCGCCCGCTGGGCGCCCAGGACGGGATGGTCGGGCCCCAGCGGCAGGCCATCCGCCGCCGTGAGCTCACCGTCACAGCGGGCGATGTGTCGACCATGACTACCCAGACGCTTCCTCGTACAGCCCCCGGGCAGCGGAATAAGTCCGCTCGGCGGAGGTTCTGCGCGTTGGGAGCGATGACACATAGGACATACATCCACCAGCAGGCAATGATGGTGGGGGCAAGCAAACGCCCAGCGCAGCCGCCACCACAGCGCCCAGCGCCCGCCGTTCTCCGACAAACACGCAGCGCAGAACCGGCAACGCCACCCCCGCATCCACAGCAACGACTCCAGCGACGATCCGCGCAAACCGCCACTGCCTGCTGCCCGGTTCAGCACGCCCTGGAACGTCATCGAAGCCACCTGCTCGGCACTGATCCCGGTGGCGGTCGACACCGCCAGAACCTGCGCTGCGCTGAGACCGCGAAGCCAACCCGCCACACAGTCCCGTGCGCTGTCAGCGCCGGCGGAGATCAGTCCGACGCTCTCTACGACGTCACCCCAGCAGGCCGCCATCCGTACCGCCAAGGCCTCCAGCCACGAGTCGAGGGCCTCCCCGCAAACCGGGGCAACGCGAACCGGCAGAGTGCGCACCGCTGCCAACTCACCAGACGGGCGCGAGGCGTTGTGCCCGGCCGCGGCCTGCCACCCCAAGGGAAGACCAGGCCCGAAAGATACTGCTCCTCGATCGGACCGCCGTGCTTCCCGTCGAGCACCCTGGTCGGCCGCGTGGCCGCGACCAGCGCTGAACGGATTCGGGAGGGACGGCCCGCACACCAGCAATGTACTACTAGTAGGGCAGACAGCTGGGACGCTCGCACGGATTACTGGGACGCGTGCCGACGCGTCCCAGCCAGAACAACCCCGAGCGTGTCGCCACGTGGCAATACTGGCGAGGCACCGTCGGACGCAACATCCGCGCACTGCGCCTCCAACGCGGCATGACCCAGGAAGCATTGGCGTTGCGCTCCGGCGTCACCCGAAACGTCCTCATCGACGTCGAACACGGAAAGCGCGGCATCCTCTACGAGAGGCTCGTGGACATCGCCGACGCCCTCGACGTGGCCCCCGCAGACTTCTTCATCGAGCACGCAGCCCCCATCGAGTGAGCAGTCATGGTTCGTGCTCGCCATCGCACCGTCGACCGGATCGTGGCCATCCTCGAAGCAGTCGCGACCACCCAGCGAGGACTCACACTGACCGAAATGGCGGTGCGGCTTCGGGCGCCGGTGTCGTCGATTCAGAAGCTCGTCAACGGCCTCACCGCGGTGGGCTACCTCGACGAGGAGGATCAGCACCGGTTCGTGCTCGGCCCGGCCCCATACGTGCTCTCACTGCGCTCGCGCCGCCTGCCCATCCGCGACATCCGTCACGACGATCTGGTTGCGCTCAGCCAAACTGTGGGTCTGCCAACACTTATTGCGGTGCGCGTCGGCCTCAGTGCGATGTACGTCGACTGGGCCGGTACCGACGAACCATTCGACTACGCACTGGCAGCCGGAATGCGCGCCCCCCTGGACCGGACTGCCGCGGGTCGGGTCCTATTGGCACATCTACATGAATCCGACCGGAAAGAAGCCGTTGAGCTGATAACCCGAGGTAATACCGACGCTTCAGTCGCATTGCTCGAGCAGTGCCAAACGATCCGCTCCCAGGGCTACGCCATGCAGGCCTCGGACCACCAGATGCGGCACACGACCGCAATCGCCGCACCAATCGTCCAACGCGGCACGGTGGTCGCGGCGATCGCGCTGGCCGACCAGCAGCACTCGCTCGCGGCGCGACGCGACGATCTCGTCCCGTTGTTGCAAGAATGGACAACGAAATACCGCACCGAGTAGGCCATGGCAACCGATGTCCAGCCGAGTGAAACGGCAACCGGTGACGGCGTCGACGTCGCTGAACCCGCCCATGACATGCTCTTCCCCCGGTCGTCGAACGCAGCCGTCTTCCAAGCGCTGGCGGCGTGGGGCCAATTCGAATCACGCCGGGGCCAAGCCAAGTTGACATCGCGAACCGCGCTACCGTCCACGATGCCGCCAGAGACCTTACGCGACCGGCTTGCTCAGCTTGCCCTCCCTTGCGCGGGCTTCGAAATCGTTGTGAGTGCCGCCGAAGCCTGGATCCCATTTGCCGCGCCCGAGCAGGCCGTGTGTGCCGCGGAGGCGCTGGCGGGCGCCGGAGCGACAACGTCCAGCCCCGGCTGCGTCACGAATCGCTTGAGCACTATCTCGAACAACTGGACGCGTTGACGCGGATGTCCTGCTTCAGCGCGTCGCCCGCCGCCCAGCTGTAGCCCCATCCTGCTCGACGCGCGCGTTGGCCGACGGCATTCCACCGTTTGCGTAAATTCGTCCGTACATTGGATGCCTGCGTGGATTTCCCTGTGCCCCAGCCTCACACTCATGCTGAGACACTTTTTGCAGGTCATCGGAATGTCTGGAGA
>Ga0209040_10003109_pt1 | contig 12798 bp, 10 predicted proteins | sample BogFormECP12_OM3_FD_188240 | JGI IMG/M metagenome (GOLD analysis project Ga0209040, IMG submission 188240) | Bog forest soil microbial communities from Calvert Island, British Columbia, Canada - ECP12_OM3 (SPAdes) (version 2) | ecosystem: Environmental > Aquatic > Freshwater > Wetlands > Bog ... | reverse complement strand
GCCAACCCCTCCCGGCCGCACCCCCGATTTTCTTGACCTCGCCTGCTATCGTCAAACCGAAAGGACTTTTACAACCATGCAAACCGGCCCCAAAACCGCCGAAGGCAAAGCCGCCTCTTCCATGAACGCGACCAAGCACGGCCTCAGCTCCAACAAAGTCGTCCTCCCCGGCGAGAGCCGCGCCGCCTACGACCGTCTCGTCGACACCCTCATGGACGAACACCAACCCGGCTCACCCACGGAATCTCTCTTGGTCGAAGAGATGGCTCAAGCCCACTGGCGCTTGAATCGCGTCCGCTACCGCCAGGACACCGCTTTCGAATCGGAAACTCTCGATGCCAAGCTCCTGACCCTGCTCCATCGCTATGCCACTACTTACGAACGTTCCTTCTTCAAAGCCTTGCAAACGCTCAAGCAACTGCAAAAAGAGCGCCTCGCGCAACCCAAGCAAACTTTCGTTTCGCAAAAAGCCGAGCAAGAGGCTTTCTTCAAACTGATGGACGCCTTCACCGCCCCTCCCGGCCCGCCTCCGGACTTCGAGAACCTCGAGGATATCGACGCGCCCCGCGCCGCCTGACCAACTAGCAAGTACAAATTGGAATCGCAATGAGCAACCCGGCGCTTCCCACGGCATACAGATCCAGCCGGGCGCGGATTCTCTTTGGAACCAACGCCGGCCCGGACACGTGTAACAGGTTTCGGAGCGCCTTGTCTTTACTGCTGGCGCACGAGGAAACATCCAGCTCCAAGGCGAGGGCCACAAAACTAGTCACTCTTTGAAAATGCTGGTGGTGAATTGAAGTGCCAGCATTCGAAGCAGAGCACTCCGGAAGAAACCCGTGCCCGGTGCAGAAAACGCATTGCCAACTTGTATTCGTCCTCAGTTTCGATCCGAGCCGTGACTCGTGTCCAGCTCGGAAAACAGTTCTTTCAAGCTGACCGAGAATTCTCCGGCACGGATCGTTTCGGTCACGCGCGTAGGCTCCTCCTCGGAGTGGTATTCCCACGCGGTACGTTTGATTGGGTCGATCACCCAGCAGAACGGGACACCCCACCCGTGATATTCCTCGCACTTGGCTAGCATTGCACCCAGGCGGTCTTCCGGGGACAAGATTTCGCAGCAGAGCAGGACGGGCTCCGTGGGGTAGGGACTCTGGATGACGGTCGCCGCGATTACATCGGGAACCAGATACTTGGTAGGAGATAGCCGGACGGTCACTTCGGGAACCGCGTCGAGACCCAATCTGCGGAGAATCGCCACGAGCATGAATTCGAGGGCACCGTGGAATTTGGTTGGCATCGGTTTTGGATACAGCGCCCCTTCGCGGTATTCACAGGTGGGTTTTTCCGTCAGGCGAAGATACTCCTCGACGGGCATAAGAGCCGCGGTGCTCATGACCATATTTTACGCCAAGGCGCACTTGGTGACATTTGCTACCCGCTCGCTCGCAGCGTGCTCACTCCCGCCACAACTTGCGCATGATTCAGCGCGGAAACCAGGGCCACTCCGCCTATCGAATTCCCCAATAAGGCCGGCGCCAGATATCCAGTGAAGTATGCCAACCAACTCTTGTCGCCGGTCCACACCAGATACAACAGCTCCACGGAGCCCGCGATAATGTGCGTGAAACTGCCGAGCGCAACCACGTAGGTCATGATCAGTACGATCGTCAGTTTGCCCTGCTCGACAGCGGCCAACATCCAGACCATGAGCGCGATCAGCCAGCCGGCGAAAATGCCTTTGAATACGCCGCTCCAGAAGGTCACGGCGGCGGCCTCGCGGCTTAGCTCCAGAAAATGCGCTTGCACCGGAGCGGGAAATACGCCCATCGATGAAATGGCCAAAGCGATAATGTGCGCTCCCACCAGATTGCCCGCCAGGACGACTCCCCATACCTTGAGGACTCGCATGAACGTGAACGAATTTCTTCGCGCCAGCAGCGGGATCACCACCGTCAGCGTATTTTCGGTGAACAACTGCTGCCGGCCAATGATCACCAGCACAAAGCCTACTGAATAGCCCATGCGGATCACCAGCGGCGACCATTTGGCAGCGGGCAGATAGGTAGCCAGGATGCCTTCCGTAATGAGCGAAAACCCCATGGAGAGGCCAGCCGCCAAGGCGGACCAGGCCAGCGACATGGCTGGGCGTGCAAGTTCCTCCTCTCCTTGCAGACGGATGGCCTCGTGCACCACCGGCGCCCGCACGGCCACGCGCGCCTGGGCGTCTTGCTGTTCCGATCTGTCGAGCGCCGTACGCATATTTGACGGGCGGCGCCGGCCGCTGTCCAAGCCGAACCGCCCCACATCGTGGACCACCGCGCAGCAAAATTGGTTTCTTCTGGGGTATCCTGATGGTTCCCCCTTTTGCATGAAAAAGATAGCTCTTATCGAAGATGATCCCGATCTCTACACGCTGCTCGAATACAACCTGAAGCGCGAGGGCTTCGCCATCTGTGGCTCGAAGTCAGGCAAGGGCGCCGAGGAACTCTGCCGGCGCGAGCGGCCGGATCTGATCATTTTGGACATCATGCTGCCGGAGAACGATGGTCTCGAGATCTGCAGGAGCATTCGCAGCCACTCGGAAATTGCTCATACGCCGATCTTTTTTCTCACCGCGCGTGGGTCCGAGGCCGACCGTATTGTGGGCCTCGAAATCGGCGCCAACGACTACATCGTAAAGCCCTTTTTCCTCCGGGAATTGGTGGCTCGCGTCAAAAACCAGTTGCGCACTCACACCTCTACCACCCGCATTCTGCGCACCGGCGATCTGGAGCTGGACCGCGACAGTTGCCGCGTCCAATTGCGGGGCAGGGAAGTCGCCCTCACCGCCACTGAATTCCGCCTGCTGGAGTTTCTGATGAGCCGCCCGGGCGTCGTCTACAGCCGGGAGCAGTTGCTGAACGCGGTCTGGGGCCACGACCGCGCCGTAACGGACCGCACTGTGGATGTTTATATCCTACGGCTACGGCAAAAGGTGGAAGACGACCCAGCCAATCCCCTGTTCATCCGCGCCGTGCGCGGCTTTGGCTACAGTTTCAATGAGCGCGCCGCCGAACCCGCCGCGGTTCTCTGAGATGGTTCTGACGAAGGCGGGGGACCGCAAATCCAGCCCTATCGCGGGTAGCGGCCCGCGGCAGTCAGGAGTTGCCGTTCCACAATGCGCTTATCGAGGTTGAGCTTGAGCAGGATCGTGGTTGTGCTACCTACTGCCGTAAGCGGCTCGATTACAGCGCCTCGAAGTGCGAAATGATCTTCCCAACGCTGGCGGCGGGGGTGGAAGAGGCTCACGAACGCGCCGGTGAGAGGATCTTGCCAACCGATGTCGCTTCCTTCCCAGGATGTTTGCGGCTGATGATGTGGTCTATCTGATGTGACGTATACGAATCGTCTTGATGAAGCAGGCAATATTCACACCGGTACAGTGCGCGTTGCGCTACGAGCCGCCGTAGCAGCTCGCCGGCATCATTTGCCAAGCTGCGAGTGTTGTCTTGCCCGCGCTTTTGCCATGATCATGATGTGCTCGAGCTGCAGGTAGTCTTCGAGTTCAGATTGCTCCTCGGCCGAGATGCTGCCTTCGCTGGAGCGTTCGGCCAGGGCCGCCACGCGTTGTTGGACGCTCTCGGAGGGACGGAAAGCAACCACGGCCTCAGGAGTTGTACCCGCGGCGATGAAATCTATAATTTCGTCGTACGACTTGCTTGCTCTCATTCCTCGCCCGACTCCTCAAGCCTACCAAGCCTTCCCGGTTTATGCGTGGGCAGAGGGTCAGCTCCACTTGCGCGAGACGTGCACTGATAAACTAGTAGTTACATAATGCAAGACCGTGCTGGCGCGCTCTTTGACGCGCTCGAATCCCGCATTCTGGTTATTGACGGCGCCATGGGCACCATGATCCATGACGTTCCGCTATCCATCGAAAAGGACTACCTGAATTGCGAGAACTGCCCGGAGATACTCAATGTCACGCGGCCCGAAGTAATCGCGAATATCCACCGGGCGTATCTCGAAGCTGGCGCCGACATCGTGGAAACCAACTCCTTCGGCGGGACGGCGATCGGGCTCACCGACAATCACCTGCAGGACCGGGCCTATGAACTCAACCTGGCAGCGGCCAAGATTGCCCGGCAGGTGGCCGACCAGCTTTCTACTCCCGCGAAACCGAGATTTGTCGCCGGGTCCATCGGCCCGACTACCAAGGACATCAACGTCACCGGTTCCTCCACATTTGTCGCGCTGCGCGAGAATTACTACCAGCAGGCCAAAGCGCTGATCGAGGGCGGCGCGGACTTTCTGCTCTTTGAAACCTGCCTCGATACCGGGAATCTGAAAGCGGGCCTGCTCGCGGCCGAGCGGCTAGAACGCGAACTGGGACGAAGAATACCTAAGGTGGCTTCGGTAACGATCTTCGATAACGGCAAGATGCTCGCCGGGCAGACGATTGATGCGCTCTATTCGGCCGTAGCCAATCATGACCTGCTGGCCGTAGGCATGAATTGCGCCACCGGTCCGGATTTGATGACCGACCACATTCGCACTTTGAGCGAAATGTCGTCGCATCGCATCTCCTGCTATCCGAACGCCGGGCTGCCGAACGCCGATGGCTCGTTCCCGGAGACTCCGGAGTCGCTCGCCTCCCAACTGGAGAAGTTCGTCAATCACGGCTGGCTGAACATTGTGGGCGGCTGTTGCGGGACCACTCCGAAGCATATCCGCGCCATCGCACACATGGTAGAAGGCAAACGCCCGCGCGCGCGCAAACCGCCGGCGCACCGCGCCTATTACTCCCACACCGGACTCATCGAAGCCGAGGAGAGTAACCGGCCGCTGATCGTGGGCGAGCGCACCAACGTCATCGGGTCGCGCTTGTTCAAGAACATGATCGCGGCGGACAAGTGGGAAGAAGCCACCGAAATCGCACGGTGGCAGATCCGCAATGGCGCTCACGTGGTAGACGTTTGCCTGCAATCGAGCGATCGCGAAGAGATCGACGACATTCCAGTCTTCTATTCGAAGCTGACGCAGAAGATCAAAGCCCCGATCATGATCGACACCACCGACCCGAAGGCGGTGGAGTTGTCGCTCACGTGGTGCCAGGGCAAGTCGATCATCAATTCGATCAATCTCGAAGATGGGGAAGAGAAGTTTGAAAAAATCTGCCCCCTGGCCAAGAGTTACGGCGCGGCCCTGGTGGTTGGCACGATCGATGAGGATCCGGTGCAGGCGCAAGCGTTCAGGCGCGAGCGCAAGCTGGCGGTGGCCCAAAGGTCGGTTGAGTTACTGACAACGAAATACGGCATTGCCCCGGAAGACATTATCATCGATCCGCTGGTTTTCCCTTGCGCCACTGGCGATGAAAACTATATCGGCGGCGCGGTCGAAACCATTGAAGCGGTGCGCCTGGTCAAAGAGAAGCTGCCGTACGTGAAGACTATCCTCGGCATTTCGAACATCTCGTTTGGCCTGCCGCCGGCGGCGCGCGAAGTGGTCAATAGCGTTTTTCTGTATTACTGCACCAAGGCAGGACTCGACCTGGCTATTGTAAATGCCGAGAAACTGGAGCGGTTTGCTTCGATTCCCGTGGAAGAGCGGCGCCTGGCGGAAAATCTGCTCTTCAACACGCCGCCAGCCGGACACCTGGCCCCTGAAGATTGGCGTCTGCAGACGAAGGAAGAGAAAGCCGAGATCAATCAGTTCCACATCGCCGCTATCGCGGAGCACTTTCGTGGAGCGGCCAAGAAGGAAAAGAAGCAAGCGGCCGATTTGCCGCTGGATGAGCGGATCGCCAATTACATCATCGAAGGCACCAAAGACGGGCTGATTCCGGACTTGGAGCGCAAACTCGCCGCCGGTGTGGCGCCGCTCGATGTCATCAACGGACCGCTGATGGCGGGCATGAGTGAAGTGGGGCGGCTATTTAATAACAATGAATTGATCGTGGCGGAAGTGCTTCAATCGGCCGAAGCCATGAAGGCCTCGGTGAGCCACCTGGAGCAGTTCATGGAGAAGGCCGACACTGCCGCTCGCGGAAAGATCGTTCTGGCCACCGTGAAGGGCGATGTCCATGATATCGGCAAGAATCTGGTCGAGATTATTCTGTCGAATAATGGCTACCAGGTGGTCAATTTAGGAATCAAGGTGCCGCCGGAAGCGCTGATCGCCGCCTGCAACGAACACCAACCCGATGCCATCGGTCTTTCCGGACTTCTGGTCAAGAGCGCGCATCAGATGGTGGTCACGGGAGGCGATCTGCGCGAGCACGGCATCAAAGTGCCGTTGCTGGTCGGTGGCGCGGCGCTGTCCGATACCTTTACCCGCACCAAGATCGCGCCAAGTTACGGCGGTTCGACTTTTTACGCTAAAGACGCGATGACTGGGCTCAAGCTGCTCAACGAGATTATGGACCCGGAGACGCGCGAAGCCGTACTGAGCGCACATATCTTCGGCGAAGCCGCGGAGGCGCCGGTGGTGGTCGAAATGCCGCGGGTAAATCTGCGGCTTTCGCGCAGCCCCAAAGTACGCACCGATATTCCGATACCCGCTGCGCCGTATATCGAGCGCCGCGTGCGCAAAGTGCCCAATCTCACCGAGGTCTGGAGCTACATCAATCCCTACATGCTGTATGGGCGGCATCTTGGGTTTAAGGGCAACTTCGAAAAACTGCTCGCCGAACGCGATCCCAAAGCGCTCAAGCTGTTTCACGATCTGGAAGCGGTGAAAGCTGAGGCCGCTCGGTTTCTCGAAGTGAGAGCAGTCTGGCAGTTCTTTGAAGCGGAACGCGAGCCGGGCGCGATTCATTTGTTTGAACCAGGCGGGGCGCGGCCGTTGCACACTTTCGCCTTTGGCCGGCAAGCCAAAGACGACGGTATCAGCCTGAGCGATTATATTCTCGATCCCGAGGAGGGCCGCCGTGACTATCTGGCGCTATTCGTGGTGACGGCCGGGGCGGGAGTTCGCGAGGAGTCCGAGCGCGCGAAACAGGCGGGCGAATTTTTCAAGGCGCATGCGCTGCAGGCGCTGGCCATCGAAACCGCCGAAGGCTGCGCCGAATGGCTACATCGCCGCATTCGTGAGGACTGGGGCTTTCCCGACCCGCCTACGATGACCATGCAGGAGCGCTTTACATCGCGCTATCGGGGGAAGCGCTATAGCTTTGGTTACCCCGCGTGCCCCAATCTCGATGATCAGCAAGGTTTGTGGAAACTGCTGCGCCCGGAAGAGATTGGCGTGGAACTAACCGAAGGCATGATGATGGATCCGGAAGCGAGCGTGAGCGCTTTGGTGTTTCACCATCCAGACTGCGCGTATTTTTCGGTGGCGCCGGAGTTGGCTACGGGGTCGTAAAGAGCGGGAAAAACTGGGGAACGTTACGTCCGTCCCTGGGTTTTGCCTCGGGCTAGCGGGCGAAGAACTGAGTGGATACTAGCGCCAAGGGCGAAACGGTCCGGGGCTGGCCGAAATAGCCCTCCTCGGTCAAGTTCCGGTAGACGGCGCCGGCTACTCCTGACGCCACCGAGCCGTTGACGCTGCCGCCGCCGGTCAATAACACCACCACAACCAGCTTGTTGGCGCCGATCTCGTTGTAGGAACCGAACCATCCCAGATGAATCGGCGAACGCACGTCGGTACACGTTCCGGTCTTGCCAAGGATCGGTTGAGTCTGGTCGAAGCTGGCGCGCCGCGCGGTGCCATATTCCACCGCGCCCTCCATTCCCGGGCGAATGTCGTCAACCCAGCGGCGAATGTCTAACTGGCGCTTCAGTCTTGGGACGAACTGCGAGAGCTCCTGTACTGTATGTGGATGCTGGAGGTAGTAGAGGGTGCCTCCATTGGCGATGGCGGAAACCAGAGCGGCCAACTGGAGCGGAGAGAAGTTGAAGCCTTCTCCGAAACTGGTCATCATGCCCAGTCCATCGCTGGGAGGCGCGGTTGGAAGGGGAAGCGGGTCTTCGTCGGGAATATCAAGCGCTGCCTTCTCTCCCACACCGTAAAGCTTGGCGTAATGGGTGATCCGGTCAAAGCCCAGGCGTTCGCCGACATTGGAAAAGAAGAGATTGTTGGAATGCGCCAAAGCTTCAGTCAGATCGATGGAGCGCCTGCGGCTGACCTGCAATGAGGTGTTTCCATTGATAATTCCCTCGTTCAGCCCGGCCAAGGCCGACACTAGTTTAATAGTGGAACAAGGCTGAAAGCCGCCTTTGTATGCCAGCTTTTGATTGACCACGGCCAGCAAGCGCCCGGTGTTGGGGTCGGCTACAACCACCGAGCCATTAAAGGGACCAAGCGCGGAAACCGCTGCCCGCCGGACGACCAAGTCCTCTCCGTCCACCGTGTCCCCGACAGTGGAGTCCGCGTAGGTCGGCTCTTTCCAGGCTGGCGCTGGGACGTAGGTGCGGCGCCGGGCGGCTAGACGTGTCATGTGGCTTACAGGAGTATGCCGCGCGACCGCTCTCACCGGCCTAGCGGCCGCAGCCGCGGCACGGCGAACCGGGGATTTCCGCTTAGCTTGGCTGGTTGTCGTTGTCGTGCCAAACGCGGTACTACACAAGAAACTCAGCACGGCAGCCCAAGAGACACTACGCAAAATAAGAGTACGTTCAATCATAGTTCTACCTAAGCGATACTCCGGTTGGCCAGAGGGAATAGCAACCAACACTTTAATCCCGCTCTGCAACCCATTCTTTGATTATGCTTTAGAAGTACTAATCGCGTCAAGCGGCCGTTAAGCCCCCATCGATCGTGAGAATGGAACCAGTCACAAATTCAGCTTGCGGGGACGCCAGATACACGATCATGGCGGCTACTTCCTCAGGACGGCCTAGGCGTCCTAAGGGTTGCCGTTGGCTGAGTTCGGCGCGCACTTGATCGATTTCTTCCGGGGGGAAGGTTTCGAGATACTGCTCGACGAAAGGGGTGTCGACGGTGCCTGGACAAATGCAATTGACTCGAACTTGCTTGGCGTATTCGATCGCCAGTTGGCGAGTGAGGGATACGACGGCGCCTTTGGCCGCGCAGTAGGCGAAGCGCCGCTTTAGGCCCACCAAGGCGCCGACGGAACCGATATTGACGATGCTGCCGTGTGAGGCCAGCAGCAGCGGCATGGCGGCTTTGGTTACCAGAAACAATCCTTCCACATTGACCTGAAACAGCCGCTGGAAGTCGGCCAGTTCGGTTTCCTCCACACTTCCGGCCAGGCCTGTGCCGGCGTTATTGACCAGGATGTCCAGTTGCTCAATAGTGGAAAAAGCACTGCGGACGGCGGCCGGTCTGGTGACATCACAGACGATGGCGCGGCTGCCCGGAAGCTCGTGGGCGACGGCGGCGGCCCGGTTGGCATCAATGTCCAGGATCAACACTTGGGCCCCTGAGGAAGCGAAGCCGCGGGCGGTGGCTTCACCGATTCCGCTCGCTCCGCCGGTAACCAACGCCACTTTTCCATCGAGCCGGCAGTCCATGCCATGACATTTTAATCGACCGGAAGGCCGCTTGACGCTAAGAGATCCCTGAAAGTATGTTGCACCGGACCGATAAGAACACCGTGAAGGTAGCCGCGAACATTCGAGACACGGCCGTGAACGGCGTGCCCAAGATGCCGCCCTCAGTGATGAGACTGGTGGCGAAGTTGGCTCATTTTGATGTAGATTTCCGGGAAATCAGCCAGATCATCGAGCGCGATCCGGTGCTGTGCGGGCAGATTCTGGGGGTGGTCAATTCGGCTGAGTCCGCGCGGCGGAATACGATCTCGAAGATCAGCGACGCGGTGATCATGCTGGGGATGTCGCGGTTGCGCAAGATCGCGCTTGGCTTGACCGTGACGAAACTGTTTTCGCGCGTCAAGCTGGCCTCCGGCTGGTCGCCCTTGCGCTTTAATACCCACTCGGTCGCAGTGGCGTCGATGACCGAGATCCTGGCCGATTTTGTTCCCGTGCCGAACGCCGACTCCGCGTTTGTCGCTGGGCTGCTGCATGACACCGGTAAGCTCGCGATTGCCGCCAACTTGCAGGATCAATATGAAACGATTCTGCGGCTATGGAGTTGCAGTGGGCGACCTATCTGTGAATGTGAAGAGGAAATCCTGGATTGCGACCATGCCGAAATCTCGGGCCTGATCCTGGCGCGCTGGGAACTGCCGATATTTCTCCAGCGCGCGGTCTACGATCATCATCATCCGCGCGAGGGCGACTTGAGTTGGTTGATCCAACAAGCAGACGAATTCGTCCGCTATCTGGGCATCACGGTTGAGCCGCCGGACACCCGCTCCCTGCCTGAGTTCAATTTTCACGTTCCGGGCGTCGAACTTCCGCAGGCGGAGGTCCTGCGGCGGTTCCGCATTGAATTTGATCAATTGAGCAAGATGTTCGCGTGACCACCCGTTAAGACGAGATAAGACGAATACGACCGATACCGAAGCATGTCAGCTTGTTTGCTCCTCGATCATTCGCCGCAAGAGGCGGTTGGTCCCTTTAATGGCCCGGCGGCGGGTGTTGGGCAAGTGGCCAAATAGTTTGTCTTGAGAGCTAGAGACTGCTTGGTGGTGGCCGGCCGGACCAAGGGTCCGGCGCGAACGCGTTCGCCCCACTAAGGCTTGTAGCCGTCCGTTAGGGTTTTCATGAAGGCGACGACCCGATCTTCTTCCTGGCCGGTCAACCCCAGCTTGCCAATCGTCGTGTTCAGATTCTGTGGGATTTCGGGAGCGGGCCAGCACGCGACTTTTTCTCCCGGATCGTGCTCTCCGGGATTGTTGGGAATCTTACAGCGCGGTAAAGTGTCGCGCGTGTTGTAGAAATGGACAACTTCCTTCAGGCCCTTCAGATATCCATTGTGCATGTATGCTTTCACGAAATCGGGACGCGGCCTCTTGTCCACGTTGCGCAAAGTAGATGTCTGGAACTTGCCGTCGAAAGCGTCGGCGTACTGTTTCCATTCTGAGTTGACATTGCCTGGCCCTCTTAAGAAGTCACCTACTCCTCTATCTAAGAAGTTGCCGCCCGCTGCATTGGGGGCGTATCCGTACTTGTCCGGCTGGCTCTCGCTATAATACGGAATCGCCAGATTTCTGGGGAGACCGAGGTTGTTAGAAGTGAAATCGGTGAAAAAAGGCGCCACGCTGGCCGCGCTTGCGGGGGTCATTAAAGCGGAATTGCGCTGCTTGGCAGTGTTCTCCGTGCCGTCCAGATGGCACGTATTGCACCCTGCTTTTCCGCGAAACAGATTCCAACCGGCCAATTCATCCGGGCTGAGCACAGCCTTGTCCTGGTTCGCCAGCGCATAATCGAATTTCGACGAGAACGGGCTGACCTCAGGCGACGCCTCATACATGGCTATGGATAACGCAAATTGATCGTAGGTCGAATTGGATTGGCCGCGATCCACTTTGCTGAGATGAACCGGAAACGGATCGCTCACGGGAGCGGGGCCAGGCGTGCCGCAGACCTGTTCGACATCCCGCGGCCACTGGATTCGGAACGCCTGCTCTCCCCAAACGGATTCAAACAGAGACCTGTAGACGCTTTGGAAAAGACGGCGCACCACGCAGGCCGAATCGGGTAGTCCCATTTCGTTAGGATCCACGGGCGGATCTTGCGCCTGCTCCGCCGCCGGATTTTGCAGCTTGTACCCGGTGGCGCGCAGGTCAAAGAAGTTGCCGCCATAGAAGTCTTGTTGGCTGGCATTGTATAGCAGCACCGGAAAAAACGGCGCATACGTGTAGCTTTGCGGCTTCCGGTGGCCAAACCGGGAGCGAACTGAACCGGGGTACGAGACAGTGGTTTCATTCAAGATCGAGATCGGTCCGGTAAAGTCCGTATCGGGCATATGACAGAAGCTGCAGGCCTCGTTCTTGTTGACCGACAGGTTCTTGTCAAAAAGCAGGAGTTTCCCCAGTATTCGTACTTGATTCATTCGGGTTGACGAGTTGATTGGCAGAGCGCGCCACTCGGCCAGCGCCTGCTTCTCGATGTTGTCAACTTCGCGCTCGACGCGTTTGATCTCCTGGTCTAGAACACTCTGGGTCAAACCCGTGGCCGGTCTATTATCTTGCGCCAGCGCGGAGCAAGCAACCAGACCTGCGGCCAGCAGCGCACCGGGCCTCAAGCCGCCCGGCCGCCGGCCAGGCATCAGGATTGTAGAAGCACTTTCCATCGAAGTGTTTCGGAAATATTGTGTCACTTGTGCCTCCCGCATGAATCAGCTTAGCTCAGCGAAGCCGGTGCGCATAGGCGCCACCAGTCGCATGCAGTTTCGCCACATGTGTGAATTTTGCGTCATGCACCACGGCCCGCAGCCTTGGCGATCAGGTCTGCCACTTGCACCGGGTGAGAAAGCAGAGAGCCATGACTTGATGGCACAGACGTGGTGGTAGCGCTCATTCTCAGCGCCATAAAGCGTTGCAATTCAGGATTGATCAAGCGATCGTCAGTCGAAACGAGAAACCACGAAGGTTTCGCCTTCCACGCCGGTACAGCCACTGGTGTGCCAAAGCACTTCTTTGCAACCGGCTTCTGGACCGCCGCGAGAATGCGGGCTTCAGGGAGATCAATATCATGCACGAAGGCTTGGTGAAACTTGTCTCGTTCGATCCACAAGAATCCATCCTCATCAAACCGTTTGACCAGATCGTCATGCGACTCGCCTTCTGCCGGACCATACGACGACACAAAAACCAAACCAGTCACGTTTGGCGCGTTGCCCGCCTCGGTGATCACGAAACCGGCGTAGGAATGGCCGGCCAGGATCGTCGGCCCCGTTTGCCGCGCCAGGATTCTGCGCGTAGTGGCGATGTCCTCGGGCAAGGAAGTT
>Ga0209040_10003107_pt1 | contig 12799 bp, 9 predicted proteins | sample BogFormECP12_OM3_FD_188240 | JGI IMG/M metagenome (GOLD analysis project Ga0209040, IMG submission 188240) | Bog forest soil microbial communities from Calvert Island, British Columbia, Canada - ECP12_OM3 (SPAdes) (version 2) | ecosystem: Environmental > Aquatic > Freshwater > Wetlands > Bog ... | reverse complement strand
CAACCTGAGCTTCGTCTTCTTTCATGACATGGGGAACGTTTTCGCCACGGCCAACCAGATCGCCAGCGGGATGCTACGCATCCATCAGCCTTCCATCGCAGCCTGTGCTGCCCCCGGTAGCACGGTTTTCTGCAACTTCAGCTACAACCCGCAAGCCATTGGGACGGGCATACGCTATAAGACGCCGATAGGCCCCGTCCGCTTCGACCTCGGCTACAACTTCAACCCGACGCGCTATCCCATCCGGGAGCACGACACGGTGCAGACCCTGCGGCGTATCAATGTATTTTTCAGTATTGGACAAACATTTTGATGAGACGATTTCTTCATTTCACGACGTACATGCTTTTCTTACTGCCAGTGGCAGTGATACCAGGGTTTGCGGGCGAGATCATCGATGGTGTTGTCGTCACGGTGAATCACAAACCGATCTTCCGCAGCGACTGGGACGAAGCTGTCTGCTATGAACTATTCATGCAGCGCAAACCTGTCAGCCAGGTGACCGATGCGGATCGCGTCACCGCGTTGCAGCGGCTTATTGACCGTCAGTTGCTTAAGTCGCAGATGAGCGACGCGCATTCCCTGCAGCCGTCGGAGGAAGATTTGCAAAGCGACGTGGCGAAGTTGCGGGCGCAGGTTACGGAAGGCAAGGACGATCAGACCTGGCAGAAATTGCTCGCCCGCTACGGCCTCAGCGAAGAGCTGCTGAAGGAACATTTGCGTGCAGAAATAGAGGTAATGAACTTCGTGGAGGTACGTCTGCGTCCCAATGTTCGCGTTCAGCCGGAAGAGGTTGAGGCGTACTACAAGAACCAACTGCTGCCTGACCTGGAAAAAGCCGGTGGTGGCAAGGTTTCGTTCGAAGATGTTGAGCCCAGGATTCGCGAGTTGCTCACCCAACAGCACATGGATGAGCTGCTGGACGCATGGCTGCATAACCTGCGGCAGCAGGCTCAGATTTGGACAAGCGTGCCGATTCCCGCCCTGAAGGCGCCGGCCGATCAGCCCAGGGCCTCTGGCACGAACTGAACATGCCCGAACAGACGACAACCCGGCGCTCGCATACTCGCCTCTGGATCGAGGCGGGGATTGGTGTCGTGTTGCTGGCGATCTTTGTCGCCATCGCCTGGTACCTGCGGAGCCCGCAGTTCGAGGACTTTGTCCGCCGCAAGGTTGTCGCCACGCTGGAAGATGCCACTGGCGGCCGGATTGAGCTCCGGTCTTTTCACTGGAACTTGAGAAGGCTTGAGTTTGAAGCCGACGATCTAACCGTCCACGGCCGTGAAGGGCCAGACCAACTGCCCTACGCGCACGCCGATCGCGCCCACGTGAGACTGCACATCGTCTCCTTCTTGGAGACGCGAATTCACTTGCAGTATGTCGGGCTCGACCGGCCTGTCGTTCACCTGATCGTCTATCCCGATGGAACCACCAACGCGCCCGAGCCGAAGGTGAAGCAGAACAACGCAAAGCCAGTGCAGCGGCTCTTCGACCTCGCCATCGGTCGCGCCGATCTTCGTTATGGCATGCTCCTGTTGAATGATCGCGAGCTGCCACTGGACTTTAGCGCTGACGGCATTGACGCGTCAATGACCTACGACCGCGGCGACCATCGTTATGATGGCACACTGCGAGTCGGCAAAATCGATGAAAAGTATCAGGACCTCCGCGATGTTCCCGTCCAGGCAGAGGTGGAGTTCAGTCTCTGGCACGACACGGCACAGATCAAGTCGCTGAAGCTCACATCCGAGAAGTCTTCGCTGGAGGCGCAGGGAAAGCTGACTCACTTTGACAACCTACGCATCGATTTCACCTATAGCACAGACTTGGATGTTGGTCAGCTGGGAGCGATCACGCGCAACTATGAGTTGCGTGCAGGCACGCTCACTGCCAGCGGCTCGGGCAGCTATTCGGAGACGAGCCGCACTTCGCGCGGCAAGCTTGCCATTCGCGGATTCGAGTATCTCCAGAAAGATGTCGCGCTGCACAACGCAAGTGCCAGCACCGATTTTTCCTTCGACAACAACCGCCTTGTGATTACCGGAATAGCAGGACGTTTGCTGGGCGGGGAGGTCACAGGCGAGGCGACAGTCGACAACCTCCTGGTGTCGAGTTCAACGTCTACGGCGCAACCGCCAGTGAAGAGCGCTGCGCGACCGCGACACGCACGCCCGAATGAATCCGGCACAGCCGGGTCTCTCACGTCGACTACCCCGAAGATCACCGGCCCCGGACCGCAGCACGGGACGGCGCGGCTACAGGTGAGTGGAGTATCGCTGGCGGAATTGATGCGCGCGATCTCAACCAAATCGTTGGCATTTGAGTCGTTGAAGCCAGCCGGCAGTGTCGGCGGAATGGTCGACCTGGCGTGGACGCGATCCTTGGCGGATGCGCAAGGCGAGCTGGCCCTCGACATTGTCCCGCCCGCTCAGCCTGCTGGCGGCGAATTGCCGATGAGCGGGGCCCTGCGCAGCCACTACAACCTCCGGTCCAAGGTGATCGATATTTCGGTCCTGAATCTCGCGACCCCGCACACGCACCTGAATGCGTCGGGCACGCTGGGCGCAACTTCAGAAGATTTGAAGGTGGATTTCACTGCGACCAGCCTAAAGGAGCTCGAGCCGTTCGTCATCGCTCTCGGCTATGCCTCTTCGCCCATCGAGCTGGCCGGCGAGGCTAGCTTCAACGGCACGGTCAGCGGCAGGCTGGCGGATTCCCAAGTTGTGGGCCATGTGCAGGCATCGAACTTCACCTACATCTATACCCCGCCCTCGAAGACTGCAGAACATCCGCCTTCAAGGAGAGAATCGCTCTTTCATGCTGCCTCGGCGCCGCAGCCGGAACCATCGCAGCCCCCCGCGCAGGTGCGACGTATTCACATCGACGCATTCTCTGCCGACGTGCAGTACTCGCAATCGAAGGTCGCCGTCCATCACGCCATCATTCAGGAAGGGAGCGCCCGTCTCAACGCGGATGGGACGGCGGCGCTGGAGAAGGGCAACTTCACCGGGGATTCGCCCTTCCAGCTCCAAGCTGCCATTCACAATGCGGAGGTGAGCGACTTACAACGTGCCGCCGGCCTCGACTATCCCGTGACCGGCATATTGAATGCGACCATCGAGGTTGAGGGGACGGAGGGAAATCCCCACGGCCAGGGACAGTTCACCTTGACTGGAGCTCAGGCCTATGGCCGTCCCGTCAAGTCGCTGGGTGCAGACGTTGTGTTCGTCAATCGCGAGGCGCAACTCAATCACATACGGTTACAGGCGGCTGCCGGCGTAATCGCGGGCACAGCGGTTTACAACTTCGGCAACAAAGGCTTGAGCTTCGACTTGAACGGCGTGAGTCTGGACCTTGCGGAAATCCCCGAACTGCAAACCGCTCGTCTCCAGACAGCCGGGGTCGCCCGATTCGAGGCCAAGGGTTCAGGCACAATCGACGAGCCGGTCATCAACGGCCATCTACAGGTGAATAACCTGGTACTGAACGATGAGACCGTCGGTGGCTTTACTGCCGATGCCGTGACCCGGGGCAGCCAGCTCCAGCTCACAGCGCGCTCCAACTTCTCCAAGGCAAGCTTCGCCCTCGACGGAGATGTCGAACTGCGGGGCGACATGCCAGGCAACATGACCATGCAGTTTTCCAATCTGGATGTCGATCCCTTCCTGCGAGCTGAGCTTAAGGGGAGAATCACAGGTCACTCTTCGACGGCGGGGCAAGCTACGCTGACGGGGCCGCTGAAGCAGCCGAGGCTTCTCAGCGGCGATTTCAAGATCAACGAATTCAAGGTCGAAATCGAAAAAGTCCCCATTGCCAGCGACGGTCCTGTCGAGCTGCGGCTCGCCAACGGGGTGGTTTCGGTCCAAAGATGCGCGCTGGTCAGCCAGGACTCGCGTCTCACTATGAGCGGGAGCATGAGCTTGCAGGACAACCGCCGGCTGGATTTGCGCGCCGATGGCAACGTCAATCTCAAGCTGGTGCACACTCTCGATCCCGATGTCACTTCTTATGGCGCGGTGACGCTTGGCATCACCGTCACCGGGGACACCGCGAAGCCGCTAATCAACGGACGCATCGAGATCGTCCATGCGGGCCTGTCCATGATCGACTTGCCCGCCGCACTCGGCGATATCAACGGGAGCTTCATCTTTAATCAGGACCGTCTGGAAGTGGAGCACCTCACGGCGCACACTGGAGGCGGCCTGTTGACCTTCGGCGGCTTCGTCACCTATGGCCGCATCGCCGGCTTCGACCTGACGGCTGCGGGAACCGATATCCGCTTCCGGTACGCGGGTATAAGCGTTACCTCCGATCAGTCGCTGCACCTGGTGGGCACGCTGCAGAACGCTACCCTGAGCGGTGACGTGACGGTCACCCGCTTTGCCCAGATTCCGTCAACGGAATTGAAGTTCGCTCTCGCGCAAGCGGGCCCAGCGGCCGTACCCGATCCAAAGTCGCCGCTGAACGGCTTGCATCTGGATGTCCGCATCCTGTCCGCACCGGAACTGACGGTGCAAACAACGCTCGCCAAGCTGTCTGGCGGTGTGGATCTGCGGCTGCGAGGTACAGCGGCACGGCCAGTGCTGTTGGGCCGCATCAACGTCGCCGAAGGCGACCTCAAAATTGGCGGGACCAAGTACCATTTGGAACGCGGGGATGTTACTTTCACCGACCCAATCCGGATTGACCCCGTGCTCGACCTTGAGGCGACAACCCGCGTCCGCGACTACGACATCACCATAGGACTGCATGGAACGCTTGAACGGCTGACCACGACCTATCGCTCGGACCCGCCGCTGTCTAGCGATGACATTGTTGCCTTGCTTGCCTTTGGACGCACTCAATATGACACCAGCGCGGCCGCCACGCCGCAGTTTGGCTTTGCCGAGAGCGCCTCCAACGCCGTGCTCGGGCAGGCCATCAATCAAACCGTCACAAACCGGATGCAGAAACTGTTCGGCGTGAGCTCGATAAGAATCAGCCCCTCCGTGGGAGGTCCGGATAATAACCCGAATGCGCGCCTGACGGTGGAGCAGCAGGTCTCCAACAACATTACCCTCACCTACATCACGAACCTCACCCGTTCGGCCCAGCAGGTCATCCAATTCGAATACAACATCAACAGCGAGTACACGCTCCAGGGTATCCGCGACGAAAATGGCGTGGTTAGTATTGACCTGTTGATTCGGAAGAGGAAGAGATAAGTAGCAACTAGTGGCAACGGTCCTTCTAGCTCGGCAATTGCTCACTCCGCTAGAGCGGATTGACGATGCTCCGCTGCTGAGTCGCACGGAAAACTTGCCGGCAGCGTGCTCACCCTCGACCGCGCCGTCCGTAATGCGATGAAGTTTGCGCACCTCAGTTTTCAAAATAGCCTGCGCATGGCAACGTCGAACCCAGCGCACGTGCTGGGCATCGAACACCGCAAGGGCGTGTTGCGAGCGGGCGCCGATGCCGATATTGCCGTCTTTTCTCCCGCTGGCGAAGTGCTGCAAACTATCGTGGGCGGCGCGATCAGTTAGTCCAACCGGCAACGGCGTGGCCCTTTTTCGTGCGGCTATGAGCAGCGAGCGATAATCAAGGTCATGTCGTCAGCCTGCTCGTCGGGACTGAACCGCTGCACTTCGCTCAAGATGCTCTCCAGGATTTCGCCGGCTGACTGCTGCTGGTGCTTGCGAATCGCCGCAATCAAACGTTCTTCGCCGAACTCTTCGCTGTCGCCATCGTCGGTTTCTCCCGCCTCGGAAATGCCGTCGGTATAAATCACCAAAACGTCACCGGGAGCGAGTTTGCAGTCCACGACCTTGCAATCCCATTGCTCGAACAATCCCAGCACCGTTGCGGTTGCCCCAAACCGCTCGACGTCGCCGTTCGCCCGCAGCAGGACTGGAGGATTATGTCCGCAGTTCACATAACGCAAGCACCGAGTTTCATCGTCGTAAACTGCGAAGAACATCGTCGCGTAATGGCTGGTCTCGGTATTCTTATAGAAGAGGCGATTCACCGAGCGCAGCAGATGCGGCACGTCCTCCAGCGCCAGCGCATATTGGCCGCGCAGGTTGGCCTGAAGATTGGCCATCAACAGCGCGGCCGACATTCCTTTTCCCGAGATGTCAGCCAGCACCAAACCAAGGCGGCCCGAGCCGAAATCGAGGAAGTCATAGTAATCGCCACCGACGGCGCGCGTCTGAATGCATTTGCCGGCGCAGTCCAGCGTTTTCAGCGATGGCGCTTGCTGCGGCAAAAGCCGGCTCTGCACCTGGCGTGCGATCTGCATCTCCTGCTCGCTGCGACGCTCCGCTTCCATGGTCTGGGCCATCTTCTCCGCCAGCGTGATGCTACGCATGGCAATCCCCGCCTGGCTCGCCACCGACGCGAGCAAACGCTTGTCCATCGCGGAATATGGCTCTTCCGAAAGCCGCGGTCCGAGCACGGCAAGGCCTTGCAATTCACCATCGCTGGAGCCGCGGATCGGAACCAGACATTCCGGTTCAAGCGGCGCAAGCTGGGTTCCGTACATTTCCTCCGGCATCAGTTCCAGCGGCCCGCTACGCTCCGCCAGATCGGCAATCTCAGGCGCGGTGCTGGACAGCGTCATCGCTTCAGGTGGCGGATTTCCGGCATACGCGACGAGCTGCCCGTTGCCGGCTTCCAAGTAAACGAACATCGTGCGCGGATGCAATGCGTCCCCAATGTTCTGCTGAAGAAGCGAAGCCAGCCCTTCGCGGCTGCTGACGTTCAGGGTCTTGGCTGCCAGGTTCTCCAGGATTTGCTGCGCGTCGTAGGAGCTGCGGAAGAAGGCGCGGTCCAGCCGCGTGCGCACGCGACGATGAACTTGGGTCGCGCCGGAAATCAGCAGCACTCCGAAGGTCGCGCCAATGGGAATTGCGGCCTTCGAGCCGGCGGAGAAGTGGCGCGAGAACGCCTGCCCGAACCAGAACGTCAGACCCACTGAAGCCGCAAGAATCAGAAACACGAATCCACGTTCGACCACGAAGTATCGCGCGCTGCGTTTCAGCAGTACCGGAACATCCATCACGCGATGTTTCACCACCGCGTAGCCGAAGGAGAGAGGGAACAAGAACAGCAGCATCACCTTGGCAAAATTCAGCCAAAAGGATGATCCGGCGTGGAAAACTTCCTGCACGAACGCGATCACTCCGGCGGGCGTCACTCCGACAAGAGTCCCCCAGAAAATCACTTTGAGCTTGCGCCGATCGTCCGTGCTGGAGGCGGTAAACATATTGCACAGCAGTGAAATGAGTCCCAGAACAATAGAGCCGTAAACCACGACGATCCGGGCATTCTGAGCGGCGCGAAAAGACAGCACCGGAGCGAAGATCGGTAAGGCTACGGAATTGCCATCTCGATAACCTCCCAAGCCCAAGCAGAGACCGGCGAACACCAGCACCCATTTCAGCCACGGGACCTTGCGGTCGATCGGAGAGCGCGTAGGAAACACCGCGAAGAAGAAATAGAAGAGTTCAGCGAGGACGCTGTTCCCAACGGTACAGTAGGCTAGCAGGAAGGACCGAAGGTGGGATGGGGCAGCGGCGAATTGGCTTGGCAGGTTCGCGGCCGTGATGAAGGTCGCGAATACCAACGCAAGCAGCCATGCATTGCGGTCTTCCACCCGCAGAAACAGGACAGCCAATCCCACGATGAGGAATAGCAGCGGGTACGACTCATCGATCTGATCCGCTATTGTGCGGGCGATGGTCTTGGTGTCACCGGCACCTTGCTTGGCACGAAACCGAGGCGTGATCACCAAGGGGCGCGATTGTCCCGGCCGCTGCAGCGTGAGGGTCACTGTGTCTCCGGGTCGTGCGTTCAGCCATGTTCGTAACAGCAATTCGTTCCACGCCGATGCCGAATCTGTGCTGCTTCCATTGATGCCTACTATGCGGTCGTTCACCTTCAGCCCGGCCTTTTCCGCAGGGCTGTTCGGGTACACGTTGTTAATCTCAACTCCCGCCGAAGAGTACGATTCGTCAAAGCCGACTTCGACCTGGGGAGACGGCGGCGGACGGCGAACGTAGTACATCCAGGCCGCGCTGTAAAGGATGGTCAGCGCCGCAAACAAGATCGCAGCGGCCAGCAAAACAGGACGGTAATTGCGGCCGCTCGTTGCGCTCAGACCTTCGCGGCTTTGGATTGCGGTACTCATAAGTTGCCCAGAACTAAGCACAGTGTAGTTCAATTGCGGAAGGCGACCTCAGCAATCAGCAACGAGCAATTAGCAACTAGCCTCTCGTTGGCTCGGGTTCGAGTCGAGACCTGAAATCAACCGCGCGATGCAGACTAGCTGCGCGACTGTGGCTCAGATGAGTGCATTCCCCGAATCGGAATTCCGCTGGGTGATTGTTCGTACCTCCCAGTACGGCGCTCTACGTGTCTTCAATAACTCAGCTCATGTTTCTATTGCAAGATATAGATTCCAAATATAGTTACAACTAAAATATAGAATCGAAAAGGCTTACCACTCATAATTCTGTGAATTCTCGGATGGGCAGAATAAAGGATAGGCGCCAACGATGATCGTTTTCGCGTTTCGCGATCGGCTGCTGTGCTCAGCCACGGAAGCGAACGGTGCAAACACATTTGTACGCGCGAAGAACCGAAAACGAGAAGTTGCGAGCGAAAAACGGCCATAGCGTGTTCCTTCAGCGCCGATGCGACGCGAGTTGTCTATCTCCATGGCTAAAGCCAAGAGTTGTTGCCGATCCGTTTTCGCCGGGCTGAAGCCCGGCGCTTCCACCCAGAACCTCTGCCTCTATTATCGTCGCTGGCGCTAACCGATTTTGTCTGCCGCGGCCTCAGCTTCTGCCGCTGCTCCCTGCGGAGACTTTCGGGCCGCGTCGGCCCGGCTCGCCTCCTCATTGCGACGCGCGGCCTCGACCACGCGGTGGGCACGCGTCAACTTCTCTTTGTCACGCTCCAGCATTCGCCGGTATTTGCGCTCCAACTGGGCGGCACGTCGCTGGTAGGCTGCCGGATTGCTGGCTTGCAGCGCTTGCAGCTCCTCCAGTTCGATGTCGTCCTCGGTTAAAACGGTCTCGCCCTGCGGTCCGACGGTGCGGGGCGCAGTGGCCGGCTCCGACGCGGGCGGTGGGAACGCCACGTCCGGCGGAGTGTCAACGTCGAAGTTCTCGGGCAGGCCGTGCTCCTTCTCGAAGCCGTCCCACTGCACTTGCTCGACATTGTGGAAGCGGGCAGACTGCTCCCAGACCTGCTGCGGACAGCGTAAGTTGCTGGCGGCCTGTTGCAGCCCGTAGAGCACAACGCCGCCGAGGCGCCGGTCGAGCTGACCGCGGAGCAGCGCGTCCAGCACCTGCTGGATGCCCACCTGTACGGAGTACAAATCCTCCAGCGGCGGCAGCTCCAGGCGCCAGCGTTCGCCGCGCGCCCGGGCCCGCGCCATCTTCAGGCGGCGTCCCCGGAAGCAGAGGTGAAAGTGACAGTAGGTACGGCCAGTCACCGCCGCCGAGCCGCAGCTTCTTCCGTTTTCCTTGATGTGGTGACAGGTCGGGATGACGACCTTCTCTTCCTTGACGGGCCTGGGTTCCCAATCGGTCACGCCCAACTCCCGCAGCCTCGCTTCGCGTGAGTCTAGCTTTTGTTTGGTTTCCTTGAGCTGAACTCGCAGCTCCTCATAACTGATTTCAGACATAAATGCTCCTTGGTAAGAATGTAGGAATGTGCGCGTGGGTGATCGCATTGGCTGTTTCTCTCGGGGATTGTCATTACGAGCCAAGCGAGGAATCTGCTTTTCTTCTGCCGCGTGGCGATGAATGGGAAAGCAGATTCCTCACGGCCTGAAGGCCGTTCGTAATGACAACTCGGAGCTGGCCTCAGCCAACCAGAGACACACGTGTGGTTAGGAATCAGGCAGCGGATCGCGCTGCGCGGGATGCAGGATGGGCTACGCGACGGCCGACCGCCGGAAACGGGTCGAGGGGTGACCCGTCACGATTCGCATCCTCAGTCCGCAATCCCGCTGGGCGGGACGGCCTCAACTCCGGCGCCTGGGACCGTGGTTAGCGAAGTGTGGCGCGACCGTGGCGCACTACCTCGACCGTAGTGATTCGGTTGGTCCTTGTCAACAAGAAAGTGCTAATAACACCTAGACAAACATGCCGTTTTCCCAAAACGGGAATCGAGCTTCAGCAGCTACTTGCCAGATGGCGATGTCACGCCAACGTTTCTTCGCGACACCGCAACCTTCTCGCATTTCATTGACTTGGGCCGTGGGAAACGCCTTTCAGCCGAGTTTCCCAAGAAACCTCACCAAAGCAGGTAGGAAACCGACAGCCTGACTGATGCCAATCATCCACAAGCCGAGCTTCAGCAGCGGCTTTCTTATGCCCACAAGCTTGTATCTGCGGACGGGGGTGAGAATCCGCTCGAGTACGGGCCACGTAAAACGATGAAAAAGCATTAGAGCGGCAAACGCTACCACCGCAAGGCAAGCCACGACATCGACAATATTCAGGACGAAGCTTGTAGCAATCGCCAACCCAGCTACGGGGAAGAGCCAGGTGATCCCTGCTCCCACCTTGAGCGGAAGAAGTATAAGGGCGACAGCAAGGACGACATCGGTGCAGATAACAGGAAAATAGCAGCAAAATGGTTGCACTGGGCCGCTACTCGCAACAGCCAGCGCGTGCACGCAATATACAGAACGTCAAAGAGAAGGCTAAAGATAATGACTGTTAGGATGGCGACCACTACGTTCTGCGCCCATTTCCGTCCCCCATAAGCGTATACCCCGCGACTGCCAGCTATCACCAGAATAGTCAAGGAACCCATATCAAGCCTTCCCAGACTCTCACTACGACTTTTTGCGGGAACATTGCAGGAATTAGGCCGATGAGCACCGGCCAAAGAAACCAAGAGGCCAGGGACAAATAGGACCCTGCTGGGAGCGTCTTACCAGGATGCAATCTTGACCAGGGACCCATCACTATCACAAATAGCGGAAGCGACGCTACTGAAAAGCAGAGTGACACCGTAGCCGTCCGCACCGAAAACAATCTCATGCCAAAAATCGCATCGAAACCCTTTCCGGTCAGGGTTAGAACCTTCTGCATGAATGCCGCGCTGTAGGACAGGGCCGCGCTTTTCCTAAGTCGAATTTCGCCCCACCATTTTTCAACACGGTTTTCGATTTGTCCCTCTTCATCAATCGACAAAGAAGACAGGACAAAAGAGAGAATGACCAGTGCCCATCCCACCAGGTTTACAAGTTTAAGGATCATTAGTCCTCGTGCACATTATCCTCCTGTGATACCGAGTCGTGCGGTGCCCCTAGGATGAGCATGCAACAAACAGTAATCGAATACAAGTACTAAAGTAATTCATTGTTGTTACTTCCACCGAAGCGTATAAACATGCAGATCGGCTCAGGCGGAAGCCGAACGTGTGACTGGCGCGTCTAATCCTTAGAACAGTTCGGTGCGGCATCTGATGCCCAATGTGGGGCAGAGCCCGAATCTGGAGGAGGCATTCATGAACACGTCACGATTTCTGCTCAGCTTAATGGTCGGGTTGGCTCTGGGGGTATTTGGCACAGGCAGCCTTGCGGCCCAGGTTGCTCCGGAGGCAAACGGAGTTTCCGCACACATGGTGGTCACGGAGGAAGCTCGTCAGGGATCGGATGTACCGGTCATCAACCCTGAAGATGTCATTGTTTATGAGGGAGGTGACCGCGACCAGGTTACCGGCTGGGTGCCAGCCCAGGGAGACCATGCGGAACTGGAATTCTTCATTCTCCTCGATGATAGCTCCACGACGACCCTCGGTTCACAACTGGAGGACATTCGCCAGTTCATCAACGCACAGCCCACTTCCACCAAGATTGGCATCGCCTACATGCGGAACGGCATCGCCCGGATAGCACAGGAGCCGACCAGCGATCACACCCTGGCTGCGAAAGCCCTTCGCCTTCCCTTGGGGATGGGTGGCGCAAATGGCAGCCCGTACTTCGCGCTCAGCGATCTGGTGAAGCACTGGCCGAAGAGCAACAGCCGCCGGGAAGTCCTCATGGTTTCAGATGGAATCGATCCCTACTACAATGTCGGCGATTTGGCGGATCCGTATCTTGCCGCTGCCATCAAGGATGCTCAGCGCGCCGGCGTGGTTGTCTCTGCGATTTATAACCCTGGTGTTGGCGATTACGGTCGTAGTGACTGGGGGAGATTCTTAGGCCAGACTTACCTCGCGCAGGTTGCGAGCGAAACCGGCGGTGGATCATATTACATCGGTTTCAACGCCCCGGCGGTGTCATTTGCTCCTTACCTGCGTGACCTGACAAATCGTTTGAATCATCAATACCTGTTGTCGTTTCTTGCTGAGCCCAGGCAGAAGGGTGGTCTGCAACCGGTAAAGTTAACGACCGAGGCGCCGGGCGCGGACCTCGTGTCGGCGGATAGAGTCTACGTTCCTGAGGGACGCTAGCCCGATTACCCAGCACTCCGCCTGCGGCTCCATGCTGGGCTAAACTGAGCCGCCCCTTTTAACCCAACCCTCCTTTGGTTGGGTGGGACGGGTAACTTCCGCACATTTTTGGTTCCTGACCGTACGTACGTACGGTCTCGATTCTTCCACACATTCGCAAAAGGCGCGAATGTGTGGGGCGGTTGGTTATGGACTTGGCAACCTAACTCCAAAGCGCTCTGCAACGACTTCGGGTGCTTCCAGGGAGTGAGAGACAGGGAACCCGTGTTCGCGCCACGCCTTAAGTCCACCTTCCAGCACCCATACTTTGTCAACGCCTATGCGTTTCAATGCCACAGCGACC
>Ga0209040_10003106_pt1 | contig 12801 bp, 15 predicted proteins | sample BogFormECP12_OM3_FD_188240 | JGI IMG/M metagenome (GOLD analysis project Ga0209040, IMG submission 188240) | Bog forest soil microbial communities from Calvert Island, British Columbia, Canada - ECP12_OM3 (SPAdes) (version 2) | ecosystem: Environmental > Aquatic > Freshwater > Wetlands > Bog ... | reverse complement strand
AGCGGACTCGAACACCTGAGGAATCTTTTCTTCGCACTCAGCTTGGTTGTCGAGGTCAAGTTCCATCAAGGTTCGCAATTCCTGGGGCTCCGTGCCATCCACTGCCAGCATCAAGGACTTCCTTAGAAAGGGATCCTGGATCTGGTCCAGTTCGGCATCCAGCGAAACGATGCCTTCGCGCCGGGCGCGCTTGGCATATTCCACCAGTCCCTGCACTTTTCCTCCCGGATCGAGATTGGGCTGAAAGAAGACGTGTGCCAGACGTCGAACGGCGGTCAGCACGACTGGGAGTGGAAATTGGAGTAGCACGGCTCCGGTCGTGCCCCCGAAAACGATCATCGCGGCGGTGGGCTGCAACACTTGGGAGATGCTGCCTCCCTCCAGCAGCAAACCTCCCACAATCCCGCCCAACCCGAGTACCACGCCGCCCCAACTGGCCTTGTCCACGGGCGCTTACCTCTCGGCCTGTTGTCGAGCCTCAACTTCGTCCCGCTCCGCCACAAGGCCCATCGTGGGATGGGGAGTGGTCATCGGAACCGTCCCTCGCAGAACGGAACGCCGGTATTCGACGATGCGGTTCAGGACCTCATCGGCTTTCTCCCGCACCAGGATCTTCTCCCCGTTTATCAGAGTGATTACCGTGTCCGGGGACTGCTCCACGAACTTCACCAAATCCGAGTTCACGATCAGCGGGCTATTGTTGAGCCGAGTCAATTGAATCATGCGGTACTTCCTGGAAAGCGCGCCTCCGATTCGCGGACGGCCCACTTACTTGTATGTCCATCGGCCAAAACCGAAAAAGGGTCACCCCTTCGCGGGGTTACTCCCAGGTTCCAAAGGTAGCGGGACTGTTGGGAAGATCTAGCCTGAAGGACGTGCCTGGGCTGCCGATGGGACTATTGTGAGGCAAAAAAGGCCTGACATTAGGGAACCTGAACTCCGCGGAGAACCTGCTGAGGAGGATGGTTCCAAGGCACAGGAAAGCAGCAAAATCTCAACTTAACTAAAAACCGAAACCGACCACCAACCCATAAGGAGCAAATTCCATGGCACTCAGTGTACTAAACAATATCGCATCACTAGCCGCACAGAACCAATTGACAATCACCAATGCCAACCTCCAGAAAGCCTTGTTTCAGCTATCCTCGGGGTCGCGCATCAATACAGGCGCGGATGATGCCGCTGGACTGGCTATTGCAGACGGCTTGCACGCCAACATTACAGCCCTCACGCAATCTGCCCGGAATGCCAACGATGGCGTTGGCGAACTGCAGGTGGCCGATGGCTCGCTGGCCGCGGTAACCACCCTGCTCAACCGCGCCGTCACCATCGCTACTGAAGCCGCAACCGGCACCGTATCCGATGCGCAACGGGTCGCGCTGAACGACGAATTCACCGCCATCAAATCAGAAATCGACCGCGTCGGTTCCAAGACCAATTACAACGGTGGGCAGGTGTTCACCGCCAATACTCTCAACGTGTTCTTGAGCGATTCCGGCGCCAACAGCAACAGTCTGATCGGTGTGACCACGGGTGTATTGTCCTCTACTGCCCTGAGCTTGGGTGGAGCGGTCGCAGCCACCGGCACCTTGGCTGAAACCGCGGGTTCGCCTGCGGTTGCGGCCAGCGACCTCTTGACCGGCGCGAATCCGACCAACGCCCTTGCGGCTGCTGATACGTTAACCGCCGCCGCAGGTACGGCGATCGTTGCCGGCAACACGGCGACAGTCGGCGGCACGGTATATACATTCGTGACTGATACCACAGGCTTTAATGGCAGCGCAAATCAGGTTGCCATCGGTGGCAGCAACGGCCAGGCGATCATCAACCTGACGGCTGCCATTAACAACACCAGCGGTGGCGCGGGAGTTGAATTCTCCGGCGTAACCGCCGCCAATGCCAATTCCACGGCAGCGGTTACAACCTCGGGAAACTCCGGCGTCATAACCCTGACGGCAAATATCAATGGGACGGGCACGGTTGGGGCCGGCACGGGAAACTTTGTCAGCCTGACCTCGAGTGCAGGGCTGACCTCCGGCACGGCTCTATTCACTGCCGGACAGGCTGGCAGCACCATCGCAATTGGCGGCAAAACCTACCAATTCGTGGCTGCCCTCAGCAACCTTACGTCGGCGCAGACCAATGAAGTGCTCGGTGGCGGTGCTACAGGGACCGGCGTCGAAGCTACCGCATTGGCTAACCTTGTACTTGCGGTCAACCAGGGGACCGGCTCCGGAACCAATTACGGCGCCGGAACTACGCAAAACACTCAAGTCTCGGCGGGCGCAAGTTCTGGAACCCAGGTGCTCTTCACCGCGAATACTCCGGGCACTACTGGCAACACGATCACTGCGACGTCCGTGGGCGCTGGCACTTTCGCGACCGCGGATCTGGCCGGCGGCCTGAATGCCGGAACCGCTCCCGTCGCCACCGCTGGCGACACCGTGACTGTAGGGACGCAAACCTACAGCTTCGTGGCCGCCCTCACCCCTCCCACGGCAAATCAGGTCCAGGTCCTGGTGGGTTCTACGGAGGCTGCCAGCCTGCAGAATCTGGCCAACGCCGTCAACGGCGGGTCCGGCTTAGGTCAGAGTTACTCTTACGGAACCGGGGCAACCGCCAATACTTTGGCCTCGGCGACGGCCGGGACCGACGCGACAACGGGGTTAAGCGACGTCGTCTTCACCGCATTGGCGAAGGGTACGCTGGGCAACACCATCGCTTCATCCACCACCGGGTCGGGGGCCAACACCTTCGGCACGGGTAATTCACTCCTGAGCGGGGGCGCGACGGGATCGGTCAACGACCTGTCCAACATTGCCGACGCCACAGCGGCGCTAGCAACCATCAACACCGCGATCCAATCGGTCGCCGCACTGCGCGGCACGATTGGCGCAACCGTCAACCGCTTGCAGAGTGCCGCAGGCGTCATCACCAATCAGGTGCAGAATCTGACGGGTGCCGAAGACGGCGTCCGCGCCGCCGATATTCCATCGACGGTGGCAACCTTGGCGAAGTATTCCATCCTGGAGCAGACCGGAATTTCCTCTCTGGCCCAGGCCAACCAGCAACAGCAGCTTGTGCTGAAGCTGCTTCAGTAAGCGAATGTCGTAGAGACGTAGCTAGCTACGTCTCTGCGCTTTGATTCGAAAGGGGGGGCGGTTCGATCCCGCCTCCTCTCGATTTTCTCGAGAAATTAGGCGAGTTATGAACCTCGACCCGGTGCCAACGATTGCGACGGCGGTGGAGCGACAGACTCCCGAGAGAAAGCAGCACGCCTTGCCGACCGCGCGGAGTGCCGTTTCGGAAGATCGTCCAAAAGCGGAAATTGCCAGGATACAAAATACTCCGGCTCCGTTCCTAATTCCCGAACATGAAGTCAAAGTGCAGGTGGATACGCCAGCCGACGACATTTTGGTTTACCAAATCTTAGACAAGCAATCCGGTTCGCTGGTCCTGCAAGTGCCCAGCGCCGAGGTGCTCAGCGGCATACACCAGAGCCAGGAATTGCTGCAGCGGATTGCTGCACGGGGAAAAGCAACGGCTTCAGACGTAGCTTCGGCTCCGGCGGTAAAGGGAGAGGAGAACAACCATGGGAGTAAGCTTTAACGCGGCGTCACTGCTGAGCGGGAATGGCATTGATGTGCAGTCCGTCGTAACCGCGATTCTGACCCCGGAAAGCGGTTCATTAGCGATCTGGCAGAACGAGCAAACCGATCTATCCACTCAGGCCGGGCTGCTGGCCGGGCTCAACAACAATCTCACCAGCTTGGCGGCGGCCTCGATTGCGCTCGCCAACCCCACCGGTCCCCTGGCTTCGCAGATAGCAACCTCTTCGGATCCAAGCATCCTGACCGCCAGTGCCCAAACCACGGCCATCCCCGGCACGCATCAGATTGTAGTGAGCAACCTGGCCACCAGCGGCTCTCTATATACCAACCCGCTGACCGATGGGAACACGGCATTCTCGGCCGGAGACATTCAACTCCAAGTTGGCGGGGCAAGTGGTGTGATTCACGACATCCCGATTACTGCGGGCAGCAATGACACGCTCAACACTTTGGCGAAATACATCAACGCGCAGAATTGGGGAGTCTCGGCGAACGTTGTGACCGATGCGAACGGGGCGCGACTGGCGTTGGTGAGCCAGTCCAGCGGCCTTCCGGGAGCATTGGCCATTACCGCCAACAGCACCAGCCTGGTTTTCAATCCGCCCGTGGGTGGAACCAATGCGACGCTGACCATTGATGGCGTGCCTTTCAGCAGTCCCACCAACACCCTAGCCACCGCGATTCCCGGAGTCACGCTGAATCTGGCCAGCGCCGACCCGAAAACTCCCGTGCAACTGACCGTAGGACCCGACGCCGCCGGAGCCACGGCGGCGATTACCAGCTTCGTGAATGCCTACAACTCGGTGGTCGGCATTATCAATACCCAGTTCACGGTGGATCCAACCACCAACACCCAGGGCCCATTGGGTTCCGACAGCGCGCTTCGCTCCCTGCAATCCAGTTTGCTCAACGATGTGACTTACTCGATTACGGGAAACAGCGGACTGGTCAACCTGGCCGCGCTCGGCATCGACTTGAACAATGACGGAACTCTGACCATAAACCAGACGGCGACCGATACTCACCCCTCGCTCAGCAACGTGCTCGCCACAAACCCCAGCGCAGTGCAGAGCTTCTTTCAGAATGTTGGCCATACTGGCTTTGCCAACAATTTCAGCAATGACCTGTTTAGCCTGACCGATCCAAGCAATGGCATCGTGACCGTGGATATTGCCGGAAACACGGCTCAGCAGAAGGCTCTGGCTACACAAATCTCCAATTTGCAGGATCGCCTGACCGCGCAACAAGCCACATTGACCCTGCAATTCGACCAGGTCAACGCGACGCTTGAGGCCTATCCATCTCTCTTGTTCGAAGTCACGGCCGAGATTGGGGCGCTCAATGGCAACTATAACACCTCCACCACATCGCCCAATACGACGCCCACAACCGGCTCGTCCACAGGATAATAACCATGATGAATCCTCGCACCGCCTATCGCGAAACCAGCGTACGCGGCGCCAGCGCCGTGCGGCTAGTGGTCCTGCTTTATGAGCAGGCAATCCAAGACCTGACCCAGGCGGCGCAGGCCATGGCAGACAACAACATTGAACTGCGTACCAACCGGATCAATCACGCCCTCGAAGTGATCAGCCGGCTACAAGTAACTCTCGACATGGAGCGGGGAGGACAGGTAGCCCGCAATTTGCTGGCATTTTATGAGGCGTTGCGTGCCAACCTGTGGAAAGCCCAGCTCCAAGTGTCGAAACAAACGCTTTTGCAGCAGATCACGGATCTATTGGCTTTGCGGGAAGCTTGGTCGGAAGTGGATCGAGCCGAGTCGGCCGGTTCCGCCGCGAAAGCAGATGCATCGGCGCGGGCTGTCGCCAACGCCAATCCTGATGAGCGCGTACCAGCCAACTGGAAGGCCTGATGCCGAGCCCCACAAGCGAAACCCTGCGCACCGCTAACCGCGATCTGCGCGCTGGGATAGCCCGTCTGTTGCAAGAGCCCAATGCTTCCGCTCCTCTGCGTGCGAACGACCTTTCCGGCCTGCTGGAAAAACTGGTAGGCGCTGCCGGTTGCGTGCGCGGCATCTCGGCGGATTCCATGCCGGAGGGGGAATTGGAAAACGCAATCTCGGAGTATCGCCGCACGATTGAAGAGCTCGCACAGATACTGCCTCGCGTGCATGGCAGACTCCTGACCGAGAAAGCTTGCCTGGAGATCGCCCAGGCGCATTTGACCGCGACAGCGGCTTGGGCGGAAGCCAGCCAGAAGACTCTCTGAGTCCCAGCCGTCCAAGAACGACCAGCAATGCCTCGAAACTGATCTTCCCCTGGAGTTTGGTGCCCTGCAGGCAGTCTGAGAACGTGCGTCGCCCGCCGAACGGGGAAAGCTCGAAGGCGCGGGGGTTCAGGCGCGCCTTGCGGATGCTTCTACCGCTATTTCAGAAAATCAAAAAGACTGTTCTGTGGAATCCTGCCGATGGCGTCCAGTGTCGCAGTGCGGGCCGTCTGATTGCTCACCAGTTGGCTGGCCAGGGCAGCGAAATCCGCGCCCGCGACTGTGTTCAGCTGTTGGCTAAGACTCAAGCTTTGAGTGTTGAGGTAGGTTTGCTGGCTTTGCGTCTGATTGAGCGCGTTGCCATAAAACACCCGTTGGCCGGTGATATAGGTTAAAGCGCTGCCAACCTCAGTTACAGTCGCGCCGATTCCAGTGTTGCTCTGCACGGCGGTGATCATATCGTTGATGGCCAGAAACATGTCCGCTCCGGGGCCGTTGAAAATCTGCGAACCGGGCACGTTGACTTGCAATTGATAGCCCGCTCCGATGGTTACGTGGTTGATTCCGGTATTGCCGGCGTAGCGAACCCCGGACGGCTGCGTAGGATCGACTACAAAAGGTTGCGTGGTGGCGGTGCCGGCAAAAATGTACTGCCCCTGATAGGAAGTATTTGCCAGGCTAAGAAGTTGGCTCTGGATGCCGGTCAGTTCAGTCGCCACCGCAGCCCGGTCGGCGTCCGAAAGGGTTCCGTTGGCTGCTTCAACTCCCAGGCTGATCGCTCTCTGCAGCACTGTCACCACCGAACTGAAGGTGGAATCCGCGGTCGAGAATTGGCCGTTGATGCTGCCGATGCTGCTTTGAAACGAATCCGCCTGGCTGCTCTCGGCGTTGAGCCGGATTACCTCGGCGGCGCCGGCCGGGTTGTCGGAGGGCTTGTTGATGCTGCTTCCGGTCGCCAGCTCCAGGGTTGTGTTCGCGGTCTGCTGCTGCAACTGATCGAGCGCAGCCAAGAGGTCAGGCATTGGAAAAGGATTGACTCGTATCGAACTCATCCGGTTAATGTCCCCATATTTATTACGGTGGTGAGCATTTCGTTGATGGTGGTGACCACTTTGGCGGCGGCGTCGTAGGCGCTCTGATATTGCACCATGTGGACGGCTTCTTCATTCAGGCTGACCCCGGAAATGCTCCCCAGCTGATCCTGGAGCTGAGTCAAGGCCAATTGCGAAGCAGTCAGTTCGGCCGAACCGTTGGACACATCGTTGCCCACGTTGGCGACGATGCTCGCGTAATAATCGGAGGGGGTCTGGCCACCCGCCACATTCGCATTCTGCACCGCGGCTAGCACGGCGACGTTTCCGTTGCTGCCCTGACTGCCATCGGAACTGGCGGCGATCAGCGAAGGATCTGTGATCTGCACGGCGATGGTCGCGGCATAGCCTTGCCCCGACACCGGCGGCGGAACAAAGAGATTTCCGCCCGGGTTGCCATAAAGGTCAAAACCCTTTGCGTTCGCGGTGTTCAAAGCGTTGGCCAGCCCCGACGCCAGCGTGTCCAGATTGGCAACCAGTCCGGGGAGGGTCTGGTCCCGTACTTGGATCAAGCCCGCCAGCTGTCCGGAAGTCAACTTGGAAGTGATGTCCACTCCTTGCGCGTATACATCCTGGTGGCCCGAAAGGTTCGTCTGGGTGGCGAGGCTGAAGCTCTGGCCGCCTACGACCAGCGGGGTTCCGTTCGAAGTGGTCAGGGTTAAGCTGTTGTCGCTCTTGATGCTGGAAACATCGATCAGGCCGGAAAGATGACCAATCAGCACATCCCGTTGATCTTCGAACGCGCTGGCGTCCTGGCCCACGCCTTGGAGCTGGCTGATCTGGGTGTTCAGGGCAGCAATCTGTCCAGTCAGCGTGTTCACTTGCTGGACGGTTTGGGTCACACTCAAGTCCGTGTTGGTCTGCTGCTGGGTGAGACTGGCGGAGGTGTTGTTAAAGACGGTGGCCAGGTTTCCTGCTGCCGTCAGCACACCCTGGCGCAGCGAAATATTCGTGGGGTCGGTGGAAAGCTGGTTCAGGCTGGAGAAGAAATTTGAAATCTGAGAGGGAATGTCGCTGTTGCTGCCGGTGAATTGCACCTGCGCCTGCTGCAGGGCCGAAACATATGTATTCAACTGCCCTTGCTGCTGGGTTTCCTGGTCGATGCGCAGCTGCAGAATGGGATCGCGCACGCTTTCCAGTCGCTGCAATGTCACTCCCTGCCCGTAAGTGATCGAGCCCAGTACAATCGGATCGCTCTCGACCAGGACTGGCCGCTGCCGGGAATAGCCGGGCGTGTTGGCATTAGCCACGTTGTTGCTGGTGGCATCCATGGCGCCCTGCTCGGCTGCCATAGCTCCGGTGGCGATCGACAGTGCGCCGTAAAGGCTAGACATGGCTTACCTCCCGGAACGCCGATGGGACGGTCGTTTCCCCACATTTCGGCGGAGCATAGGTATTGGCCGAACTCGCCAGCACCCGCATGAAAATCTGCAGGGTGTGTTGGGCACGCCGAAGCAGTGCTCCATACACGCGGTTCAGTTGGCTCACCTGCATCTCGACCTGGTTCAATTCTTCCGCTAATATTTCCCAGCGCTGCCGCACCCGGGGAGAAACCGCAACTTCCCCCAGTTGCGCCCAGAGCTTGTGGGTCCGAGATTCGCCGCCGATGGGCTTTTCAGGAAGACATCCCAAAGCTTCGCTCCCGAGCTGGCGCAGAGCCTGACACAGGTCCCGCTGTCGCGCCGTATGGTCCTCGATGCCGTTGCGGTCCGAGCGCACCACGGCAGTTTGCACCTGCGCGAGGGAGTTCGCTAGCTCGCGCATCAGCGCCAGCCGCCGCCTCAGAAGGTCCAATGACGTGGTGAGTTCTTGATCCATGGTTTGAATTCCCGCTCACGCCAGCCGGTCCACCTGATGCACCGGCGTTTCCAAGTTTTCTGCCGCCTCGGACTCATCGGGAGTCGAAGGCCGCCGGCGCCGTGGCCCCGAATCGGGCTGACCCCGGGGTTGCGGACCCGGAGACTCGGACACCCGCGGCGTCGGTTCTATGCGCTCGCTGCTTATGTCGCTCATGACCCATCCTGCCCATCCGCCGGGCTACGCGGCGGACCGGATCTGGATGGCGGAAATCAACGCCTCCGCCGTCTGCTCCGGCGTCACTGGGTAACTGCCGTCTTGGATCGCACGCTGCAGAGCTGCCACTTTCTCTTGCCGGATTTCGGGAAACTGGCTCACTTGGGAGGCCAGTTGCTGTACTCCTCCCTGGTCGGGTGAAAGGCTGGCAGTGTCTCCTACCCCAAACCCAGCGCTTAAACTCCCGGACGCTACCGGCGAGCCGGACTTCTTCGATTCCCCCGGATCCGGGGCTTCCGGAATCATTGCATTTAAGTCGATTCTCATCGCCACTCTCCTCTTCTTGAATCGCCTATGCAATTAAGGTATCGGCAGCCCATTAGAAATCTTTAATCCGGGGGTCGATCCCGGCTTCGCGTTTCGTTCTGGACCCTTCATTCGCCTGGCCTCGCTAAACCCAGTCGTGTCTCTACCCATACCTATCGGCATCCGGCACTGGAACTTTAGTTGGTCCAGCGGAACTGGCCGGGCCCTGGCCTTTCGTGCGCAAGAGGTTGTGGACAATCATGTTGGCAATGCCCATTCCACCTCGGGCTGCCAGAGTGGAAGCCAGCGCCTGCATGCCCATGGAGTGGTAGTTGTCCGCGATGGAGTCTGGTTTCTTTCCCGGAAGCGCAGAGAAGCTATGTTCCAGGGAGCCCAGAAGCGAGTTGAGCAGCACCGCCTCGAACTGGCGCGCTGCGTGGGTAACCCGCTGAGCATAGGCTTCCGCGGGAGCGGTGGAACCGGCCCCGGCTGGCGGCGAAAGCGGAAGCATCAAATCACCTCCAAGTCGGCTTCGAGTGCTCCCGCCGCCTTGATGGCTTGCAGGATCGCGATCACGTCGCGCGCCGTAGCCCCAATCTTCTGTAGTCCCGTGACCAGTTGCTCCACGCTGGCGCCATCGCCGAGTTCGATGCGGCGGGCGGGAGCCTCTTCAGCCTGCAGGGTAGTCTGGGGCACGACCTCAGTCTTGCCCGGGGAGAGCGGATCGGGCTGCGAAACCAGGAACTGCGTGGACACTTCGACCGCCAGGTTGCCGTGCAGAATCGAAACCGCCGCCAGCCGTACATCTTTGCCCATCACGACCGTCCCCGTACGTTCGTTCACCACCACCCGCGCCCGATGATGAACATTGACGGTCAGGTTCTCGGCGCGCGCCATGAGGGCAGGAAGACTGGCGGCTCCGGCGGAAAGAGTGTCGATGTCGATGCGGCGGCTGTCGACCACCGACGAAACTTCCTTGCCGAATTCCCGGTTGATGGCGCCGGCTACTTCTTCGGCGGTGCTGAAATTGGGCTCGTTCAGCATCAATGAGACTTTTTCGAGCTTGCGCAGATCCAGCGAACTGTCGCGCTCGACCAGACCTCCGCCAGGGATGCGTCCCACGGTCGGATGATTTAATTGCTTGCCATTGGATTTCGTCCCTTCGCTGTATCCGCCCAACAGGAGCGGCCCCTGGGCGGCTGCGTATACCTGACCGTCGGCTCCGTAGAGAGGTGTAAGCAGTAGCAGCCCGCCTTCCAGGCTTCGGGCATCTCCAGCCGATGAGACGGTGACGTCCAGCCGCGTGCCGGGGCTGGCAAACGGAGGCAGGTTGGCGGTCACGAAAACCGCGGCCACGTTCTTCACGATGACGGTGCCGGACGGAATCTGCACTCCCATATGCTGCAGAATGTTGCCCAGCATCTGGGTGGTGAAAATGGTCTGCTGCTTGTCGCCGCTATTTCGCAATCCCACCACGACGCCGTAGCCAATGACCGGGTTCTCGCGAATCCCCTCGATCGTGGTAATGTCGCGGATCAAGGCTTTGCGCACGGCGTCTTCGGCGTATCCGGGCGCGGATGCCAACAGCAGGATCAGAAGCATGGAAAAATGTCTCATGAGAAAATCTCCCTAGAAACCAACCAGCCACAACAATCCGCGAACCAGGGCATTGGGCGGCCGGACCCCGTCGCTAAGCACGCCTTTGCCTTTGAGTTCGAGTTCCAGATTCGCGACCTGGTTCGATTGCACCGAGCCATTGGGTGCGATATCTCCGGGCCGCACCAGGCCCCGCACCAGGATGGTCTGCCGTTCATTGTTCATGGTCAGCTGGCGCTCGGCCTCAACCACCAGGACCCCGCTCGGCAGCACGGCGACCACTCTCCCCGCCAGAGTGTCGGTCAACGCGGATGTGGTCGACCCCTGCGATTTGCCGCTCAAGGTGGCGGTGGAGTTGGGAGAAAAAATGCTTTGCACACCACTTGTTTTGATGTGGCCCGCCAGTGCGGTGATGCCGGAACTCGCGCTCAAACTGCGAGCCGTGGCGACACTGGCGGTGCCGCTTGCCTTGGTGCCCTGCGCCACCACAATGGTGATCAGGTCGCCCACGTGCGTCGCCTTATAATCGGCGCTGAGGTTGGCAAACCTTCCATTGTCCGTCCACAGACTGCCGGCGGTGGCGTGCGATAAATCCGGGGACTGCTGCTGCATTCTTTGAATGTAGGCTGCCTGGGTCTCGCGCTGAATTTTCCTGGGTTTGGTCTCTTTCGCCAGGGCTGGCGCGGCCAGCAAAGCAGCAGTCAAAACGGCAATCAGAGTAACGGTAATGCAATGCCACCGCATAAGCTCTCCCCTACTTCAAAGGCTCGCGTGCAACAGGCCGGCGCCGACTACCTCGGCGTGGAACACATGCCGGCTTCGCTCATCCATGACCCGGATCTGCTGGTTCAGCACTCCTGGCTGCAGGCAGATCACCCGGACCGAGATGCGCATACTGCCGCCGTCCAAAACCAACGTTGCCGGCTTCCCCTTTTCCGCGAGCATTGCGCCATAAGCGTTTGCTGGTTGCCCGAGCCGCGAATGCAGGACGCTTCCCGACTCCAGCCGCTCCCGCCACTCATCGCCGAGTGGCAGGGGCAAAACTACATGCACCAGAAAACTGCCGCAGGACGCGCGCGTCGAGCAGCGCAGACGAACCTGAGCGGACTGCCGCCGGTTGTCCCAATCGAGTCCTGTGACTTCCAGCGCGGGCTGTTCCTCGGTGGTTGACAGAAGCCGCGGCCATTCGAGCTTCGCGGAATCCGGCAGATCGCGTTTCCATCCCGGTTCGCCCAGACCCGTTTGGAGCGGGATTGGTTCGCGCAAGAACTCGGAGATCGCCGTGCGAACCCTTGCTTCCGCGATCGGCCAGCCCGCGTATCGGACCGTGATCTGCGACGGGATGGCAAGTTGGCGAAGCACTTGGGGCTGTCCAGCGAGTTTCATCGTGATTTGCCTGGCGTCGAGAATCCGCGCGCTCCCTGGCTGCGGCGCCTTACATAGTTCAATCGCAGAACTGACGCTCTGCAGGCCGGAGGGCGCATCGCCTGGCAGAAGATCGGAGAGCCAAACCCGGTTCCGTTGCACCGCGACCGCGCCGTGCAACTGCACCACCGGCGCATTCCCGCCGGCCTCCTCATTCCGCGCGCAACAGGGTAGAGGAATGGCCGCCAATAACATCCATCCCGTGCCTAGGAGAAGACATTTCATGAAGAGTTGCTTACCGGCCGAGCTGGTTCAATCCTTGCAGCATTTGGTCGGCGGCTTCAACGACTCGGGAATTGGCTTCATACGACCGCTGCGCCACGATCAACTGCACGAATTCCTCGACTACATCCACATTGGATTGCTCGAGGTATCCCTGCTGGATCGTGCCCAGTCCCTCGCTGCCTCCCGGCGTACCCTGCACCGGATCTCCGGAAGCGGTGGTGGCCAGAAAAAGATTGTTGCCCGTGCTGTTCAGCCCGCCGGGATTGGGGAAGAGCGCCAGTTGTATGGTTCCAACCTGCTGCGAGGCC
>Ga0209040_10003105_pt1 | contig 12803 bp, 12 predicted proteins | sample BogFormECP12_OM3_FD_188240 | JGI IMG/M metagenome (GOLD analysis project Ga0209040, IMG submission 188240) | Bog forest soil microbial communities from Calvert Island, British Columbia, Canada - ECP12_OM3 (SPAdes) (version 2) | ecosystem: Environmental > Aquatic > Freshwater > Wetlands > Bog ... | reverse complement strand
TCTTTGACGCAGACGATCGCGTTCGATTTGACATATTTCGCGACCCGCCAGGCCATCAGCAGGTCCTGCAGTTGACTCGCGGTCGGTTGACGTTGGGTGACCACCCGCAATTCGGAAGCGCGCACGATGCCGTCGTCGCGCGTTTGGACGAGCAGCCCGCCGGTCACGCTCTTGTATTCGAGGCGCTGCGCGACGGCTTTGTCGAGATCACCGGTCAGCAACACGCGCACGCCGTCCTTGGCGGCGAGTACGCGCCGGGCATCGTCGCTGACCGCAGTGGCGAGGATGACCTCGACGAATTGCTGGTCCAATATCGCGCGCGCCGTGGCCGCATCCAAGCCCCGATTGAACGCGATGATTCCGCCGAAAGCCGAGGTCGGATCGCAGCGGTAGGCGCCGGCGTAGGCATCCAGAATCGCCTCGGCGCGCGCAACGCCACAGGGGTTCGCGTGTTTGACGATGACGCAGGCGGGTGTCTCGAATTGGCGCACGCACTCGAGTGCCGTATCCGCATCGCTGATGTTGTTGTAGGAGAGCGCCTTGCCTTGCAGCTGCGTCGCCGCGGTCACCGAGGCGCCGATCGCGCGCGGATCGGAATAGAACGCCGCCTGCTGGTGCGGATTTTCGCCGTAGCGCAAGTCGAGCCGCTTGCGAAACGACAAATTCAGATCGTCGGAAAAGCTTTGGCCTTCGCCGCCGATCGCACTCGTGAAATACGCCGAGACCATCGCGTCGTACTGCGCCGTATGCGCAAAAGCCTTGGCCGCGAGGCGCTGGCGGAGAAACAGATTGGTGCGTCCCTGATTCGCGGCGAGTTCGTCGAGCAAGGCCCGATAGTCGCCCGGATCGACGAGCACCGTCACGGACGCGTGATTCTTGGCCGCGGCGCGCACCATGGCGGGTCCGCCGATGTCGATGTTTTCGACGGCCTCTTCGTAGCTGCAGTTGGGTCTCGCGACGGTCGCGGCAAACGGGTAGAGATTGACGACGAGCAAATCGATCGGCTCGATCCCGTTGCGCTGCATTACCTCCTCGTCGATGCCGCGCCTTCCTAAAAGGCCGCCGTGGATTTTCGGATGCAGAGTCTTGACGCGTCCGCCCATGATTTCGGGGTAACCGGTGTGCTCAGCGACTTCCTTGACTGCGATTCCGTGGCTGATCAATAGCTTGGCGGTGCCGCCGGTCGAGAGAATTTGGGTGCCGCGCTCCTTCAGTTCACGCGCGAACTCGACGATACCGGTTTTATCGGAAACGCTGAGCAACGCGCGGCGGACGGGCGTGAGCAAAGGCAAGCTACTCGCTGATGCCGAACTCTTTGAGTTTCTTGCGCAGAGTGCCGCGATTGATGCCGAGTATCGTCGCCGCCCGGCTCTGGTTGCCTTGGACGTGGTCCATGACGACCTTGAAAAGCGGCTCTTCGACTTCGCGCATCACGAGGTCGTACAAATGCGCCGGCTTATGGCCGTTGAGCGTTACGAAATAGCTCTGCAGAGCTTCCTCGGCCTGCGAGCGCAGTGGAACGTCCTTGCCGTTGACCTTCAAATCGCGGCCGTTGAACGGCGGCGATTGTTCCTTGCGCGTTCGAGATCTCTTTTTTGCGGCCATAGCGTTTCTCAATGTCCCCGTCAGCTCATTCTTGTTTTTCGACTACGTCCTTCCTATGCCGCGCAAAATACTTCCGTGTCGAAAAGCTCGGCAACTGCCGACAGCTGTTCCCGCGTGGTCTCGATTCTCATCAGACGTTCACGCAAGGAATCTTGTCCCGGGTGCTGTCGGCAATACCAGCTCAAATGTTTTCGCGCCACTCGAACGCCGGACGCATCGCCGTAGAATGCGTAAAGGTCTTCGAGGTGGGCGCGCATGATATCACGGACTTTTTGTTGTGGAAGATCGGCGCGCAATTCCCCCGTTGCGAGGAAAAAATTGACTTCGTCGAAAATCCATGGCCGGCCCTGCGCCGCGCGGCCGATCATGATGCCGTCGCAACCGGTAGCGGCCAAAATCGCGCGCGCGCGCTGCGGTGAGTCGATATCGCCGTTTGCGAATACCGGAATCTTGACGTTGGCCTTGATCGCGCGCACGGTATCGTGCTCCGCCTCGCCCTCAAACATGTCGGTGCGCGTGCGGCCGTGGATTGCGAGCGCCTGAATGCCGGCATCCTCCGCGATGCGAGCGATTCGGATTCCGTTTTTGTGCCCGCGGTCCCATCCGGTGCGCGTCTTGAGGGTCACGGGCGCGCTGACCGCCTCGACGACACTTTGTAATATGCGCGCAACCAGAGCCTCGTCTTGCATCAGCGCCGATCCCGCGAGCCGATTGCAGACTTTCTTTGCGGGACATCCCATGTTGATGTCGATGATTTCGGCGCCGGCGTCGATGTTGCGCCGCGCGGCGTCCGCCATCATTGCGGGATCGAATCCCGCAATCTGCACGACGCGCGGACTCGGCTCGCCGGCGTGGTCCATGCGTCGACGCGATTTCGGCGTGTCCCATAGTCGCGCATCGGCGGTCAGCATCTCTGAGGCCGCGAGCCCCGCACCGAAGCGGCGGCACAGGATGCGAAACGGGCGATCCGTGACGCCAGCCATCGGCGCAAGCACGATGTTGGATGGCAGTGCGAAAGCTCCGATTTTCACGCTCGTCATTTCGTACGCTGCGCCGCGTCGCTCGCGCAGGCCACTTTGCGGTCAGCGCCGCGCAGACAAACGTCGACTTCGAACCCTTCGGCGTTCTTGCCAGGGTCCATGATGTTGACGGTCGCGTCGACCCGCTCGCCCGGCGCCAGCAATTTCACGGTCGGTCGGCCGAGATATTCCGCCGCGTCGAATTCCCGTGTACCGATGCGATTGCCGAAACGGTCCTCGAGCGTGACTCGCAGCAGCGGATAGGGCTGAAATTCCGCAGCCGTGTTCAAGATGCTCGCGCGTACGTGCAAGGCGCCGTTTGCATCCGGGTCGCCCGTCACGCCCCATTGGCGCAGCTGATAGGCGCCAAGATTCGCCGGGGTCGTCAGCGGACTGCCGAGGCGCGAATAGGCCGAGCGCAGCATCGCGCCGAACGGCGCGTTTGCGGCGAGCCATTCGCGATTGCGATGCACGACCTGAGCGGCCAGCGCGAGGGTGAGCAACGCGGCCGCCGAGGCCCAGAGCCCTGCTCGGCGCCGCGGCTGCGGCGCACCGAGCAGCAAGGCTTCCTCGATGGCGCGACTGTCTCCCATGGATTCATTGACGGCCTCGCCGGCTCCTGGGTAAGCAGCGCCTGGGGCGGCAGCGCCTTGGGCGGCGGCACCGAGCAAATCTCGGCGCACATCCTCGGAGATCTCCAAGCCGATGATTTGCGAAGCGCCGGCATCGCTCGGCACGGCACGCAGCGGCGGCTTGACCGGCCCTTTTCTCTTGCCTTCGACGAAGATCCGATCGAGCTCGCCCGGCGGCAGCGTGAATTCCAGCGATGCGTCTTCTTCTTCGGGCGCCTCCTCATGCAAGCCTTGCACTTCGAGGTGCGCAATCTCGACGCCCGCGCTGTCCAGATCTTCGAAATCGACCGATTGCGGCGCGGCGGGTTCGGGCCGTTGCGGCGGCGATTGCAGAATCTGGTCGGCGCGCGTCTCCAATTCGAGCGGCGATTCGCCGGTCGAGAATGCGCTCGGCTGCTCGGCGAGGCGTGAGAGCGCATTGAATACCTCTCCGCAGCGCCCACAGCGCACTTGTCCGCCCGCGGCGCGCAGCACTTCCGCCGACAGCTGGAAAATCGTCTCGCACTTGGAGCACTGCGTGAACAAACTCAAGATCTCCCGGTCAATCTCGGGTCGCGCGCTTCCTCGCGCGGACACAGCACCATTCGTCGCGCTGCGTGCAGCCGACGATATCAAACTGCGGCCGGTAGGCCGCGAGTACGTCGGGCAGCTGCGTGCCTAAGATACCCGATAACACCAATTCGCCACTCGGATGGATCAAGGCGGCGAGCGTCGGCTGCAATTCGATCAGGGGAAGCGCGAGAATATTGGCAAAGACACAGTCGGCGCTCGCCGCTTGCCGGCCCGGTAGCTGCGTTTCGAGCGCGGACGAGACGCCGTTGCGGATCGCGTTCTCGCGGCTGGCAAGCAGGGCCTGGGGATCCAAGTCGATGCCGATCGCGCGCCTCGCGCCGAGCTTCAATGCAGCGATTGCGAGGATTCCGGATCCGCAGCCGTAATCGACGACCGACTTCTGGAGCAGGTCCAACGAGTCCAAGGTCTCCAGGCATAGCGCAGTCGTCGGGTGAGTACCGGTGCCGAATGCGAGTCCCGGATCGAGCCACACCACAACGGCCTCGGGATCGAGCGGTCGTTCGGCGCTCGTCGGACAGACCCATAAACGCCGTCCGAATTGCATCGACTTCCAATCGGCGAGCCAGATCCGTTCCCAGACTTGGGTTGCGACGGCTCGCACGCGCGCCGCGGCCGCGACTTGCGGACTCAAATGCGTCGCCAGCGAGCGCAGTGTGGCCGCCGCGTTGGCGTCGACCGCATCGTCGTCGAACAAGGCCCGCACCAAGGTGTCGCTCCAGAGGCGCATCTCGCCGGGAAGCGGCTCGAGCACCGGTTCGTCGCCGCGGTCGAGGTAGGTCACCGAAATCGCGCCGCACGCGAGCAGTGCCGCCTCGACCGATTCCGAATTGAGTCCGGTCAGCGGAAATTCGATTTCATAGAACGGCATCGGCGCGCTCCATGTCAGGACCTCACTTGAGGCCCAGGCGACGCTCCAGATAGTGAATATCGGTGCCGCCCTGGCGAAATGCGGAGTGATTGAAGATTTCTTGGTGCAGCGGAATATTGCTCTTGATTCCCTCGACGACCATCTCGGCGAGTGCGTTGCGCATGCGGGCAATGGCCGTATCGCGCGTGTCGCCATAGGCGATGACCTTGCCGATCATCGAATCATAGAACGGCGGTACGTTGTACCCCGTATAGACGTGGCTGTCGACGCGGATACCCGGACCGCCGGGCGCATGCCAGAGTCGGATCGGTCCCGGAGACGGCGTGAAATTCTTCGGATCCTCCGCGTTGATGCGGCATTCCACTGCATGTCCCCGAATCTGAATGTCCCCTTGTGCATAGGGTAGCGGTTCGCCCGCGGCAATCAACAGCTGCGCCTTGACGATGTCGATGCCGGTCACGAGTTCGGTGACGGGATGCTCGACTTGGACGCGCGTATTCATTTCGATGAAATAGAACTCGTTGTCCTGATACAAGAACTCGAGCGTGCCGGCATTTCGGTAGCCCACTTCGCGGCAGGCGCGGACACAGCGCTCACCCATGGTCTTGCGCTGCTTCGCGGTCAGGCCCGGCGCGGGCGCCTCCTCGATGACCTTTTGATGGCGCCGCTGCATCGAACAATCCCGTTCGCCGAGATGCACGACGTTGCCGTAGTTGTCGGCGAGCACCTGAAACTCGATGTGACGCGGCTTTTCGAGGAACTTCTCCATGTAGACTTCGCCGTTGCCGAAGGCCGCAAGCGCCTCGGACTTCGTCACGCCGATCGCGTTCAATAGAGATGCGTCGGTGTGTACGACCCGCATGCCGCGGCCGCCGCCGCCGCCCGACGCCTTGATGATCACCGGATAGCCGATGTCCTTGGCGATCTTGAAATTCTCGTCCGCATCGGTGCCGAGTGGACCGTCGGAGCCCGGTACGCACGGTACGCCGGAGGCCTGCATGACCTTGATCGCCGAAACCTTGTCGCCCATGAGGCGGATCGTTTCCGCGCGCGGACCGACGAAGATAAAGCCGCTCTTCTCGACGCGTTCCGCGAAGTCCGCATTCTCCGAGAGAAAGCCATAGCCCGGATGGATTGCGACCGCATCCGTGACCTCGGCGGCGCTGATGATGGCCGGCATGTTCAGATACGACAGCGCGGATTGCGGAGGTCCGATACAGACGGTTTCATCCGCGAGCAGCACGTGTTTGGTGTTGAAATCCGCCGTTGAGTGAACCGCGACGGTCTTGATGCCGAGTTCGCGGCAGGCACGCAATATGCGAAGCGCAATCTCGCCGCGGTTAGCGATGACGACTTTTTCGATCATTATTCTTTATTCGATGACGAACAAGGGTTGACCGAATTCGACTGGGTCGCCGTTCTTCGCGAGTATCGCGGCGACGCGGCCCGCTTTGTCCGACTCGATTTGATTCATCATTTTCATCGCTTCGATGATGCACAGAACCTGCCCGATCTTGACCTCGGTGCCGATCTCGACGAAGGTCTTGCCGCCGGGCGTCGGCGAGGAGTAATAGGTGCCCACCATCGGCGAAGTCACCATGTGTTCATCGTTGCGTGGCTTGTGCTCGCCCGCGGACGTAGCGGGCGTCGTTGACGACGCCGGCGCCGATCCGGCGGCGGGGGATGCGACGGACGCGACCTGTACGTGGGATGCGGGCGCATGGCTGCTCATCTGGACCGCGCCGCGCGGATAGCGGCTGATACGCACCGACTCCTCTCCCTCGGAGATTTCGAGCTCCGAGATGCCGGACTCCTCGAGCAGCTCGATCAATTTCTTGACTTTCCGAATATCCATCCGCGAACTCCTTGAAGAAGCGGTCGTTTTTTAAGTTTTGCGCAGCTGTACGGCGGCAGCCTCGAGCGCCAGCTCGTAGCCGACGGGTCCCAACCCGAAGATGCAGCCGACTGCGATGTCGGAAAAATAGGAGTGGTGCCGAAATTCTTCGCGCGCGAAGATATTGCTGAGGTGGATCTCGATGAATGGCAGGGCGACCGCGAGCAACGCATCCCGCAGTGCAATACTCGTGTGCGTCAAGGCGCCCGGATTGAACAGCAGGAAATCGATGCCGTCCTGCCTGGCCGCATGAATCGCCGCAATGAGCTCGTGCTCGGCGTTGCTTTGATGGCTCACGAGCTCGAGCTGCAGCGTCCGGGCGCGTTCCTGAAGCCGAGATTCGATGCTCTGTAGCGTCGAGGCGCCATAAATCGCGGGCTCGCGCAGGCCCAGTAAATTCAGATTGGGTCCATTTAGCAACAATATTCGAGACATGCAGACCTAAACTTGGCGCCTTCGCCTGAAAAAGGTCCGCGATAATAACCAGAAATTGAGCTGATATGGCAAGCTTTAGCGTCGATCTCCGCCGACTCCCGCCTCAAGTCAAAAAGTCAACCGGCAGCGTGGGCATTCAAGGTATCGAGGCCTGCAGCGATCGCGCGGCGGGCCGCCGGCAGCGCGATTCGATCGTCGTCAATGTCCTTGACTTTGCTGAGGATGAGGTCGGCTTGGGGACGGTGCAACTCCCCGACAAACACGGCAACGACCTCACCGCGACGGTCGGTGAAGACGGTGAAAGGAAACATCGGCGAGTCCACGCCGACGGCGGCCGCGGCATCGAGTGCGTCTTGCTCTCCGATCAACAATGGGTACGTGATGTGAAGCGCTGCCGCGAACGCCAGAACCTCATCGCGCCGATCGACCGCAATACCGATGACCGCGACGTTTTGCGGCTTCCACTGCACGTCGAGCGACTCGAGAATCGGAATCTCGCGGCGGCACGGCGCGCACCAGGTCGCCCAGAAGTTCAATATCAGCGATTTGCCGCGCCAGGCGGAGATCGACGTGGGTTTGCCGTCGCGGTTTGCGAGCGTGAAATCCGGCAAGCGCTCCGGAATCTTGACCATCGCATAGGGCGTGTCCAGAGGTGCCGGCGCCTCGCCGTTCACGGTTACCTGGGAGGCGGCCATCGGCGCCGCACTGGGTTTGGCGCCGAGCTGCAAGGGCTGGTGCAATGCGGCGTGTTGGACCGTCCAAATGGCTAGGACCGCGAGCAACAGAGCCGCGCCTACTCGTAGAGATTTGCTCACGATGCGCTGCCCTCCGCAGCGGCCCTCATGCGGAGCGCCTCACGCCGTGGGGACAGGCAAGCGCCGACGCCTACGCTGAATGAGCCCCGCAAACACGAATGCCGCCGTGCCGCCGAGGATTGCAACGGCTTCCCAGGCGCTCGAGCCGTCCCCCACCGGCAGACCGTCGCGACCAGTAGCGAAAACCCGAGTAGTCATCGCGCCGGCTCCACTCTCGGGAAATAGCACCTTGCTGATCGGCGGGTAGCAAAAGCCCGATTGCGCACAGCCCTGGTAGGTCACCTGGATTTGCAACGGATGTGCGCCGTAGTCGCTGCGGGTAAACGGGACTGAAACGATGGCCTGCTGGAAATAAACTTCCTGGAGCCCGAAATTCTTGTCATCGAACCGGGTACCCGCGGGCAGTATCGGCGGACCCACGACCAGATCCGGACTCGCGGCGCGCACCTGAATCTTGTTGCGATAGATGAAATAGCCGTCGGCAATGACCCAGCGCAGCTGCAGGACACCGGCCTCGAGATGGCTCGAGAGGTGAAATGCGACGTCAGGCGGCAAGAAGTCTTGCTCCGTGCTCGTCGAGCCGCGCATCCACCATGGACTCGCACCGGCGGCCCCGGCAAAGCCGAACAAGCTTAGGCACAGCAGCGGGACTCGGAATCGGCGCATCGGACGGTAGCTCATGACGCAACTTTATCTGAGTCTAGGCCGCAACGGTGTCAAGCCGTGCTCGCTCGCAGTGCGCTGGATCAGATTTATCGCAATGCAGCAATCAATTTCCTCCGGCCGCCCCTTGAAACAGCGGAATCCGTCGCTATGATTAGCAGCCACGAACAGAGAGTGCTAACAAGTCCTTTGTTCTGATGTAAATCCCTTATTCAAGCTTTAGGAGTCTTGTCTTATGAAGATTCGTCCCCTTCATGACCGTGTAATCGTGAAACGAGAAGAGGAGGAGCGCAAGTCCCCAGGCGGCATCGTGATCCCGGACACCGCCGCGGAAAAGCCCGTCTTCGGAAAAGTCATTGCCGTCGGTAAAGGCAAGATCTTGGAAAACGGCGACGTCCGCCCGCTCGATTTGAAAGTCGGCGACAAGATCCTGTTCGGTAAGTACAGCGGTACCGAGGTGAAGATGGACGGCGACGAGCTGGTCGTCATGCGCGAAGAAGACGTGATGGCCGTGGTCGAAAAATAGACCCGACCGGCATCCGCATTTCCCTTGAATTTCCAGCTAATCAATATTTTTTAGAGGAATCAGCAAATGGCAGCAAAAGACGTACGCTTTAGCGACGACGCTCGGTCACGCATGTTCAAAGGCGTGAATATCCTGGCGAACGCCGTCAAGGTCACGCTCGGCCCCAAGGGCCGTAACGCAGTACTCGACAAGAGCTTCGGCGCCCCGACCGTCACCAAGGACGGCGTTTCGGTCGCGAAGGAAATCGAACTCAAGGACAAGTTCGAAAACATGGGCGCGCAGATGGTCAAGGAAGTCGCCTCGAACACCTCCGATGAGGCCGGCGACGGCACCACGACCGCCACCGTTCTCGCGCAGGCGATCATCCGCGAGGGCCTCAAGGCCGTTGCCGCGGGCATCAACCCGATGGATTTGAAGCGCGGCATCGATCAGGCCGTCTTAGTGGCGACCGATGAGCTCAAGAAGCTCTCCAAGCCCTGCAAGGACCCGAAGGCGATCGCGCAGGTCGGGACGATCTCGGCCAATGCCGACGAGAGCATCGGCAAGACGATTGCCGACGCGATGGCGAAGGTCGGCAAGGAAGGCGTGATCACGGTCGAAGAAGGCTCCGGCTTGCAGAACGAACTGGAAGTCGTCGAAGGCATGCAGTTCGATCGCGGCTATCTGTCGCCGTATTTCATCAACAATCAACAGAGCCAGAGCGCCGAGCTCGACAAGCCCTTGATCCTCTTGATCGACAAGAAGATCTCGAACATCCGTGAATTGCTGCCGCTGCTCGAAGCGATTGCCAAGGGTGGCCGTCAGCTGCTGATCGTCGCCGAGGACGTCGAGGGCGAGGCGCTCGCGACGCTCGTCGTCAACACGATCCGCGGCATCGTCAAGGTCGCCGCCGTCAAGGCGCCGGGCTTCGGTGATCGCCGCAAGGCCATGCTCCAGGACATCGCGGTCCTCACGGGCGGCACGGTGATTTCGGATGAAGTCGGATTGTCGCTCGAGAAGGCCACGCTCAGTGATCTCGGCGAAGCCAAGAAGATCCTGGTCGAGAAGGAAAACACCACGATCATCGACGGCAACGGCAAGGCGGCGGACATCAAGGGCCGCGTCGAGAGCATCCGTGCGCAGATCGAGGAAGCGACTTCGGATTACGACAAGGAAAAGCTCCAGGAGCGCGTTGCCAAGCTCTCGGGCGGCGTTGCCGTGATCAAGGTTGGTGCCGCGACCGAAATCGAAATGAAGGAAAAGAAGGCGCGTGTGGAAGACGCTCTGCACGCGACGCGTGCGGCCGTCGAAGAAGGCGTGGTTCCGGGCGGCGGCGTTGCGCTGATCCGAGCCTTGAAGGCGATCGAAAAGCTGGCCGGTGCCAATGAGGATCAGACTCATGGCATCAAGATCCTCGCGCGTGCGATCGAGGAGCCGCTGCGCCAGATCGTTGCGAATGCCGGCGAAGATGCGGCGGTCGTTCTGAACCGTGTCCGCGAGGGCAAGGGCACGTTCGGCTACAACGCGGCGACCAGCGAATACGGCGACATGATCGAGATGGGCATCCTGGATCCGACCAAGGTCACGCGTCTGGCACTGCAGAATGCGGCTTCAGTGGCGGGCCTGCTGCTCACGACGGAAGTGATGGTCGCCGAATCTCCGAAGGACGATGAGCATGCACATGGCGCCCCGGGCGGCGGCATGGGTGGCATGGGCGGTATGGACATGTAATAGCTGCCTCAAGCAGCTTTGCAGTCGAGAAAGAGCGGGCTTCGGCCCGCTCTTTTTGTTTCTGCAGCCGGCTTCAGACGATGCGACCGAAGGTTGCGCCGAATCGCCCTCGCGTTCAGCTCGCGCCGGCTGACCCGAGCGGCAGGGTCCCCAAGAGCTCCGCCGCGCCGTTCCAGAACACTTGAATGCCGATGCAGAACAACAAGAACGCCGACAAGCGCACGATGATCGTCGTGCCCGTCGCACCGATGATCTCGGCCAGCCGGGCCGAGTTGCGGTACGAGACGTAGATCAACAGCGCGAGCAGCGAGACCGCCAACATCGTTTCCACGACGAACTCGAGCAATGCCGTGCTGAAACCGCCGGGGCGGCTCGAACCCAAGGAGATCGCCACGGAGATCGTGCCCGGGCCGGTGGTGAGCGGCATCGTCAGCGGGTAGAACGCAAGGCGGCTCGGCGGCACGGCGATCGAGCGCGGTCGCGGCGTTTCGCTGCGTCGTTGCTCGGTGGCATCCGGTTCGGTGAGCATGCGCCATCCGGACATCGAAATGACGATGCCGCCCGCGACGCGCAGCACCGGAATCGAGATTCCGAAGAACTCCAGCACGTATGCCCCGATGTACAGCGAGGCGGTGACGATCGAAAAGGCGTAGATCGCGACCCAGCTGGAAACCTGCGCGCGCACGCGCTTGTTGAGTTCACGGGTTGCGCCAAAGAAAATGAATGCGCCGGACAGCGGATTGACGATCGAGATCAGCGCTCCGAAGACGAGCAAAAAGGTTTTCAAATCCGAGGCTCCATTGGTCCGTCAGGCGCAGCATTCTATCGAATTGAGTATGATCGGCCTCGCAATGAAGATCGCGCCGCGTAAATCCGATGCTCCCCGCCGCTCAGGCACCCATCGGCCAATTGGACGCTCTTAACAGGGCGCTGTACCCTGCCGCAAGCAGCGATTTCGATGAGCTCGACGTCCTGCAGTCTCCCTCAGAGTGCGTGGCTGGGAAAAAGATTTTCGAATTCCCTATCAAGGTTCTCCAGACTGTGACGATAAACACATCAGTGTCCGATGCATCCCCCAGCGGACCTTGCCTTGTCTTACCCCGCCTCGGCGGGGTTTTCTTTTCGGCGCACGAAAGCTTGCGCGAACCCCTGCAGCGATGGACGGAGCGCATAGCGGAGTCGGCGGAATGGCGGCAATTGCTGCCGACGCTGCCGGAGCGCCTGGTCGCGGAGCTGCCGCAGGCGGTCGCTTGCAGTGAATTCATCGCGGCGGCGCTGTTGCGCGACCCGGCTGCCCTCGCGTGGCTCGCGCTGCACGATGGGCCGGACTCGGCGCAAACCCCCTGCCGCGACCACGAGCGCTTGGCACTCGCGGCCGGCACCGAGGCCGAGGCCAAGCGGCAGCTGCGTCATTGGCGGCGCCGGGAACTGCTGCGCATCGCCTGGCTCGATTTGCTCGCAAGAGCGAGCGATACGGAAACCCTTCGAGCGCTCTCGGAGTTCGCCGATGCCTGCATCCGTACCGCAGTCACGCTTGCCGGTCGGCTGCTCGAGCCGGTATTCGGTGTCCCGCGCTCCGCGAGCGGCAGCGTCGTGCCCTTGATCGTGCTCGGCATGGGCAAACTCGGCGGCCGTGAACTGAATTTTTCATCCGACATCGACCTCATCCTGCTGTTTGCCGAGGCGGGTTCGACCAGCGGGCCGCGCAGCATCGACAATCTCGAGTACTTTCAACGGCTCGGCCGGCAATTCATCGCATTGTTGGACGCTCGAACCGAGGATGGCTTCGTGTTTCGCGTCGACATGCGCTTGCGGCCCTTCGGTGACAGCGGTCCGTTGGTCGTGAGCCTCGCCGCGCTCGAGGATTACCTGCAGCAGCACGGCCGCGATTGGGAGCGATACGCGTGGATCAAGGCGCGCGCAATCGTCGGGGCCGAAGCCTACGCGGCCACTGACCGCGATTACGTGCGGCCATTTGTCTACCGGCGCTATCTCGATTTCGGCGTGTTCGAGTCGCTGCGCGATATGAAGGCACTGATCGCACGCGAGGTCGCGCGCCGCGA
>Ga0209040_10003103_pt1 | contig 12805 bp, 15 predicted proteins | sample BogFormECP12_OM3_FD_188240 | JGI IMG/M metagenome (GOLD analysis project Ga0209040, IMG submission 188240) | Bog forest soil microbial communities from Calvert Island, British Columbia, Canada - ECP12_OM3 (SPAdes) (version 2) | ecosystem: Environmental > Aquatic > Freshwater > Wetlands > Bog ... | reverse complement strand
CGCTTAGCCGGCCGGGCCGGCGGGGCTCACGGCGCGACCGACAACCAGTCGGCAAACCCGGACGGGTCGTGACGGCCCAGCGCGCCGTGCTCGAAAAGGCCCCAGCCTTCGACAGACTCGCCATCGCCGTCACGGCAGGTTGCCCGGCCGACGTGATCGATCACGCCGAAGCCGGCCCTGCCGATGATCGCCGGATCGGTCATGTCGTAGGTCAAGCGCTCGGTGAACTTTTCGCCCTTCCACATGCCGTGCAGCCAGTCGGAGTCACCGCCGTAGCCGCCGCCGACGTGGATCGGCACCGGCAGCCTGGATTCGACCTCGAAGCGCACCGGGTGGCCGTCCATCCCCGTGGCGTCGATCGTCGCGCCGATGGGAATGCGGGTCCCCGATCGATAGTGGATCTTCACCCGCGGCCATCCCAACTGCTCCACGTGTCCGTCGCGCCAGATTCGTGTGCAGTCGTTGAGTGACCGGAATCCGTTCGGCTCTTCCTGGATGATCAGCACGACGCCGAAGTCGTCGAACGCCATGGGCACATACAGCCACCACATGCCCTCGAACGGAGGATGCGCGGGCCGACCTGCCGGCTCGGGTTCGCCGATGGGCCTGATGCCCCACGACCGGTCGCGGGTGCCCAGCCATGTCGACGGGTCCACGGCGATCTCCTCGCCGTCCACCGCGATGTGCCCTCGCCACGTGCCCACCTGCGCAAAACGCTGCGCGTCCAGGGTGATTCGATTGCCGGTGCGCAGGACGTGCCGCTGCTCCCGGACAACGTCGAAGAGGCCCTCCCAGGTCATGTCGACTGCGACGCCTTCGGTTTCCTCGAGGATCACCCGCAGCTTGTGCAGCGGCTCGGTGACCTCGATCCGGTAGCCGTTGACGTGCTGGTTGAGCCGGTCCTCGTCGATCGCATCGGACAGGTGCACTGCGGTCTGCACCTCGGCGCGGCGGATCAACACGAACGCGTCCTTGACGCCGAGGCTCGGGTAGTAGCCGATGCCGGTGATCAGGAAGATGTTTCCGGTCCGGTCGTGGGCGTTGAGGTAGGAGCGGTCGTAAAAATTGCGGTCGCTGGAGCCGGGCCACGCGATCGGCTGGGGGATCTGGTGCACGGGGAATTCGTCGACCGGTCCGAGCATCATGCGCCTTCTCCGATCAGGCGCTTCAGCAACGCACCGTGGTAGAACAGCGATTCGGGGTCGTCGGGCTTCTCGATCTCGCCGAAGTGGACACGTCGTGCGCCGGTTCGCATGAACACACAGGCCCAGATCACCCCGGAGTAGACGTAGAACCAGTGCAGGTCGCCCAGCTCGACTCCCGTCAGCTGATGGTAGGTCTCGCGAACATCGTTTTCGCGCAGCACATCGGGCAGGCCGGGCATGTTCGCAAGGCCGGCGAGCTCCTGGAAGACCATGTGCGCGAAGATCAGCCACGCAACATCGAGCTCGCGTGGCCCAAGTGCCGTCATCTCCCAGTCCAGGACCGCGACCGGACGGAAGTCCCCATAGAGCACGTTGCCAACCCGGGCGTCGCCCCAGAGCAACACCGGCTCGGCGGCCGCGGCCTCCTCGGGCCAGTTGGCGTCCAGCCATGCGAACGTGCGCTCCAACAGCGGGGACCGGCCGATGTCGGGCACGGCGAAGTCGTACCACGACCGGACCCATGCGAAGTGCCGCTGCAGTGCGCTCTGTCCAGCAGGTCCGTCGGACAAGAATGAGAAGCTGGACGCAGCATCCGGTATCGAGTGCAGCTCCGCGATCACCTCGACCGTAGCGTCCTGCAGTTGGCGCTGCGACTCCGCGGGCGCATCGAAAAACCAGTTGCCGCCAAACGTATAGGGCATCACGTCGGGCGGCACCACGCCCTCGACGTAGTCCATCAGGAAGAACGGTGTGCCGAGCACCTGACCTGTCGGCTCCAGCCACCGAACCCGGGGGACTGGAACGCCGGTCTTCTCGGCCACCAGCCGCATGACCTCGAACTGGTGATCCAGCCGGTACGACGGGAACACCGGCACGTCCTGCTCGGTAGGCGCGACGCGTGCCACCAGTCGCTGTTCGGTCGGCTCGCCGTCCTGTTCCCAACCGACGGTCAGGATGATGGTCTCCGACGACATGCCGTTGGCGTCGACGCCGCTTTCCACGGTCACCTCGGGGACGACACCACCGGGTAGGACGGTCGACAGCCATCGCGACATCACCGTGGGCAGTGTGCTCATGTCGCGGCTGGAGTGTTGGAGTCGGCTCACTTCGTCGAGAGCCGGTTCAGTGGCCACTTTCCCGCCCTTCGTCGGACAATTACGATACGGTTGGTAGCGATATGAAACCAGACTCGTCCGCAGTTGACAAGAGCGGCGGCGCCGGCCGGCCGCGGGACCCGCGCATCGACGAGTCGATACTGCGGGCCACCACGGAACTGCTTGTCTCCGTTGGGTATTCGAACCTCACCATGTCGGCGGTCGCCTTGCGCGCCGGGACCACCAAAACCGCGCTCTACCGCCGCTGGTCGAGCAAGGCCGAACTGGTTCACGAGGCGGTGTTTCCGGCGACTCCCGCGTCCGGGCTCAGCGTCCCCGACGCCGGCTTGGCCGCGGATGTCCGCTCGATGATCGAGGCCGCGCGCGACGTCTTCAGCACGCCGGTGCTGCGGTCGGCGCTGCCCGGATTGGTCGCCGACGTCGCAGCGGATCCCGACCTGGGCGCCCGCGTGAACAGTCGATTCGCAGATCTGATCGCCGCCGTGCGAACCCGGCTGGAGGAAGCCGTGGCCCGCGGCGAGGTGCAGACGTACGTCGACGTCGACCGCCTCATCGAGATAATCGGCGGGACCACGATGATGCGGTTGCTGCTACGCCCCGGCGAGGAACTCGACGACAAATGGGTCAATCAGGTGACCGCCATCGTGGTGCACGGCGTCCTCAACTATTGAGCTACCCGCGCGTGTCGCCGATCTGCCGGCGGTTGCGTTCAGACACCGCGCGGTACCGCGCCGACAGCCCTTGAGTCTCGATCACCTGCGCTCCGGCGATCGCCTGCTCCGCAGCCAACGCCGGATCGATGATCGCTGCGGCGCCAGTCGTGTAGATCTGCTTGACAGCTTGCATCGTGGGACCCGGCACGTCGGCGATCTGCTGGGCCACTTCGACCGCCCTGCCGAGCAGTCGATCGTGCTCAACCACTTCGCTGACCAGGCCGATCCGTTCGGCGTGTGCCGCGTCGACCACCTCGCCGGTCATCGACAAGCGCCGTGCGGTCGCGGCCCCGACAAGACGGGGCAGCCGCGCGGTCATGCCGCCACCGGGCAGGATGCCCACGCGCGCGTGGGTGTCGGCGAAAACCGCCCGCTCCGAGGCGATCATAAAGTCGCATCCCAGCGCCATCTCCAAGCCGCCGGTGAAGGTCGCGCCGTTGATCGCGCCGATGACGGGCTTTCGCATCCGGGCGACCTGCTTGATGCAGTCGCGATCCTGATACTGGTCGAAGTACTCGAGCCCTCCGCTTGCCACCTCTTTGAGGTCGACGCCCGCGCAGAACGCCGGGTCGGCACCGGTAACGACGACCGTGCGCACCGACGGATCGTCGTCGGCCGCCACAAGCGCGGCATAGAGCGCTTCGACCAGCTCTGAATTCAGTGCGTTCCGCGCTTGCGGACGGTTCAGCGTCAGCACCCGAACGGGACCGTGGTCGGCGATCAACACTGTTGGCGTCACGGCAGGAAGTATGGCGCGTTACCGTGTCGTCATTGCGAGGGGAGTGGCCATGGCGGACACGCAATTGAGGGACGGGATTCCCGAGCTGGTGCCGGTCCTGCCTGCACATCGCTTCGATGAGGAGGCACTCGCGCGCTACCTGCGCGCACGCCTGCCGGGTTTCGACGGCGAGTTGCAGATCCGCCAGTTCCAAGGCGGACAGAGCAACCCGACATTCCATCTGGGCGCTGCGGGCCACGAGTACGTGCTCCGCAAGAAGCCGCCGGGCAAGTTGCTGCCCCGCGCCCACGAGGTGGAGCGTGAACACCGTGTCATGTCGGCGTTGGCCGAAAGCGGGGTGCCGGTACCACGTACGCGGCTACTGTGCACCGACGATTCCGTCATCGGCACAGCTTTTTTCGTGATGGATTACGTGCCGGGCCGCGTTTTCCCGGACCGCGTCATGCATGCCGGCACGCCGCCCGAGCGTGCCGCCGTCTACGAGGATCTCGCCCGTGTGCTGGCTGCGCTTCACCGGGTCGATTGGCGGGCCCGCGGCCTCGAGGGCTTCGGCAAACCCGAGGGCTACATGCAACGTCAGGTGGCACTGTGGACCAGGCAGTGGGAGGCTGCGCGCGTCGAGGAGATGCCCGCCATGGACGCCCTTGCCGCGTGGCTACCGCAGCACCTGCCGCGCGAGCACGAAACGGTGTGCATTGCCCACGGCGATTATCGGCTCGGCAACGTTTTGATCCATCCGACCGAGCCTCGTGTGGTGGCAGTCCTGGACTGGGAACTATCCACGATCGGTCACCCGCTGGCCGACCTGGGCTATGCCTGCCTGACCTATCACTTGCCCGGTGAGGACCTGACCGGTACCGGCATACCAGACCAGCAGGCGTTCGTCGCCAGCTACTGCTTGCACGCCGGTCGTGAGGTTCCCGAGTCGCTCGACCTGTTCGTGGTCTTCTCCATGTTCCGCCTCGCGTCCATCGCCGCCGGCGTATGGCGGCGTGGATTAGATGGCAACGCTTCCGATCCGCGCGCGGCGACGTCGGAGTTCGGCGACCGCTACCGGGAATTGGCGACGCGGGCGTGGGCATTGGCGCAGAGCATGTGAATTTCTTGAAACGGCGGGGGATGTTGCGTTCGGCGACGTGGGCGGTGTTGGGGGTGGGTGTGGGGGTGCACCAGGTGGGGTGGGGGTGGTATAGGCAGGTAGGGAATGTCAGGGTGATGCAACCATGATCTCGACGCAAGATCAGCAACAGATACTTATTGCGCTTCTACGATCCAATCGCGGGCTTTGCTGGCTTCGTCCATCGGAAATACACGCCACTCCCCAGGAATCAGGAGGCCGAAGAATTTCGTCGCCCAACTCATCCATTGCACGTCAGTGACAATCGCGCCGCGTTGCCAGTCGAACCAGGTACTGAAGCTGACCTTCCAATCCTCCCAGATTGCGTCGGGTTCGACGCCGACGTAATCAGGCGAGACCTCGCAGTACATCTGCAGCTTTTGGTGCCGAGTGAGTTTGTCTTCAATGTCGCGCAGCACCGTTTCATAGTCGGCCTTCGTCAGGCGCTCATGGCACGCATACGCTGCGACGTTGTCGGGAAAGTCCGTCAGCACCTCGATCACGATGACCTCCTGGATGCCCCGTTCGCCAGGGTCCCCTCGCCGGGCGTCCCGGCGTAGAGGCCAAAGTCACGAAAGCCCGCCAGCCACCGCCACTGACTGCGGCCCAGTGGGCACCGGCTGCGGTGCTCTTGGGAGCGGGTGCGCGTGCGGGTGGGCATCATCAATGCGCGGTCGGCCCCGGTGGTGGTGCGGACAGGATGGGGGGGTATACCGATCCTTGAGGTGGGTGTGGACCAGCAGGGAGATGAACAGGGCAGGACCGCTTCGTGGACGGCCACCTCACTGTCGATGACGCGCGCCGCGCCCTCGTCGACGCGGGATGGCTCGATGGGTGACGAGACGTACCCCAGCGAGCCCCGTCACGGAACGCTATCCCACTCCTCGTCGGCTACATCGGCCGTGCAACGGTAGGCGATCACCGGAGTCCCAGGCTGCGCCACGCCGCCGAAAACGTTGAGGCAGGGACCGAGGGCACTCGTGACCTGGCCGTTGGTCTGGGGATTCCAACGCTCGTTGTTCGAATTGGCCTGACAGGGCAAGAGGACCACCGGGGTGTCATCCGCTGCGTCGCTGATGCTCACGCAATCCCCGGGGAACGCCACGCTCTCGATCTGACCGGCAGAGTTGAAAACCCAGAGCTGGGACTTCGACCCATTGCAGGGGTTGACCATCGTCGCAGTGTTGGTCCCATTCGGGCCGTCGAGACACCAACTGCCCAATCGGCTCTTCAACTGGACCGGGTCGGCGGCACTCGCCACACCAGCGCTTAGCAGCGCGACACCGAACACTGCGCCGACTAGGACAAGGGCCCGGCGCACACCGCCCATCAACCGCGATTCATGCATTTCAGCTCCATCCTCTCGTCCTGGTCCACCTCACGCACCACAAGCGGCGCAGGCTACACCGAGGCCACCACCGCCACAGACGGTTTGCCAAAGGCAACAAGATTCCTACCCCAGCCTGGGGCAATCACCTCGATCTGCGGCAAGTGATACCTTCCTTGCCGGCACCCCCTCACCGCCACCCGGACCCGCTATGCCGCAGGCCCTCGGCTACGGTCGGCATCGGGCTGGACTGCACCAACTCGCGACAGTTGATTGCGCGAGCCCGCCAATCCGGGACCCCAGACGCCAACATCACCCGCCTGCCGACACGGCAGAAGGTCATCGTCCAATCCCCACGGACCCCCAGGAGACCTTTCAAACCCCCAGGAGACCTTTCAAGTAGTGAGGTCATGTGACGGCGGGCGATGTTCGGGCGGCGGCCTCGGCGCTGGCGCGGGCTCGACGGACGGAGTGCGCGTCATAGTGGGCCCATTCCTCCCTCACGACAAAGGCGACGACACAGCAGCGATCACGGCCGAGTGAGAGTGTTGAGCCCCATTGCGGCTAAGACGGGGCGCAGCAGGAGCCCGTCGACGAGGCCGCCCAGGACGAGGACGACAACGGGGGCGGCGGCACCGAGGAGGATCCAGGTGGTGCGTTTGCGGCGGCCCCCGACCGCTCATCGTCGCTAATCGCCGTCTACTCACGGATAGCCCCGGCCTTCCACCAAACAGCCGCCCACCGGGAGCTATTACGCTAATCAGCTGGCAAGCCAGGTACACGAAACCGTGAAAGTCAGGGGTGCCTCGGGCCGCTGCGCGCCACTTTCGCCCGCGGCTGCACACGTTCGTTATCGCCGCCCAACGATTCGTTATCGCGACAACGGAGTGAGTCGGAATACCGGGATGTGCCGGCCGACCGGCGCGGTCTTGGCCTTGTAGTCGGCGTATCCGGGGTTGGACAGCTCGGCCAGTGCGTAAAGACGCGCATACTCGGCCGGGTCGGTGACCTCGGTGGCTCGGAAAGCCTCGCCACCCAACTCACAGTCGGGATGCGCGATGAGGTTGTAATACCACTGCGGGTGCCTGTCACCGCCGAAGTTAGAGGCAATCAGGATCACGTCGCGCCCATCGTGGAAGTAAGCGATCGGCACCTCACGCGGCTGACCGGTCTTGGCGCCCGTCGTCTTCAGCGTTGCCGATGGCACGTTGAACATGCTCCAACTGACGCGACCGTTGCTGACACGCAGGAGCCACCCATCTGTCCTCACAACGACGCTTCTACCAAAGGCCTGCCCCGCCCGCGAGCGGCCGAACCGAGTGAGCGCGCGCGAAACAGCTGTGGTCCGACGCATCGGATCGACGCACCGCAGCGACATGACGAGACCTTAGAAGCGTGGGCTCGCCAAAGTGGACCTTTTGCTTGAATGTCGGCCCCACCATGTCTGATACCACCTGGCCAGGGCGCGGCATGCTGCAGGTATTAGCTGGCCATGTTTCGGCAGACATGGCTCCCCAATAAGTGGTATCACCCGCACATCCCCCACCGGCCACACCTACACCACCATCCCGGCAGCCACCTGCTCTTCCCCACCCGGCGTACCACCACACCCACCCCCAACATGCCGACACCGCCACCCACCCCGGCCACCACCACCCCACGCGGCACCATGATGCCCACCCGACGACGCACCCGCGCCGCCGACCGCGCCCACCGCATCAAAACCGAACGCGCCCTCAACACCGCCCACGTCGCCGAACGCAACATGCCGCCGCCGTTTTGATATGGCAGATGGTCTCGTGGCGTCTCACGCAACAGTTAGGGTGCGAGTTATGTCGATCTAGACCTCGGTGGGGGTGTGTAAGTTAAACGGTGTAACTCCTGAGGAAAAAGGAGAGCACTGTGACTGATGTGATCACTGATGAGGGGGACGTCGAGACGCCGGACGTGGGCGTGGTGGAGCTCGACGAGTTGGACCAGCAGCTGGTCGGGCAGTTGGTGGATCGGGCCCGCTCGCAGGGGCTGCGGTTGACCGGGGAGGATGGGCTGCTGGCCCAGCTCACCAAGAGGATCATCGAGTCCGCGGCCGAGGGCGAGATGGACGATCATCTCGGTTACGCCAAGCATGATCCGGCCGGCCGCGACGGCGGCAACTCCCGCAACGGCACCCGCACCAAGCAGCTTTTGACCGACGTCGGGCCGGTGGAGGTCGCGATACCCCGGGACCGGGACGGATCGTTTGAGCCGCGGATCGTGCGCAAGCGCCAGCGCCGCCTGTCGGGGATCGACTCACTGGTGATCTCGTTGTCCGCCAAGGGTTTAACCCACGGCGAGATTGCCGCACACCTGGCCGAAGTGTATGACGCTCAGGTGTCTAAGCAGACCATCTCGACGATCACCGACCGGGTGATCGAGGGCATGAGCGAGTGGCAGAACCGGCCGCTGGACCCGGTGTACCCGGTGGTGTTCATCGACGCGATCAACGTCAAGATCCGTGACGGCAACGTCGCCAACCGGCCGATCTACATCGCGCTCGGCGTCACCGTCGAGGGCACCCGCGACGTGCTCGGGCTGTGGGCCGGCGAGCACGGCGACGGGGAGGGATATGGAACGAGCACAGGTTCGTTTGCCCTGATTTGTGCTGCTGCCTGAGGTTTTGTGCGATTCGGCGTGTCGTTGATCTTCACGGCGTAAGCCTGCTTGGTAAGGTGCTGCCTTGGAATCCTAAGCGTAAGGAGGGCCTTGGTGGGCGACGGGCGGCTGCGAGTGATCACGGGCGACCTCGGGCCGGTCGTTGGGCCGCACGATCCGCAGCGGTTCCAGGCCGAATGCGTGGAAGCCTTTGTGGCGTCGTGGACCGCGCGCGGATTCGCCGAATCGACGATCGCCAACGACGTCGGTGTGCTGGAGCGCATGCTGGCAGCGCTGGGCCGTCCGGTGTGGGAGGTGACCGCTGAGGACGTCGACCGGGTCGTGGGCGAGCTGGCAAGCTCGGGTCGAGCAGTATCGACGCGGCGCAACTATCTGCAGGTGTTCAAGAGCTTTCACCGGTTCCTGGAGGTCCGCAAGGCCGCTGAGATCGAGGCGGCGTTCGGGGTGCGGCTGGCCTGTCCGCTCGACGAGTTCAACGCCGCCCGCCATGTCAGCGACGACTCGCCGAGCACGGATGCTCCGCCCACTCCGGAGCGGGTGGGCGAGTTCTTCGAGTTCCTGAAGAGTCGGATCGCGACTGCCCGCAAGTACGCGCCGGCCGCGCGGGACTATGCGCTGTTTCGCACCCTTTATCACGCCGGAGTGCGGTCGGAAGAAGTGGTGATGCTGGACCGCTCGGACGTGCATTTCGGGCGCGGAACGTTCGGCAAGCTGCACGTTCGATTCGGTAAGGGCGCCAAAGGGTCCGGACCGCGACCACGCTGGGTGCCGATGCTGGACGGGCTGGATTTGGTGCTGCGCTGGTATCTCGAGGACGTGCGCGGCCGGTTCCCGGACAGTCCGGTGCTGCTGTGTGACGAGTCCGGCGGCCGGATGGCCGCGGCCACGATCCGTAACCGCTTGCGGCATTTGATGACCATGGAAGGCCAGCCGGAAGCCGAGTGGTTCAGCCCGCACGGCATGCGCCGCGCCTGTGCGACCCACAACTATGAGCGGGGCGTAGATCTCGTTGCTATCCAACAACTATTAGGCCACTGGACGGTCGCGTCGACCATGCGCTACGTGCGCCCGTCGGAGACCTTCATCGAGGACGCCTACCAGCGTGCGATCTCGGCGACGCTGAACGAACTGGCCGGACAGGAGTAAGCATGCAGATCAGGTGGAAACTTCGGATGGCCGCCGCCCAACGCGAGGTGTGGACCGGTGCCCAGCTGCAACGGCTGCTGGCGGAGAAGGCAGGATTGGAGCTGTCCTCGGCGTCGGTGTCGGCGTTGTTCACCAAACAGCCCAGTCAGATCAAGCTGTCCACCCTGATCGCGTTGTGCACGGCTCTGGACTGCACGCCCAACGACTTGTTTGACATCGATACCGCCCCCGTCATCGAGCCGATGTCACCGAAGCCGGCCAAGGTCGTGGTGAACGACGCGCCAGCGTCGCAGCGTGGCCGGTCGATGCCGCCGATCTGACGATGACCCGACGGATCCAGGACTGTCGGCGCTGTGGCCGCGCGGTTGGCAAGCCCGACCGAGACCTGTGTGCTCGATGCCATTGGCAGGTTTCACATGCGCCGGTCAAGCATCCCTGCCCGCGTTGCGGCATCGACCGGGTCTTGCAACCAGCCACCGGCCGCTGTGTTCGCTGCTCGCGCACCTGCCGGATCTGCCACGCGCCGGTGCTGTTCGTTGAGCGCGACCTCTGCGGGCAGTGTGTCCGACGACAGCAGCGCGACGCCGACCGAGTCCAGTGCCCGCGCTGCGGGAAGCGTAGGGTCCTGCGATCCGATACCGGCTGGTGCGGGCCGTGTTCACACCCGGGCCGGCCACCGAATCCGGACGTGGCCTGCATCGGCTGCGGGCAGGTCACCCGACTGACCGGCGCTGGGCGGTGCCGGTCGTGTTGGGAACGCTCGCCACACCGCATCGCCGTCCGCGCTGCCAATCTGTCTGCTGCACTGGATGATCCACCCGACTGGCTGGGCGACTTCGCCATCTACCTGGTCGGCCGTCATCACCCCAGCCGTGCGTGCGCCATGCTTACCCGACTCGGCAAGCGCCTGGTCGACGATTCCGCGGTGCACCCGCAGGCCCTGCTGGAAGCGGTCGGCGCCGACGGGCCGCTGGCGCGCGCCCTGGAAGACTTTCTCACCGCGAGCAAACTGGCGTTGCGCTCAGACCACGACGAACGTCGCGCCGCCGCCCGCCGACAGTCCCGCCTTGACGCCGTGCCCGAACCGCTGCGGCCGGCGGTGGCCACCTTCGCCGAGCACCTGGTCGCCGGCCGCGATCGCGCCCGCCGCCTCGGCGCTCACCCCCGCGGGCACGCCACCGTCGAAGCTCGGCTCACCGCGCTGCGTGATTTCGCCCAGTACCTGGTCACCGACCGCGGCAAAGCTGACTGGGCCACTGTGGATGTCGGCGACGTCGAGGCCTTCCTCCACGCTCATCCCGGCCGGCGCGCCTCCTATCTGACCGCGCTGCGCCAGTTCTGCCGCTACGGTAGGCGTCGTCGATGGATGCTCATTGACCCAACCGCAGCGGTGAAAGCACCGCAGGGCATGGCATTTCGCGGCCCAACCCTGCCCACCGACCGCCAGCGTGAGTTGTTCCAGCGATGGAGCACCGGACCCGACGTGCACCCACACGAGGCGTTCGTCGGGCTGGCCGCCCTGCTACACGGCGCCACCACCCAAGAACTTCAGCACCTCACCGATGAGGACGTCGACCATGAACGGCGCCGCATCCGGCTGGGTCGTCGACCACAACCCACCCCATTGGACCCGTGGACCTGGACGGCGCTGCAGCACTGCATCGATCACCGGAAGAGACTGGGCAGCAGAAACTCCCATCTACTGATCACTTTGCAGACCAAGGCCACCCGAGCGCCGGCCTCCGACAGCTACATCAAGAACACGCTGCACGCGGTTGGCATCCAGCCGCGGATTCTGCGCTCGACACGACTGGTCGACCTTGTCGGGACGGTCGACCCCAAACTTGTCGCCGCCGCCTACGGCATGCGCCACGAAGCCGTCGTCACCTACCTCGCCGACTACGTCGACACCACTCGCCTGCCGAACCCGTAACACTTCAGGCGCCACCTCGCACAGGTTCGCGCGAACTCGTGCGCTTTCTCCAAGTACTGGCTGCGGGTGCTGTCGGAGATCAAGAACAGGGGCACCGCCGACGTGTGCATCGTGGTCTGCGACGGCCTGAAGGGCCTGCCGAGCGCGATCGAGACCGTGTGGCCCCAGGCGATCACCCAGACCTGCGTCATACACCTGTTGCGCAACAGCTTTCGCTACGCCTCGAAGAGGGACTGGGCCGCGATCGCCAAAGACCTCAAACTGGTCTACACCGCGGCCAGCGAGTCCGCAGCGTTGGACGCGTTCGTCGCGTTCAGCGAGACCTGGGGCCAGCGGTACCCGGCGATCATCAAGCTGTGGGAGAACGCCTGGGCCGAGTTCGTCCCGTTCCTAGCCTTCGACCGCGAAATCCGCGGCGTGATCTGCACGACCAACAGCATCGAAAGCCTGAACTCGAGGATCCGCAGGGCGGTGAACGCCCGCGGCCACTTCCCGACCGAGCAGTCCGCGCTCAAGTGCGTCTACCTGGCGATCATGAGCCTCGATCCGACCGGCAAGGGCCGCAAGCGCTGGGTCAGCCGGTGGAAAGCACCGCTTAACGCCTTCGAACTGGCCTTCCCCGGGCGACTCATCACAAGCCGAAACTAACAGTACAACAACGAGTTACACCGTTAGCTTGACAGTCCCGCCGATGCCGGTCCAGAAGGTTTTGAGGCGATTGCGCCCCAGCATCCTGGCTTGCATTCAAAATCAATATCAGCTTTGGCCACCGGCGCAGCCACCATCGACCCAGCGGCGACGAGAACGCCGATCACCGCGGCCAGCGCAATGGTCCTGGTGGTCATCGCGACCTCAGTGTCGCAGCGTCAGCCCAAAGCTTGGTGGGGGTTGACTGGAAGTCGGCTGTGGGCCGTTAGA
>Ga0209040_10003102_pt1 | contig 12805 bp, 9 predicted proteins | sample BogFormECP12_OM3_FD_188240 | JGI IMG/M metagenome (GOLD analysis project Ga0209040, IMG submission 188240) | Bog forest soil microbial communities from Calvert Island, British Columbia, Canada - ECP12_OM3 (SPAdes) (version 2) | ecosystem: Environmental > Aquatic > Freshwater > Wetlands > Bog ... | reverse complement strand
TTCTCATCTACCGCAAGCCCGACGAGACCAGGCTCCAGCTCGTCCGGATCCCGCCGCGAACGCAGCCCGTGATCCTTACCTCGGCTCCACCGGCATCCGCGCGATCCCCAGCCACGCGATCGGCACGCCCGCCTTCTCTGCCGCCTGCTCAGGTGGCAGCGATGCATCCCAATCCATCGCCACGAACCGCCGCGCCGTCACCCCCGCCGCCGCGTCCGAGATCAGCCATAGCAGCGGCGGCACCATGATCTCCGGCTGCAGCATCCGGGCACGATCGCCCGCCTCGTCGCCAACGATGGCAGTGTTGGTGACGCCGCCCGGCACCAGCACGTTGGAGGTGACGCCGGTGCCCTGGAGGTCCGCCGCCAACACCGCCATCGCCGCCTCGGCCGCCGCCTTGCTGGCGCCGTACAGCAGGTAGCCCGCGCGCACCATCGTCCCCAGGCTGGTGGTGACGGTGATCACCCGCCCTGAGCCGGCCCGCAACATGTGCGGCACCACCGCGCGGGCCATCATGATCGGCCCGGTGGCGTTCACCGCCAGGAAGCGCTGCCAGTGCTCGGGCGCGATCTCCCAGAACCGCAGCGGATTGCGCCGCTGGTCTGCCTTGATCGAGGACTGGCCGATGCCCGCGTTGTTCACCAGCACGTCGATCTTGCCGGAGCGGCTCAGCACGGCGGAGACGATCGCATCGAACGCATCCGGCCGCGCGAGATCGGCAGGGATGGTCTGCATCGCCCCCGGCTTGTCGTGCACGGTCGCGGCGAGCGCGGCGAGGCCGGTTTCGTTGCGGTCCACCGCCGCCACATCGATCCCGGCGCCCAGCAGCCCGAGCGTCATCGCGCGGCCGATGCCACTCGCCGCCCCCGTCACGATCGCTATCCTTTTCTCGCCCGCCATGGCCGTGTCCTCCAACTTCCCACGCCGACTGTCGCGCGCGATGGTCCGCCGCGCAACGCTTGCTGCAGATATCAGGAAGTCGTGGATGGCCGGCCTTCGCCGGCCATGACGATCGGGGGCGACGCCTGCGCGTCAGTAGCGATCGGACGCGCGACCGCCTGCGGCAGCCACACGCTCACCGTGGTGCCGATCCCTTCTTCGCTCTCGATCGACAACTGACCGCGATGCCGGTTCACGATGTGCTTGACGATGGCGAGACCCAGCCCGGTGCCACCGGCTGCGCGCGATCGTCCGGTATCGACGCGATAGAAGCGCTCGGTCAGCCGCGGCAGGTGTTCGCGCGGGATGCCGGCGCCCTGATCGGCGACCGTCACCACCACGCCCGGCCTTCCCGGTGCGGCGACGGCGATATCAAGCAGAACCATGCCCCCCTCGCGCCCGTACTTTACCGCGTTGTCGAGCAGGTTCTGCAGCACCTGCATCAACTGGTCCGCGTCGCCGATCACCGCGGGCAGCTCGTTCGGCAGACGGAGATCCAGTGTAACCGACCGCTGCTTCAGCCGTGGCTCGAAGCCCGCCACCAGACGCATCACCAGTTGCCGCAGCTCGACCGTGCCGGATGGCGCTTGATGCTCGATCAGCTCGATGCGCGACAGACTCAGCAGGTCGTCGATCAGCCGGTTCATCCGCGCCGCCTGCTCGCCCATGATGCCGAGAAAACGTTGTTGCGCCGGCGGATCATCGGCTGCCGGCCCGCGCAACGTGTCGATGAAGCCGATCAGCGACGCCAGCGGTGTGCGCAGCTCATGGCTGACATTGGCGACGAAATCCGCGCGCATCCGCTCGACGGCGCGCTCGCGCGAGCGGTCCGACAGCACCACGACCGCGCGGCCGCCATCGGCGATCGGCGGCTCCATCGGCACCACCGCCGCATGCACCTCGCGCGGCACCGGCACCGGCAGCGTCACCTCGGCGGTCTGCGTCACGCCCGAAGCGAACGCGCGGTCGATCGCCGTGCGCAGGTCCGGGTGCCGCAGCACCGCCGGCATTTCGGCGCCGAACGCCGCGCGTGCGGCGGAATTGGCGCGCCGCACGCCGCGATCCTCGGCCAGAACGATCAGCGGATCGGGTAGCCGTTCGACCACCGTGCCGTCGGCGCGGCGGAGCTGCTCGATCAGTGCCGATCGTGTGGCTGCTCGGCGCGCCAGTCGTTCCAGGTCGGCGCCGAGACGCTGCATGCCCGGCAGCACCGGCGTGCCGTGCGGCATGGGTTCGTCCGCCGCAATGCGGCGCACGGCGTCCGCTAGCAGATCGAGGTCCCGCGACCAGCGCAGCACCAGCACCAGCGCCGCGATCAGCGTCGCGCCGATCGCCAGCAGCGCGGGACCTACCGGCACCCATCCGACTGCCGCCAGCAGGACCAGGGCAGCGACCGGCACGCCGGCGATCACTGCCCCAGCCGCCAACGTCCGCATGTCTAGTCGCCAGAATCGACGCGCTGGTGGCGGGCGCGCGCGCCGCGTTCGATCGCCACGGCGATCAGCGGGTCGAGCTGAAGTTCGCTCCGCACGAAGGCCAACATCTCCAGCGTCTGCTGTTTCGCCACGGGATTCGCCGCGACCACCTCGCAGGCCAGCGCATACGCGGTCTCGCGCAGGCGTGGTTCGAGGGCGCCGCGCATCAAGCGTGCGGCATGCCGCAGTCCATCCTCGTCGTTCAACAGCTTCACCGCGGCGTCGGTGACCGTGCCGAGCTTTTCGGTGGTGAAGTCGTGAAACACCGGCAGCGTCTGCACTTGCCCGGCCATCGCGCCGATCTCGCGATCGGTCATGCCACCGTCCGCGGCAGCCACCAGGACCATTGTGAGAACCAGTGCCTCGGGCGCGTCCAAGGCGTCACGCGCGCGCATTGCAAAACTCCATGTTGCGTGGCGCGAACCTGATCGAACCGTTCGGACAGTTCAAGCGGGCAGCGACTCGCTGAGGAACTCGCGCGTCTGTTTGACCGCCGCGGCGAGACCGACGCGGCGGACCGCCACACCGGCGGGAAACGCCGAAAGCAGTCGCGACGGTGTCTGGCGGTCGAGCAGCACGAACACGCCGCGATCGGTCGCGCGCCTGATCAGCCGGCCAAACGCCTGGCGCAGCCGCAGCCGCGCGATGCGATCGTCATACGCCTTCGGATCGCCGTCCGAGAGATGGATGCGCCGTTCCCGATGCGGAATGTCGGGACGCGGCCAGGGAACTTTCTCGAACACCACAAGGCGGAGCGCGCGGCCCGGCACATCGACGCCATCGCGCATCGCGTCGGTGCCGAGCAGGCAGCTCTCCTCCTCGGTGCGGAAGATGTCCACCAGGGTGGCGTTGCCCATCGCATCGACGTGCTGGGCGTAAAGCGGGATGCCGGCCTCTTCCAGTTCCGGCGCGATGCGTGCGTGCACCGCCTGGAGCCGGCGGATCGCGGTGAACAAGCCAAGCGCACCGCCGTCGGCGGCGATGAACAACGCGCGATAGGCGGCGGCGAGCTGGGCGATGTCGCCGCCGAACACGTCGGTGACGATGAAGGCGCGGGTCTGGGTGGCGTAGTCGAACGGGCTGGCGACGGCAGCGCGGATCGCCGGCGAGGGCAGATGCGGCGCGCCGACCCTTGCCTCCGCCGATTCCCAGGCCGACTCCGCGTCGGCATCCCCCGCGTCCCGCAGTGTGGCCGAGGTGACCAGCAGGCCGTGTGCCGGCGCTGCCAACGTGGCTGCGAACGGGATGGTGGGATCGAGCCAGTGGCGATGCAGGCCGACATCGATCTCGCGCCCGCCCTCGGCCCGCGCCAGCCGCAGGAACAGGATCTGGCCCGGGCGGCTGCCGGGCTCTGCCGCCGGTTCGGTTAAGGAATGCAGCATGTTCTGCCAGGCGGACAGCGGCGCCAGGACGCGGCGGTTGAGCGAACGCCCGGCGGCCTCGATCCGGTTACGGGTGGCGGCGTCCATGTCGTCCGCCTCCTCGTCCAAGCGTGCGAGCAGACGTTCGCGCAGCGTAGCGATCGGTTCCGCAATCCGGGCATACGCTCGGGCGAGCCGCTCCGCCGCCTCGGCGACGCCCGGGCCAAGGGGGAAGACGTGGCATTCCAGCGCGCCCCAGGCCGTCTCGTCCCGCGCGGCACGCGCGTGCACCTGGTGGCGGATCAGGCGCAGATATGCCTCGGTCGGATTGGGCCGGCCGGCGTCCAGCCCGCCGAGGTCCGGATGGTCAGCGGAGATGCGGCTGGACCAGCCGGGCGCGGGCAGCGCGCGCGCCGCCTGCAGCGCGGCGTCCAGAGGCGTCTCCAGCAACGGACGGGCGGCAACCAGCTCCTCGATTCGCCGCCGCAGGCCCCGGGCGCGTGATCGCCCGCCCTCTGCGCCCAACAGCCAGCGGCGCATCTCGGCGGTCTCCAACCCGGAGAGTTCGGCGGAAAAGGCGCTGTCCGCCGCGTCGAACACGTGGTGGCCCTCGTCGAACACGTAGCGGCTCGGCACCACGCTGTCGTCCAGCCCGCCCCAGGCAGCCTGGGTCATCACCAGGGCGTGGTTGGCGACGACAAGTTGTGCGGTGCGGGCACGGCGAATCGTGTGCTCCACGAAGCAGCGCCGCCAGTGCGGGCAGGCGGCGTGGATGCATTCGCCGCGCCGGTCGGCAAGTCCCAGGATGGTGGTGGAACCGAACAGCTCGGACAGCCAGCCAGGCAGGTCACCGCCCTGAATGTCGCCGTCATCGGTCACCAACGCCCAGCGGGCGATCAGGCCGAGCGGGACGATCGAGGCCGGCGCCAGCCGGGACGTTCCCTGGACCAGCGCATCCTCCAGGTTCAGCAGGCAAAGGTAGTTCTCGCGACCCTTGCGCACCACCACGCGCTTGTGTCGGTCGGACGGATCGGGGAACAGATGCGCCAGCTCCGCGTCGATCTGACGCTGGAGGTGGCGGGTGAAGGTGCTGATCCACACGCCGCCGTGGTTCTTCTCCGCCCACAGGCTGGCGGGAGCCAGATAGCCCAGCGTCTTGCCCGTACCGGTGCCGGCCTCTGCCAGCACCAGATGCGGGTCGCCGCGGGTCTCGCGCGGCGCAAAGGCTGCCGCCGCGGCCCCGGCATAGTCCGACTGCCCCGGCCGCTGTTCGGCGTGCGGCCCAAGCATGGCGGCGAGCCGCAACCGTGCCTCGGTTTCCGCCACCGGCAGCGATGAAGGCGGCGGCAGCGGCGCCGCATCCTCCCACTCCGGCAAGCGCTTCCAGACGCGAAACGCCTCGGTTGACGGCGCGGAATCCGGCCGGCCGAGCGCGGCGGTGACGAACGGTGCCCAGCCCCATCCTGCCTGGCCCATGCGCGCCGCCAGCCCCGCCGCATCGCGGTTCAGCGCGATGTCGCGACCCTGGGTGAGGCGATGCAGGAGGGCTGCGGCAAGCTCCGGCAACAGCGCCGCCGCGGCTTCCAGGCCTCCATGCGGCGGTTCGAAGTCGAGCGCCAGGGCGAGCCCGCGTGGGGTCGGCGCGGCGGTCCGTGCGGGCAGCACAAAGGCGAACAGTTCCAGCAGATCGAACGCCGGCATGCCGCGCAGACCGAGGCGGCGGAATGTTGCCGGCGCATGCACCAGCATCGGCGGCGGCAGGCCACGCAAATTGGCAGCGGCTTCCGCCGCGGGCAGCAGCAACAGCTCGCCATCGGCGGTGAAGATCGCGGCGCGGCCGTGTCCGGCTACGACGGACGGCGCGTCGGGCAGCTCAATGCGCGCCATGGCTCTCGATGGGATGCGGTCACAGGTGATCCCTAGAGCAGTTTCGTGGTGGGCGGAAACTTTGTCGCGAGAACCACGAGTTGGTGAGCAGGTGGAATTCGTATCCCGGCCGGTTCGTCCCTCAGGTAGATCGGACACGGGATGGGAGAGCGCCATGAGCAAGTTGGGGAAATGCATCGTCGCCGCGGGGTTTGTCTTGGTACTCGCGGCCTGCGCGACACCTGACGGCAACCAGGCGGGGACGCAGCGGCCACAGGCGACCCGGGTCACAGCGAACCCGTCGGATGGCGGCGGTGGCGGTGGCGGCGGTGGATACTGACGCAATGCAGGCCGCCATCCGCGCTGCCCTCCTCTGCCTCGTCCTTGGATGTGCCGGATGCGCTGCCGCCGGCGCGCCGGCCGCGCAGTTCGCCTCGCCCGTGACAGGCGGCGGAAATGACGGAGGAGGCGGTAGCGGGGGCGGCGGCATGTAGCAGCCGACCGAGAAGATCCTCCCCCTCCCCTTGCGGGAGGGGGAGAATAACCTCCAACCGGCTGGCCTTTCTGAACGTATGTTAACTCCATTGCCGTGACAAAATGCCCCGCCGCGATTGACCGGGCACCCGCCGGTTTCTAGCTTCCGGTGGATGTCCGAAACACTTCGCAACAACGAGACGGCTCATCCAAAAATCTGGCCGTTCGAGGAAGCCGCCAAGGTCGCCCGTCGGCTCACCGCGTCCGGCAAGGGTCAGGCGCTGTTCGAGACCGGCTACGGTCCCTCCGGCCTGCCGCATATCGGCACGTTCGGCGAAGTCGCCCGGACCACCTGGGTCCGCCACGCCTTCACCGTGCTCGCCGGACTGCCCTCGCGGCTGATCGCGTTCAGCGACGACATGGACGGGTTGCGCAAGGTGCCCGACAACGTGCCCAACCGCGACCTGCTGACGCCGCATCTGGGCAAGCCGCTCACCCGCGTCCCTGACCCGTTCGGCTCGCATGACAGTTTTGGGGCGCACAACAACGCACGACTGCGTGCGTTCCTGGATTCGTTTGGCTTCGAGTATGAATTCGCCTCGTCCACGGAATACTACGCCGCCGGCCGGTTCGATGCGGCGCTGATCCGCGTGCTGGAATGCTACGACGAGGTGATGGCGGTGATCCTGCCGACGCTTGGGTCGGAGCGTCGCGCCACCTATTCGCCGATCCTGCCGCTGCATCCGCGCACCGGCCGCGTGATGCAGGTGCCGATGGAACGCCGCGATCCCGCCGCCGGCACCGTGGTCTGGCGCGACCCGGACAGCGGCGAGGCGTTCGAAACCTCGGTGAAGGGCGGCGGCTGCAAGCTGCAATGGAAGGCCGACTGGGCAATGCGCTGGTACGCGCTCGACGTCGATTACGAAATGTCGGGCAAGGACCTGATTGATTCCGTTCGGCTGTCAGGACGCATCTGCCGCATCCTCGGCAGCACGCCGCCGGAGGGCTTCACCTATGAACTGTTTCTTGACGAACAGGCGCAAAAGATCAGCAAGTCGAAGGGCAACGGGTTGTCGGTGGAGGAATGGCTCCGCTACGCCCCGCCTGAGAGCCTGTCGCAGTTCATGTTCAACGCACCGCAGCGCGCCAAAAGGCTGTATTTCGACGTGATCCCGCGGGCGACCGATGAATACCTGGCCAATGCCGCGCGGCTCGCCGCGCAGCCGCCGGCCGAGCAACCGCTCAATCCGGCATGGCATATCCACGCCGGGCGGCTACTGAACCACGGCGGAAGTCCGGTGTCGTTCGGCATGTTGTTGAACCTGGCCTCGGTGGTGAACGCGGAAACGCCGGCGATCCTGTGGGGCTTCATCCGCCGCTACAGCCCGGACGCGACTCCTGAGACGATGCCGTTCCTCGACAAGCTGGTGGATCACGCGATTGCCTATTACCGCGACTTTGTCCGGCCGGAGAAACGCTACCGCCATCCGACCGACCTGGAGCGCGCCGCACTTTCCGATCTGGCCGAGACGCTGAAAGGCATGGACCGCGGTGCCGATGCCGAAGCGATCCAGACCATCGTCTATGAGGTGGGCAAGCGGCATCCGTTCCCTGAGCTGCGTGCGTGGTTCGGCTGCCTCTATCAGGTGCTGCTCGGCCAGCAGGAAGGCCCGCGCTTCGGCGGCTTCATCGCGCTGTACGGCATCGACGAGACGGTCGCGCTGATCGAGGCCGCGCTGTCGCGCCCGGCCGACGCCGCATGAGCGCGATGCTGGCACGGCCCCCGCACGGCATCGGCAAGGTCTGCCTGCGCCAGTTGCCTCCGATCCTCGGGGTTCTGCTGCTGATCGGCGCGATCTATGTCGTGCAGAAGGAATTCCGCAACCTGCGGCTGCACGACATCAATGTGGCGCTGCATGACATTCCGTCGCACGCTCTGGCGATCGGCTTCCTGTGGACCGTGCTGTCCTATGCCGTGCTCACCATCTATGACCGTCTCGGCACGATCTACGCCGGACACAAGGTGTCGTACGGCCGCGTCGCGTTCGCGTCGTTCTGCGCCTATGCGCTGTCGCACAATCTGGGCTTCGCCGCGGTGTCCGGGGCGGCGGTGCGCTACCGCCTGTATGCGCATTGGGGGCTGACGCCGTTGCAGATCGCCAAGACCGTGGCGTTCTGCAGCCTGACCTTTGCGCTCGGCGGCATGGTGCTGGGCGGCACGATCCTGTTCCTCGAGCCGCAGTCGATCCCGTTCTTCGGCGAGCACATGCCGTTCGCGGTGATGTATGCGGTTGGCGCCCTGCTGTGGGGCATCGTGATCGGCTACGTTACGTTATCGCGCGTGCTCGGCAGCGTGCGTTTGTTCGGCTACGAGATCGGCCTGCCCGGCTGGCGCATGGCAATCATTCAGGTGGTGCTGGCGACCGTGGATGTCGCGATCACCGCGTCGATCTTCTACGCGCTGCTGCCGACCACCCCGCATCTCACCTGGCCAATCTTCCTGGGCGTCTATGTCGCGTCCTACACCGCCGGTCTCGCTGCCAACCTGCCGGGCGGCATCGGCGTGTTCGACACCGCGATCCTGCTCGGGCTGGAACCTTATGTCGGCGCGGCACACATCGTCGGAGCAATCGTGGTGTTCCGGCTCTATTACTACATCATCCCGCTGTTCATCGCCGGCTTCCTGTTCACCAGCAACGAAATCCTGCTGCGCGGCAGCGTCCTCTTGCGACGCGCCGAGCGGCTCGGCGGGCTGGCGCGCTGGAGCGAGCCCGACTTCGCCGTCGCCAGCGCCACCGGACTGGTCGCACTGTGCGGCGTGATGCTGCTGAGCGTCGGCATCCTGGCACCGCAGCCGGATTTCTCGTGGATCGATCCGGATTTCGCCGAGATGGCCAATCAGGCCGGCCAGTTCATCCCGTCGCTGATCGGCGCCGGGCTGATCGTGGTGGCACTTGGCTTGTCCCATCGGGTGAACCTGGCGTGGGGAGCGACGATCTTCCTGCTGGTCGTGGGCGCTGCTTTCACCTCGACGCAGACGGACCGGTTGTGGATCTCCGGCGTGCTGGTGGTGGTCGTCATGCTGGTGGCACCGTTGCGCCGCAGCTTCTACCGTCACGCCAGCCTGTTGACCGGGCCGCTCGAAGCATCGAGCGCGGTGTCATTGTTCGCGCTGCTGATCTGCCTGCTCGCCCTGGCAGGAACGCGGCCGCGCGTGCATCTGCTGACCAACAATGCCTGGTGGGCGGTGGTGATGTCGGGCGACGTGCCGCACTCGCTGCGACTGACTGTCGCGCTTGCGGTGGCATTGGCGCTGATAGCGATCTGGCGGCTGCTGCGGCCCGGCAAGGTGCGCTGGCTGCCTTGGGATGCTGCATCGCGGCAGCGGCTGGCGCTGTTGGGCGGCACCATCCCGCCGGCAAAGGCCGACGGCGTGGTGATGGGCGAGGCGGAGCGGGCGGGCATTCCGTTCCGCCGCTGCGGCCGGGTGCTGCTGGGCCTGGGCGATCCGATGGGCGCGGAGGGCGACCGTGTGTCGGCGATCTGGCGGCTGCGCGATCTGGCGCAGCAGGAGGGATTGGATCCGGCGTTCTGGCGCGCGGGACCGGGCCTGTTGAAGGTGTATGGCGATCTGGGGCTGACGGCACTGCCGCTCGGTGCGGATGGGCTGCCGCTGCCGGAGTCACCCGACCGGACGCCGGAGGCGCGGCAGTACCTGGTGTGCGTGGCCGAACGCGATCTGCAGACGCTGCTGCCACTGCTGCCGCAACTGGCGACCAACCAGGACATCGTGCCGGCGGCAGCCTAGGCGGCGGTTCCACCGATTCCTGGACATTCGTCGCTCAGTCGCCACATGCTCGTGGCTGGAGGCTGCAGGCTATGAGCACGGAAACTGTCGTCCGCGCCCGGATCGATGAGCGGATCAAGGAAAAGGCCGCCAAGGTGCTATCGGAAATGGGACTATCGGTGTCCGACGCGATTCGCCTGTTGCTGACGCGCATCCCAGCCGAACAGGCACTTCCGTTCGAGATCAGTCAACCCAACGCGGAAACTCAGCAGGCCATGCGTGAGCTGGAGCGTAGGTGTGGCGCGCCGTTCAAGACCGTGGCCGCGCTCATGGCTGATCTGAATGCGGACGATTGAGCGAAGCAGGGCTTCAAGCGGGATTACCGCAACGCAAAATCAATGCCTCGCTACAAGGAGCTCGATGGTCGCCTGACGCGTATCCTGGAGCTGCTGGTGGCGGATCTGCCACTACCCGCGGCGGCACGGGATCATGCCTTGTCCGGAGAATAATCCGGTTATCGGGAGTGTCATGTCCATCCCGACCTGCTGCTGATCTATGCGAAAGTGGTGCCGAGTACTCTCCGTCTGGTGCGCCTCGGGTCACACAGCGATCTGTTCGGATAATCGGACCTCGGCGCGATGGCGGTCTCACATACGGCGAGTGCATACTCCCGGTTCGCGACTCGGGACCGAATGAATATGGTAGTCCTTTTGATCTTGGCTGCGGTGACCGCGCTTGCCGCAATTGCCATCGTGTTTGTCGTCATTCGCCAGTCTGGCGTACTCCAGCGCCTCCGCCTGCTCGCCGAGCAGGCGGTTGCCGGCACCCGCAGCGAAGCAGAAACCACCCGTGCGGCGCTGTCGCGCGAACAGGGCCAGCAGCGCCAGGAGATCGGCGCGCATTTCGACGGCGTCCGCGCCATGCTGGAAAGCAAGTTGCGCGAGATGCGCGATGGCAACGAGGCAAAGCTCGCCGAAATCCAGAAGACGGTGAACGAGCAGCTCCACGCCGCGGTGGAGAAGCAGATGAACGAGAGCTTCAACCGGGTGATCGACCAGTTCACCGCGGTGCAGAAGGCAATGGGCGACGTGCAGGCGGTCACCGCGCAGATCGGCGACATCAAGCGGTTGTTCTCCAATGTGAAAACGCGCGGCGGCTGGGGCGAGACGCAGGTGCGCGCTATGCTGGACGACATTCTTCCGCCGGGCGAGTACGAGACCAACTGCAAGGTGCGCTCGGACAGCAACGACGCAGTCGAGTTCGCCGTACGCATGCCGATGAAGGGCGCGGACCGGCCGCTGCTGCCGATCGACGCGAAGTTCCCGGTGGAGGACTACGAGCGATTGCTGGCGGCGTCCGACGCCGGCGATGCGGAGGGCGAGCGCAGCGCGACGCGCATGCTGGAACGGCGCATGCGCGACGAGGCGAAGAAGATCGCGACGAAATACATCAACCCGCCGGTGACGGTGGAATTCGCCGTGCTGTATCTGCCGACCGACGCACTGTATGCCGAGGTCGCGCGCATTCCGGGCTTGATCGACGAGATCGGCCGCGAATGCCGTGTCCTGGTGATGGGGCCGAGCCTGTTTCCGGCGCTGCTGCGCACGATCCATCTCGGGTTCATCACGCTGGCGCTGGAGCAGAAGGCGGATCAGATCCGCGACCTGCTCGGCGCCACGCGCACCGAGATGCTGAAGATGGACGATGTGCTGGAACGCCTGGGCAAGCAGGCCGGTGCGTTCAGCAACACGATCGAGGCGGCACGGCGCCGCACCCGTGCGGTCGGGCGCAAGCTGCGCGGCGTCGAGGAGATCGAGGCGGAGCGCGCCGAACAGTTGCTGGAACTGGAAGGCGAGACCTTGGCGGAGGAGTAATATCTACGGGCGGAGCGATATCGGTGCGAACCTCGCCCGCCTGACCGCCGAGGGCTCGTTTCCTGGCGCGTAACGCCGCGGCGGCATCCATACGGGAGGTTGCGTGTTCCAGTCATTCTATCTGTCGCGCCGATGGCTGCCCTGGTCTTATCCCGGCGCGGTGCTGATCCTGTTCGCTACCTGGTACAAGGTCGAACTCGACGTCAGGATCAACGAATGGTTCGGCGACTTCTACAATAACATTCAGAAGGCCCTGAGCCAGCCGAACGCCATAACTCTGGACGAGTATATGACGCAACTGGCCACCTTCGGCAACATCGCGGGTCTCTATGTGACCATCGCCGTCGTCACCGACTTCTTCATCAAGCATTACGTGTTCCGCTGGCGCACGGCAATGAACGATTATTACGCGGCAAGCTGGCACGCCGTCCGCGGGATCGAGGGCGCGTCGCAACGCGTACAGGAAGATACCATGCGGTTCGCCCGCCTGATGGAGGGGCTCGGCGTCAGCTTCATGCGCAGCGTCATGACTTTGTTCGCATTCCTGCCGATCCTTTGGACGCTGTCGGAAAAGATCACCGAATTGCCCTGGATCGGCCCCGTCAGCCACTCGCTGGTCTGGGTGGCGATCGTCTTCGCTCTCACGGGCACCGTGCTGATGGCGGTGGTTGGTCTCAAGTTGCCGGGCCTGGAGTTCGAGAACCAGCGCGTCGAGGCGGCGTTCCGCAAGGAACTCGTGTACGGCGAGGATGACCGGGAACGCGCCAGCTTGGCGCGGTTCGGCGCGTTGTTCGCCGATGTGCGGCGGAACTACTTCCGCCTGTTCTTTCACTACATGTATTTCGACGTGGCCAGATACGCCTTTCTGCAGTTCGGCGTCCTGGTTCCCTATATCGCCCTTGGGCCCACCCTGGTGGCCGGGGCCGTGACCCTCGGCGTCATGCAGCAGATCGTCCGCGCTTTTGGCCGGGTGGAAAGTTCGTTCCAGTACCTGGTAAATAGCTGGACCACGATCGTCGAACTGATCTC
>Ga0209040_10003101_pt1 | contig 12805 bp, 15 predicted proteins | sample BogFormECP12_OM3_FD_188240 | JGI IMG/M metagenome (GOLD analysis project Ga0209040, IMG submission 188240) | Bog forest soil microbial communities from Calvert Island, British Columbia, Canada - ECP12_OM3 (SPAdes) (version 2) | ecosystem: Environmental > Aquatic > Freshwater > Wetlands > Bog ... | reverse complement strand
TTCGCACTCGAGCAGTTCGGCGAGGCGCTCGGGATCGACGCGCCCAGTCTCGTTGAGGGTGACTGCGAGCGCGTCGGCCGCCGAGATGATGAGCGGCGCCGCTGGGGGCGAAAGGACGCGTTCACGGAAGATCGGGCCAATGCGCGCCAGCCCGCTCTCGAGCTCGTATTCCTCGATGCTGGCGACCAGCCAGCAATCGGGGTCGTCGGCAAACGGGGCGAGGTTGGGCCGCCGGTGCGTCTCCGCTCCTCGCCGGTTTCCGGGTCTGTGGTGACCGTGACGACGGTGCGGTTGATCGGCCCGAAGTAGCGGGTGAACCCGGAATAGGCGACGCGCAGCCGCACCTGGGCTGGCGCCCACGAGCGGTCGGTCGCCTGCGCGGGCAGCACTTCGCGCACGGCGTCGCGGATCGGGATCAGGGCGCGGATGATCCTGGCGACCCTCGGGGTCATCCCTTCGTCGCCCTTGCCTTTCCTGACGGCCGCCGGTACGGCCGTGCCGTTGACGATCTGCATCAGCCGCCCGGACTGGCCGACGAAATATGAACCTTCCTTGACTGTCGCCCCTTCCGCCGCAGTGCCAGCGCGAACGGTCTCGTCGCTCTCGTTGTCTTCCTCGACTGCGACCGGGCGTTGCGGCGATGGTGTGAAGATGTTCCTGGGCAGCCGGGCGAGGGCGACGTCGAGCATCTGTTCAATTGGCGGATCATTGGGACGGGCCCGGTTCCCCTTGGTCGGGGATTTGGGGCCGGGTAGCGGATCGCTGGCGGATCCCTCGTCGGCGTCACTCTCTAGTTCGATGTCGACGAGATCCATCCATTGCGGGCCACCGGTGGGTCGATCCTTCGCGCGGCGCTGAAACACAAGCACATCGACCGCGACGTCGGTGCCGGTCGTCGCGCGCATGTTGCCTTCGGGCAAGCGGACGGCGCCGACGAGGTCGGCCATCGACGCTTTAACGCGTTGGCTGGCTTAGAACCTGCGCGCTGTACATCGCACGCAAAATGGCCTGATGGGTCTCGGCAAAGGGGATCGCTCGGTCCTGCGCGATTTCGCTCAGCAGAAGCTGCAGGAACCATGAATAGTCCCGGCTGAGGGCTATCCTTTGAGCGACGTCTTTTGTCGCTTCGGGCCGGATCGCGCAGATTTGCTGCCCGTTGGGCAGGATGTCGTGAGTGAACCACTCGAGCCTTTCTTGAGCGGATTCTGGACCAAGATCGCGACATTGCATTGCTTTTTCCTCGGTGGGATTGGGGCACACAAATCCCGTGTGGATGGCTGCGTTCAGGGGGCGGTGAAGAGACGTCGGTCAGCTTGGGTCTTTGCCGTCGAGGATCTTGGCCGCCAGTCCCGTCTGGCGGCTAATACTCGCTTGGCAAAAGGATCGTTTTGTCGGTGAAATAAAAGCTGATTTCCGGCAATGGAAAATCGGTGTACGCGATGCGCTTTGAAGACCCGCTGTGCCCGTTCCCGTCCTCGCAGGTGAGGACACCGGCGATATCTTTTACAATGAGTCTCCAAACCGGTAACGGCTGTGCGGCAATGATATTATGGCGCTGCGCGAAGGCGATTTCGTCGATCAGCCAGTAGGCCCCGCCGGCGTCTGCCACATGCTTCACGCCATCGGTGTACAGCACACTGCGGATAAGGCCGTGCCTGTACCAATGCTCGGTGCCGGTGAACTGCGCAAGGTCGGCTTGGGACAACGTCTATGCGGTCATCATGTTGCTCCTATCGCAACGGTAAATCGGGTGCGGCCAGAGCCGCTATCAGCGGCCATTGCGCGGGAGCGTCAGCGATCCGGGAGAACGCACGTAGGCGCTGCGGCAGTGGCTTTCGCAATACGGCTTGCCTGCGGCGACCGGGTGGTTGCAGGACCGGAAATCGGGTGCTCCGGGGTGTCCGAGAGGCCAGAGGCACCGGTCGGTGCCAGGCGGCATGACCTCAGCGAGGCTCGGCACCGGGTCTGGTGCGTCCGAAACGCGGCGCGGCGGAAGGTCGAGACGCCAGGCTTTGCCGATCACCGCGTTTTTGGAGATGCCGAGGCGGCGGCCGATTTCAGCGGCCGTGAGCCCTTCGTCCCACAGCTCGCGCAGGCTTGCTATCTTGTCATCAGTCCAGCTGCCGCTCGTCGCTTTGCAGTGCATGGGGGCTTTCCTATTGTCAGGATTGCCCCCTGAGCAGCCGGCCGGCAGCGCGTCGCGCAAGGGCGCCGATAGGCGCCCGGCCCGACCCTTGCGCGGCGTGCGGCCGGCTGGCAACATATGCCGCTATCTCGTTTGCGATTATGCCGCGCGTTTGAATACCGGCGGTCTCAGCGCCGTTTCGCGACGATCCTCGTTGGGGCCGTCCACACGTCGCTTGGTGTTGCCGACCGAGCCTTCCGGAATGATCAGATCATACACAGAATGCGGAGCCATGATGGAACACCATCCGGTCCGACACCATCGGGCTCGACTTCATAGCCGGTCGGCGTAGGAACGAGGTCAGAATTCGCCCAGCGCTCTAATGATTTCACCGAGGGCAGATGGTCGACCTTTGGTATCCAGCCGTAATCTCCTTTGCCGTCGCGCAGCGCTTGGGAAACGCTGGCAATGATATCGTCGACGACTTCATGGAGGGTGCGGCTTTTTTGATTTTGCCGCAACGTTTCCGGCCGGAGAATACGTTACGAGCAAGGATGGTGCCGTCTGACATGTAGCCTTTGAGGATGCGGCGATGAGGATCGAAGCAATGAAAACTTCGGTTCCATGAGCGGAGAGTTTCGCCATCACGCTTGCTCCGCCAGGAAATCGGGATCGCCGGTGCTGTGCAGCGTGCCGACCTCGACGCAGCCGCGCTTGGAGTTCTCCTGCCGTTGCAGCGAACACCCCGTGGTGATCAGGCAGCCACAGAGGACACCGCCTAGCGTATCGAAATGCAGGGTCATAACTCGACCCGCATTCCCGCCATCAGTTTGAGGCGTTTGAGATCGTCGCCGTCGATCAATGCGCGGCCTTTGCCGCAGTCATTGCGTTCGATGATGTCGCGGAGTTCTGCTGCCGGATCTGCTTCAGTGAATTGGCGAGGGATCTCGATGAGTTTGTGACGGACGTCATACATCAGGCCGGATCGCTCATGCTGCGATTTCGTGGCGGTCGCCCATTCCGCTTCGCTGGCGATCTCGGTGGCAGAGACGATGGTGGTGGGCCTGGGACTTTCATAGTCCTTTTGGGCATCCTCCCAATCGTGTTCTTCATCGTCGAGCGCTTCACGGCATGCCGATTCGAGGTCCGGCGCCTCCAGAGCTACGTGCTGATACACCGGCAGCAGATACTGCCGTTCTATGATGTAGCGAGCCATTTGGGTGACTCCTGCGTAAGCATTGGCATTGCGATTGCGGTCTCAGTCCACACCAGTGTGGGGCTGGGTGGCTGCAGTAAGACGTCGTTGAGTAACTGACCTCCGGATCCAGTGGCGGATCGGCTGCGGCGCTCGTCCCTGCGTTGCGGTCGCGCTTATTGTGTCAAACCGCGGTCGGGAGCTGAGGGTGCTTCTTTTGTTTCGGTAGCCGAGCGAGGGAATTGTCGATTGCCTCGTTCGACAGCGACCAACTGGCGCTGCTTATCCGAGCAATGCAGGCCCATTTGAAATGCTAATACAGGCTGAGTGCGGGTTAGCGTCCACGCTGGTGGTGGAGTTTTCGGGTCGGTCCTCGGTGTAGGGCCGCGGTGTAGTTGAGGTGGCCATCGGGCCAGACGGCTAGGGTGGAGTTGGAAGACTTCAACCTGAAGCGAGCGAGAGGACCCGATGACCGAAGAGAGATTGGTGCTGGCCGAGCTGCTGGAGAAGGCTGGCGAGGGAGATTTTCTGCCAGCCGTGGCGGAGGCGGTGCTACAACTGCTGATGGAGACCGATGTCGAGGGGCTGATCGGGGCTGGGCGTTACGAGCGCAGCGGTGAGCGGACCATCTGGCGCAACGGTTACCGGGACCGTAGCCTCGACATCCGGCTCGGCTCACTGCAGCTGCGCATTCCGAAATTGCGGCAGGGCAGCTACTTCCCGCCGTTCCTGGAGGCCCGCAAGAGTTCGGAGAAGGCGCTGATCGCGGTGATCCAGGAGGCCTGGATCGGCGGCGTGTCGACCCGGCGGGTCGACGATCTGGTGCAGGCGATGGGGCTGTCAGGGATCAGCAAATCGCAAGTTTCCAAGCTCTGCAAGGAGATCGATGAGCGCGTGCATGCGTTCCTTGACCGGCCGCTCACCGGCGAGTGGCCGTATCTGTGGCTCGACGCCACCTACCTGAAGCAGCGCGAGGGCGGCCGCATTGTCGCGGTCGCCGCAATAATCGCCGTGGCGGCCAATACCGACGGCCGGCGCGAGATCGTCGGGCTACATATCGGCCCTCAGAGGCCGAGACCTTCTGGTCGACTTTTCTGAAGAGCGAGGTACTGGACGAGGTCGAAGACGTCGCCTTTGGCCGCGCTCTGCGGATCCCACCGGCCGTGGCCCTCGTGGTTGACGATCAGCACCTCGCCCTTGGCGCGGCGGTGCTTGGGGGCACAGGGCGTGCTCTCCTTTCGGTCGAGTTTCCATGGGGGCGACCAGCCCTCGAGCAGCGCGGCGCAGTTCACTCCTTTGCGGAACTGCCCGAGCTCCGCATCCTCGGCTTGCATCTCATGGTTCTCCCGGCCGAGCGGCAGCGCGGGTGGAGGGTTCCCCATCCGCTTCACTTCGCCCTCCGGCGAACCGGCGACCGCGAAGCCGGCGGTGGGGCAAGGGCGCCACGGGCGGCCGCTCAAGCGGCTTCCCTTGCGGCGCCGCCGGCCCAAGCGGTAGCGGCATTCTCCTGCGCTTTCCTTCGTCATCGCCCTGTTGTCCGGGCTTTTTCTGCGAACGGCGCGCGCAGAGTTCGGCGAGGAGTCGGGTCGAGCCCGAAGAGTCCGCTGTCCGACATCTGGACCGCGATTCAGAGGCTGCCCAGGACCCGATCGGAAGCAAGGGGTCCCTCGGCGGAGGCGCGGCTCAGGGCTCGGTGGGCGCTAGGCCCTGTCCATTGCTCCGGTCAAAGGCGCCTGTTGCTCGACAGCTTCATACCCGAGCGTTGCGTTGAGGCGTACCACTTGGAGCGAACACGCTTTGAGAGGGTCGCCGAGCGGAAGCTGCGTCGGCGTCAGTTGACCGAGGACGGGTACGTCGAAATGACTGACCGCGATCTGCGGGAAGGCTCTACTCTGGCCTTCCGGACCGCGCAGATGCGGTAACCGCAGCGGGCGAGCTGCCAAGATCAAGCTGCGGCAGCGAATATAGTCGGACAGTGGCAGGTAGGGCCCACCGGCGGCCACCCTCGTGTGTGGCTTCTACGAAAACAGCGACAGGGGTTATGATCTGCCTGCGCGGCGACGTGGCAGCAAAATGGCGGCACTGGGCTGAGACGAGAAATAGCCCGGGTGCGGTCAGTTCGTCAGCTCTTCTCTCAGCAGCCGAACAGCTTATCGATGACCGCTATCGCCGGTAAGTGCCATTAGCTGACTTTGGCGATGCCACCGCTTGTTGACGAGTTTCAAAGCTGAGCCGACTCAGCATGCAGTGGCACTGCCCTAGCGATCTCCGCAAGTCTGTTGAGGCCCGCCTGTCTCCAGGACGCGAACCCGGCTCGCAGATAGGACGGCTCCGCGCATCATGTCGTGATATCGTGCGAGGATCGAGGACTTCCGAAGCGTCCGGACAATGACATTACGCCGCAAGATCGTGTCATTGACCCTTTGCCTTCTCCTGCTGTTTATGGCGACGGCGGCGGTATCGCTTCTACTGCAGGGGAAAATCAGCGAGCAGTTCTCAGGGGTGGTGGACGATTACCTGCCGCTGAACGCTGCCGTTGCCACAATCGATGTCTTCACCGACAGATATGAGCTTGCCTTGCTGCGCCTCGCCGTTGCTCTGCGGAATTCCGGGGGTGCGGCCGGTGCGCTCGCAAGAGAAGGAGAGACGGAGCGTCTTCGCAAGGCCGAAGTGCTGACGACGACCTTCCACACGGCGGAACGGCAGATCAATCGGTTTGTGCAAGATCACAGGGAGAGCGTCGAGAAACGCGTGGCAATGGCCGATATTCGCGGCCGTTTCGGCTATATGAAACGTGCCCTACCCAACTTCATCGAGGTCGGACGCCGGATGTCCGAGGCGCTAGGCGCTGGCCGCGCCGAAGCTGCATGCAAGCACCTCGGGTGAGACGAGAACGATCGGAGGTTAGCGGCGCCGGTCTTCTACTTCCAGGGTAACGAGGCGGGCAACCGTGATGGCGAGATAGAATGGTCCCAAAACCGACTCCAGATTGGCCAGGCTGCGGGCAAACGGGTCGACCGGCATGATGTCGCCATAGCCGGTTGTGGTCAGCGTGGTGAGGCTGAAATACAGCATCGTCGCCAATTCGCCCAGGTCGTCTGTCGTGGCCGGGGGGCTCGTGAACGCGGCGGGGCTCAATTCCCAGATCAGGGTGAAGGCCGCGGCAAAGATTATCGCAGCGTTCAGATACAGCACAACCGCGCCCTGAAGGCGGTGGAACGTGATGCGGCCAGGCGCGTAGACCGCGTGCGATACCACCCAGCTTAGAGCCAAGAAGGTGAGGATGTTGCCGCCGCGGCGGAGTACGCTCGATAGAACCGGCGGCGATTCCGACCCGAGCGAGACGGCCACCAAGATGGCTGCCAGCCCGAGCACTATCGCTGCAATCGCGCCGCGTCTGTGGGACAGCATGCCGACAATCACCACCACGGCCAGCACCATTGTCTCAATGATCGGCCGAGCTAGCGGCACTCCTTTCGCTGCCAACGGCGCACCGAGAAAGATCAGGCAGATTTCGAGAACCAGCAGGACGGTCAGAGCCGGATCTCGGAACCGGTCCTTCCAGACATGGATAGACCCTCGCCGCTCACCGACGACAACGGAATGGCGTCGAGACCAAAGCACAGTCATGGGCGCCTTCACGCGCCTTCAGAACACCTCCGGGATGACTCTGAAGGGGTAGTCCCGGTCCTTGTAGTCGCCCCGTTCCTGCCGTTTCGGCAATTTGACCTTCGAGCGCGGCGGCTCTTCGTAAGGGATTTTGCTCAGGATATGAGTGAGCGCGTTCAGCCGCGCCCGCCGCTTATTGTCGGAATGGACGACGTACCACGGTGCCCACGAGGTGTCGGTGGCGAGGAACATCTCATCGCGTGCCCGCGAGTAGTCGTACCAACGGGAATAGGATTTGAGATCCATGTCGGACAGCTTCCAGGTCTTGCGCCCGTCATCGATGCGCGCTTCCAGCCGCCGCGTCTGCTCGTCGGGACTTACCTCCAGCCAATACTTCAGGAGAGTGATCCCGGAATCGACGACGACTTTCTCGAATGAGGGCACCATCTCCAAGAAGCGTTTGGCCTCCTCCTCAGTGCAGAACCCCATCACGCGCTCGACGCCGGCGCGGTTGTACCAGCTGCGGTCAAAAATCATGACCTCCCCGCCCGCGGGCAGATGTGGAATGTAGCGCTGGGCGTACATCTGCGACTTTTCGCGCTCGGTCGGCGCGGGAAGCGCGACCACCCGGAAGATGCGCGGGCTCACCCGCTCGGTCATGGCCTTGATCGTGCCGCCCTTGCCGGCGCCGTCGCGGCCTTCGAAGAGGATGCACACCTTCAGGCCTTTGTGCACCACCCACTGCTGGAGCTTGACGAACTCGACGTGCAACCGTGCGAGCTCCCGCTCGTACTCTTTCCGTTTCAGCCTGCCGTTGGTTGCAAGATCACCGTTCTTCTCGTCGGGCATCGGGTCACTCATCGATGTGAGTTACAGATAAGAAAGCGGTTCTGACCGGATCAATGATCCGGATCAAGGTTATCACACGGCTACGCCGCCGGCTTCATGGCCTCGCGGCGGGGTGATCCGAGTTGGCGACTCGCCACACTTGTAGGATAGGCTATCGATCCGCTGGGCGCGATGATCCAGATCACGGCATCACAGCGCGATGGGCTTCGGCGCCGCTGGTTCCTTCTGTTGGTCTACCACCAAACGCGGCCCGGATTGCAATAAGGATCGGGCAACGCCCCTCAGCGAGTCGGCGACGGCCGCGCGAGCCGTTGGATGATGTCGACCAACTCGCGATGCGCGGCGCTGGTCGGATTACGAAATTCATCGCCCGAGTGCGCATCGGCCAGCCGGCTCAGGCGCAAGAGCTCGCGCATGCGTTGCCGCCGGCTCAGTTGCAGCTCCGCCGGTCGATGCGTCAACAGGAGTCGCCGTATTTCGCCCGGGCCGAAAAGGTGGCTGAATTCAGAGGCCGTCACATAGATCAGGAACAGGACGAGGATCCACAGCGAAATGGCGGAAAACCGGTGCCACGAGAAGGTCGTGATCAGATAAGGCAAAAAATCGCCCGGCGGATTGCCATCGAGCGCGAAGTGCACAAAACGCTCGAGCAGGCGCGCAAAAAACACGACGACCCAGTAAAACGCGGTCTTGAACAGGATTGGTTGGATCAGCGGAGCCCGATCGTAGCGTCTTAATAACGGGACCTTGTTAGCGACCAGCACCGCCTTGCCGACAACGAGCGCGGCCACCGTGGCGAGCATGAAATTGCTGAGCCCGATCAAATATTGGGCGACGAGGAGATTGCTCGTCAGCACGACAAAGTTGAACCCGACAAAAAAGAAGATTGTCGGCGGCAACGCCTCCCCCACCTCGTGCAGAAGCCGCGCGCCGATCCGGTGTGCAACCCCGGCAGGCTTGTTTATCGAGGCGCCGCTGCCGGGATCATGATCATCAAACGAGGCGGGCTGGGTCCTCATGCGCGTTCTCCTGGACGACGGCGCTCACTGATTGGCGGGGATCGTGACGACAGGGGCGGACCCTTTGACTCCGGTATCGGCGATCGAGAACAGCAGCATTATGATCGCGAATGTGTTCTTGGATTGGATGTCGGTGTCAGCGATCCAGAACCATCTTCTGTCGTATTGCACGGCAACGTGGGCATCCTGGGGCGGCGTATCTGTGACCAGGACCCGTAAAGGCGGACCGCTCAGCGCTCCGGCCTGAGTGTCGACCAGCCCGGGCCCGGCCTTCCCTTGGACTACATCCGCCTCGGGCACCTGCACGATGGCCGCGAACTCGAGCATGATCTGCAGCATCGAACGCGTCATCATGTCGATCTCGTCGTTTCTTCCCGAGTAGCCGCCATAGTTCACTTTGAGTTCCTGCAGGTCCGGCTTTATCCCAAGAATGCTCTTTAATTCCCGGCCCCTCTCTGCAAGTTGTGGATCCTTGCTCGGTCCGAAAATGAGCACGGAACTCTCGGCGCTATCCTTGGGGCGCTCGATGCGAATCTGGATGGCGCCGGCGAGCTGACCCTCGCGCATCAGCTCAACGAGGCGGGTAAATTTCGGGTCGGCCGGCCGCCTAAGCCGGTTCGACTCATTATTGAGGCCATTAATCGAATCCAACATGATCGGCATAATGCGATCCGCCGAATACCCCGACTGCAGCATGAACAGCACCGAACTCGGCGGGATCGGCGTCATCAGCCGCTTTAAGAAATCCACCCCGGTCAACGGCGAATAAATCACCGTAGGCCGGTCGGTATAGGTGCCGGCTGCCGTCGCGGTGCCGGCCGCCGTGAAGGGTCCGACAAGGCCGGCGGTGACGTTCCCCGCGGCAAAGCTCCCGGTAAGCGCGCTCTGCAGCTGGTAGCCGGCGATAACCTGGGCGACTTCGAGAAAGATTGGCATATCCGCGTAACGCAGCTTGACGATGTTGAGTAGGGTTTGCTCCTTCCAGGAATTACCGATGGCGCTTGCATAGTCGATCCGGTCGTGGGGCACGGTTCCCGGCCCGATGCTGGTGCATGCCGCGACCGAGAATGTCAGAACAGCGGCGGCTAGTTTTCGAGGCATAGTTGTTCTTAGATCGGCTGCAGCTCGAATACGTTGAAATGCCAAGGAACGTGATCGATGTAGAGACCGTGATCGACGATCTCGATGCCGTCGCGATCGTAAACCTCGGTCCCCATGACGTCGGTAAGGCGCACTTGCCTGCCACGGAGTTCCGGGAACGGGAGCTGCAGGCGGCATTGCCCCTGGTTACCGGAGTAATTGACGACGACCACATGGCGACTGCCTTCGTTGCCGGACCAGGCATAGGCGGCAAAGCCGTCCGAGGTCCAGTTGCCGGACCAAGGGGGTTGCGGTTGGATTTGTGACCAGGCGCCGTCGCGAAAAGCGCTGGTTTCCTTCAGCACCTGTAATAGCTTAACGTAGAAGGCGGCGATCTCCGGGTCGGTCGGCTCGATCGGGCCGCGGCAAAGATGGGCCGGGATCCGAACGCGAGCACCTTCGAACTGGCCCTGGTGGAAGAAGCGCAGGCCGGGGGAGAGGAAGGTAATGATTGCCGCTGCCTGGTGCTGCGGCCAGGGAAATTCAGCGGCGGCGCGCGGCTCGTCGTGGTTTTCGAGAAAGCGGGTGAGCTTGTCCTGATAGTCGAGGCCGGCGAGCAGGTGGCCGCGGATCGGCGCGGCATGACCGTCCCGCAGGCGATCGTAGAGCCGCTTGTCGTAGCAATAAGCGAAGCCCTGCTGCTGCAATGTCCATTCCAGATCCCAATAGACCTCGGCCATAAAGGTGAAGTTGGGGTACTGCGCGTGGACCGCCGGGATCGCCTTTGGCCAGAACGGTTCCGGCGTCAGTCCCCAGGTGCGCTGGAAAATGTCGGGCAGCAGCAGCATCGCCATGTCGCAGCGCACCCCGTCGCACTTGCCGGCGATCGCGATCAGCTCGTCGATCCGCGCCCTCTGCAATCCGGGATTGGCGTAGTTGAGCTGCAAGGTATCGGGCCAGCCAGGGAAATTGGGATCACGGCCGTAGGCCAGCATTCTAGGCCCGCGGTCGGTATCGACCCGCAGGTAATTTCGCGGCGCCGCCGCCAGCGCCGCCTCATTGCCTTCGACATAGTAGTCGGGATGGGTCTTCACCCAGGGATGGTCGGGGGCGGTATGGTTTGGCACAAAGTCAACCATCAGCTTGATGCCGCGCCTTGCCAGCCTTTCGCGGAATCGCGCCAACGCCGCCTCACCGCCCAGCAAGTCGCTGGCGGTGTAGGCGGTGATCGCAAAGCCCGAGCCGCAGATGTCGTCCTCGGTGAGGTCGGGCAGAATGGCCTCGAACTCGGCGCGCCATTGCGGGTTACCGCGCGAGACGGCCCGGCCGGCGGCGCCGATCTGCCACACGCTCAACAGCCAGATCCAGTCGAAGCCTTTTTCCGCGAAGCTGTCGATCGTGGCATCATCGATATCGCCCAGCGTGATCCGCTTGCCCGCTTCTCGGGACAAACGCTGAAGCCAAACGCGAGTGTTGATTTGGAAAAGGGTTGGATAAACGGGCATTCATTGCCTTTCCTTCTAAACTCGCTAAAGTTTAACGCGGCACACGCCGGCACATTGATCTGGATCTCGAATTATACCAATTGACACTCTCCGCCTTCAAAGGCGGAGAGTGCATACGCAACGGCCCGTTCCTCGATTATGATCCTGGCAGTGCCAGGGGCTCTACAAGTCTGGAATTTACGTTTTTATTGCTTTTGCCAGACGTAATCATAACTGCAACCAGCACCGATCTGGCGGGCGTATACCTTGCCGGTGTTGTCGATTTGTGCCGCTGCTGTGCGCAGCTCCATCGGGCGGGAGCCGCCACCACCGACCGCCGATATTCGCATGTCCAGCTCGCCGTTCGGCCCGACTGGTCCTTGAAGCTCATGGCCTGTCTGGGTGGTGTACCGCGCTTGACCTTGCGCGATGGTGAGCGGACCCGGTGTGCGATCCGGGCAAGGGGCCATATCTCCTTTGCTCGACATAGACATCGGATTGACTTTCGTCGAAGAGACCGACCGATATGTACCATCAAACCTCGTTCCGGCAGCTGCAGCCGGTGGCGCTTGCGCATCGGCGGTAGCAAGCAAACCGAAAAATCCGACGATCGATAGCAGTCCAATCTGCCTTCTCATTGGGTAGTCTCCCTCACCGGTTTAACTCCTAATTCTGCACAGGCTGGGTTGGTGTTGGTACAGACTGGCCTTGCGCAGGCTGTTTTGATGCAGGCGTGCCTCCGCGGCGCTCGTAGCGCCGTTCGACGCGCCCTCCACGCCGCTCTTGACGCCGCTCCATGCCAGAGGTTTGCGCCTCGGCGGCTGTGTATCGGAGGGCGAGGCCCCGCCGCGGCCGCTAATCCGAAAAAGGGCAAAATCCTTCGACGCGAGACTATTTTCGATTCAGCTTCTGAAGTCATGTTCAACCTCCTAGATTTCGGCGACATGCTAATATAAATTGGGGCGGTTGCCATGATCGTCCCCTATGCCGTCTCTATCTCTCGGCCGAAGACCGCTCCCCGGCCGCCTTGCAGAAAGGTCTCTGCATCGAGCTTGCCGAAAATGTCGATCAGGCCGGCGATGACCCCGGTCCATCCCGTCTGATGGCTGGCGCCGATCCCGGCGCCGTTGTCGCCGTGGAAGTATTCGTAGAACAGCAAATTGTCCCGCCAATTGGGATCGTGCTGGAATTTTTCGGCGCCTCCAAACACCGGCCGCCGTCCGCTCTCGTCGCGCAGAAAGATCCGGGTCAGGCGGTTGGTGATTTCCTGGGCGACCTCGAACAGGTTCATCAACTTGCCGGAGCCGGTGGGGCACTCGATCTTGAAGTTGTCGCCGTAATACGCAAAATAGTGCATCAGGGCGCGGATGATCAGCGCGTTGACCGGCATCCAGATCGGCCCCCGCCAATTGGAGTTGCCGCCAAACATGCCGCTGTCCGACTC
>Ga0209040_10003098_pt1 | contig 12809 bp, 10 predicted proteins | sample BogFormECP12_OM3_FD_188240 | JGI IMG/M metagenome (GOLD analysis project Ga0209040, IMG submission 188240) | Bog forest soil microbial communities from Calvert Island, British Columbia, Canada - ECP12_OM3 (SPAdes) (version 2) | ecosystem: Environmental > Aquatic > Freshwater > Wetlands > Bog ... | reverse complement strand
GGGGTTCTCGAAGGCGTACTCCTCGTTGCTCGCGTTCATCGCCTGCCCGACCGAGGTCAAGAACCTCCTGAAGGTCGCTGCGCCGCCCTATCTCTACTCGGGACCGTCGCCTGTCGCCTCACTGGCCACGGTTCTCGCGGGCTTCACCGCCAACGAGCGTCGGGGCGAGGAGCTGCGCCGGACCCTGTACCGCCACAGCGCCCGCCTGCTGGCGCTCCTCGCGGAGCTCGACGTGTACACGCCCAACCACTCACAGCTTCCGATCGTCGAGATTCCACTCCGGGACCACACCCGTATCGACGAGGTGGGCCGGTTCCTGTTCGCCCGCGGCGTCTACGTCACGCTCGCCGCCTATCCCCTCGTGCCCAAGTCGGAGGTCGGCTTCCGGATTCAGCTGACCGCGGCCAACACCGACTCGCAGCTCGACGCTCTGATCAGCGCTGTGACGGAGCTTGCGGAACGGGGCGAGCTGCAGAGCAGATCGGCACGACGGACGCTAGAGGCTGTGTGATGGTCGCAAGCGCGGTCCGGCGGGCACGCCTCGCCGGCGCCGACCGGGGAGGCGCCGTCATCAGATGGCGGCGCCCGGGCCTGCGCTCGCCCCTGCAGCTGTGGCAGACCTACCTCGGCTTCAGCGCGCTTGCGACGTTCCTGTACCTGGTCGTCGACCCCTTCAAAGGCAGCGCCCTGCTCATCAACCTGATCGGCATGACGAGCTGGATCGCGGTGATCGTGGGGATCCGCCGCAACAAACCGAGCTACGCGCTGCCGTGGTGGCTGTTCGCGGTGGGCCTGTGCCTGTACTGGATGGGCGATGTCTACACCTACAGCTACCCCAAGTACATCCTCCACCACGAAGTCCCGTTTCCGTCGATCGGCGACGCGATCTACCTCAGCGTCTACCCGGCTCTCATGCTGGGGCTGCTGCTGCTCGTGCGGCGGCGCAACCCGCAGAGGAACAGAAACACCCTCATCGACGCCACGATCCTGACGCTCGGGCTGTCGCTGCTGTCGTGGGTGGTGCTGATCACCCCCTACCTTCACGACGCCACCCTGGGGCTGCTGCCAAAGCTCGTGTCGGTGGCATATCCGCTCGGCGACATCCTCCTGCTCGCGGCGGCGATCCGCCTCGTCCTCGACAGCGGTCCACGTCGGCCCTCCTTCTACCTGCTGAGCGCGAGCATCCTCTCGCTGCTGGCGACGGACTTCGTCTACGGCGTGATGACACTCGACAACGCCTATCACCACCAGCTCCTGCTCGACCTCGGATGGATCTCCTATCAGCTGCTGTGGGGCGCTGCCGCGCTGCATCCATCGATGGTCGAACTCGACGAGCCGATCAGCGACAGCGACAGCGACAGCGAGGCCAAGCTGACGCACCTGCGCCTGGGATTGCTCACAGGGGCCTCGCTGATCGCCCCCGTCTGCATCCTCCTGAAGGAGCTGCACCGCGGCGACTTCGACCTGATCGTGATCATCTGCGCCTCGATCGTGCTGTTCGGCCTGGCGGTGATGCGGATGGCCGACCTGGTGCGCCAGCAGGAGCGGTCGGTCGTCCGGGAGCGGCTGCTCAGCTCGTTCGGCACCGCCCTCATGTCCTGCGCCACCCGTGAGGAGATGCAGCGCTCGGCGCTGGAGGTGGTCGATCGGCTGCTGGAGGACCCCGGTGCGGCCGTCCTGTGCGTGACCCAGGAAGGCGCTCTCGCAGCCGTTGGGCTGAGCTCCGACAGCGACTGGCCGGCGCGAAGCCTCCCCGAGCAGATGGGCATGACGTTGCTCGAGCTGGCGGCCGACAACGCCCAGGACCTGGTCCTGGAACCGCCCCTGCTCGAGGTGCTGGCTCTGCCACACGACTGGACCTGCGGGCTGCTGTTGCCGCTGCCGGTTCGCGGAGGCGTCCCCTATCTGCTGCTGCTCGCCTATCCCGAGCCCGCATCCCGCCGCGTGCGGTCGGCCCTGGAGGCTCTGGCCACCCAACTCGCGCTCGCACTGGAGGGTGCGCGCCTCACCGAGAAGATCCACCTGCAGCGCAGCGAGGCTCGCTTCGCCTCCCTGGTGCAGCACTCGAGCGACCTGATCACCGTTGTCGGCTCGGACGCGACGATCGTCTATCAGAGCCCGTCCTCGGAGCGCGTGCTCGGCTATCTCCCCCAGGAGCTCCTCGGGACGCGCTTCGATCGGCTCGTGGTCAGGGAGGACGCCGACCGGCTCCTGCGGATGCTCGCCGACGGGTCCGCCTACGCGCGGGGCGACGGGGAGGTGATCGAATGCACGCTGCGTCACCGTGACGGGGGCCTGCGCCAGTTCGAGATCCTGCACACGAATCTGCTCGACGACGAGCACGTCAACGGCATCGTCCTGAACGCCCGCGACATCAGCGAGCGCAAGGCATTCGAGGAGCAGCTCGCCCACCAGGCGTTTCACGATCCCGTCACCAATCTGCCCAACCGTGCGCTCTTCGTGGAGAGGGTGCGGCATGCGATCGGGCGAGCCAGACGCGAGGGACGCAAACTCGGGGTGATGTTCCTCGACATCGACGACTTCAAGACGATCAACGACTCTCTCGGCCACGGCGCGGGTGACACCGCTCTGATCGACGTCGCCAAGCGACTGGCGAAGAGCATCCGCTCCAGCGACACGGCAGCGCGCTTCGGGGGCGATGAGTTCGTCGTGCTGCTGGAGGACATGGACGGCACCGAGACCGCCGTGGGGGTTGCCGAGCGGATCCTCGAGGATCTTCGTCTGCCGCTGATGGTGGCCGGAAAGGAGCTGGCGCTGCGGGGAAGCATCGGCATATCGATCCTCGAGGCATCCTCCACGGCGGGCGCGGATGAGTTGATCCGGGATGCCGATGCAGCGATGTACATAGCCAAGCGCGACGGCAAGGGTGGCTATCGCATGTTCGAGCCGGAGATGCACAGCGAAGTGCTCGCCCGGCTGGAGCTGCGAGCCGACCTGCAACGGGCCCTGGAGAGCGGGCAGTTCGAGTTGTACTACCAGCCGATCGTGCGATTGATCGACGGTCAGGTCGCGGGGCTCGAGGCGCTGCTGCGATGGCAGCATCCCGAGCGCGGGCTGATCGTCCCCGGCGACTTCATCCCGTTCACCGAGGAGACGGGACTGATCGTTCCGATCGGTCGATGGGTGCTGCGCGAGGCGTGCCGCAAGGCGGCCGAGGTGCTGCGGCTCGCAGCCGGCGGGCCCCCGCTCTACATGTGTGTGAACCTCTCGGCAAAGCAGCTCCAGCACAGCGACGTCGTCTTCGACGTGCGGGACGCGCTCGCCGAGGCGGGGCTGCAGTCGCAGCTGCTCACCCTCGAGATCACAGAGTCGATGCTGATCGACGACCCCGACATCGCCGTGGTCAAGCTCAAGGAACTGCGAGCGCTCGGGGTTCGCATCGCGATGGACGACTTCGGTACGGGCTACTCGTCGCTGAGCTACCTCGCCCGCTTCCCGGTCGATGTCATCAAGATGGACCGCTCCTTCCTGCGATCGGAGGTCTCACAGGAGGCCCTCGACCTCTCGAGCGCGGTTGTGGCGCTCGGCAGCTCGCTCGACCTGGAGGTCGTCGCCGAGGGTATCGAGCTCGATGAGCAGCTTCGCCGGCTGCGCGACCTCGGCTGCGAGTTCGGCCAGGGCTTCCACTTCGCCCATCCGATGGAGTCGGGGGATCTCGGCAGCTATCTGGCGGGAGCCTCCGCCGGCGCCGGCGAGAAGCCCGCCGCCCCGGCGCCGGCCCCCCGCGACCCGGCGTAGCGCGAAGGAGAGCCTCCCGATGCGTGAGAGGCCTTCAGTCCGCCGGGCGTCGCGCCCCACCCCCCGACCGCAGCCGGGGTTCGCCCTCGCCAACGGCGACTTCCGCCTGCTCTTCGCCGGGCGCTCGGTGTCGCTGCTCGGCGACGGAGCGTTCCTGGTCGCCCTCGCCTGGCAGGCATACACGCTGTCGAACGCCCCTGCGGCGCTGTCGCTGCTGGGGATCGCCATGACCGTGCCCCTGATCGCCCTGCTTCTCTTCGGTGGGGTGGTCAGCGACCGCCACGACCGACGCAGGGTGATGATGCTCGCCGACCTAGCGCGTGCGGCGCTGCTCACCCTGCTCGCCCTCCTCGCCGCGAGCGGCGCGCTGCGCCTGTGGCACATGATGTTGATCGTCGCCCTCTACGGCGCAGCCCAGGCCTTCTTCGACCCTGCCAGCGATGCGATCCTGCCCGAGATCCTGCCGTCCTCGCAGCTGGCGGAAGCCAATGCGCTCGAGCAGGTGGTCCGGCCGCTCGCGCTGCGCCTGGCCGGGCCCGCCCTCGGAGGAGTGCTGATCGGCCTGTTCGGCCTGGGCGCCACCTTCCTCGTCGATGCCGCGACGTTCATGGTGTCCGCGGCCGCCGTCTGGTCGCTGTCGTCGCACAGGTCGCCAACGGCTCACATCCCGGGCTCCCCGGCCGAGACCACGGGTCGTCAGCTGCTCGAGGGATGGTCCTACGTGCGCCGTCACGTCTGGCTGTGGGGTACGTTTGCGAGCGCCGGCATCGCCTACCTGCTGTTCATGGGCCCGGCCGCGGTCCTGCTCCCCTTCATGGTCAAGCACGAACTGAAGGGCAGCGGCCTCGAGCTCGGCCTCGTGCTCGGCGCCGGCGGGCTGGGTTCGGTCGGGTGCGCCCTGGTGATGGTTCGCAGCGGGCTCCCCTCCCAGCGCATCAAGTTCATCTACGTCGTCTGGACGCTCGCGACCCTGGCCGTGGCGGGCTACGGGCTGGCCACCGCCGTGTGGCAGCTGATGATCGCCTGCCTCGCCTTCAACCTCCTGGAGACGGCGGGCACGATCGTGTGGGCGACGATGAAGCAGCAGCGCGTGCCCGGAGAGCTGCTCGGACGTGTCTCCAGCCTCGACTGGCTGATATCGATCGGGCTGCTGCCGGTGTCCTTCGCGCTGACGGCACCCCTGGCCGCGACCCTCGGCGTGCGCACCACCCTCGTCTGCGCGGGCGTGGCCGGCGCGGCTGCGACGCTGGGAGGACTGTTTCTCCCGGGCATGCTCGCGGTCGACGAGCCGGTCGCTCGCGCCCCGAGCGTGGGCGTCCACGTGTGAGCCGGTCCCCGGCCGGCACTCGCCACCCGTCGCGACGCGACGGGTGGCCCGGGCGCCGTTAGACTCGCCGCACGGGAGCGTCGAGCACCACCCCTCCGGACACGACGCTGGCGGCGAACGGCGTTTCCTTTGCGTTGCTCGAATGCGGCCCCTCGGATGGACCGCTCGCGCTCTGCCTTCACGGGTATCCCGACACGGCGAGGACGTGGCGGCACCTGATGCCCGCGCTGGCAGACGCAGGGTGGCGAGCCGTGGCTCCTTTTATGCGCGGCTATGCCCCGACGTCGGTGCCGAGCGACGGCCGCTACCAGACGGGTGCCCTGATCGCCGACGCAAACGCCCTGCACGAGGCTCTCGGCGCCACCGGGGAGGCGGTGTTGATCGGACACGACTGGGGCGCCGTCGCGGCGTATGGGGCCGCCGGTCATCAGCCGGAGTGCTGGCAGAGGGTCGTCGCGCTCGCGGTCCCGCCCGCGCCGGTGATGGCGGCGGCATTCACCAGCACGGAGCAGCTGAAGCTCAGCTGGTACATGTTCTTCCAGCTGACGGCACTCGCCGAGGCGGTGATCCCGCTCGAGAACTTCGCATTCCTCAGGGCTCTCTGGAACGACTGGTCTCCGGGTTATGACGCGACGCAGGACGTCGAGTGGGTGGCAGAATCGCTCGCCGACCGATCCCACCTGCTCGCCGCCCTCGGCTACTACCGCGCGCTGTTGGGGGGCGTGGAGCCCGACCCCTCGCTGGCGGCCGAGCAGCAGGCCGCCGCGGAGACTCCCCCCCAGCCGACGCTCTACATGCATGGACGCAGGGACGGCTGCATCGCCCCCGCGTACGCTGCGTCCGTGCTCGGGCTCCTGGCGGACGGCTCAGAGGTCGACATCGTCGAGGACGCAGGGCACTTCCTGCACCTCGAGAGGCCGCAGGACGTCAACCCCCGCATCATCCGGTTCCTCGGCGGGTGACCTCGAGCCAATCGGGTGTGCGACGCCGGACGAACTCGAGCTTCGCCCGCGAGAGGCGGTCGAAGACCTCCGCGACATGGCCCGGCGCGCGCCAGCCGAACAGCAGCTCTTCGGTCGGCACCCAGATGATGATCCACGCGGCGATCACGCCGATGCCGGCGATGACAAGGAGGAGCGCCTCGGCCGCCTTGCCGTCGACGCTTTCGCCGAGGTAGCCACAGACCGCGGCGACCGCGGCCGCCACGGCGGCGAGGGCGAGGGCCGGCCACAGCTGCCTGGCCCCGGTCTGCCTCACCGTCGCCGCCTGCCGCCACGCGTCCTCGGCTCGAAAGCGGCAGTAGTCGCGGAACGCGGTCTCGGCCTCGGCATTCGTGCCCTCGTCGAACGACTCGCCGTTCACGACGACACGAACCGCCACCTCGTCTGGCAGTCGCCGCACCGACTGCAGCACGGAGGAGGCGTAGGCGACACCCGATTGATAGGGACCGGACCGGCCGAGCGGCTCGATCGGGGGCTCGCTCACCAGCTGCTCGGCGCTGGGCAGCTCGACCTCCACCACCCCCTCCTGCTCGAGCAGGCGTTCCGCGGCTGCGAGGGTCTCCTGCCCGGCTGGAAGCCCCATGGCCAACCCTGGGTCCGCAGCCGCTCGAGCCAATACCGACCGCGACGACCGCCCACAGTCCCTGCTTATGGCCCCGCCCCTGCAATGGCACGTTGACCTGCTTCGGCGCCGCTGACCGATCGCCGCCGGGCCGTCGGGGGGACGTCGAAGGGGGCGTCGGAGCGACGCTTTCGTGCTGCCTCCGTGTGCGCGCCGCCGCCGGCCGCTCCCCGTGCCCGACGATCCTCCGCACCCTTGCCATAGGCATCGGCTATCGCGAACCCGACACGGGGTTCTAGGTTCGCACGCTCCCCCGCAGGACGATTGATCAGCTGTTGACGGCGCCGGATCCGGCAGCGTTGAGCCCGGGCCCCGGCGCACGCCAGCCGCTCATCTTTATGGAACCCACCTCGGAGCGCGCGAGACAGACAAAGGAGGACTCATGGCCGACAAGAACGAACTGGCCCTATACACGGCGCTGTACGACAACGTCACGGACGCGCTGGCCGATCTCAAGGAGCTCGAGCAGCTGCACAAGGACGAGCTGATCGGAAAGTTCGATGCGGCCGTGATCGACAAGCAGGAAGGGAAGGCCCACATCGTCAAGCGGATGGATCGCCCGCGTATTCGGGTGATCCCCGAGGTGTTCGGGGGCGGAACGTTGCCCCGCAAGGAACTCAAGGAGGCCGCCGAAGAGCTCACCGCCAGCCAGGCTGGGCTGATCGTGGTCGGCGAACCGACGATCGAGAAGGCCTTCGACAAGGCCGTGAAGGGCGCTGCCAAGGTCGTCAAGCGCTCCCTGGACGCCACGACCGACGAAATCGCGAGCGAGCTGCAGGAGGCCGTCAGCAGCAGTAGTAGTAGCAGCAGCAGCAGCTAGCCGCGCCGGACAACCGAGTACGACGCCAAGGCCGCGGGCCTGTCGAGGGAACCCGAGCGCGCGGGACGCGCTCGGGTGACGGGATTCGCGTACACCGGCCGCTGCTGGGATCGGGTCAGCGCCGAACGGCTGCGCGGGCAATGTCGATCCACACGAGCAGGGGAGCGGCACGACGATGGTTGTCGGACCTGCGTGGGTAGACGCGCCGGCGTGTCGGCACCACCAGCCCGTCGAACGACCGATGATCGCTGCAGTAGTGAGCGACCCTGGCCCAGTCGCCGATCGGCTCGGCCGTGTAGTCGTGGCGGCGGATCAGCCGATCCTTCGCGTCGAAGTAGAAGACCTGCTCACGGGAGTGGGTGTGGACGTGCTCGGGGAACGTCACCGCCAAACGCCGCCAGCGCTGGTCGTCTTCCACCCAGGGCTCGAGCTCGACCACCCGGTAGTCCTCGCGGGCGAAGACGAACGGCGTCGACACGTAGGTCCAGATCGCGTAGCCGCCGAAGTAGAGCATGTCCAACCGGTCCCACCAAAGCTTGTGGCGCAGATCCCGGAAGGCGCCCCGAGCGTTCCCGCGGGCTTCCACGAGCTCACCCCCATCCGTCTCGATCCTGACCGTTCCGTCCTGTTCGAGCACTCCGCGTTGGCCGGGCCGCGGGTAGGGGGCGAAGGTCACGTGCTGCCCACGCGTCGAGATACGCGCCTGCACATCCCGCAGGGCGCGGCCCTGACTCTTGGAGGCAAACGCAAAGCCGCCCGATGACATCTGCACGCTGACCTCGCCGGCGCTCTCCCAGAGGTCGAGACCGCCCTGTGCCACGATCGCTTGCTCGACGATGTCGGTCACGGAAGGTGTGGTGCGCCCTCGGCGGAAGCGAAGATCAGACCCGGAGCCTAACAACACGATCGTTACGATCGAGGCTGATGGCCGACGGCGTGATGAGGGCGAGCGGTTCCGGGCCGCTCGCCCGGGCCCCGTCGGGTGGCCTCGTGGTCGGCGCCATCGCCTCTCTTCAGTTCGGCTCGGCGCTCGCCGCAACCCTCTTTCAACGACTCGGGCCGGGTGGCACCGTGTTCCTGCGCCTGTCATCGGCGGCCGTCATCCTGCTCCTGCTGTGGCGGCCGCGGCTGCGGGGGCGCACACGGCACGAGCTGCTGCTGGGGGTCGTCTTCGGTCTGGTGCTGGCCGCGATGAACCTGAGCTTCTACGAGGCGATCGACAGGATCCCGCTGGGGATCGCGGTGGCGATCGAGTTTGTGGGGCCGCTGACGGTCGCCGTCGCAGGATCCCGACGGCGAATCGACCGCCTCTGGGTGGCGCTGGCCCTCGCCGGGATCGTCGCACTGACCCGCGGTCCCGCACATGGGCTCGACGCTCTGGGGGTTGCCTTTGCGCTCGCAGCGGGGTGTCTGTGGGGCACCTACATCCTTCTGAACGCCCGCGTCGGCCGAGCGTTCGAGGGCTCGACGGGGCTCACGCTTGCGTTGTGCGTGGGGGCTGTGGCGGCGCTCCCGGCCGGCATCGCCGGCGGCGGCGGGCACCTGCTGGAACCCTCCTCGCTCGCGCTCGGATCGGCCGTGGGAATCCTGTCGTCGGTGATTCCCTACTCGTTCGAGCTCGAGGCGCTTAGGCGGATCGCACCGCCGACCTTCGGGGTGCTGATGAGCCTGGAGCCCGGGATCGCCGCCCTCGCCGGCTTCCTCGTGCTCGGCCAGGAGCTCGGGGCACGCGCGCTGGTCGGCATCGCGCTGGTCGTCGTCGCATCGGTCGGCGCCTCGCGCAGCACGGCCGGGGTGGCGATCGCCCTGTGAGGAGAGAGGGCCGGCGCGCAGCGACCGCTCGGATGTGGCTAGATGATGCGCGCGACAGCTGACCAACCAGCAAGGAGACCGTCGAGCATGAGCAACGACCCCTCGATCCCGGCCAACCGCGTCCTGCTGATCACCGGCGCTTCGTCGGGAATCGGCGCTGCAACCGCCCGCCACGCTGCAGCCGCAGGGTGGCGGCTCGTGCTCGCCGCGCGCTCGCGGGAGCCCCTGGAGGCCCTCGCCGCAGAGATCGGCGGCGCGGAGCGTGCCCTCGCGGTGCCCTGCGACGTGACCGACTGGGAGGCCCAGCAGCGGGTCGTGGAGCGAGCGCTGACGGCCTTCGGCCAGATCGATGCCGTCTTCGCCAACGCCGGGTTCGGCGGCCCGCGTGGCTTCCTCAACGACACTCCCGAGCACTGGCGCGAGATGGTGCTCACCAACGTCTACGGAGCCGCGCTGACGCTGAGGGCGACGATCCCCGCGCTGAGCGAGTCGCGGGGACACCTCTTGCTCACCTCGAGCGTCGCCGGCCGGCGGGTGCTGCCGGGCTCGATGTACTCCTGCACCAAGCACGCCGTGACCGCGATGGGCGAGGCCGCTCGCCAGGACCTCGACGGCACCGGCATCCGTGTGACGCTGATCGAGCCAGGGATGGTGGACACCCCGTTCTTCGACAACCGGCCGGCGAACGCGCTGCAGGACGACGACATCGCACGTGCCGTGCTGTTTGCCCTCTCCCAACCGCCCCACGTAGACGTCAACGAGATCCTCGTGCGCCCGACCGCGCAGGCCGGCTAGGAGGGTCTCCTCGCTTCAGCAGTTGACGTGCACCGCGGGGAGCCTATCGGGGCTGATCCCCTCTTCGATGCACGCCAGGTAAGCGATGCCGCGATGGATCCCGTCGATCACGAGCCGGGTGCCGTCGAACACCCCTATCCGGATGACCACATCGGCGCTCCACCTGTCGCTAGCCATGTCATCGATGAAGCGGTCGACCCGCAGGTCGTTCGCCCGGTCCTCAGCGACGGGGAGCCCCTTGCTCCGTTCCCGATATATCGCCAGCAGCTGGCCGAACGTCTTGTAGCTCCTGTCCACGTAGCCCATGAAGCCGGAGAACAGCGTCGGCGTCTCAGCCAGTTCCTTCGCCGATAGGGGCTGCAGTGCCATCCCGAGGATCGTCCCCCCCGCGTGGCCCAGGGGATATGGTCGGGCGGCCAAAGATGTCCCTCCCGGTTGTTACGTACGTCGACCAAGTGCGGATCGACACAAGTGCGCGGGAGTGCCCCGGTTCGTCGGCCCTCGGTTGATTCTCGCCCACGGCTTCAGGGCGACGATCGGGAGGAGCGTCAGCCCTTCTGAATCGCGAAGCTCAGCGTCGCCGGCGGCGATGCGACGCCGGCTACGTTTGTGGCGACGATCACGAGCGCGTAGCGGCCCGGCCTCAGGGTGCTCCTGCGCGAGACACGGCCTTGGAAGACCACCTGGTTCAGGCCCGCCTGGCCTGCGAATGAGAGTCGTGCGACATTCACGGTCCTCATGCACGCCCTGTGCCTGGCGTTGCTGCGCGTTCTGGCGACACAGGTGCGCCCGACGGTGCTGCCGAGGACCCGCTGGGTGAAGCTCCAGCTGACGGCGGCCGGCTCGTTGAGCACGTACGAGAACGTCGCTCCGATCGGCGACGGCTTCCTCCTCCCGGCGACCTGCGCAAGCTTGCTGCCCAAGCGCCACGTGGATGACGACTCGTGGGCGGCGGTGATCGTCGGCGGCGGAGCAACCACCGCAACGGCCTGGCTCGCCGCGCCCGTCGTCACGAGGAAGGGCTCGGGATAGGTGACGGTCTCGTCACAGAGGAGCGAGCCACCGACCTGGGCCAGGCTGGGGGTGTAGGACGGTCCGGTTGCGATCAGGGAGCCGTTGAGCAGCCAGCGATAGCCGTCGAAGCCGAAGAGGGCCGACGACGGCTGCAGCGATCCCCATGTGCTCCATGGCATGTTGCAGACCTGGGGGGTGCCCGCGAGTCCGCCGCCCGCGATGCTCGGCGGCCCGGCAGCCGCTTCCGCGGCACCCGTGCTGATCTCCCCGATCTGATTCTTGGCATGCTCGGTGAACCACATGCCGCCGTCGGCGGCGGGCGCGATCTCGACCGGTCCGCTTTCGGCGGTGGGGGTCAGGAACTCGGTGATCGCCCCGGTGGGGGTGATGCGCCCGATCGTGCGTCTCCCCCCTCCCCCGAACTCGGTGAACCACACGTCGCCGTCGGGCCCGGCCGCGATACCCACCGGCCCGCTGTGTTCGGTGGGGATCGGGAACTGGGTGATAGTCCCGGCGGGCGTGATCCGCCCGATCCTGTTGTGACTGCCCTCGGTGAACCACAGGTTTCCGTCGGGACCGGCCGTGATCGCTTCGGGTTGACTGTTTTCCGTCGGTTCGCCTTCGGCCGGAACCGGGTATTCCCTGATCGTGCCGGTCGGTGAGATCACCCCGATCTTGTTGCCCCCCGGCTCGGTGAACCAGATGTTGCCGTCCGGACCGCCCGCCACTCCGCCGGTCGAGTGTTCGGTCGGGAATTCGGCAACTTCGCCGCTGGGGGTTATCCGGCCGATTCGATTGGTGCGGGACTCGGTGAACCAAAGGTTCCCGTCGGGCCCCAGCGTTATCGCATTCGGCGCCGCTTCTTTGGTTCGCGTCGCGAATTCCGAGATCGCCCCGCTGGTGGTGATCCGACCGATCACCGCGCCGCGGCCTTCCATTTTGCCGGCGCCGTGCTCGGTGAACCACAGGTTGCCGTCCGGACCGGTCGTGATCGCCGTGGGGCCCCCTTCCGGATTCGGGAGGGGGAACTCGGCGACGGTGCCCACGGGCGTGATGAGGGCGATCTTGTCGGCTTCAAACTCCGTGAACCACACGTTGCCGTCGGGACCGGGCGCGATGCCCTGGGGGACACTCGCGGCGCTCGGGATGGGGAACTCGGTGATCGTGCCGGTCGGTGCCCCCCACGCGCTCGCGGTGCAAGCCAGCGACGCGAGCAGCGCGAGGGCGGCCCCGTGCCACGGCGCTCTCCTTGCCGTGATCGAGCCCGCCGCGGTGGCTGTCCTGAAGCGTGCGGATGGCGAGAGTCTGCTCACTGGGCGCTTCATCGGCGGATCGCAACGAGTGCTTGAGCCATGCACCGGCGGGCGCGTCCGGCCTCCCTGAACGGCGGACACCGCAGGGCTGCAGATGGGGACGGCCTACGGCAGCAGCACGACCTTGCCGTGGCTGTGCCGCGCTTCCAGCTCCCGGTAGGCCTCGCGAACCTGCCCCAGCGGAAAGGTGCGCGCGATCGGTATCTCTAGGCTCCCGTCGGCCACCAGCCCCGCGAGCTCCGCGAGCAGCGCGGCGCTGGCGATCGAGTGGGTTCCCTGCGCCTGGACGCCCACTCGTTGCACCGCCTCGAAGTCGATGATCGTGTTGATCCGCCTCGGAGGCACA
>Ga0209040_10003097_pt1 | contig 12816 bp, 4 predicted proteins | sample BogFormECP12_OM3_FD_188240 | JGI IMG/M metagenome (GOLD analysis project Ga0209040, IMG submission 188240) | Bog forest soil microbial communities from Calvert Island, British Columbia, Canada - ECP12_OM3 (SPAdes) (version 2) | ecosystem: Environmental > Aquatic > Freshwater > Wetlands > Bog ... | reverse complement strand
CCACGGCCCGGTGACTTCGTGGTGAAGAAAGGCTCAAAAGCGTGGGATCGTACCTCTTCGCTCATTCCCTCGCCCGTGTCACTTACCGAGAGGCGAACGTAACGTCCAGGGCTCACGTAGGAATGGCGGGCCACATCGTCCGGCCCGAGTTGGGCATTCTCAGTGTGGATGGTGAACTTACCACCTTTGGGCATGGCATCCCGCGAATTAGTGGCCAAGTTCATCAGAATTTGCTCAATCTGTCCGCGATCAGCCCGAATGGAGCCGAGATTGGTCTCAGCCTCGATCACAATCTGCACGTCCTCGCCGATGAGGTGTCGGAGGATCTTAACAATGTCGCCCACCACGGCATTCAGGTCCAGGAGCGCTGGATACAGCACTTGTTTGCGGCTGAAGGCCAGCAATTGCCGCGTCAATTGGGTCGCACGCTGCGTTGCTTTCTTGATCTCTTCAACGTAGTGCTGCAGTCTGCCCGCTGGTATTTTTTCGAGCAACAGATCGGCGTTCCCCAGGATTATGCTCAGGTGGTTATTGAAGTCGTGCGAAATTCCTCCGGCCAGTAGTCCCACCGCCTCCATCTTCTGTGCTTGACGGAGTTGCTGCTCCAAGCCCCGCCGCTGCGTGATGTCTTCCACGATGACTTCGAAGCGGCTGACTCGCCCATCCTTTCCGCGGACCTGTCCTCCGCTGATCCGCACAGAAATCAACTTACCGTCTTTGCGCTTCCAGTTAGCTTCAGCACTGTCGACCCGCCCCCTCGTTTCAAACATCGAAAGGATTGAGACCCGGTCGGCAGGATTCTCGTAGATGTCCCTGTCCAAGCTGCGCGTCATCAGTTCCGCTTTCGAGCTGTAGCCCAACATGGCCACCAATGCCGGGTTTACGTCCAGGAAATTTCCTTCCCAGTCCGACCGATAAATTCCGTAAGACGCGTTCTCGACCAACTCCCGGTATTTCTCTTCGGACTCTCGTAGCGCTTGTTCCGCCCGCCTCTGCTCCGAGATGTCGAGAAAACTAACCACTGCGCCGACGAGCTTCCCCGCCTTGCGCATTGGATAAGACCAGTACGTGGCCAGGAAGCTCGTTCCATCCGCGCGCCACTGCAATGCCTCGGCGACGTGGCTGGGCTGACCTGCGCGGACGGCTGCATAGATCTGGCTGTCCTCCTCGGAGTACGGGGTCTCATCCGCCCGCGTGTGATGCACGAGTTCGTGTATGTTCTTGCCGAGCAAATCTTCAGGAGCTTGATAGCCCAGGAGGTGCAGGCAGGCAGGATTGCAGAACGTACAACGCCCCTCTAGATCGAGGCCATAAATCCCCTCTGCTGTCGAATTCAAGAGCAGCAGATACTTTTCTTCGCTTTCGAGACTGGACTGTTGAGCTTTCTTGAGATTAGTAACATCAATCCCTATGCCGAGCATGTGGGTCGATGAATCGTTACGGACAACTACGCCATAGGCTTCGATCCAGCAGATGGTTCCATCCGGCCGCACCACTCGATACTTCGATGCATAGTCTGTTCCCCCCGCCAGCACCTCTTGGATGGCCTCCTCCACCCGGGCTCGGTCTTCCGGGTGGATCCTGGCAACGGCATCTTCCACCCGGCCGGAAAACGTATCGCGAGTAAGTCCCGTCTGGCGGTAAGTCTCGTCCGACCAAGTCACGGTGTTGGCCACTACATCCCAATCCCATAGTCCGATCCTGAGGCCGGCTTTTTGTGCCAGCTCCAACCACTTCTGCCATTCCACGATCTGCTGTTCTGGCCATTCCCGGTTGGTCATCACGGACCTCCTCTATTGGAGCGAGCGAGTCACTACTACAGTGCTGGCTTGTTCAGGGGGAGCGTCAGCGTCCACGACATCGAATACCATTGTCTCTGTGTCTCTCGCTTAAAGCACAAACGGGAGGGAAGAATCCCGTAACCGCCGTTGCATCCACAGCACCCGCATGAGACGGCCAAACAGCCTTTGCAAGTGTCGCGGTACCTTCCGTGCGTCGAAGGGATTCTGTTGATTTTCTAACGTGATGGTATATGCCTCTTTGCTTTCCTCGCTGGGCAGAAAATCTCTTGTTACGAAAGTCGAACAGACGATTAGGGGGAAGGCTGTTCGGCGCGACAAAGCTGACTCACCACCGGTGGCTTTACGCAACCACTTGCGGTAACTCGGCTGTCTTTAAGTTGGCTTGGATCAGGTCTGCTGCTTAAAGACCCGTGGTCTTCCGTCTTTCGCTTGCACGGAATTTGACTAGCGTAGTATATGCTTTTTTGGCGCCGATGGTTGCAGTAGTTGGACGACGATCGGAGTGTTTGTTCCATTCTAGGAACGTACTGCACTTAAAGCCCTGTCTACCAGAACGAGAACCGGCCCTTTTCCCCTGCCGAACATCTCGCAGCAAGCCAGTAACCTAAGGACCAGAATGCTGTATGTCGAACATTTCACGCAGCAGAATGAGGTTCTCAGGTGAGGACTGGAGTTTTGACCGGTGCCGATGCTTCGGCGACAGTGCCGACAGTTCGGCAACACGGACAGTCCTTCGGCAGTCTTAAGGAAGAAGATTTTCGATGCCCACCTCCCCAAAGGCCTTGTTCGGCTGTCTAACCTGTCCTACTAAATCGGGAGCTATCCGTTGAGCTTGAGGGGGTGGGTCCCCATTCAACCTAAAGCGACAGGTGCGGTGGAACTCTTTACGCGCTTTCGTCTGCTCGTTCTTCAAGTTTCATCTTGGACAGAAGTTGGTAAATAGTTGCGCGGCTGATACCCAGGATTTCCGCAGCTCGCACTTTGTTACCCCCGACTCCCTCTAGGACCTGTATCACGTGACGCCTCTGCACGTCCTCAAGCGAGAGAAATTTATCGTCCATCAATGCCTCCGCGGTCAGGGGACCGCGAAACCTCTCGGGAAGATCATCGATGTCAATTAGAGTTCCATCCACCATCATGCAAGCATTGCCGATTACATTTTCGAGCTCCCGGATGTTTCCCGGCCACGGGTAGGTTGCCAGGCGAGTCTGCGCCCTGCGGATGAGACCGGTAATCGGCCTTTTGTACTCAGCCGCAAATTTCTCAATGAAATACCTCTCCAGAAGCGGCAGGTCTTCCCGCCGGTTGGCGAGTGGCGGCAACGCAATTTCGACCACTGCCAGCCGATAGTACAAATCTTCGCGGAATTGTCCTTCGCGGACCATGGCTTTCAGATTGCGGTGTGTGGCAGCGACTACGCGCACGTCTATGTTTCGGGGTACGAGTGACCCGACCCGCTGCACCTGATGGTTCTGTAGTACGCGCAGTAGTTTCGCTTGTGCGGCGGGCGACAGTTCCCCAATCTCGTCCAGCAGGATGGTGCCACCATCGGCATGTTCGAATAGTCCGGGCTTGTCCTGGACCGCACCGGTAAAAGCTCCCCGGACGTAACCGAATAATTCGCTCTCGATAAGGTTCTCCACCAGCGTCGAGCAATTACAGATCACGAATTGTCCCCGGGCTGCCGGACTAAGACGGTGGAGCGCAAGCGCCGCCAGCTCCTTTCCTGTTCCCGTTGCACCCGTTACGAGTACCGTTCTGAAGTGAGGTGCGATTCGCCGAATCTTCGCAAAGACCTCCATCATCAACGGACTACGTCCGACCATTCCTTCGAACTGGAAGGCATCTACCAACTTCTGGTCGAGGCGTAGAGCCATCTGGCGCCTCTCTGCTTCCAGCACAAGACTTGCGATGCGGCTGCGGAGCCTCTCTACATCGAGAGGCTTAGTCAAGTAATCACAGGCGCCTTTCTGAATTGCCTCGACCGCCGATTCAGTGGAATAGTGGGCTGTGATCAAGATGACATCCACGCCCGGATCAACCGCGACTATTCGTTCCAGCAATTCCATTCCGCTAACTTTTGGCATGACCAGGTCAAGTAAGACTATCCTCGGTCGAAGCCGCAGGAATGTTTCGAAACCGACCTTGGGGTCATTCTCGGTTAGTATCTCCAGGCTTTCACTTTCGAGCGAAGCAGCAATCAGGGCGAGATTTTCTGGATTGTCGTCAATGGCCAGCAGTTTGAGCACGGTTGGTGGGTTCATTGGGCACACTCCAACGTTGGACTTTCCTATCGCCGCAGCGAGAGCTCGTGCCGGCAATCTGGCGCAGACAGAGCCGAGTTCGGGTTCTCTTATGCGGTCTTCCCAGTGCTACCTCTTCCCGCGTCACTCTCGTTCAACTGTGCGCGGACCTTGCGTGCCAATTCAATTGGAAGAAATGGCTTTTCCAGGTAGCCAGCGTCTTGCGGCAGATGCGCTGTCCGGCCGATTGTGTCTTCCGCGTAGCCCGAGATGAACATGAAACGCATCCCTGGCCGCAGCAAAGTTGCTTTTTTCATTAACTCCAGTCCATTGAGCTTAGGCATCATGATATCGCTGACCACGAGGTCGATCTCGCCGGGATGGTTCTCCAAAATCCGGATTGCCTCAGCGCCGTCCTCCGCCACAAGTACGGTGTAGCCGCGTTTCTCCAAACACACTGAGATCAATCTGAGCAGGGCTGGTTGGTCCTCGACTACGACCACCGTTTCAGTGCCGGAGAGGATCTCGGGTTGCATCGGTGGCATGTCATCTTCTGCCTTCACCTCCGGTTCAGTCATGGCCGTCGCAGGCAGGTAGATGCGGAATCTGGTGCCCTCGCGCAAGGCACTCTCAACGGTGACGTGCCCCCCGCTCTGCCGTACGATGCCGTAAACCGTTGACAGCCCCAGTCCCGTCCCTTTGCCCTTTTGTTTGGTGGTAAAGAAAGGCTCGAAGATTCGGGCCTGGGTTTGTTCATCGATGCCGAGGCCATTGTCGCTCACCGCCAGCATCACGTAGCGTCCGGGCTGCACCTCGATGTGGCGACCGGCGTATTCCTCATCCAGTTCCACGTCGGCTGTCTCAATCACCACTTTGCCGCCCTGCGGCATGGCGTCGCGAGCATTCACCACCAGGTTGATGAGGATTTGCTGGATCTGTGCGGGGTCAACTTTGACCCGTTGCAGATTCGGCTCCAGCATCGGAACCAGGTCGATGTTCTCGGGGATGACGCGGCGCAAGAGCTTGTGTGTCTCCCATACCACGGCATTGATGTCCAGAACTATTGGCTCAAGTACCTGCCGCCGGCTGAGGGCCAGCAATTGGCGTGTCAGTGAGGCGGCTCTCTGGGTAGCTGCCTTGATCTCAGCCACGTTCCGGCGCAGAGCTTCAGTCGCACTGGTTTCTTCCAGCAACAAATCACTGTATCCCAGGACGATCCCAAGATAGTTGTTGAACTCGTGGGCCATCCCGCCAGCCAACTGTCCCATGGCTTCGATCTTCAGCGCCTGACGCAACTGCTCTTCCAGCGCCCGCCGTTCGGTAACGTCTTCCGCGATCACCTCAATCCCTTCCGCCCTCTGGTGCTCGGTACCTAAGACCCGCCCACTCAGCCGTACCGTAATCAAATGCTGATCCCGCCGCTTCCACTGCACTTCTTCTTCAATCTCCCCGGTCTGCTGCCACTTGTGCAACAGACGCGGCCCTTGTTCCGGTTCGGCGAAAACATCCTGGAACACGCTCAGCTTCAGGACCTCTTCCGCTGAACTATAGCCCAGCATGGTCACCAAAGCAGGGTTCACGTCCAGGAAGCGACCATCCAGCGTGCCCCGGTAGATGCCGTGGACCGCGCCCTCGAAGACCGACCGGTGGTGGACTTCGGACATCTTCAGGGCCGCTTCGGCCCGTGCGCGTTCGGTAATGTCACGGATATTGCACTGAACCACCTGGTTTCCGTCAACGGGATAAACGTTGCTAATAAACTCTACGTTAATTCGCCGCCCGCTTTTGGTTTCAAGCGGCAAATCGTCGTAGCGGATAACCCCCTTCGTTTGGAGCTCGCTAAAGGCGGAACGGGAGGCGGGAACATCCTTGAACGGGCCGATTTCCCAGAGTTTTTTGCCAACGAACTCAGCGTGCGTGTAGCCCAACATCTCAATCAAGAATGGGTTTACGTCGGCGATCTGCCCCGTCTTGAAATCGAGAATCAATATTCCATCTTTGGCGGTTTCAAAGAGCCGCCGGTAGCGAGTCTCAGAGTCTTGCAGCGCTTGTTGCGCTTGGTTGCGAGCGGCCTCAGCGAACTTCTGCGGTGAGATGTCGACTAGAGTGCCTTCGATCATGGCCGGTGTCCCGTCCTGCCCCAGCACCGGCTCGACGCTCTCCAGCACCCATACTGCGCTGCCGTCCTTGCGCCGCAACCGTGACTCGAAATTGGTCGGCGATCCGAGACTCCGGCATTGTTCAAGGAAGGCTTGCCGGTCGATGGGAGAAAAGTAGAACTCCGAGGCCTGGCGAGCCAGCAACTCCTCCCGCGACGCATAACCCATGATGCGCACAAACGCCGGATTGCAGTGGAGCACCTGGCCGTTCAGAGTGGTACGGTAAAATCCCACTACGCTCGATTCGAAGAACCGCTGGTAGCGCTCATACGACTCCCTTCCGGGATTCGGTCCCAAGCCGCGCTGCTGGTCTTCGAGGTGCGCCATCACCTGCCGCGCCAGTGCCCTCAGCACGCGCACCTGTTCTTCGGTCAAAGCGCGTGGCATATGATCTATCACGCACAGAGTTCCAAGCGCGTACTTCTCGGGCGTCAGCAGGGGGGCGCCGGCATAGAAGCGGACTCCCGCGCGCGTGGCCAGCTGATTCCTGGCGAAACGTTTGTCTTTCAAGGTGTCAGAAATGATGAGTACATCTGCTTGCAGGATGGCGTAGGTGCCGATGGAGACTTCCCGCGGAATCTCACTTAGATCCCATCCGATTCTTGATTTGAACCATTCCCGGGTACTGTCGAGAAGACCGATCAGGCCAACCGGGGTGCCACTCACATAGGCTGCCAGCCGGGCGAGATCGTCGAACCGCTCTTCTGGAGGCGTATCCAGTATCCGATAGCTCCAGAGGGCCCCCAACCTGCTGGCTTCGTTTTCGGGCAGAGGCAACTGCAGAGGAGATGCCTCCATACTAACTCCCTCTCGACGTCCATCTTGAGAATAGTGTGATTAGCCTTGTTGGGTTATTATAGCTCTGTTTTTGTTACCCGTCGCAATTAACACTCAGGTACCATCATATTTCCGAGCGCCCGTAGCTGTGGCCTCGGTAGATACCAGAACCATGCTGGTTTCATCCCCGGTTCGTAGAGCTTGTCAAACTCATCCGAAGCCCATTGGTGCAGGTATTGCGAATACTTGTACGCGGCCTAACCGACCTCTCTTTGGGGGGGAAGGCGAGGCTTTACCTGAGACGAGAATATGCGCTTCCATCTTCTCTGGGCGTGTCTCGATTCACGACTGGGCAACAAATTTCGCCTGCTCTTCGCAGAGAATAAAGAGGACCGCCTGTTTTAACCACCGAGGGACGCGGCACGAACCCCGCGGCTGCCTGCCAATAGTTTCGACACAACCTGGTCGTCAGCGGGCCGAGAGAAAAAGTATCCCTGTGCCATCTCGCAATGGAGCCGTTTGAGCAAATTTACGTGCTCTTTTGTCTCCGTCCCTTCGGCGACGACCTTCAAGCCGAGATTGTGGGCAAGCATAATGATGATCCGCACGATCTCGCGGCTCTCCGGGTCGCTGTCTATACTCGAAATGAAAGCACGGTCGATTTTCAAGGTATCCACTGGAATCCGGCGCAAGCGACTGAGTGAGGAATACCCGGTGCCAAAATCATCGATGCTCAAGCGAACGCCGAGTGCCTTCAGTTGCGAAAGCACGTGACCCGATTTTTCCGCATCCCCCATGGCTATCCTTTCGATGATTTCGAGTTGCAAGCAGCCTGGATCAACGCCCGTCTGCTCAAGGACTTTACGGATCTGGCTGGCGAGATCGGGCTGGCTGAACTCCCTGGAAGTGATGTTTACGCTCATGGTCAGAGGCGGGCAAGAAGGAAATTCTGCTTGCCAGGATCGGAGATGGTGGCAGGCTTCGAGTAACAGTCGCCGATTCATGGGGATGATGAGTCCAATTTCCTCAGCAACCGCGATGAACTCAATCGGTGAAAGTATGCCCTCCGGACGTTGCCAGCGGGTCAGGGCTTCGAAGCCCGTGATCTTGCCGGTGTGCAACGACACAATGGGCTGGTAGTAAACGCGGAATTCATCCTGGTCGAAGGCTTTGCGCAGGTCCGCTTCCAGGCGCAAACGCTTCATTGCATTTGCATGCATGGCCGTGTCCGACACTTCACAACGGGCTTTTCCGGCTCGCTTGGCACGGTACATGGCGATGTCCGCATCACGCAACAAATCCTCCGCCTGGGTGTGGGGGCTGGTGCTGGAAGCGATCCCGATGCTCGCTGAAATTACCACTTGCTCCTGGTTTACTACAAAGGGAGCCGTCAGTTCCGCTTGCACTCGTTCCGCAACGCGGACGGCTTCAATGGGGTCTCGGATGTCGTCCAGAAGGATGGTGAACTCATCGCCACCGAGTCGGGCCAACGTATCGTCGTGGGCAGGCCTGCCAGGTACGTCGCTCATGCGCGGACGCGAGACGGTGTCAGCCCGCCGCACAGAGTCCTTCAATCTCCGCCCGATTTGAATCAGCAGCTCATCCCCTGCCGGGTGTCCCAAGCTGTCATTGATGTTCTTGAAGTCATCCACATCAATGAGTAACACCGCGAATTTATAGTTCGAGTGCCTTTTGGACAGCGTTAGAGTGTGTTGTAACCGGTCAAGAAACAGAGCGCGGTTGGGCAGGTTAGTAAGTCCGTCGTGAAAGGCATTGTGTACAAGCATTTCCTCGGCGCACTTCCGCTCGGTGATGTCACGGTTCACGATTACCAGCTTATCGGTCTGGCCTTTCGCATTTCGAATGGCGCACGCAGTTGACTCCAGAGTGCGCCAGGAACCGTTTTTGTGGCGTATCCGGTATTCCACCCGCTCTCCCTGGCCGCTGAGTCGGGCTTTTTCCGCTGCTTGCAATACTCGGGGGCGATCGTCGGGATGAATTTGTTCGATCGACGACGTAGCTTTCAGCTCCTCGGGAGAATAGCCGAGGACCTTTTGATAGGCGGGGCTGTTGTACAGCCGGCGGCCATCGATGTCGACAAGGGCGATCATATCCGCGGCGTTTTCACTGATCAGTTGAAAGAGCTGATCTCGCTCAGCGAGCTGACGTCGAATGCGATGGAGTTGCAGGTGCTGATAAACGGTGTAAAAGTCGAAAAGTAATACGAGAGCGGCCAGCCCACGTACCCATTCCTTGAGGTCAAACCAGTATGCAGCGTCGGTCTCCCGAGTAAACCAGGGGAACGTGAACGAGATGATCCCCAAGGTTAATGCCAGTGTTATGGCAACGGCGAACCCCCACAGCCACCATTCACGACCTTCGATCCGACGCACCTCAATCGGAATCGCCTCGGGGCTGTTTCGACCCACTTGTTGGAATGATTGCTGATTCATGCCGTCGGACTATTCTCCTGCAACCTCTTACAGATTAGCCCGCGAAGGAACATTGGAAGAGTTACGAAAGAAGGGCTGTCAGTGCTAGAGCAGCGTCTGGCAAAGGAAGGCTTACACATACATTCTGGTCCGCGGACAGGTTGCTCTTTTGATCGACTTGACGAATACGCCGATCCAGCCTGCCCTATATCGCTGCCCCACTGACACCTAGGATTTACGCCGTTCAGGCTATGTAGCCGCCGACTAGTTTCAGAACCGTATTCGCCTCCTTTCTTCTATGCCAAGTGACCGCATGGCAAACACCAGTCCAGAATTCATACGGCGGCTCTGTTCTGCACGGATGAATCACTTCTGGCAAGTGGCACACAGCCAGGGAGTTGGGTCTCCTGGTCGAGTTTGGGCTGCGACATGCAATTCGTTTAGAGGCGGTTTTGTGAAAGAACAGGTTCGACCGGGGGTCTGCTGTTCAGCCGTGACTCACAGGTTCTCCGCGTTTTGAACTAGATTCTGGACACCTTTGCCATCGAAACTAAGGATTGCAGCGAAATTGAATCGCCTCTTTCGCCAGAACAACCCGGAGAATGATTATGTGGTCTCGTACTTGTCCACAATGCAAGAACGAGTTACGGAAAGCAAACCTGTTCCTGACTATCTTCTGTTGGTGCGGTTGGAAGTGGTAAAACTCCGCACCATCGGTCTAGTGATCCTGACCAAACGTGCCGAAAGCGACACTAGGCTTGGATCAGAACGCGGCCGCCCTGATCCAAAATGTCGAAAGCGTGCTCAATAGACCAACTGCAGTGGGCGGGTTGAGCCCCGGTTTGAAGTCGGTTCCGGCGCGTGGATTGCAGCATAATTGCGAATAACAAGGACCTCTATGAAAATCTCAACGGCCGCGAAACCGATGATCCGTATTGCCCTCGTCGAAAGCGATCCCTTGCGGATTGTTGGTTTCCGTGCCCTCTTGGAGTCAGAATCGGACTTAGTGCTGATTTCTGCTTCGCTCCCGGAAATCGCGACACAGCTGAACATTGACCTCGTGCTTTTGGGAGACAATCCCCGGCAGAACGTGTCCGACCTAATGTCCAATCTCACAGCGATGCGCCCTGATTTGCCGATCATTGTGATTGGACCCAGTACGGACGACGAGACCATGCTTACCGCCATTATTTCTGGAGCGAAAGGTTATGTGTTTGATGGAGCAGCGCCCCGCGAGTTTGCCCAGGCGATTCGTATCGTAAGCCAAGGGTCAATTTGGATTCCGCGGCGGGTACTTTCGAATTTCATTGAACTTGCCGTCACTCAACGGAAGCGAATCCGACCCAGAGCCTGCGAGGCTATCACAGATCGTGAGAAGCAGGTTCTGAGAATGTTGGTGGCAGGACTTTCCAACAAGGAAATCAGTGAACCGCTCGGTATTGTGGAGCGTACGGTCAAGGCACATATTGCGAAAATGATGCGCAAAGTAGGAGTGCAAAACCGCATCGCACTCTCGGTACACGCAATTACCCATTCGCTCGTGAGCTCTCCCGTGCACTAAATCGCCGATGGACAGCGCAGCCAACGGGAATTCGCGGTCGGGGCGGTCACGCGGGCGTACCTTCTGACCTAGCGGCGGTAGCTCTCAAAGCCAGAGCGCGGCCCGCAGTTCGACTTCTGTCCACATCTGTACACTTTTCTAGATTTCAGACGGACTTTCGCTCAACGTGATCGTCTTTTCATGAACTTGCAACGGTGGTTCGCTTGCACCTCCCTTAGAGGACCGATGTGCCTGGCGGCACGTCTAAGGTGTTTGATCCTGCTCAAAGACGGAACTGAAGACTATCGGAAGTAACCGGAACCCACAAAGCAAAAAGGAGCCTTACTCAGCTGATTACCAGCAGCCTCAAATCATCAGGCTATCGCGGGTCAGACTCGTGGCCTTGTGCGGGACGGCGGTCTATGAGATCACAAAACAAATATGGTCCCCTCTGGATCGGGAGAGCACTCACCAGGAGTTCGCGTTGAAAAGTAAACACACAGGACTGAGATTGGGCACGGCATTTGCTGTGTTGATTGCCATGTTGGTGGGGATCGGGGAGTCAGGACTCCGCCGAATGAAAGAGATCGATGAAAACCTTGGCAATATCACTGGCAGGCGAGCAGACAAACTACAACTAGCGCGGGAAGCGTTGACGTTGTCCAATCGCAACAGTCGTATCATGATGGAAATATTTCTCGTGCAAGATAGAGCACGGACCAGCATGCTCTTGGCTACAAGGGCTGAGAATACAAAAAGCATTTCGGAATTAGTGGTGGAGATCGCAAGCCGCTGTGAGTCAGAGAAGGAGAAACAGGGACTGTCTGCGGTGGAAGGGACGAGAAAACCATATATCGATAGCTACCTGCGAGCTCTACATTTGTTCGTCGATGAAGGGGAACACGACGCAGCGCGAGCGGTCATGGTCAATGAAACACTTCCGGCACTGTTCAAATATCACGCTGCTTGGGACGAGTTCATGGACTTTCAGGAAAACCAACTGAACGTCGCTGCCAAGCAAGCCGAGGTTGACTACGCAAAGGCCCGTCTCCTTGCCTCTTTACTGATTGTGCTAGCAGTAGCCATCGCTCTCGCGATCGCACTATTCACCACCCGCGAGACGGCTCGCGAGATTGCTGCGCGCATTGATGCACAGAAAGAAGTTCGTAAGCTCAATGCGGGCCTCGAAGAAAGAGTGATGCAACGTACCAGCGAGCTCACTGAAGCAAACAAGCAATTAGAAGACGAAGTCCGGGAGCGGCGAGTGGCGGAAAAGAACTGCCGACTGGAGGAGGCATGCCGGAAGATTGTCGAACACGAGCTGCAACGAAGCGAAGAGCGTAACCGCATGGCGATGGAAGCCGCCAGGATAGGCTATTGGGATTTGGATGTCATTAAGGACGAACACGTGTGGTCAGACACCTGCAAAGCGTTGCTCGGCGTACCTCCAGACAGCCCAGCAAACTACCAAGTGTTGATGGAAAGGGTACATCCGGACGACCGTAAAATGATGTCGGACGAGATTGACGGAGCAATTCGGGAAAAGAGAGATTACGTTTGCGAGTTCCGCATTGTTGGGCCCGACGGTAGCGCGCACTGGCGGGTCTCCAGAGGGCATGCCTTCTATGACGACATAGGGCGGCCGACTCGGATGACTGGGATCTCAATGGACATCGATGTGCGTAAACGTGCAGAGGAGCGCCTGCACCTCCAAGGGGCGGCTCTGGACAGTGCGGCGAACGCCATTTTAGTCACTGACAATAAAGGAACAATTATTTGGATGAATCGCGCATTTGGCGACTTGACTGGGTACACAGCTGAAGAGGCTCGCGGAAGAAATCCCCGGTTCCTGATGTCGGGGGG
>Ga0209040_10003096_pt1 | contig 12820 bp, 18 predicted proteins | sample BogFormECP12_OM3_FD_188240 | JGI IMG/M metagenome (GOLD analysis project Ga0209040, IMG submission 188240) | Bog forest soil microbial communities from Calvert Island, British Columbia, Canada - ECP12_OM3 (SPAdes) (version 2) | ecosystem: Environmental > Aquatic > Freshwater > Wetlands > Bog ... | reverse complement strand
TTCATCAGGAGGATTCCGAGGAGGGCGAATCCGCGGATGGTGTCGACCGCGCCGATGCGTTCATCCAGGCGGACCGGGGCGATTACGGGCTGCCCATTCTCCGTGGTCGAGAACGGTGGCGGAATTGAAATAGCGGGAGTGCTGACTTCAGCGGTGCTGGAAGGAACAGAACTCTCGGTCGTTGTCATGAGTGCATCTCCACACGTTTTTCGGGGGATTTCCTCTCTGACTCAAAAGGCGGCTTCATTGTACAGTCACATTTGCTCATCGCGACATTGTGAAATGAGTGGATGGATAGCTTACGCTGCGACGGGAAGCTAACGACGCGGATCGATGTGCAACTGACTCCAGTGGACGCGACGACAACCAGCGTTCGCGTGATGTACGAGCGGACGGCGCTGTCTCCATCAGTCAACCCAGACATCGCGGAGATGGCGCAGGCCGACACAAAGATGGGTCCGGAGTGGGAGCAGGCGATTTCAAAGTATCTCAAGGGGAAGTGATCGGCGCTGGATTTTGGGGGCTTAATTCGGATGCGCTTGCGCGCGACGGATAGGCCCGCTCCTGTTCCTCGAAAAGGCACGAGGAACAGGAGCGGGTCTTTTTATGTCGTTTCGCCTACGGCTTCACTCCGGCCTGCGGCAGCGAGGTGCGGTCCTTCGGACGGTCCGATTATTCGCCGGGCTAAAGCCCGGCGCTTATACGACCCTACTTCGCAAGGTTGAAGGTTGTCATCTTTCGAATGTTTGCGGCTCGCAATTCCTTTTCAAGGTGCGGGAGACAGGGCGGCCATTCGGCCCGCGCCAATCGAAAGTGGGCTCTCCGTCTGCGGCTTGTCGAGAAACCAGTCGTTTCGCCTTCGGCCCCACTCCGGCCTGCGGCAGCAAGGCATGGCCCCTTCGGACGGTCCGATTATTCGCCGGGCTAAAGCCCGGCGCTCCTTAATTTTCGGAGGGCTTATGCGTGCGTGATTGACGGAAAGCTGGCGACGCGGATCGATGTGCAACTGACTCCTGTGCATTGCAGGGAGGTTGGCCTGTAGGTTTTTTCACTACGCATTATGGTGTAGTGTGGGTAGCGACCTGGAACGGAGAGTTCAACGCGTATCTCCACAGATCGCGTGGTTGCAAGAGACCGAAATAACTAATGGCCATTTCCGACTATCAATCCCTAATGCTGCCTGTGTTGGTCGCCTCCTCAAAAGGGGAGGTACGTATCGGGTTTGTTGTCGAAGAGTTGGCGGATCAACTTGCACTTACTCCGGAAGAGCGCAGCGAATTGCTACCCTCTGGCAAGCAGACGATATTCAGTAACCGAGTTCATTGGGCGAAGTCATATCTGAGTAAAGCGCATCTTGTGGAGATAACTCGTCGCGGACACTTCAAGATTACCGAGCGCGGGCAGAAGCTACTAGAAAACCATCCCTCCCACATCGATAACAGACTGCTGATGCAATTTGAGGAATTTCGTCAGTTCAGGGAGAGATCCAATGAGGCCGATGAATCTGCCAATCAGGCAGTTCTTCCTTCGATAGAGGATCAGAAGCAGACGCCAGACGAATCCATGAGAACGGCGCACCGCCAGATTGAAACTGCATTGGCGCAGGACTTGCTCGACCGTATTCGTGAAGCACCGCCAGATTTCTTTGAACGCCTAATTGTGAACCTGCTTCTCAGCATGGGGTATGGCGGTTCGGCGGAGAATGCGGGTCGAACCTTGGGTCGCTCTGGTGATGATGGTGTTGATGGCGTGATCGACCAGGATGCTCTTGGTTTAGATCGCGTCTATGTACAGGCTAAACGCTATGCTATCGGGAATAGCATCGGAGCGGGGGCAATCCGCGATTTCTTCGGCAGCCTTGACCGTCATAAAGCCGCAAAGGGTCTGTTTGTGACCACCTCAGCGTTTTCGTCGTCTGCGAGGGAAACCGCAGAATTCCTTAGCAAACGGATCGTGCTAATCGATGGGGATCACCTGGCAAAACTTATGATCCGCCACAATGTTGGCTGCCGGGTCGAATATACCCTCGACATCAAGAAGGTGGACGAGGAGTTCTTTGAGTAAATTCCATCATCGTCGCCATCGCTTAGACCTACGTCGAAAGTCCGGACCCCTTCGCCCCACCGCTTAGCGGGCCTCCCGCTTATGGCAATCATTGCCATTACGATGTAAGCTGGATTCCGAGGGAAAGCAATGCCTACTCGAAATGTTCATCTGACGGTCGAGCTTGACCAATTTGTCGGCGACAGTGTCAAGAGCGGCCTCTACGAGAATGCCAGCGAAGTGATACGAGCTGGTCTACGTGCGCTGGCGCAGTCCGAAGCGGAGGATCGGGCAAAAGTCGAAGCGCTGCGTACAGCGGTTCAGGAGGGATTTGACAGCGGTATCGCGCGGGGAGATGTGATGGGCAGGCTTCGGGGAGTGATTCGCGAGCGCGCCAAGGCGAACCGGAGGCGTAGCGCTTGAGCGCATATCGGCTTTCCAATAAGGCCGAATCGGATATTGCTGGCATCCTGATATACACGACCGATACGTGGGGGGAGGAGCAAGCAGAACGTTATCTCACCGGGCTGGCGGATTGCTTCGACCTTATTGTGCAGACGCCGGGTATGGGCAGGGCGTGCGACGCGCTCTATCCGGGTCTGCGACGCATTGAGCAGGGAAAGCACATTGTCTTCTACCGGGCTGAGGGCAAGAGTGTCGTGATTAGCCGAGTTCTTCATCAGAGACAGCTTCCTCAGCGTCAGGAATTCACGGAAATGTGAGCGTGTCCTGAAAAGTCTGGACGCTCGCCAGGCGAGCGCCTTGTCGCGGATGCGGAGAGGCTGTTTCTTCCAGAGGTGAGGGAGCGCCACGCCCATTCGAGGGAGCCGAAGAGCAAGTCCCTCGACTCAGCTGCGCTTCGCTCGGGATGACAATTTCATGGAAACAATAGAACCCACATCCGAAAATCCGGGCGCTTCAGGCTTTACTCAAGACAGGCTATGGCGCACTCGGCATCGAGCCCGACTTAGCCACGCGAAGGTGGGGTCCGAACTCTGGTGCCGGCAAAAAGGTGATGGATAGCTTACGCTGATCTAACTATGAAGAAACCTGCCGGACTGGCGAGCGTACTCATCGCGATGTTTTTGGGCTCGGCGGTGGTTGCTGGACAGCAGTCCTTTCCAGTCATCTCTACGGTAGATGAGTCATCCATCGCCGGGCGGCCGGTTGCGCTGGACGGTGAAGGAAAGCTGCTGCCGTGGCCGATGCCGGATAACATCGGATACTCCTACTCCGCATATTTTCTTTCGCAATGGACGATCGTATGGGACCAATACAATCGTCAGAGGCTGCCTTATTATTTCTGCTGTTTCGATTTTGACCGCACGACATTTGAATTGATACCGGACCAGCACTGGGCGAATTCCACGGGCTATCTGCGCGCGATGATGCAGGGCTTTATCGAGCGCCTTTATCCCTATACGGGCGACGCGCGCATGCTGGAGTTCCTCGAGAACTTTGTCGATTACGAATTGGAAAATGGCACGACTCCGGAAGGCTATGCGTGGTCGCAGGTGCCTTATCCGTCCGCAAATCCGGGCAGCGTCCGCTACACAGGCTGGAGCCAGCACGGAGAGGATTTCGTGGAGCCTCATGTAGTCGGGGAAGATGGCTATGCGTATCTCCGGCTTTATGAAATGACGGGAAACACGAAGTACCTGCGCGCCGCCATTCGCTGCGCCGAGGCGCTGGTTAGAAATTTCAAGGCGGGCGATGAAAAGAATTCGCCGTGGCCCTATCGATGTCGTGCGCGCGATGGCCGCGTTGAGGGCGGCAAAGGGATGTTCCCCTACTCGGCAAACGTTGTAGAGCCAATCATGCTGCTGGACGAACTGATTCGCCTGGAGCAGGGAGATACGGCTTCCTACAGGAGGGTTCGCGAGGGAGCATGGGCGTGGCTGATGAAGTATCCGATGCGCAACAACGTCTGGGTTGGCTATTTCGAGGATGTTCAGGGCAGCATGGATAACATGAACCAGGTGATTCCCCTGGAGTTTGCGCGCTATATCCTGCTGCATCCAGAGAAGGATGCTGAGTGGCGGGAGCATGCGCGGCAGTTGATTGAGTGGGTGAAGACCACGCCGAAGTGGCCCAAATATATTGTGCACGGCGCAACCGTCACAACCGAACAGGGGAACGGAAAGGAATTCTGTTGCAACCTGCCGAACCAGTGCTGCGACAGCCACAGCGCAAGGCTTGCTGCCGTCGAAGCTTTCTACTACGCAAAGACTGGAGACGTGGATTACAAGCAGGCGGCCTATCGAACCTACAACTGGGTGACATATTTTCAGGGGCTCTCCGGTGCGGCCCACGCTCCCTTCAGCAATCAGTGGTGGTTTACGGATGAATTTGCGGATGGACCTCGAAGGGTGATGGATGCTTTCTGGGCGGTGCCAGAATGGGCTCCGGTCGATGAGTCGCATCTGCTCGGCTCCATCTCTGTAGTTACAAAGATGGCATATGGCGCAGGCAGAGTTACATATTCGACCTTCGATGTGGACTCGACCGATGTACTGCGCTTGAATTTTGTTCCTGATTCGGTGAATGCCGGGGGAAGACCTATAGCTCGCCGCAATGACTTGCAGCGCGAGGGGTACACCTTTGACGAAAAGACTCGCACGCTGTCGATTCGCCACACCAGTTCCCGCGATATAGACATTCAGGGAAAGAGCGATCAGGTGCCGCCTTCGTTCATTACTTTTGACGATCCGCATCTTCCCGCGGGAACACCTCTGCTCGGTCAATATCCTTCGGGTGTAGTTGACTGGGGCCGCGGACAGTGGGAGATTGGCGTACCGTCGGGAAAATTCGGAACCTTTACGCTTGTGCCGTCAGATTCAAAAGCCAAGCGGGCCGAATTTAACTTCTATGCGCCGCGAATCTTTGCAGGCGTGGATGTGTACAACGGCGGCGATAGTGACGCAACCGTGACGATTCGTTCGTCCGAGACTCGCGAAGTTTCCTACACCATCAAGCCCAGAGAACTACGTCGCTTAAGGACTGGCTGGCATGACCCAAGTTCCAAAGTAACCTTTGACTTTGTGAACGGACAAACGCTGCTGCGCTTCGACAACCTCGCCTATAGTTATCCCTGATTTCTTAGAGCAAATGCTACTGCGCCGCAAACGAGATGATCAGTTGGTCGAGGGGCAGCGCGTCTTTGACCGGGCGCGGCGGGGAGACGGGTGTAATCGCGAGCGGGGTTCCGTTGGCTTCGGCTTCGTCGAAGGCTTTGGTGCCGGGAGTTTCGCCGGTCACGTGGAAGCTGGTGATTTCGTAGGGCAATCCATTGGAGGCGGCAGGCAACTCTCCGTCGGTCAACTGAGAGTGGAGATGCGGCGCGATGGAGTTGCCGGAGTTTCCAACCAGGAGAAAGAGCAGCGCCTGCGTGCTCCTTGGGAGCGTCCCCGTGGATTCGCGCTGTCCCGCCGGTTGCAGGCGGCTGGCGACGCTGGCGGTGTCGAGAGTCTGGAGAACGGAGCCGTCGCCGAGAACCTCGACTTTTTCAACGGCAACGTCGGCGCTCGAGAAGTTCGTCATCCACAGCTCGTAGACGAGGTGAAGGCGTTCGTCGGAGCCGGTGAATGGTATGGGCGCATCGTGCACGGCAAGCAGCAGGGGCGTCATCTGCTGCATGCTTTGGCTCTGTCCAAACCCGGCCTGAGTGACGAGCGCAAGCACGACCAAAGCTGGCGCAGCAACGGAAAGACCGGGAAGATGCCGCATCGAGTGCTCCTTCTTTCAGTGGGCCGCTTGAGCGCGCGAGCCGCAGTCATCTTCATACCATACGAAACAGGAAAGGCACTTTCGATTGCGCTGGATTCGGCGCTGGCGCATACTTCGGTGTCAGTGAACGTTCTTTGGGAACGGTTTCCAGGGAGGCGCATATGACAAGCGGGCAAACTGGAGTTCTGAGAAATCCAGACGACGGCGTGCATTGGGGAACAACCCTTGCCTCGCTGGTAGTGGGCTGTGCGTTCTTCGCGCTGTGATTCTGGCTGCTGCCGGCGTGGCTGGGCTTTAGGGCGGAGGCGGCGGGTTCGGCGGGATGGCGCTGGATCGCAGCCGTGCCGTCGGTGCTGGGCTTCGCGGTGGCGTTGCGCTGTGTGTGGGACTTTGGAAGGACGGGACGGGGCACGCCGGCGCCGGTGGCTCCGCCGCAGAGGCTGGTGGTGGTGGGGCTCTATCGATATGTGCGGAACCCTATGTATATTGGGTTCTTTGTGGGCTGGGCCGGGCTGTGGGTGATCTTCGGACGGGCGAGCCTCGCTGCGATCGCCGGTGCGTGCGCGGCGGTGCTGGGTGTGGCGCTCTTTGTGTCGCTGTACGAGCAGCCGACGCTGCGGAAGAAGTTCGGCGCGGACTATGAAGAATACTGCAGGAACGTCCGCCCGTGGATTCCGCGGATGCGGGCGTGGGTCAAATAGGCCATCGGTCACATAGCAAAGGAGCTGCGAAATGAAGAATCCTTTACTTGCAGTGTTGGCATTGGGCGGAGCGATGTTGTTCAGCCATGGTGTGGCGATTGCGCAGGACAAGACAGCGCTAGCAAGCGCGAGCCAGTCTTCGCAGGACAACCCCGACCAGGATATCGATATGCTGCGGAAGGATATCCGTTACCAGAAGCGGCAGATCATTGCAACCAATGTGCCCCTCACCGATGCCGAGGCGAAGGTTTTTTGGCCGGTGTACGACAAATACACTGCCGAGTTGGTGCACATCAACAACGACAAATATGCGCTGATCAAGGACTACGCGCAGAGTTACGATACGATGACCGACGCGCAGGCCGAAGACTGGGCCGCGCGCGTGCTGAAGCTGGACGCGGAGGTAGCAGCTCTACGCCAGAAGTACTGGCCCAACTTTCGCAATGTCCTGCCGTCGAAGAAAGCGGCGCTGTACGAACAGGTGGAACGCAGAACGCAAATGGTGATCGACGTACAGCTAGCTGCGCAGTTTCCGCTCGTTCAGCCTGCGCCTGTTCAGCCGAAGTAGCGTCCAAAGCCCGTAATCATGCCGGTTCCCTTGCTCTTTTCCATAGCGTAACTAGCATTTTTGCAGTTGCCTGAGGTTGAGGCATGAGTTGAGACTGAAGTGGCTGTGCCGCCAATTCTTGTCTGGTCCGGAGCTGGCAATGGAGTAAGGAGATACTGAGCGTCGTGAATTCAATCGTTGTCAGCTCCATGGTTTGTGTGGTGGTTTTCACAGGATCGTTGCTGGGTATGGCATTGCGACGAGCTCTGCCCGATGATCATCTGGGAGCGGACGCAAAAGATGTCGTCAAGCTTGCGATGGGGCTGATCGCGACGATGGCCGCGCTGGTCCTCGGAATGCTCGTCTCTACGGCCAAGTCCTCCTACGATACTCGAAAGGCGGAGGTCGCTGAGATGTCTTCCAGGGTCGTCGCGATCGATCAATTACTGGCAAGCTATGGCCCGGAGGCGAAGGAATCCCGCGCCGAGTTGCGTGAGCTTGTGATTGTTGGCCTCGACCGCATCTGGCCAGAAGAGGCATCCCGGCAGGTCGATCTCAGGCCGAAGGAGAGCACTAAAGACTTTTACAACCATTTGCAGGAGCTGACGCCGATGAATCCTTCGCAAGCCGCTGCCAAGGCCGAGGCCGTCTCCATGGCCTCAAATTTGCGGCAGACACGCTGGCGCATGTTCATCGAGGCGGAGCAGACATCCATGTCGATTCCGTTACTGGCGGTCCTGGTTGCGTGGCTGGTGGCTATCTTCGTCGGCTTTGGCCTTTTCGCTCCGCCTAACCCCACTGTAATCGTGACGCTGGCGATCTGCGCATTGTCGGTTTCTGCTGCCATCTTCCTCATCATGGAGATGTACACGCCATTCAGCGGAGTCATGAGGATTTCCTCGGCCCCGGTTCGCGAGGCGTTGAGTCAGATTGGACACTGAACGGGGCCCGAAAATCAGTGGCCGCGCCGGATCAGCAGAACTGCTCCGGTGAAGGAGAGGATCCCGATAACGGCTCCAAGGGCCATGCCTGCCAGAAATCCGGCGCTGTGCAGGTCGCGAGGAGAAGCGTGCGAATAATAGTGGATCAGAAGGTGCGTGAAGGCGGCTGTCGCGAAGAGAATAGCAGCGCCGCAAAGGACGGTCAGGATTCGCATGGGGAAATACTATTCGCATGGTAGAAGGTTGTTTCGAGCTCCCGGCTCGGGATTTCGCTTCGCGGTGGTGCTTTAAGATTAGGTTATGTACCTGAAGCAGTACTACCTGGGTTGTCTTGCCCATGCGTCCTACCTGATAGCCGACGAAGCCAGCGGATCTGCAATCGTGGTCGATCCGCAACGGGACATTCAGCAGTATCTGACCGATGCCGCGCAACTGGGAGCGCGGATCCGGCACGTCTTTCTGACTCACTTCCATGCCGACTTTATCGCCGGGCACCTCGAGTTGCGCGACCGCTGCGGCGCAGAGATCCGGCTGGGAGCGCGAGCTCAGGCGGAGTACCCGTTCGTGCCGATGAAGGACGGCGACACGCTGGAGTTCCCGGGACTGCGTCTCAAGATCCTCGAGACTCCGGGGCACACGATCGAGTCGATTTCCATCCTGGTGTTCGACCTCAAGAAGGATGCAGACAAACCTTATGCCGTCCTGACAGGAGACACGCTGTTCATCGGCGATGTGGGGCGGCCTGACCTACGCGCCTCTCTCGGCTGGACGGCGCAGGAACTCAGCGGTCATCTATACGACTCGCTGCACAACAAGCTGATGACGCTGCCCGATGAGACACTGGTTTATCCGGCGCACGGAGCGGGCTCGCTGTGCGGAAAACATCTTTCCTCGGATACGGTTTCCACGCTCGGAGAGCAGCGGCGCTTCAACTACGCGCTGCAACCTATGACGAAAGAGGAATTCACCCGGCTGGTCACGGCGGATCAGCCGGATGCCCCCGCATACTTCACTTACGATGCGATCCTGAACACGCGCGAGCGGGCGACCCTGGAGAAGACGCTGAAGCAGGTTCTGCAACCGGTGGAACTCGCGGAAGTGCTAAAGATGGGCGACGGCGGGGCGCAGATTCTGGATGTTCGCGACGCGGCGGAGTATGCCAAGGGACACATGGCGGGCAGTATCAACATCGGGCTGGGCGGCCAGTACGCGACGTGGGCTGGCACCCTCCTGAACTCCACCCGGCCCATTGTGATCATTGCCGAGCCGGGACGAGAGCAGGAGGCCGCATTGCGACTGGGAAGGATCGGCTTCGATCACGTTAAGGGCTATTTGCGTGATGGTATGGAAGCTTTGGCGGAGCGGCCCGATCTGGTCTGGTCCACGGAACGGGTCAGCGCCCCGATGCTGGCGGAAGAACTGGCTTCGCAAAATCCCCCGGTGGTGATTGATATCCGCGGGCCTCGCGAATGGAGCGCTAAACATATCACCGATAGTGTTAATCTGCCCCTCAACCAATTGCAGCAACGCATCGACGAGGTGCCGCCCAGCCGAAGAATCGCGTTCATTGCGCGGGCGGTTATCGGTCGTCGATCGCCGCCAGCATTCTCAATCAACATGGCATCACCAATCTGGTCGAGCTGGCGGGCGGCATCGCGGCTTGGGAAGCGGCAGGCCTCGCAGTGGTCACCGGCTGAATCAGCGAGCGGGCTGCCGAGGTCACTTTGCGAAACGCGCCAGCATCGGGCCGAGGATCGCCAGGAAGAGCACGTAGGCGGCGGCGAGCGGTCCCAGCGCGGGTTCGATGCCGGCGCCAAGACCGGCGATCACGATGGAGAATTCTCCGCGCGCTACCAGCGCCGCGCCGGCGCGAATGCTTCCGCCGCGGTCAACGCCTGCGCGTTTCGCGGCCCAGTATCCGGTGAGCACCTTGGTGAGGGCAGTGACGACGCCGAGCCCGATGGCGAGGGGCATAGCGGGCGGCAATGTTGCGGGGTCGATCTGGAGTCCGAAGAAGAAGAAAAAGATCGCTGCAAAGAGGTCGCGCAGCGGCGAGATGAGTTTGTGCGTCTGCTCAGCAACAGGGCCGGAGAGCGCGATGCCCACGAGGAATGCGCCGATCTCCGCGGAGACCTGGAATTTCGCAGCGATGCCGGCGACGAGAAGGACTAGTCCGAACGTGGAAAGCAGGATGATCTCCTCGGATTGATGCGAAACGAACCCGCTGAGCTGACGCCCGAACTTCAATGCGAGAAAGAGCACGAGGACGACGACGGTGACGGCTACGGCAACCGAAGTTGCGATCTTCAGAGGGGTTCCGCCGAGGAGCGACACGCCAACCAGCGGCAGGTAGACGGCCATGGCGAGGTCTTCGAGAATAAGAACGGAGAGGACAGTCGGCGTCTCGGGATTGTCGATTCGCTTCAGCTCCGAGAGCACTTTGGCGATCACGCCGGATGAGGAGATATAGGTGATGCCACCGAGCAGGACGGCCGCTACCGGCTTCCACTTGAGCAGGAGCCCTGTGATCAGACCGGGCGTGAAGTTCAGCAGGAAGTCCGCTCCGCCCGCGGGCAGGCCAAGGCGAAGGTTGGACATCAGCTCCTCCCCTTCGCATTCCAGGCCGAGCATAAAGAGCAGGAGCAGCACGCCGATCTCTGCGCCTGTTTCGATGAAATGCTCGCTCAGGGGTAGCGGGCGCAGACCTCCGTTGCCGAAGGCGAGCCCCAGCAGCAGGTAAAGAGGGATGGCGGAGAATCCCCAGCTGCTGGCGAGCCTTGCGAGCAGGGCCAGGACGATGATGGCGGCGCCGATCTCGATGAAGAGCGCGGCATCGTGTGAGCCAGCAAAAATCGCAATGATCATAGACAGAGTGAAAGGAGAGGATACCGACGGGAGAAGTTTATCCCAGGGCCTGTTAACAGGCCCTGGTGAGATTCGTCGCGGGTCGCTGATTCTTTTAGAGCCGGGTACCGCAGCGCTTGCAAAAGACCGCATCCCGATCATGGGGCTTCAGCCCGCACGCGGAGCAGACCCTGACGGGGCCGGCCGCCGATGCCCGGGCAATCTCGAAGGTTACGATCCCGGTCGGCACCGCGATGATTCCATAGCCCACGATCATCAGCATCGAGGCCAGGATGCGTCCTAGGACGGTGTGTGGGGCGATATCTCCATACCCGACCGTCGTAACTGTGACGACGGCCCAATACATGGCTGTAGGAATGCTGGTGAAGCCGTTGGCCTCTCCTTCGATTTGATACATCATCGCGCCGACAACGATGACGATGGCGAGGACAGCGAAAAGAAAGACGATTATCTTACGGATGCTTTCCTGCAGGGCGACCCGCAGAACGGTGGCTTCGCCGATGTATTCGGTCAACTTAAAAATACGGAAGACGCGGAGCAGGCGAAGAGAACGCACGGCGGTGAATGAGTGCGCCGCTGTGAAGAAAAGACTCAGGTAAACCGGCAGAAAGGCGAGCAGATCTACGATTCCGAAGAAGCTCAGCACGTAACGTTTTGGATTATCGGAGCAGATGAGGCGGGCGACGTACTCGATGGTGAACAGCGAGGTAAATATCCACTCCGCCACGCCGAGTTCGAAACCATATGCTTTGTCGATCGAACGCACGCTCTCGAGAAGCACGGTGAGGACGCTGAGGAGAATCACCGTGAGAAGGACGACGTCATAGAATCGGCCGGCAGGCGTCTCATGACCAAAAATGATCTTGTTCCAGTTGTCTCGCCATGGGGCGCGCTTGCGATCAACAGGGTGGGTGTCAGCCATAGGTAAGAGCGAGCCGGTTGCGGAATCCGGAGTAAGAATATAACAGGCGGACACCTGGCACGGCTGTCAGTTGGTCGGAGGGGATCAGCGGGCGGGCTTGAGCAGCAGGTAGACTCCGATAAAGGCCAGGACTAAAACACCCACGGCAAAGACCATGAATGCCCAGTAGAGGGGGCTTTGAAGCATGGCCTGGTCAGCGGCGAGATAGTCCTGGAACAGGACGTGATGGGCAAAGGCGAATGCGGTGATGAGAGCGGCGAGTCCGCTTAGAACGCGCAGGATGCGCATGGGTGTCCCCTCCGCAGCACAGTCTGCCACAAAATGCGCGTCCGCCGGAAGACTTTCGGAGACTTATTTTTGGAATGAGACCGGTTTCTTGGTGAGACGGGGCGCCCTTTGGTTGGCAGAGCGCCCATCTCCAGAGGCTAGTTTCGGGTTAGAAACTCAGCAGCCGATCAAAGAAGGCACGATAGCGCCGCAGGGCCTGCCGCAGATCCTCGGTCGATACATTGTCGCCGCGGTCCCACTGCTTCTCGAGTTGCTCGCGTTCCGCTGAGAATTGCTCCGCGATGCGCTTTACCACGTTCGCTACCAGGCTGTCGGCCTGCGCTACGGCCTGCCGGGGTTCGTCGACAAACGAGGTCTGAACCTGATCCCAGCGCCCGCGGAAATTTTGCAGCTCATTGTCGGGGAACAGGGGAGCAGCAGAAGTCTCGGTTGTTTGGCGGGGCGCAGACAAGCTCTCCCCTGGGCGGACATTCCCCTCTTCCATTACAGCTATCTGGCTTTCGTTATATCCCTGGTTGTATGAATCGGGGTGAGCAATATCCGCCGTTGTGAGGTTTGCATCGTTACGAAGCTCGTTCATGAATGACTCCTATATTCTTCTGGGGATTTGTTGTAGTAAGTAGCTCATCGAAGAGCGACCTGAAGTAGACCATTGCCTGCCGCAGGTCCTCGGTGGTGGATTGTCCCTTAGGGAACCTCTGAACAACCGCTGCTCTTAAGCCGGGGAATGATTCTAGGAGAAGATGGAGACCGGTTCTTTCATTCCCGCAGGCTATCCTGGCTTCCC